>Ga0209989_100087_pt1 | contig 17154 bp, 14 predicted proteins | sample Antgeofumaro1A2B_FD_188083 | JGI IMG/M metagenome (GOLD analysis project Ga0209989, IMG submission 188083) | Geothermal fumarole subsurface microbial communities from Mt. Erebus, Antarctica - 1A2B (SPAdes) (version 2) | ecosystem: Environmental > Terrestrial > Volcanic > Fumaroles | place: Mt....
CTTCGAAAGCCTGCGCTGGCTCGGCCTCCACTGGGATGAGGGGCCGGAGGTGGGCGGACCCTATGGCCCCTACTTCCAGTCCCAGCGCCTCGACCTTTACCGGAAGGTGGCCGAGGAGCTCATCGCCCGGGGCGCGGCCTACCGCTGTTACTGCACCCCAGAGCGGCTAGAGGCCCTGCGGGCGGAGCAGCGGGCCCGGGGTGAACCCCCTGGCTACGACCGGCGCTGCCGCTTTCTTAGCCCGGCGGAGCGGGCCGAACTGGAGCGCCAGGGTCTGCCCTCGGTGGTCCGATTCAAGATGCCCCTAGATGGAACCACCGTGGTCCCCGACCTGCTCCGGGGGGAGGTCGTCTTCGAGAACGCCAAGTTCGACGACCATGTCCTCCTCAAGTCCGACGGCTACCCCACCTACCACCTGGCGGTGGTCGTCGACGACCACTATATGCGCATAAGCCACGTCATCCGGGGGGACGAGTGGATACCGTCGGCGCCTAGGCACGTGCTCCTCTACCGCGCCCTCGACTGGGAGATGCCCGTCTGGGTCCACACCCCCACCGTCTTGGGCAAGGACCGTTCCCGGCTGAGCAAGCGCCACGGGGCTTTGCCGGTGCTGGACTACCGGGAGCAGGGGTACCTGCCGGAGGCCGTGGTCAATTACCTGGCCCTGCTGGGATGGTCCGCCGAGGACGAAAACGAAGTCTTCAGCCCGGATGAGCTCATACGGGCCTTCGACCTGATGCGGATCGGCACCAACCCGGCCATCTTCGACCCTGAAAAGCTCCTCTGGCTCAACGGGGTACACATTCGGCGGCTGGCCCCTGAAGAGCTGGCCGAACGGCTCCTGCCCTTCCTGGAGCGGGACCTTTCCCCGGAAGTTCCCCGGCCGGTGGACCGGGACCTGGTCCGGCGACTGGTGCCCCTCATTCAGGAGCGGATAAAGCTTCTGACGGAGGCTGCTCCCCTGGTCGAGCCCTTCTTCGTCGAGGAGCTTAGCTACGACCCGGCCCTGCTCATCCCCAAGGGCCTGGACCGGGAGACCACCCGCCGAGGGCTGAAGGCGGTCCTGAGCCGGGTTGCGGCCCTGCCCGACTTTGAGGCCCCGACCCTGGAGGCCGCCCTCCGGGAGCTGGCCGAGGAGCTCGGGGTGAAGGCCGGCACCCTCTTTATGGTCGTCCGGGTGGCCGTGACCGGCCGAACGGTTACCCCGCCACTCTTCGAGTCCATGGCCATCCTAGGCCGGGACCGGGTGCTCAGGCGGCTGGATAAGGCCCTCAACCTGTTGGGTTAAAACCCCGCCCCGATGGTCCTCCTTTTGACCGAGGCCGACGTCCTAGAAGTTCTGACGGTCAAAGAGGCCATCGACGCGGTGGAGGCCGCCCTCCGGGACCATGGCCTGGGCCGAGCCCTGAGCCTGCCCCGCCTCCAGCTCCGGGTCGGCTCCGGCCTTTTCCACCTAAAGGCGGGGGCCGCCTTTGGGTGGGTGGGCTTCAAAGCCTACTCGATTTTTCCCAAGACCGAAAGGTTTCACTGCCTGCTCTTCGACGGGGCTACGGGCGGGCTGGTGGCCGTGGTCGAGGCCGACCACCTGGGCCGGCTGCGCACGGGGGCCGCCGGGGCGGTGGCGGCCAAGTACTTGGCCCGGGCTGATGCCGGGCGGGTGGGCCTTTTCGGCAGCGGCCGGCAGGCCGAGGCCCAACTTCGGGCCCTTGCCCTGGTCCGAAAGCTGAACGAGGTCAGGGTCTTCAGCCCCAATCCCCGGCACCGGGCCGAATTCGCCGCCCGCATGTCGGAAAGCCTCGGAATTCCCGTCGTCCCAACGGCCGACGCGGCCGAGGCGGCCCTCGGGGCCGATATCCTCGTTACCGCCACCAGCAGCCCGGGACCGGTGGTCCGAGGCGAGTGGCTGGGGCCAGGCTGTCACGTCAACGTGGTGGGGGCGACCGGCCGGCTCCGGCGGGAGCTGGACCTGGAGGCCTGGGCCCGGGCAGACCGCATCTTCGTCGATTCGGTCGACCAGTGTCGTCTTGATTCCGGCGACCTGCTGGCCGCCACCGAGGTCGGGGCAGTGGCCTGGGAGGCGGTAGCCGAGCTGGGGCGGGTTGTGGCTGGCCATGACCCAGGCCGGCGGTCGGCGGCCGAGGTCACGGTCTTCCGGACCGGGGGCCTGGGCCTCTGGGACGTGGCGGTGGCCGTCCGGGTCTGGGAGCTGGCCCAAGCCCGGGGCCTGGGACGGGAAGTTGACCTTTAGGCCCGCCCCGGCTAGCGGAGCAGCTCCCCGACGGTTACGGGCCTGAGGCCCAGCCGTCCCAGTCCGGCGAGGATCTCCGGCAGGGTCGCGGCGGTAAGGTCGCTTCCGCAGTGGCTTACGGTAATTACGCCCCCGCCCAGCCCCGCCGCCCGCAGGACGTTGCCCACCACCTCCTGAGCCAAGATCGGCCGCCAGTCGCCAGAATCCCCACTCACCCACCCGGACGGCGTCCGCTCCACCGTCCAGAAGACGTGAACCGGCCAACCGGCCCGGGCGGCCGCAGCCAGAACCCGGTCGTTCCGGGCTCCAAAGGGTGCCCGCCAGAAGGGTTTGGTGGTCCGGCCGGTCAGGGTGTAGATAACCTCCTCGGTGGACTGAAGCTCCCAGGCGATTTCGGCCTCCGAAAGCTTCGTGAAGTCCCGGTGGGACCAGCTGTGGTTGGCGATCTGGTGTTCGGTGGCCATTTGCCGGAGCAGTTCGGGATTGTGCCAGGCCCACTGGCCGGTCACGAAAAAGGTTGCCCGGACCCCGGCCGCCCGAAGGGCCTCAAGGATTCTGGGGGTGGGGCCGGCGCCGGCCCCGCAGTCGAAGGTGAGGGCGACCTCCGGCCGGGCCGGGTCCCCCCGGCCCACCTCCACCGGCCCGGCGTAAACTTGGGGCTGCGGGGTGGGTTCGGGGGTCGGGCTGGACGTCGCCCCGTAGTAGTTGAGGATCCCCTGAAAGAGGCCGGCGGCGATGACGTCCAGGGCAGCCGGCCGCCGGAGAAAGGCCACGTCGTCCGGGTTGCTCAGAAAGAGCACCTCCACCAGGGCCCCGGCCCGCCAGCGGCCTGGCTGGGCCAGCATCGGGTTGTTGCCCAAGATGAGCAGGCGGGTGCAATCGGCACAGCTCCGGTCAAACCCGTAGTACGGGGTGTAAGCCAAATATTCGGTTTTGTACCTGTCGCTTCGTAAGCCCCGATTCACCGGCGGGTAGCCGGCCCGGGTGAGGGCATCTACCAGGGCATCCAGGAGGGCCTGGGCCAGCCGGAGGTTCTCCGGGCCCTGCTCGGGGACGTCGGAAAAGTAAACCTCGGTGCCCTTGAGGCGGTGGTCGGCCGAGCCATTGAAGTGAATGGAAACCATCAGCTCGGCTCCGAAGGCATTCATGTAGTCGATGCGGGGCTGAATCCGCTCCACGATATCCTCGGGCCGAGTCACCGTCCCGTTGCCATTGATATCGTACGGCTCGGTCTGGAGGGAGCCCTCGTCGTTGCGGGTGAGGCAGACCTGGGCCCCCTCGGTCTCCAGCAGGGCCCGGAGCCGGACGGCCACCCCGAAGGTGAGGTCGTGCTCGTTGAAGACCACCCGGCCGGCCTCATCCCGGGCCGAGGCCCCCGGGTTGTAGACGGCGTCGTGGCCGGGATCGATGCAGATGCGCCGGCCCGCCAGGCGGCCCTCCTGGCGGGGGTCGGGGGTGGGCTGGGGCGGGGTTATAAAGGTCGGCCCGGCACCGCCAAGCCCCTCCAATGGGGTCAGGGTGGGGGATTGGACACAGGCCGCCAGTAGAACCCCCAGCAGAAGGACCGCCTGCCCCCACCGCCCCCGCATTCGGCTGTTCCCTAAAAGATGGGCGAACAGACGGCGCCCTCGCTAGCCGAACCCACCAGCGAGGCGTACTTGGCCAGGGTCCCCCAGGTGACCCTGGGTTCAGGCCGCCGCCACGCCCGGGCCCGCTCCTGGAGCTCCCCGGCCGTAAGCTCGACCTCCAGCCGGCCGTTCTCGGCGTCCACCACCACCATGTCCCCGTCCCGGAGCAGGGCGATGGGGCCGCCCACGAAGGCCTCGGGGGCCACGTGGCCCACCATCAGGCCCCGGGTGGCGCCGGAGAAGCGGCCGTCGGTCACCAGGGCAACCTCTTCGCCCAGGCCCTGGCCGACGATGGCGGCGGTTACGGCCAGCATCTCGCGCATGCCCGGCCCGCCCTTGGGCCCCTCGTAGCGGATGACCACCACATCCCCGGGCTTTATCTGTCGGCCCTGGACGGCGGCGAAGGCGTCCTCCTCCCGGTCGAAAACCCTGGCGGGACCCCGGTGGTAGAGCCGCTTAAGGCCGGTGACCTTCACCACCGCCCCCTCGGGAGCCAGGCTCCCCCGCAAGATAACCAGGCCACCGGTGGGCTTGATGGGGTTGCTGGGGGGGCGGACCACATCCTGGTCGGCCGGGATGCGATGGTCCTTAAGGTTCTCGGCCAGAGTCCGGCCGGTCACCGTCAAAACGTTGCCGTGAAGGAGGCCGGCATCCAGCAGGTACTTCATGACGGTGGGCACGCCCCCGACCTCATCCAGGTCAGTCATCACGTAGCGGCCGGCCGGCTTCATGTCGGCGATTAGGGGCGTGCGCCGGGAGATCCGGTCGAAGTCGTCCAAGCTCAAGGGCACCCCGGCCTCCCGGGCGAGGGCCAGCAGGTGGAGGACGGCGTTGGTGGAGCCACCCATGGCCAGGGCCACGGTGATGGCGTTCTCAAAGGCCGGCCGGGTCATGATCTCCCGGGGCCGAAGGTCCCGCCGGAGGAGCTCCATCACCTGCCGGCCGCTCTCATAGGCGACGGCCGCCCGGGCCTCCGATTCGGCCGGGGGCGAGGCGCTGCCGGGAAGTGCCATGCCAATGGCCTCGGCCACCGAGGACATGGTGTTGGCCGTGAAGAGGCCGCCGCAGGAGCCGGCCCCAGGGCAGGCCCGGCACTCGAGCTCGTAAAGCTGGCGGTCCGAAATCCGGCCACTGGCATAGGCCCCCACCGCCTCGAATACGTCCTGGATGGTGACATGCCGGCCCTCAAAGAGGCCCGGCTTGATGCTCCCCCCGTAGACGAAGATGCCCGGGCGGTTCAGTCTGGCCAGGGCCATTAGGGTGCCGGGCAGGCTCTTATCGCAGCCGGCGAGGCCGACGACGGCGTCGTAGCCGTGGGCAAAAACCATCAGCTCGACAGAGTCGGCGATAACTTCCCGGCTGACCAGGGAGGCCTTCATCCCATCGTAACCCATGGCGATGCCATCACTTACGGCGATGGTAACGAACTCCCGGGGGGTTCCGCCGGCCGCCCTAACCCCGGCAGCGGCCTGTTTGGCGAGGGCGGCCAGGCCAATGTTGCAGGGGGTGGCCTCGTTCCAGGTGCTGGCGATGCCGACTAAAGGTCTGGTCAAGTCCTCGTCGGTGAGGCCCATGGCCCGCAGGTAGGCCCGGGCCGGGGCGCGCTCGGGTCCTTCAAGGACATCACGACTGGGAAGCCTCTCCATCCTTGAGCATCTCCTGCCGAAGGTCTTTAAAAGATGCTACCTGAGAAATTGGCCTGGGCGCAACTTTGGGCAAATTATACTTTGACGTAAACGGTAGGTGGCAGGTATAATGGGTTAAGAGTAAGGGGACGAACGATGGCAAGCAACGGTAAGGGCCGCTACATGCAGATCGGTGAGGTCGCCCAGCGCACCGGCCTCACCCAGCGGACGATCCGCTACTACGAGGAGCGGGGCCTTCTGCGGCCGCCTACTCGGATGGAAGGCGGCTTCAGGCTCTACTCCGAAGAGGACATCCAGCGCCTGGAGCAGATAAAACAGCTCACCCAGCTCCTCGGCTTCTCCCTAAACGAGATCCGCCAGATCCTGGACGCGGCGGAAATTAAGAGCCAGCTCCGGGCCGACTGGGACAAGATCGACCCCAGCGAGCGGCGCAAGCGGCTTCTGCACGCCATCGAGGCCAGCGAGTCCCAGATTCGCCTCATCGACCACAAGATCGAACAGCTCGGCCAGCTTCGGGCCAGGTGGGCCGAACGTCTGGAGCGCTACCGGGCCCTCCTGCTGGAACTGGACCAGGTGGAATCGCCGGCCACCTAGAGGCCGGCCGCTGGCTTTTTAGATACCGGTCGGGGGTTAAAAGGCCGACCGGATTTTGCCGAAAAATGGGCTCTTTAAGCAGTTTGGGGACGCCGGCGGGGACCGAAGACCTGGGGGGGCCGGGTTGAGCCCGCCCAACGGCGACGATATTGCGGCTCCGGCCGGCCCCCGGGTCAAGACCGGGGGTGGCAGGCGCCAGCCCTGGTGGCCTGGGGTCCTGGGCTACAGGGATTTTCGCCTGTTGTGGCTGGGCCAGCTCTTTGCCCTAAGCGGCTTCTGGATGCAGAACGTCGCCCAGGGCTGGCTCGTCCTGGAGCTGAGCGATTCGCCCCTTCTCTTAGGTACCGTCAGCGCCGCCGCCAACATCCCCATCTTCCTGCTATCCCTCCTCGGGGGGGCGGTGGCCGACCGGGTGGACCGGGCTCGGCTGGTCGTAGTGACCCGCTCGGTGCTGGCCGCCTTGACCGCCGTCTTGGCCCTCCTCATCACCCTCGAGCTGATAACCATCCCCATCTTCGTGGGGCTCGTGGCCGCCATGGGGGTGGTCTGGGCCTTCGACATCCCGGCCCGCCAGTCCCTCATTCCGGCGCTGGTCCCCCGCCGGGCCATTCAAGATGCCATCGCCTTAAATTCCGTCGTGGTAAACGGCACCCGCATCGTCGCCCCGGCCCTGGCCGGGGTGCTGGTTGGCCTCATCGGCGTGGCCGGGGTCTACTGGCTCACCGCCGCCTGCTACCTGGGCCTTGTCTGGATGGCATCCAAAATTCGGCCCCGGGATTCGGCGGCCGGCGACCCGCCGGTCCGGACCACCGTCTGGCAGGACGTAGTTGAGGGTCTCGGCTACATCTGGTCTAACCGGCTGGTTTTCAGCCTGCTACTGGTAAGCCTCATCCCGGCCGTCTTCGGGCTGGCCTACGTGCCCCTGGTGCCGGTGTTTGCCCGGGATATCCTGCGGGTGGGGGTCGGGGGACTGGGCCTGCTCTACGGGGCGAGCGGGGCCGGGGCGCTGTTGGGGTCGGGGGCAGTGGCCCTTATCGGGGCCCGGTTTCCCAGGGGCCCCATCCTGTTGTGGTCGGGGTTGGCCTTCTCCCTGACCGTGGTGGGGTTCGCCCTGGTTCCCCATTTTGGGTTCGCACTTTTGGCGTTAACGGCGGCCGGCTTTACTCAGGCCCTCTTCCAGACCCTCAATACCAGCCTGGCGCTGGGGGCTATTCCCGCCGCCTACCAGGGCCGGGTGATGAGCATCTACATGCTCACCTGGGGCCTCCAGTCGCTGGGCTCCCTCTTTGCTGGGGCCCTGGCCGACCGGGCTGGGGCGCCCCTGGCCGTGGCCACGACGGGGGTTATAACCCTAGTTTTTATACTAGGGATGTGGGCCGCTGCCCGACCCCTCCGGCAGTTAAGATAAAGCCCCCGGCAGCCTCCGCAACAAAAAAAATAGCCTTGCCAGCTCTTGACAGTTTCCGCAGACCGCATTTATAATTGGCCGGCGGTCAGAGGCGGATACGGGGGCGCCGCGGCCGCCCAAAACTACGGAAAAGGAGGCAGGTGGCACGATGCCGAGGGTAAGTCGGCGGGAGTTTCTGGCTGGGGCCGTCGGGGTAGGTATGGCGGCGGCCCTGGGAGCCTGCGCCCCAGGGGCACCGGCTCCCCAGCCTGGCCGGGAGGAGGCAAAACCCACCTACGGTGGCACGGTAATTTACGGAACCTTTGCGGACGCCCAAATCCTTAACCCCATCCTCTCCACGGACGTTCCCTCGGGCGAAATTATTGCCCGAGTCTTTGACAACGTGGTGGACACCGACCCCAACAACGGCCAGCCCATACCCAACCTGGCCGAAAAGTGGGAGATCTCCCCGGACGGCCTTACTTACACGTTTTATTTCAACAAGAACGTCAAGTGGCACGACGGCAGGCCCTTCACGGCCCACGACGTCAAATTCACCATCGAGGCGATCCTGGACCCCAACACCCGGACGGTGCGCAAGAACCTCTTCGAGCTGGTGAAGGGGGCCAAGGACCGGATTGCGGGCAAGGTAAAGGATACCGAGGGGGTGAAGGTCATCGACGATTACACCTTGCAGGTCACCCTTACGGAGACCTACTGCCCCTTCCTGATTTCGTCCATGGCCTTCCTCCGGCCCCTGCCCCGCCACCTGCTGGAGGGGAAGGACATAAACACCGACGAGTTCAACCGCCAGCCCGTGGGTACCGGCCCCTTCAAGTTCAAGGAGTGGGTCAAGGACGACCACATCACTCTGGTGCGCAACGAGAACTGGTGGAAGCGCCAGGGCGGCCCATATATCGACGAGTTCATCCGGAAGGTGGTCAAAGACGCCACGGTGGTGGTAGCCCAGCTCAAGACCGGGGAGGTCGACATCGGGACCATCGAGCCAAAGGACCTGGCCGAGGTCCAACGGGAGGCCCACCTGGAAATCCGCAAGTACCTGGGGCTGGGCTACACCTACATCGGCTACAACCTGGCCCGCCCGCCCCTGGACGATAAGCGGGTAAGGTTGGCCCTCACCCATGCCGTGGACATGAAGTCCATCGTCGAGAAGGTGCTGCTGGGGGAGGGCGTCCAAATGGCGGGTCACATGCCCCCGGCCTCATGGGCGTACAACCCCAACATCAAGCCGCCCGAGTACAATCCTCAGCGGGCCCGCCAGCTTCTGGAGCAGGCGGGCTTTAGGCCCGGCCCCGACGGCATCATGCAGCGGGACGGCAAGCCCCTCAGGTTCACCCTCTACACCAACTCGGGTAACAAGGTCCGGGAGCAGGTGGCCACCATTGCCAAGGACCAGTGGAAGCAGGTCGGGGTGGACGTGGACATCCAGTTCCAGGAGTGGAACGCCTTCCTGGACCGGCTGAACAAGACCCGGGACTTCGACATGGTGATCGTCGGCTGGTCCCTGGGCATCGACCCCGGCCCGGCCTTCAAGTCGATCTTCCACTCCGGCGAGATCGAAAACGGCTTTAACTTCGTCTCCTACCGCAACCCCGAGGTGGACCGCCTCATCGAGGAGGCCCTCAGGGTTCCCGGCTGTGACCAGGAGAAGCGTAAGCAGCTCTACTGGCGCATCCAGGAGATTATGGTTGAAGACCCGCCGTATAACTTTGGCTTTGCGGCCAACACGATCGTGGCGGTGAACCGGCGGGTTCAGGGGGTGAATCCCACCGTTTTCGGGGGCACTTTCTACAACATCCACGACTGGTTCGTGACAAAGTAACGGGCATCGGGGGCGGCGGGTGCCCGCCGCCCCCACCTGGGGCTGGACGAATTGGGCTGGCTAACGCGACGGGAGTTTCTTTCGGGAATAGCCGGGCTGGCCACGGCCGGGGTCCTCGGCGGGTGCGCCGGAGGTCCTGAGGGAGCAGTAGGTCAGTTTCCGGGCAAGCCGACCTACGGGGGCACCGTCATCTTCGGCTCGCCGGCCGACGCCGAAATCTTAAACCCTATCCTCCACAACGACACCGCCTCCGCCAACGTCACCGACCGGGTATTCGACCCGGTCCTGCGGGTGGACCCGTTCACCGGCCAGCCCATGCCCTGGTTAGCCGAGCGGTGGACAGTTTCTCCGGACGGCCTAAGTTATACATTTTATTTGCGGAAGGACGTCCGCTGGCACGATGGGGAGCCCTTTACCGCCCACGACGTCAAATTCACCATCGAGGCGATCCTGGACCCCCGGACTCGGACCGTTCGCAAGAGCAACTACGACATGATCGTGGGGGCCAAGGCCCGCATCGAAGGCAGGGCTCCTGAGACGGAGGGGATTCGGGTCATCGACGACTACACCCTGGAGATAACCCTTCAGGAGCCCTTCTGCCCCTTCTTAATCCATGGGATGGTGCGGGGTGTCATCCCCAAGCACCTGCTGGAGAAATCCGAGGACCTAAACCGGGACGAGTTCAATCGGCGGCCGGTGGGCACCGGCCCCTTCAAGTTCAAGGAGTGGGTCAAGGGTGACCACATCACCCTGGTCCGGAATGAGGACTGGTGGGGTCGGCCCGGCGGCCCCTACCTCGACCAGTACATCCGGAAGGTTGTGCCCGACAGCACGGTGGTCACGGCCCAGTTAAAAGCGGGTGATATCGACGTGGGGGCCGTCGAGCCCTCGGACCTGGACGAGCTAGAGCGGGAACCCCACCTGACCATTTACCGCTACGACGATCTAGGCTACACCTACATCGGCTATAACCTATCCCGTCCGCCCCTGGACGACCGGCGGGTCCGGTGGGCCCTCTCCCTGGCGGTGGATACGGATAGCATTATCCGCACGGTGCTGCGGGGCGAGGCGATGCGCATCACCGACCACATCCCGCCAGCCTCATGGGCGTACAACCCCAACATCAAGCCGCCCGAGTACAACCCCCAGCGGGCCCGCCAGCTTCTGGAGCAGGCGGGCTTTAGGCCCGGCCCCGACGGCATCATGCAGCGGGACGGCAAGCCCCTCAGGTTCACCCTCTGGGTCCCAGCTGGGCAGAAGATTCGGGAGCAGGTGGCCATCATCGCCAAGGACCAGTGGAAGCAGGTCGGGGTGGACGTGGACATCCAGTTCCAGGAGTGGAACGCCTTCCTGGAGCGGCTCCGGCAAGGGGACTTCGACCTGGTGATCTCGGGCTACTCCCTAGGTGTGGACCCGAATCCCCGGGCCTTCTGGCATTCGGCCGAGCTGGCCCCCCGGGGCTTCAACCGGATTCGCTACCGGAATCCGGAGGTTGACCGGATAATCGAGGAGGCCGTGAAGGTTCCCGGCTGCGACCTGGAGCAGCGCAAGCGCCTCTACTGGCGGTTCCAGGAACTTTTGGCCGCGGACCAGCCCTTTAATTTCCTGTTCAGCCTGAAGGCCCTGGTGGCCATCAAGAAATCCGTCGTCGGCCCGAACCCCACCACCTTCGGGGGCGTTTTTCACAACATCCACGACTGGTACGTTGCCAAATGACGAAGTTCGTCCTCCGTCGGCTCCTTCAGGCCATCCCCACCCTGCTGGGGATAAGCATCGTCATCTTCGTAGTCATCCGGCTTGCCCCGGGCGATCCCGTCAACCTCTTCTTCGACCCGACCATAAAGGGCGAGGACCTAGAGCGGATGCGCCGCCAGCTCGGCCTGGACCGCCCCCTTTACGTCCAATACGTGGACTGGGTGACCAGTCTGCTCCGGGGGGACTTTGGCCGCTCCTTCGTTACCCACGAGCCGGTGCTGAAGCGGATCGCCGAGCGGCTGCCCAACACCATCCAGCTGAGCCTGGTGGCGGTGGTCATTTCGCTGCTGGTGGGACCGACCCTGGGGATCTTGGCGGCCACCCACCGGGGCGGTCCCATCGACCAGCTCGTCCGGGTGATGGCGGTGGCGGTGGATGCGGTGCCCAACTTCTGGTTGGGGCTGATGCTCATTTTGATCTTGGCCGTTCAGTTCCGGCTCTTCCCTTCCGGGGGCATGTACACCCTACGGGGGGCGTTCATGCCCCCCCTCCTTGACCGCCTCTGGCACCTGGCCCTTCCGGCCCTGGTTCTGGCCGCCGGTCCCATCGCCCTCTACTCCCGGCTGATGCGGACGGAGATGCTGGAGGTGCTTTCCCAGGACTACATCCGGACGGCCCAATCCAAGGGGCTGGCCGAAAGGGCCGTCCTTTACGGCCACGCCCTGCGGAATGCGGTCCTACCCATCGTCACCGTGCTGGGGGGCACCTTGCCTTTCCTTTTCGGGGGCGCGGTGGTGACGGAGAGCGTTTTCTCCTGGCCAGGAATGGGCCGGCTCTTCGTGGACGCGGCTTACTCCCGGGATTACCCGATGGTGCTGGGCATCTCCATCATCGCCTCCGTCCTGGTCGTGGTGGGCCAACTGTTGTCGGATATCCTTTACGGCGTCGTCGACCCGCGAATCCGGTACTCTTAGGAGGTTTTAAGCCGTGACGGCGGAACCGATGCCCCAGGCCGGGGTCGAAATCCGGCCCCTGCGGCCGTCGACAGGGCTAAGCCTTACGCAGCTCGCCCTCCGGCGGCTGCGGCAGGATCGACTCACCCTGCTGGCGATGGCCGTCTGGCCAGCTTGGGTCTGCTGGCGCTTCTGGCACCCGTGATCACCGAGCATGTCATCCGCCAGAGCCCAGAGCGGGTCGACCTGCTTAAAACCTTCTCGCCCCCGAACGCCGAGAACATCCTGGGGACCGACGAGAACGGGCGGGACCAGCTGGCCCGCCTCCTTTACGGGGCTCGGGTCTCGCTGGCCATCGGGTTTGCGGCCGCCCTGATAAACATGACCATTGGGGTAACCATCGGGGCGGTGGCCGCCTACTACGGCCGGACAGTGGACGACGCCATAACGTGGTTTATAAACACCGTCCGGTCCATTCCGGGCCTCTTTTTGCTGATCCTGGTGGGGGCCCTTTTCCGGCCCAGCGTCGAAGTGCTCATCCTCGTCCTGGGGCTCCTTTCCTGGCCGGGCATTGGCCGGCTGGTTCGGGGCCAGGTTTTGAGCATCAAAGAGCGGGAGTTTGTGGTCGCGGCCCGAACCGTTGGCGCCGGGGATATCCGGATCATCTTCTTCCATATCCTGCCCAACGTCATCCCCCTGGTGATAACGTATGCCGGCATCGATATTGGGGGAATTATCCTGGTGGAGTCGACCATTAGTTACCTGGGGCTGGGGGTTCAGCCTCCCACCCCCAGCTGGGGCAACATGCTGAGTGGCTCCACCCGATATTTCACCCAGGCTCCCTGGCTCATCATCGCCCCGGGAGCCCTCATCTGGGTGACCGTCCTCTGCCTTTACCTCATTGCCGATGGCTTGCGCGACGCCCTCGACCCCCGGCTGAAAACCTGACCGGCCCGGCAATACCGTAGAATCTAAGGGGTTGACTATGCGTCGGGTGATCGTCCTTGGGGGTGGATTTGGTGGGGTGGCCGCGGCTTTAGGCCTTCGCCGGCGGCTTCCAGCCGAAGACGAGGTGGTCCTGGTGGACCGCCGGACCCACTTCCTGATGGGCTTTCGTAAATCCTGGGTAATTACCGGCCGGGCAACGGCCGACGAGGGTCGCCGGCCCTTACTGGCCCTGGAAAATAAAGGCGTCAAGGTAATTAACGGAACGGTTACGGCCGTCGACCCGGCCGCTCTGGCGGCCGAGGTGGACGGCCGGCGCCTAGAGGCCGACGCCCTAGTGGTCGCCCTCGGGGCGGAGCTTGGGCCGGAGCAGGTTCCAGGCTTTACGGAGCACGCCCTAAGCTTCTACGACCAGACCCAGCTTACCCGAATTACGGAGGCCGTCAAAAACTTCAAGGGGGGACGGGTCTTAATCGGCATTTTCGGGCTGCCCTACAAGTGTCCCCCGGCCCCCTTTGAGCTGGCCCTATTGCTTAACGACTTTTTTAAAGAACGGGGCGTCCCGGCGACCATCGAGGTCTTCGGCCCCCAGCCCATGGCCATCCCCCTCCTGGGTCCGGCCGGCTGCGCCGCCATCGAAGGCCGGCTGGCCGCCCAGGGCATCACCTTCCTGCCCAGCCGCACGGCCACCGAGGTCCGCCCCGGGGAGTTGGTCTTCGACGGGGAGGCCCGGCCCTTCGACCTGCTGCTGGGAATTGCTCCCCACCGGGCCCCGGCCGTGGTTCGGGCGGCCGGCCTCACCGCGCCCGGCGGCTGGGTCCAGGTCGACCCGGCGACCCTGGCCACCGGCTTTCCCAATGTCTACGCCGTGGGTGATGTGACCGAGATTCTGATGGTCGACGGCCGGCCCCTGCCCAAGGCCGGCGTCTTCGCCGAGGCAGAGGGGGAGGTGGTAGCCGAGCAGATTGCGGCCCGGTTTGTCGGCCGGGAGCCGGAAAGGAGCTTCACCGGGGAGGGCCACTGCTACCTGGAGGTTGGCGGGGGCCAGGCGATGGTGGTCCGGGGCCGTTTTCTCGAGAAGCCGGCCCCGGCCGTCGAACTGCTGGGGCCCGCCCCCGAATTCCTGGAGGAAAAGCTGGCCTTCGAGCGCCGTCGGCTCGAGGCCTGGTTTGGAGCCTGAAATGCGGATTATTGTCGGGAGCCGGGAAAGCAGACTCGCCCGGCTCCAGGCCGAGCGGGTAATGGCCCGCCTTAAGGCGGTGCGGCCGGACCTGGAGCCACAGTGGCGTGGAATCGCGACCACGGGCGACCGCTTCAAAGAGGCCCCCTTCTGGGCCCTAGGGGAACGGGGGGTCTTTGTGAAGGAGCTTCAGCGGGCCCTGCTGGCGGGGGAGGTGGACATCGCCGTCCACAGCCTAAAGGACCTGCCTTCAACCCTGCCGCCGGGGCTGGTGCTGGGGGCTGTGCCGGAGCGAGAGGACCCCCGGGACGTGCTGGTCTCCCGCCACGGCCTGGGGCTTAACGACTTGCCCAGCGGGGCCCGGCTGGGGACGAGCAGCGTGCGGCGGGGGGCTTTTCTGCGGGCATTCCGGCCGGACTTCATCGTGGTGCCCCTGCGGGGCAACGTGGACACCCGCCTGCGCAAGGCCCTTACGGAGGACTACGACGGGGTCGTCCTGGCCGCGGCCGGAATCGGCCGGCTGGGGCTCACCGGCCAGGTGACGGAGTTCATACCCCCGGAGGTGATGCCCCCGGCCCCGGGCCAGGGGGCCCTGGCCGTGGAGGCCCGGGCCGACGCCCCCGAAATCCTGGAGCTGCTGGCCCGCATCGACGACCCCGAGGCCCGGGCGGCAACGGCGGCCGAGCGGGCCATTATGCGGGTGCTTGAAGGCGGGTGCGCCGTGGCCGTTGGGGCCTACGGCCGCCTCGTTGACGGCCGGCTCCAGCTGCTGGGGGCGGTGGCCGCACCGGACGGGAGCCAGATTTTCAAAGACGAGGCCCTCGGCGACCCCGACCGGCCAGAGGCGCTGGGTGAGGAGCTGGCCCGGCGGCTCTTGGCCATGGGGGCAGGGAAGGTCCTCATGCGGGCCCGGTCATGATAGGGGACCTGCCCCTGGCCGGCAAGGCCGTCGTCGTAACCCGGGGCCGAGAGCAGGCCGGCGAGCTGGCCCGCCGCCTTGAGGCCCTGGGGGCAACGGTTTATATGTTACCTACCATCCGGTTTGAGCCCCCAGAGGACACTTCGCCCCTCGACCGGGCCGTCGCCGAGCTGGACCGTTTCGACTGGGTGGTTTTCACCAGCCCCAACGGGGTCCGGTTTTTCTGGGCGCGCCTTCAGCTCCTGGGATTTGGGGCCGATAGGCTGGCCCGTTCGCGGGTGGCGGCCGTGGGCCCGGGGACGGCCGCCGAGCTGGCCCGCCGGGGCCGGCCGCCGGATGCGGTTCCGTCTGAGGCCTTGACCGCCCGGATCCCGGAGGCGCTGGGGAATGTCCGGGGGCGGCGCATCCTCCTGCCCCGGACCGACGTCGCCGGGCCGGAGCTGGCGGAAGCGCTGCGGGCGGCCGGCGCCGAGGTCGTCGAGGTTGTCACCTACCGTACCCTGCCCGAAACGACCTGGGGTGAAGAGCTTATTAGGCTGCTGGAAATGGGCCGGGTCGACGCCATAACCCTGACCTCGGCGTCGACGGCCCGGAATCTGGCCGCCCTGGTGGGGTCCACCCGGCCGCTTCTTGAAGGGGTTAAAATTATCTGCATCGGGCCGGTGACGGCCCGGGCCGCGGCCGAGGTCGGCCTCCATGTGGATGTGGTGGCCGGGGAGCACACCCTGGAGGGGCTGGTTCAGGCGATGGTCGAGGCCTTTCGGCCCGTCCCGAAAGCCTAAGCTTTAAGCCGAGGAGGTTCGACTCAGATGGATACCCGTGAAGTGCGCCTGGGACGAGGCCGAGCCAAGCGGCAGGAGCTTTGGGGCCCGGAGCCGCCCCTGGACCCATCAGACCCGGCCTACGAGCTTCAGGAGCTGATGACCGAGGTTCTCTTTGGGGAAATCTGGAGCAGGCCCGGGTTGGACACCCGGAGCCGGGAGATTGCCACCCTGGCTGCCCTGACGGTGCTGGGACGGGAAGCTCAGCTCCGGCGGCACCTCCAGGCCGCCCTGAACATTGGCCTTACGAAGCAGGAGATCATTGAGGTATTAATGCAGATGGCCCTTTACGGTGGTCTGCCGTCCGCCCTGAACGCCCTCCGAGTCGCCCGAGAAGTTTTCGCCGAACGGGGTCTTTAAGTCCCTGTTCGACCCAGGACACCCGAAAGGCTCCCTCGGGCCCATTAAGCGGGGTGGGTGGCGAAGAAGCGGGCGAGTTCGTCCCGGTCGAAGTGGGGCCAGGGCCTCCGCCCTTCCCCGACTACCAGGTGCCGGCCGGCTTCGGCCGGAAGGATCCGGCCCACCTCAAAGGCCGGGATGCCCGCTTCTTCCAAGGCTTTTAAAAGGTCCGGCACGGCCCCCTTCGGAACGGTTATGATTAGCGAACCCGAGGCCAGAAGCCCCAGGGGATCCAGGCCCAGGGCCTCGCAGACCGCCCGACACTCCGGCACCACCGGGACCTGCTCAGCGTAGACCTCAAACCCGACCCCCGAGGCCAGGGCGACTTCCGTAAGGCCGGTGGCCAGGCCCCCCTCGGTCGGGTCGTGGAAGGCGGTCACCGGTGCCGCCTCCCAAGCCACCGCCGCATCCCGGACGACGCTTATCCCGGGGTCGAAAAGAAAGTTCCGAGCCCGAAGGATGGTTTCCTCGGGGACCCCTTTGCGGCGAAGCAGTTCGGCCGCCTCCCGGGCAAGGACGGCCGTTCCCTCGATGGCGATCCCCTTCGTCACAACCACGGCGTCCCCGGGCCGGGCCCCGGCCGACGTAACCAGCCGGTTAGGCTCCACTTCCCCGAGCATGCAGCCGACGATAATGGGCCGGTACAGGCCGTAGGTTATCTCAGTGTGGCCGCCGACCAGGCTTACACCCAGCTTCTGGCAAGCGTCCACGAGCTGGTTAAAAATCGCCTCGACCTCTGCCGGCCGTATCCCTTCGGGAAGCAAGGCGGTGGCCTGGGAGGCGGCACCGGTGACCGCCTTCCACGACCCGACCGAGGGGGGCCTGGCCACCGGCCTTACGGAAGTCGCCCTGGCCTCGGGGGTCGGGTTTGAGGTCTACGCTGAGCAGGTCCCGGT
>Ga0209989_100088_pt1 | contig 17149 bp, 14 predicted proteins | sample Antgeofumaro1A2B_FD_188083 | JGI IMG/M metagenome (GOLD analysis project Ga0209989, IMG submission 188083) | Geothermal fumarole subsurface microbial communities from Mt. Erebus, Antarctica - 1A2B (SPAdes) (version 2) | ecosystem: Environmental > Terrestrial > Volcanic > Fumaroles | place: Mt....
GCTCACCTCTCTAACAGGAAACAACTGTGAATTAATGCCAATTTGGTCACCGACAGGTGAATGGATTGCCTTTACATTCGTGGATTTAGATAGTGGATTCGTCGCTCCAGTTGTTGTTCGTCCTAACCGCATCATCAATGTAAAAATGTGCTGTCTGTGGGTTAGGCCATTTCCAATTGATACCTCTTGACCAATGCCAGATTTTGGTAGGTTGTTCAAAAGAATTGAATATTAATTTAAGAACACCTTGAAACAATAAATTATATAGTCTGAAATTATATTTTATGTTCCAATAACTATTAAATGGAATCTATTGAATATTGTTTAATCTTTTCGTTTGTTAGTTATTGAACGCTGTTTTAGGAGAGTGGTTTTTGTAAGCATCTATATGTCCATTCCATGCCCAGTGAACAAAGGTATATGGAATGAATCGCGTTGACTTTAGAAGGGAAGCGAAGAATTCTACGACATTCCAATCCTCCGGCTGTGGCATTACTCCTTCTGGTAAAGTTTTCGTCGTTCCGTTGACGGAGGCGATCTTTAGAAAGTCAGGGTCATAGACATCAATAACAACGGCGGATGCTGGAACATTGTCATGAAGCAAATATTCTGCTCGAACAGTATGACTGGATGGAGCTCGGAAAGAAGGCTGTTGCTGCCACGGAGTAGCAAGGAGATATACTTTATGTTCCCCAACCTTCAATGCCTTGCTCCTTATCCCGTCCTCATCGTAACCGGGCGCAGCCCCTATCACCTCATCATCAAAAACATACAATCCTGCTTCCGCTAAACCATCCGGCGGTGGTGGCACCACATTCACCCTCCCATCCCATGTGAATGAGTAACTTCCAGGCGCTAACTGCTCCAACCATTCCTCGTAAACCTTCATCTCATTCGTTAAGTAAATGCTGTGGCATCGTGCAACCGTAAGGAAAAACTTCTTCAATTATTACCAATCCATCCACTTGATCATTAGGCCCTGTGGTAGTAAGAGCTTCATTTCTTTCAAAGTCTCCACATTTTTCAAAATTATCTCTTCTCCATCTAATGACGGACGGTGACCCATAACATAAGCAAACCAAGGTCCTTTAGGACCCCATGTGGCGAAACGCACCCATGTGCTTCCCATTAATCCCCATGTCCCTCTTCCCCACCACCTGCCTCCCTCCCATTTGGCCACCATCAAGGAAGTAAATCGCTTACCTTCATTGAGAAGCAAATATTTTCCGTCAGGAGACCATTCCACAGGGGTGATGTGAGGGAATCCCCAATCACATGGAGGAGAAGGCCGTTCATCCCAGGCTTTTGCCAGCCAGGTTCCGATAGGTCTCCATTTATCGCTTGGCCATGTCGTCATCATCTCTTTAGGCAAAAGCATTGTCATATCGCTGCCGTTAGGACGAACAACAACTGGAGCGACGAATCCACTATCTAAATCCACGAATGTAAAGGCAATCCATTCACCTGTCGGTGACCAAATTGGCATTAATTCACAGTTGTTTCCTGTTAGAGAGGTGAGCCTTCGCCCAGGTCCAGCGAACACAGCGGCAAGAAAGAACGAGGATAAATCTGGCTCCTCCTGTGCCTCTGGGAATCTAAAAACCATTATTCTACTTTGATATCTCCTTAGGTCCATGCCTGCCGGGTAGACCTCTGCAGCCATATATTTTCCGTCAGGGGAGAAAGTTGGGTTATTTGTGGTCAGTAAATCAACAGATTTCACTAACATCTTCTTTTCCTTTACCTGCTGCGGTATCGGAACTATAAATACTCCTGCGTGAACGTCTGCATACTCAACTTTGCCCTGCAATATTTTTTTATCTACCAAAGTTTCTTAAATATACTAATGACCCAAATGGTGAATTTCGCTCTATTATAGCAAAATTTGTCATATTCCCCTTTTGATATGACCATATGACAATAGGATCATAAAAATTTAAATCGCTATCACCAAATGAATTTGAATATTCCATTTCTTTACCTTGATAGTTCGCGAAACATAAAGACTGACCTTTCAAATAAGCAAAAAATTTCCTTTTAGGATGCCATACAGGACGCTCGCCGCCTGGGACGAGAAGGTGAAACTTTTTATCAGGACCAAAGGGATCACAAGCATAAATACCTGAGGGGTATTTGCTGTCAAGACTATCCAGTTGCAGCAAAATTTCGTTACCGTTGAGTGACCATTTCTGTGACTTATTCTGGACTACTGGACTACTACTCATAACCCATAATCCTACCATCAACATCCCTAACAAAATTAACCTATACATTGTGGACTCCTCCTTAACGCAATGGAATTAATCGCATGCTCCTGCGCATCTCGTTAATTTCATCCAATGAATGCCATAGGCTATAGTATTGAACTCGACTACCCTTCCACGTATAACTAACCAAATTATACCAAGCATAAACAATTCCGGATTTGGAATTATTGTAGAAGAAGTAATCGTTGATACTAGAGCGCCAAATACATGTGGATACGTTTTGAGAACAATGGTTGTCATTATCGTTAGCAACATGTGTCAACTCATGGATTAAAGTATTCGTATAGCCATTAATACTCATCGATGCTGCATTTAAATCAGCTGGGTCTGGATGATTTTCGTCGACGACGTTGGTGAAAACTATACTCAGGGCCGGGTCCTCCGGTGTAAGACTCCGTTCAGCGGTTGAGCCTGGTTTACCTGAACCGCTTGGATAACCCATCACGATGACAGTTCTACGACAGGCTCTTTTCTTCTGAGCACGACTTAAGGAACGAAATCTGATAGAGGTTCTTCCTATACCCAACCAGTAGGTTTCCTCTTGGCCTGCCGTGTCGCCAGGATGGACAACGAGGGGGATCTTAGCGACTGTTTCAAATGCAAAGATGATCCAGTTCCAATAGATTTTACCAAGAAAGTTATTGTCAGGTAAGGTGCTAACCCAAATATCCAATCTCTCCCTTACAGTAGATTGATTCCTATCCAACGCTGCCTTAACTTGATGGTTCTTGTAACTATCGGCATAGTCATCGTAAAAGTGTAACACAAACCGATAAATTCCTGCCTTCTCCATCACCGAAACTGGAACCCTCAAAATAACCCCATGCAGTAAACCTTCAGGATGTGCCTTCAAACCATCGGTAGCCTCATGCTCTACGCACCACAACCCTGAAACTACCCAACTTTGAACCTCCTCCAAATCCGGGTCATACAACCTTATCTCTCCATAACTGCTGTCCCTTCCGCTGTACAGACGATACCATCGGATGTAGTAAAGATATCCATCATCGCTCTCATCTTCTGGCGTCCCGCCATCGTCATAGCCGTAATACTCAACAGGTCCCGGCTCTACTGTCAATGCACCACTCCGCAACCGGTCGCCATCGTAAGGGTTCGCTTGAACGAGCACATCAAAGGTGTAAAGACCTGCTGGAGCAATGTTGCTCCCTCCCTCTGACGGATAACCATCCCCTTCCCAAACATTCACCTTCCCTTCCCATCTGAAACTGTAACTTCCAGGACACATCTTCTCCTCCGTCACCTCATAAACTTTCCGACCATCCATTGAGTAAATGCGGACGGTCACTTGAACCGGCTTTCTTTGAGCACATTCTATCGCATAGCCGAAGGTGGTGTCAGTAATGCCTTTTTCCGGGTCCCATCTGAGCACCTTCCCAACATCCGAAGAAGTCACCACCAAGTTTTGGACATGGATGGTTATGGAAGTTTGAAAAGGTCCTCTTGGTCCTTTCATGTAAACCTCATACCGCCACTGAACCGTTATCCTGTAGGCGGTGGGGTGTGAATATCCGTCAACTCTTCTATCAAAACCCAATCAACGCTGAAGAAGGCAGGGGCACCATCCTTCCATCCCGCATAGAAGTGAAACCAAGGGATTGAAACCGTGCCAGAAGTGGTGCAGAGAGAAGGTTGGCTGTCGGTCAAATCAGGGTCAAAAGATGAGTTCTATGGAAATCCCAAACGGAAGCCTCGGGATGGTGGACGGACGGCGGAAGAGAAGGCTCAAAATCGCGCCATCCCGCGGATACGCATCCGGATTGAACACGCCGTTGGGGACACCAAAGGGTATCAAGGGTATCGGATTGGGAGCGACATTTACCGCCATCGCAAAGCGCAGTTTGAGGACCTCATCATGAAACGGCTGGTGGTCGGCTTAACTTGCGCCTCGGCTATCCCTTTGCAAAAACTTCCGTCATCCACCGCCGGGGAAGGCTGGCTCGTAGGTGAAGTAGAAAATCCCCGTATCCTCCGTAAGGCCACGGGGACAAGTATCCATGGCTTCCAATCGCTCACACTTCGTCAAGGTAACCTCCTTGCTTCCTTCCATCGGCTCAGGACGGAGCATGGAGCGGGAAGGGGGGATGACTTTCACCGTGTATTTTCCGCTCCCATACTGAGCCAAAACCCTGTCAATTGCAAAGGAGGGGATGAAGAAGTAGCCGTCACTGTCGCTTTCCCAAGGTCCAGAAAGTTGTTGGTCGCCTTTGTAAAGGTAAGCCTTTGCTCCTGGAAGAGGGATGGCTTTCCCATCGCTGGTCAGTTCCATCACCCGCCCCTTGATGGGTTTGTGGACAACGAAATACATGCCCGTTATGTTCCGCACCCCTTTTTGCACCGTGACTTCCTCTGTGACCACCGGACAGGTAGGAAGGGTCGTCATAGCAGTCTTATAGCCTCGCAGTTGGTATTCCCCCGGATCAAGTTCAGGGAAAAGGGCTTCACCGTTGCCGTCAGTCTTGACTTTCACCTTGTATTCCCACTGCTTATTCTTTTCGTTCCAACGATAGGCTTCCACCACTGCGTAAGGGAAGGGCTTGACTGTAAACTCGGCAGTGTCAGGATTAATGAGATCAGCGAGATACACTTTCACCAGCAATTGACCAGGCGCAGGGATTTTCTTGATGGGATAGCAGGCAACGATATTTCCTTGGGAATCAACGAGTTGCAGGCACGTCCTAATCTCTTTGCCACCAACACAGGGACAGGGTCTCGTCTGCACTCGTAATTTGAATGGCTTACCTCCGATGGTAAATTGACCATCGGGAGGAAATTTTATTTGGAAGTTCCACACCATCTTGGGCTCTCCAGGGGGAGCATCGTAAAAGTAAGTAACCCACACCGCGATTACAAAATCTTGCGTCGTTGGGTTGCTGGGATCCCAAGAAGGGGTGAAAGCCGCCCGCAGGATATACTCCTCCCCGTCCACCCAGTAGTAGTCTTCCTCGGCGCTTGGCACCGGGAGGGTGACCATTTCCAATTGGTTCGTCTCTCCGTTGAGGAACACCCCTGTGATGGTGCCCTCCACTACAATGGTTTCTTGCTCCTGCAATGCCTTGGTGTCCCTGCTTGCGATTGCCGCCAACAACGCCACCGGCAACACGGCGACATACCATCCCTTCTTGCGCACCATCGCTAAGGCACTCCCTTTCGGTTTTTGCGTTTTATTTTCAGGACGCACATGCACCCCCTTTTCATCCCAAGTCACTTCAATCTTCCCTGAAACTTCCAGCCCATCCCCTACCAACGCTCTTTTCCCATCAGGGCGATGAAGCACCATCAATTGCTTGTTAGCATCCCACAAAACCCCAACCTGCCCGTTCAATTCGTCCACAACGACCCAAACAGGCGGGGCGATGCGAATGGCCATGTCGGGTAGGGGAAAGCACAACCCTATCAATGGGTTTCCAAAACTTTTCTCCATCTCCCTCATGAGACGGACAACCTCAACGGGCAACGAAATCCAGACCGTGACATGGGGTTTGGGGGGTCTTGCTCCCTTCAGGTCGCCCCTCGTCCTTTCCAAGTCTTTCCGAAAGTTTTCTTCAGCAACCCTTTCCGTTTCCGTTAAAAGGCTTTGGTCCACCCTCACATCGCCGACTTCTTCTGCCAGCAACACCTCTAAATCTCTCCCTCTCATTACTTCCTCTCGCCAACTTTCCCCCTTCCATCCTGAAAGCAACAAAATCTGGGCTAATCCTATGGCATGGGGCACTCCTAAACTTCCGCCACCTGCTCGGATGGCTTCAACAATTTCCCCTTTCTCCAGCAATGGGAGATACCCGTAAAAGGCTTCATCGGCTTCAAGAAGTGAAAGGGGCTGGTAATCTTTTGCTTTTCCTTCTTGCATTGCCCTCCAGCCAACAAAGGTGGCCGTCCCTTCCACTGTCTCCTCCCATCGCTCGGCATTGACCTCCGCTTCGTTCGCTCCTTCAAGAATCCGCCGCCTTTTTCGCTCTTCCAAAAAGGCTTTCACCCAGAGGCGTTTTTCTTCCCCCTTTTCTGCCTCCAATGCTCTCGCCAAGCATTCCCGTTCCGCCCACTCCACTGTGATCGCTTGACCTTTCTTCTCCCGTCCTTGCAGGTTAGGTTCTCCCACCCGCTGGAACCACCAAACATGGAAGGCTTCATGGATGACGGTTTCTAAACGGTAAGCAGCATCAGGTTGGCGAATGACCGTGTAGCCATGCGGTGCGCAATCTTGTAAAACCCACCAGTTGGGGAAATACCGAAGGGCTGCTGTCCATACCCCGTTGACCTTCTCAGCCCAACCGCCCCACTCCTCCCGTCGCTCTCTGGGTTCCTTTCCCTCCCCCACATAAACCGTCATCCTGAAGGGAACTTTGGGCAAAGGACCCTTATAGCGCACAAAGCCTTTCGGCGGTCTGGGGTGATTGATGAGAAGCCATTGCCCTTCATCCCCTTCCAGCAAAAACGGTATCCCTTCCAAAGTAAATCCTTCCCAAATCTCTTTGCCCCTTTCTTTCAACAAATGAGCCACTTCCGCTATCCGAAGAAAATCCAACCAGTCCACTTTTAATGGCAGCACTCTCTCAAAACGGCAGGGAAACTGGCAAGGGAAAAGTTGTTCCCTCCCGTCCACAAACCGAACCAGCAAACGAAGGGAAAGACCATCCTGTCCCCGTAAACCCAACCATCCCTCTTGATGAGGGATGCTCGCTTCTTTTGCGCCTTCCGGATAATGCCGTCGCCAAAGCAACCTTCCATTGCCCGAAAGAAGCCAAAGGCTTTGGAAAGGCTTAAAAGACTGGATAGTGGCTTGAAGGTAGTAACCTGCCCAAAGAGGGTAAAGGCGAGGGGGCAAAGAAGCCGAAAGAGCGCCGTTGACAGTAAAGGGCACCTCTTGAACGCTTAAAGTCCCGTCAGGGGAAAGGAAGTAACCTTTGAGGGTTCCTTGGACGGTGACAGGAGGTGGTTCTGTTGCCCTTGGGAGGGCTGTCGGAATAGAAAAGAGGAAAGCGACCGTAGCCACCCAAACTAACCTTGTCATAACTTCCTTCGTCCCTCCCTACAAGCCACCATGAGGGTCATGAATGATTTCTACCTTTATTTGCCATTGAGAAAGTACTTTTTCACTTCACCAATAGGATTATTATTTCTCTTTCTTTTCAATGAGCCCACAATCGGTGCAGCGTTCTATTACAACGACCAACCTTCTCCCTTTAAAGACTTTCAAAGCCTTCACTTTTGTCTCCAGCGGCGGGTCACCTTTGAGTCTTTCCCGTCACATCTCAGCACAAGTTTCTAGGCAGATAGTTTACCGACCAAGGATGCGGATCTCGTCAGCTAAAATGCTGTATTCCACTTTTGAACCAATAACCACAGTTTGAATGAGCTTTCCTTTCACAGAAACGAGAACTCCCCTTTTTAAGTCTCTTAATGAAACAGGTTTGCCATAGGCATCAATCAAACGGGTTTTACCTGGTTCTATTGCAGCATTAATGAAGTGTTTCTTTTCATCTTCGATAGACACGACAAGTGCACTGAACGAAACATCAAACACACTCCCGATAAAGTTTACTACTTTACTAACTCTAATTTCCATTTCTTGTCTTTCCTTGTATCTTCTCAAACCTTGTTGAAGTAAAATTAATACTCCTACAATAATCCCAAGCAATACTAACACTATAGCACTTTTAAGCCATATCCTTTGTTTTGTGGACAAATATTTTTTAGCCATTCTTTTCACCTATTAGGGCAAACGATAATAATAGACGACAACCCATCCATTTTCATTTCTACGAAAACCAAGTTCAGCAGCTACCCTTGGTGATAGGTCTATGCCTGCCGGGTTTCTTACACGCCTACCAAATTGATCACGTCCTCTATTGTGTCCACGGCGATATGCAGCCTCTGCTTGCGGCTCACCTGGCGCGAGAGTTCTATTGGCGTTAGGAATAAAAAGGTGTATCCGTCGTGGCGCACTGAAATTGTTAGGAGGAAAATGGTCCCAGTAGTTATCATCCACATTCCATGGTCCTACTTCGTTTACAAGGACATCGTCTGCGCTGCGACCTGTTCGTGGGTTAAAGATGTTTACTCGGTAAAAATGAGGGCACAGATACCACCTTCTATACGGACTATCAATGTGCCTACACCATCCACGACTCGCAAACTTAACATACTTATCTGGGAGTGCTACCTCGCGCGAATCTCCTTGGTTGGGATAATATTGAGTCGCAAATACTGTACGGGCGGATATTATCTGCTCGTGGCACCTGTAGTGAGGAGATAACCTGTGTCTTAAACTGTTCAATCCATTGAACATGAAGAGGCCACCATTGACGGATAAACTCTCTGAACATTGGGTAACGATCACCAAGAAGATGGCGAATTGCTTCATCAGTTTGTTGATGAATCTTATCAACTGCCATATCGAACTCTTCATTGTCAAATTCAGGTTCTTCACGACCATACCAATACGTACTTTTCAAGTTCATAAACGCCTCATTTTCTTTCTCAGCAATTTCTTGAAGAGATAGAATCTCTTGATCTGAAAGTGAGAGCATACGATATAACTCTTGCTTATCTTGCTCATAGTCCGGTGTAAGCAAAAGATAAGATAAAATAAGTTTCTTCTCCTCATATGGATCTTCCTCTGTAGGATTTAGTGGTTGATTTTCTGCATATTGTCTCAATTCTAACTGTCCACCGATGGAAGGCTGAGATGTTCTACCTCCACAACCTATGCAAATTAAAACATTAGCATTAATAATTAAAAGTACAACTTGTAAAGTCCAACGGGAAAACAACCCCCAATTCTTACGGTTCTTTCCCCTCATCATATTAATTACCTCCTCCCCTCAAGTTTAGTTTTGTAGCACAACGGCATCGGGGGGAGTGCCACCGACGGCCCTAACTGCCGTCCCACCAACCAAAAGTTCGCTAAGAGTAAGCCAATAACAGCACCCGCTCACACAATTTCTTGGCTTCTCTAACGCCATGATTTTTCGCCCCCATATAAATAGACTCCCGAAAGGGGGCAAAAGTTAACCTGACTGCCAACGCTTTTTGAGGGCTTTCTTTGCCTTGTTGATGAGCACCTTCACGCTCTCTGTCTTGCAGCCAAGCCGCCTTGCTATCTCTTTGTGAGACAAACCTTCCATGAACCGCCAAATGAGCACTTTTCGGTAAGTTGGAGGGAGGACTTCCAACACTTCCCAAACCTCTTGGCGGGATGTCCGTCGTTCCCACTCTTTTCCCTCCAGAAGTTTTTCGGGGTCAACCCCGCCTTCTTCGTCCGCCAACTGCAAGAAGGGAATAGGGGCTTCTTTGCGTCCCTTTAGCATCCCCTTGCACACATTGTCGGAAACCTTTTGGAGCCACGATTTAGGGGGAAGTCTTTTAAAGCGCTGTTGATATTGACAGCAGTGCCGGCAGACTTCTTGAAGTGCATCTTCTGCATCTTCCCTCTCGCTGGCGCCAGAGAACCACAGCCTCACCCACTTTTCTACTTCCCGGCAGCAGTCAAAGGGAACCATCTCATCCACCTGCCCGGCTTTCGCTTACTTGCTTGCGCTATATATACAATAATGCAGGTCGGCTTTCGGAGACAGTAGAGGGGCTCGCCTACTTGAGGCATAGGGGGTGTCAAATAGATGGCAACTCTTCCTCATTGGCTACGAGACGGTTTGTGGAAGCGCCCGTTGCCTGTACTGTCTCCCTCGTTGAAAGGCTTTGATTCCTTGTCCACCTATAACCCGTCTGTCCTCCGAATTGGGAGCAAGTTCTTGATGTTCTATCGCTCGCGAAAGCCTCGCGATCGCCACACGGGTCTTATCGGATTGGCAGAAAGCGATGATGGGGTTCAATGGCTCAAAGCGGACCGACCCGTGCTTACCCCCGGGATGGAAGAGGACCGATATGGCTGTGAGGACCCAAGGGTTATTCAGTGGCGGGATAGCTTCCTGATGACCTACACGGGCGTCAGCGAGCGGAGAGGCGAAACTTTTAAGACGCACATTTGTCTGGCGTTTTCTCGTGATGGGCTTTATTGGCGCAAACAGCCGATCACCCTTAAGCCAACTTTCCCCTACTACACGCCCTTTTTTAAAGCCGCTGTCATTTTACCGTGGAGATACCGGGACAAATGGGTGATGTATTTCACGGGCAGGTTGAAGGATTGCCAGAGCGCCATCGGGTGCGCTGTGTCCTCTGACTTGACCCATTGGAAAGAGGTGGCTGACCATCCGGTTCTAATGCCCCGAAAGGGCTACTTTGACAGCTGGGTTGTGGAGGTTGGAACCTGTATCCTTAATGAGGATGGGATTTGGTTGTTCTACAACGGGCGCGATCACTCTTCTTACCGCATCGGTTGTGCCCTCCTCGCCTACGATGACCCGACGAGAGTTCTTTGGCGTTGCGAACGGGCAATTTTAGAACCTTGCCTGAACTGGGAGCGGCGGGGTATAACTCCTGAAGTAACTTTCTTGGCGGGTGGAGTTGTTCGCGTTGATGGAAAATGAGCGCTTTATTACGGGGCGGCGGATACTGTCGTCGGGGTTGCTATGACCGAGCCTTCCCATAACTTCGTGGAGCCTGAGATAGAACGGTGGCTTTCGCAGACCTTGCGGCAATTCCTTGCCCGCTTTCCTATCCCCTGCCATTGGGATCCATCCCAGTGGATGGAGGAAGTGAAGATAGTTGCCTGGGCGGCTGCTGTGGAAGCCTGTCAATCCTTCAGGGAAGATTTTGGCGTCCCCAAGGAGTTATTCGTACGTCAGCGCGTTTGGAATGCCCTTAAGGATTATTGGCGGTTGGAGCAGGCATATGGAAGCCAAACGGCTTCTCTGGATGAACTCTTCAGTGACGAAAAGGAAGGTTGGCAGGAGAGGCTCGCTGACGAACGGGTGAAGGAAGCCATAGACCATTGCCTGTTCCAAGACCTCCTTGCCCGATTGCCAGAGCGGGAGCGGGTCATTATTGAACGCCTGTTTTGGGAGAAGGAGAGTTTAACGGCAATCGCTAAGGACCTCAAAGTAAGCGTCCCCCGGGTGCACCAGTTGAAGGAGAAAGCCCTTGCCCGCTTGAGAGCATGGCTGCAGCCCCCATCCCTTAAAAATCGGTGAGCCCTTTGCATTTCTTCCTTATGGACGGAAAATCCGCTGCCACCAAAGGAGGGAGTAACGATGGTCGGCAAGAAGCGTGTCCTGCATGGGTTTACGCTAATTGAGTTGCTGGTGGTGATCGCGATTATCGCGATCCTGGCAGCCATTCTGTTCCCGGTGTTCAGCCAAGCGCGCAGGAAGGCACGGCAAGTTAGCGATCTCAGTAACCTGCGCCAGATGGGAACGGCAACGCAAATGTATGCTCAAGACTACGATGAGCGCTGGGCACCCGTAGCTATTGATGTCCGACCAGGTTACCCAGGGACAGCGGTTTGGTGGCCGCGGATAATTTACGACTATGCGCGCAACCCCCAAATCTTCCGCTCCCCCGAGTTCGCCCTTCTTTACACTGAGCAAGTCTTCGGTTGGTTTAACGGTCCGGCGATGGCGCCGATTTCAGAACGGCGGGACGGACGATGGGTCTTGCCTGTCTCCTATCAAGGTGTCAATGCGGCGTGCATCAGCATGGGTCCCCATTGGCGATGCACTAACCATGCCTTTCTTGATGACCTTAACCCCACTTGCCCTGGGTTCTTACACTTTGGCGTCTTCTTCCGCGAACTCCCGGGCCAGGGCACGGTCCATACTAGCAGCATCGTTAATCCTACTCAAACCCGTGCGATCCTCAATGGCATCAACATAGATGCCTGGCATGTCAGCCATTTTGACATTACGGGCGAGGGAGGCGATTTCGTCTGCGGCTTCACGACTGTCGTCTACAATGTTTCCACGAGTGCTTGGTGGGAAGAACGATGGAGCATTAGAGATGGTGACCGATTGGCACCCTTTATGCAGTTCGTGAACGTCACTTTCGCGGACGGGCACGCTAAGGCGATGCGCTGGGGCACAGCATGTGGGCATGAGTTCACTGTTCAAGATGACAGGCTTACTGACCCACAGCCGCGGTGCCGCCAATGAGAGAAGGGGGAGATGGTGATGCGCCGAGAAATCCCATTGGCTGTAGCCATCGGCATTATCGTCGTCGTTTTGTTGGTCATCGGCGTGCTCTTTTGGCGTGCTCTTTTTAAGCCTCGCGAGGTGGAACTGAAGCCTGGCGAAATCCCGCCTCCCTCAAGGAATTGGTTGCTCCCAGCCCGCGCCGATGACATCGTGAGTGACGAAACAGGGTTCCTGTCTTCCCCGATGCCCATCGCGAAGGGGAAGGCGTTATTATTAACCGTCGGGATGGAGGATGCGAGAGCCGAGCCCTTCGCCAACGGTGCGTCCTTTGGAGGTTGTGCAAGAGGAGGAGCGAACGGCACCGCCCGTGCGGGCGGTCATCCTTGCTTTGCTGTTGGTCGCTGTCTTCGCCTACATCACGCCTTACAACGACTATGACCTCGCTAACACTTTCGTGGCGGGTAACTTGCTGCCGACTTCCAGCATGGTGGTGCTGCTGCTTTGTGTGTTTTTTGTCAATCCATTTCTGCGCTGTTTCGCCCCCCGCTTTACCTTGCGTCCGCACGAGTTGGCAGCCCTTTGGTCGCTCATTGTCATCGCTTCGGGCATCCCTGCAGCGGGACTGTGGCGCTATATCATCCCACAACTGCCTAATTTGCTTTACCGCGCTTCTGCCGCTAACCGGTGGGACGAACTTCTCCTCCCGCACGCCCCCGCATGGTTGGTCGTCACCGACAAAGCCGCCGCCAAGGGTTTCTACGAAGGGACAAACGGTCGCATCCTGTGGGAGGCATGGCTGATACCCCTCGCTTTTTGGCTCCCTTTCGCTTTTGCCCTTTTCTTTGCGGTCTTCTGTTTGGCGGCTTTGTTGCGCCGACAATGGATGGAGCGGGAGCAATTCACCTTCCCGTTGGTGCAACTTCCCGCCGAGTTGACGAAGGAGCCGCCTCCGGGCAAGAAATTGCCGCCTTTGCTTTACACCTTCGGTCTGTGGGTTGGCTTTGGGCTTTCGGCGTTGTTGCACCTGACCAGCGGGCTCAATACCTACTTCCCCAACTTCCCTGCCATCCGCCGCTTCCGCAGTCTGGGCGAATACTTGACAGGTTTTCCATGGGATGCGATTGCTGGCACGGGGCTTCATGTCTACCCTGCTGCCATCGGCTTGACTTATCTTTTGACGACCGAAGTGGCGTTTAGCCTGTGGTTCTTCTATGTGTTGGAACGGTTGCAGCAATTGTTGTTCGCTTACTACGGTTGGTCGGGCTTGGGCTATTCGGCGACGGATTTCGTGCAGTATCAGCAAGTTGGGGCAGTGTTGGGGTTGCTCTTCCTCATCGGTTACGCAGCCCGAACTCATTGGCAGCAAGTGCTCGCGAAAGCGATGAGATTAGCACGGAATATGGAGCAAGGCGCAGAGAGCGATGACCGGGAGGAGCCGATGCCATATGCGGTGGCGTTTTGGGGATTTCTGTTGACGACAGTGGGCTTGTTCGCTGTGTTGGTATTGTTGGGGATGGATGCATTGTTGGCGGCGACTTTCCTTGTGATGGCGTATGGATTCTACTTGGCGGTCAGTTGGATCGCCACTAATGGCGGCATGGTGATGGTGCAAATGCGCATCCTTCCCTTTGACCCTTTGGTGGCTTTTCTGGGCACAAAGCGGTTTTCGCCACGAGGCATCTTGATGATGTGCTTGTTGCAGGAAGCCTTTACTTACGACCAGCGGGAAGTGTTGATGCCGTCATTACTGAATGCGATGAAAATGGCACAACTTTCAGGACTGAAACAGAGAGCTTTGATGGTGTGGGGCGCTGTCGCTGTTACAATTGCGGCTTTTGTGTCGCTGTACGCGTGGTTGAAGTTGGGCTACACGAAAGGGGCGGTGACGCTGACGAAGACAGCGACTTTCTTCTGGCATGCCAACTACCCTTACATGCTGGCAGCCCAGTATCTTGACCCCGGCATGGAGCCGAACACTTTCCGCATCGCAGGGATGCTCGTGGGCTTAGGAGGCTTTGTGGGGCTTTATTGGTTGCGACTTCAATTTTCGCTTCCCTTACATCCTGTCGGCTGGATTGTCTGTCGGGGGTGGGCGATGGAGCAATTTTGGCTAATGATTTTGCTGGGTTGGTTAGCGAAGGCAGTTATCGTTCGGTATGGAGGTTTGACAGGTTATCGGGCGATGCGTCCTTTCTTTTTGGGCATCGTCTTAGGGGATTTGACGATGGCAGGCCTCTTCACCGTTGTCGGCTACTTGACCCAGAAAGGCTATCCCGTGATGCCATTGTGAGGAAGGCGGCGTTATAGACAAAGCCTCAGTTGATGCTGAAACTGTAAGTGGGTCGTCCTGTGAGGAGGAAAATCCAACTCCAAACGCTGCCCGTCAGAAACTCGCCGATGATGATGCCCAAAGCGAAAGGCACGAGAGCGTGATAGGCGCGCTGTCCGCCATAGCGAACAATCGCTGTCTTCAGCAAGCCAGCGATGAGCATCGGGAACCAGCAATAGTCAATGCCAAAGTTCATCGCCAATGCATAAGCGGCGGGATGAAGGGGCAGGAAGGGAAAGAAAGCCCTCAAAAAGCGTTGGCAGTCAGGTTAACTTTTGCCCCCTTTCGGGAGTCTATTTATATGGGGGCGAAAAATCATGGCGTTAGAGAAGCCAAGAAATTGTGTGAGCGGGTGCTGTTATTGGCTTACTCTTAGCGAACTTTTGGTTGGTGGGACGGCAGTTAGGGCCGTCGGTGGCACTCCCCCCGATGCCGTTGTGCTACAAAACTAAACTTGAGGGGAGGAGGTAATTAATATGATGAGGGGAAAGAACCGTAAGAATTGGGGGTTGTTTTCCCGTTGGACTTTACAAGTTGTACTTTTAATTATTAATGCTAATGTTTTAATTTGCATAGGTTGTGGAGGTAGAACATCTCAGCCTTCCATCGGTGGACAGTTAGAATTGAGACAATATGCAGAAAATCAACCACTAAATCCTACAGAGGAAGATCCATATGAGGAGAAGAAACTTATTTTATCTTATCTTTTGCTTACACCGGACTATGAGCAAGATAAGCAAGAGTTATATCGTATGCTCTCACTTTCAGATCAAGAGATTCTATCTCTTCAAGAAATTGCTGAGAAAGAAAATGAGGCGTTTATGAACTTGAAAAGTACGTATTGGTATGGTCGTGAAGAACCTGAATTTGACAATGAAGAGTTCGATATGGCAGTTGATAAGATTCATCAACAAACTGATGAAGCAATTCGCCATCTTCTTGGTGATCGTTACCCAATGTTCAGAGAGTTTATCCGTCAATGGTGGCCTCTTCATGTTCAATGGATTGAACAGTTTAAGACACAGGTTATCTCCTCACTACAGGTGCCACGAGCAGATAATATCCGCCCGTACAGTATTTGCGACTCAATATTATCCCAACCAAGGAGATTCGCGCGAGGTAGCACTCCCAGATAAGTATGTTAAGTTTGCGAGTCGTGGATGGTGTAGGCACATTGATAGTCCGTATAGAAGGTGGTATCTGTGCCCTCATTTTTACCGAGTAAACATCTTTAACCCACGAACAGGTCGCAGCGCAGACGATGTCCTTGTAAACGAAGTAGGACCATGGAATGTGGATGATAACTACTGGGACCATTTTCCTCCTAACAATTTCAGTGCGCCACGACGGATACACCTTTTTATTCCTAACGCCAATAGAACTCTCGCGCCAGGTGAGCCGCAAGCAGAGGCTGCATATCGCCGTGGACACAATAGAGGACGTGATCAATTTGGTAGGCGTGTAAGAAACCCGGCAGGCATAGACCTATCACCAAGGGTAGCTGCTGAACTTGGTTTTCGTAGAAATGAAAATGGATGGGTTGTCGTCTATTATTATCGTTTGCCCTAATAGGTGAAAAGAATGGCTAAAAAATATTTGTCCACAAAACAAAGGATATGGCTTAAAAGTGCTATAGTGTTAGTATTGCTTGGGATTATTGTAGGAGTATTAATTTTACTTCAACAAGGTTTGAGAAGATACAAGGAAAGACAAGAAATGGAAATTAGAGTTAGTAAAGTAGTAAACTTTATCGGGAGTGTGTTTGATGTTTCGTTCAGTGCACTTGTCGTGTCTATCGAAGATGAAAAGAAACACTTCATTAATGCTGCAATAGAACCAGGTAAAACCCGTTTGATTGATGCCTATGGCAAACCTGTTTCATTAAGAGACTTAAAAAGGGGAGTTCTCGTTTCTGTGAAAGGAAAGCTCATTCAAACTGTGGTTATTGGTTCAAAAGTGGAATACAGCATTTTAGCTGACGAGATCCGCATCCTTGGTCGGTAAACTATCTGCCTAGAAACTTGTGCTGAGATGTGACGGGAAAGACTCAAAGGTGACCCGCCGCTGGAGACAAAAGTGAAGGCTTTGAAAGTCTTTAAAGGGAGAAGGTTGGTCGTTGTAATAGAACGCTGCACCGATTGTGGGCTCATTGAAAAGAAAGAGAAATAATAATCCTATTGGTGAAGTGAAAAAGTACTTTCTCAATGGCAAATAAAGGTAGAAATCATTCATGACCCTCATGGTGGCTTGTAGGGAGGGACGAAGGAAGTTATGACAAGGTTAGTTTGGGTGGCTACGGTCGCTTTCCTCTTTTCTATTCCGACAGCCCTCCCAAGGGCAACAGAACCACCTCCTGTCACCGTCCAAGGAACCCTCAAAGGTTACTTCCTTTCCCCTGACGGGACTTTAAGCGTTCAAGAGGTGCCCTTTACTGTCAACGGCGCTCTTTCGGCTTCTTTGCCCCCTCGCCTTTACCCTCTTTGGGCAGGTTACTACCTTCAAGCCAC
>Ga0209989_100089_pt1 | contig 17145 bp, 12 predicted proteins | sample Antgeofumaro1A2B_FD_188083 | JGI IMG/M metagenome (GOLD analysis project Ga0209989, IMG submission 188083) | Geothermal fumarole subsurface microbial communities from Mt. Erebus, Antarctica - 1A2B (SPAdes) (version 2) | ecosystem: Environmental > Terrestrial > Volcanic > Fumaroles | place: Mt....
TTGACAAAGTTTGCAAGTCTTCCCGAAAGGTTTTGGGGAGGGAGGGGTCGCTTCCCCACAAGTCTGCGAACCCCAAAATCGTATTGAGGGCGTTGTTGAGTTCGTGGATGGCGCTGGGAAGGAGGTTCAGCACTGTCGCCCCTTGGGCTGCCCGCAACAGTTGAGGCAAAACTGCTTCTAAGTCCCATCTTCTTCGCCTTGGGGCTTGGTTCTTTCCCTTCTTGCCTTCCCCCATCGGCTCCTCACCTGCTCACAGGTTCAATTTGTTGGCACTCGTTTGAGCGACCAAATTGTTGACCCACAGCCACGCGTCAATGCTGGCGCCCGCATCGCCCCACCAACCTTCCAAAAACTCGTAGGCAAGCAACCCCCGCCCAGAATAGGCGTTGTTGACATCGGTGATTTCCAGTTCCCCTCGTTCGCTCGGCTTCAAGGTCTTGATGATGGAAAAGACTTCGGCGTCGTAAAAGTAGATGCCGATGACAGCGTAGGGGCTGGGTGGTTCTTTGGGCTTTTCAATGATGCGGACAATTCGTCCCGCCTCATCAAAGACAGGGCACCCGTAATTTTGCGGATCAGGCACTTCTTTGAGCAACACCAAAGCGCCTCGCTCCATTCGCTCAAATCGCTCCTTCGCCTTCAGGATGTTGCCCTCAATCACATTGTCGCCCAGAATCACCACGCACTTATCGCCATTGACAAACGCCTCCGCCAGCCCCAAGGCGTGGGCGATGCCGAGGGGCTTTTCTTGGTAGGCGAAATAAAGGTTGCGGATGCCGTAACTTTTGAAATCCGCCAAAAGGCGCGCAAAGTCCGTTGCCCATTCGCCTCCTGTAACAATGAGGATGTCCGTGATGCCCGCCAGCACCAGCGCCTCCAGGGGGTAGAGAATCATCGGCTTGTTGTAAATTGGCAGCAAATGCTTGTTAGTGACCTTCGTGAGCGGATACAATCTCGTCCCTAAACCGCCTGCCAACACGATGCCCTTCATGCTCATCCCTCCGCCTTTATTGTAGCAACCCTCTCCCTGTCCAATCCCATTGTGTGCCTGCGCGCTGAAGGGAACAGGGACGAGCAAAGGTGGAGGATGCTAAAATGTTCGGCAACCCTGATGCAGTGTTGGAGAAGTTGCGAATGGGGTGAAAGTGATGGAAATAGGCGTGGCTGTCGGTCGGATAGAGTGGACAACATTAGAAGATGACTTGAAAGCGTGGCAGCAAGCAGGGTTGACAGCCATTGAGTGCGACTACCCCTCGCTGGTAGAGAACCCCGTGCGGGTGTTGGACAGATGGGCGCAAATGTTTCGGGATGCGGGAATTCGCTTTTGGGCAGTTCATGCTCCCTTTGGGGGACAACACAACCTCGCCCATCCTGAGGAAAAAGTGCGGCGGCGGGCGGTGGAGTATCACAAGTTCGTCATGGAGCGGACTGCCCGTGTGGGGGCAGGGATACTGGTCATTCACCCAGCCAGCGCACCCCGAACGGAAAGGGAGCGGGCATGGGATTGGTTGCGGGAAAGTCTTGACGAATTGTTACCGTTTGCCGAAGAGTTAGGGCTCACTTTGGCAGTGGAAAACATGCTCCCTGAGGCTGCCATCGGGGCAGACCCAGCAGAGTTGAGCGGCTTCCTTTCTGCTTACTTCTCCCCTCACCTACGGTTATGTTTTGACACTGGGCACGCGCACATTGCCGGCAATGTCTACTTGTGGTTAGAAAGCGTGGCGCCTTCCATCGCCACTTACCACCTCGCTGACAACGATAAGTCCCGCGATTTGCATTTGCCGCCGGGCTACGGGACGGTGCCATGGGATTTATTGGCACCCGTTTTGCAGCAAGCGGACATCCCTCTCATTGTGGAAGCCTATCGGTGGCAAAACTCTTCGTGGCTTCAATTCCGTCAAGAAACGGAAGCAGTGATCACAGGGCGCGCCGTTGTTGTGGAAGTGGGAGGACGCAAAGCCTTTGCCCGCTGCTGGCGTTGCGGGCGCCTCCTTGTCCTGTCGGCGGCGAACGAAATCCTTTGCGGTTGCGAGTGAATGCCACCGAAGCGCCCAAAAATCTTCGTCGGGGACTAAAGTCCCAGTGAGGGAGATGAGCGAGGAACTGCTCCGAGAGTTAGAAGAACGCAATCGGCAACTGGATGCCGTCTTCCGCATCACCTCCGCCCTTTACAGTCGGGCCAAATCGGGGATGACGGCTTCCAGTTTGGATGAGTTGCTTATGGAGACTTTGCAGGTGTCCTTGGAGGTTGTTAATGCCGATGCCGGCACCCTCTACCTCTACAACCCTGCCAATAACACTTTAGTGTTTCGGTATGTTGTGGGCGAGAAAGCCGCTGAGTTGACAGGAATGGAAATTCCCGCTGATAAGGGCGTGGCGGGGGAAGTGTTTCAAACAGGGCGGCCCAAAATCTCCGAAGATGTGCGGCGAGAGGAGCACTACCTGAAGGAAGTGGATGAGAAGACTGGCTACCGAACCCGCAATATGGTGACTGTTCCCTTGCGCGACATAGAAGGCAAACCCATCGGCGTGCTGCAAGCCCTTAACAAGCGGGATAGAAATTTTGACGAGTTTGACTTGGAAACTCTCACCATCGTGGCGACACTGGCGGGCACCGCTATTGAAATGGTGCGGCTTCAAGAGGAGCATCGCCTCGCCATCATCGCTCGCCTTTTGGGCGATATCAGCCACGACATCAAGAACATGCTCACGCCTATCCTCGCCACAATAGAAACTTTGGCGCTCTTCTACAGGGGGTGGAAGGAAGCCTTTGAGCAATGGCAGCAACGCAGGGATGAGGCGACAGAGCAACGCTTGAGGGAAGCGATGCGAGGCTTCAGTACCTTCTTTGAGGAAGCCGTGCAAATGATGGAGGAGGGGGCAGCCCAAATTCAGGAGCGGGTTCGGGAAATTTCCGATGCGGTGAAAGGAGTGATTGCTCCGCCCCATTTCGTGCCCACCAATGTCAATGAAGTCGCCAGCAAAGTGCTCTCGGCCCTTAAACCGGTGGCGGAACAACAAGGGATAGCGTTGCGCCTTGAAGCGTCGGAAGAAATGCCCCTTGTCCTTCTTGATCCCAAACGGCTCTATAACGCTCTTTACAACCTCGTCAACAACGCCATCCCAGAAACCCCAACGGGCGGTTCGGTGACGGTACGCCTTTATGTGAAGCGGGACGGGGAGTTTCCAGAAGGCAATTACTTGGGCATAGAAGTTGCCGACACGGGACGCGGGATGCCTGAAGAAGTGCGGCAACGCTTGTTCACCGACCAAGCCATCTCCACCAAACCCGGCGGCACAGGCTTGGGGACACGCATTGTCAAGAATGTGGTGGACGCCCATGGCGGTCGCATCTGGGTGGAAAGTGAATTGGGCAAAGGCACCACTTTCTATATCCGATTGCCCCTCCGGCTGCCCGAAGGGAGTGGAGGGTTGCCTGCCTCGCCTTGAAAGCCGTCAAAAGACAAAACCCGTAGGGACAATGACAACACCTTTCTCGGTTACGGTGAACCGTCTCCGGTCGCGTTCAAGGTCAATTCCGATTTGCTCCCCATCGGGAAGGTTCACCTCTTCGTCCACGATCACTCGTTCCAAATGCGCCCCTCGTCCGACGAAAACGCGAGGGAGCAAAATACAGTGGCGGACAACCGCTTCTTTCCCGATGCGCACCCCGGGCGAAAGGAGACAGTTTTCCACTACCGCCCCATCTTCCACAACACAGCCGGGCGAAAGGAAACTTTGGCGCACTGCCGCATGACTTCTTAAAAGGGCAGGAGGCAGAGGGGGAAGGTAGGTGCGGATTGCCCAAAATTCGTCGTGCAAGGCAAACGGTGGGTCAGGGTGCAGCAATTCCATATGGGCTTCGTAGTAACTGTCAAGGGTGCCGATGTCTTGCCAGTAGTGGAAGGAGGGGGGAAGCCACTTGCGGATGTTGAAGGCAAAAACGCGCTCCCCTTGCGCTATCAAGGCGGGGATGACATTTTTGCCGAAATCGTGGTGGCTGTCCCTTCGCTTGGCGTCTTGGATGACAGCGCGGACAAGAGTTTCCGTATTGAACAGGTAGATGCCCATAGAAATGAGGGCAACATTGGGGTTGTCGGGCAAAGGTTTAGGGTGGGGCGGTTTCTCCTCAAACCCGACGATGCGGTCGTCAGCATCCACTTCCATCACCCCGAACCGAGAGGCGTCATGGACAGGCACGGTGGTGCATGCGATAGTGACGGCGGCGTTTTTTGCCAGGTGAAACTGCAAGAGGGGGCGGTAGTCCATGCGATATACATGGTCGCCCGCCAAGATGAGCACGAAACGGGGACGCTCGTGGGACAGCAAGTCAATGTTTTGGAAAACGGCATCGGCAGTCCCGCGATACCACTCGCGGACTAACCGTTGTTGGGGCGGGACGGTCACCAAGAACTCCCCCAACTCAGTGCGAAAGAGGAAACTCCAGCCTTGCCAAAGGTGGCGGTCTAAAGGGAGCGACTTGTGTTGGGTTAAGACGAAAATCCGACGCACCCCTGAATGCAAGCAGTTGGAGAGGGTGAAGTCAATGATGCGGTAAATCCCGCCGAAAGGGACAGCCGGTTTTGCCTTCGCTTTCGTCAAAGGGTAAAGGCGCTCCCCTACCCCGCCGGCTAAGACCATTGCCAGCGTCTGCGCCAACGCACTCTCTGTTCTCATTGTCCCAAGGTCACCCCGCGCTTTCGGTTCAGGAGTTCTTCCACTGCTTCCAACAATCCACCCGCATCGGGGGACTTGACAATGAACATGTCGGCGAGCCAACTGATGAAGTCGTCGCGGTAACTGCCGTAGGCGGTGTGGATGATGACGGGCATTCCGGGGTGAAGTTCGTGGATGCGGGGCAAAAGTTCCAAGCCAGAAATGCCTGGCATGTTAATGTCCAGAACGATGAGGTCAATTTGCTCGTGGCTGAGAAGTTCTTCCGCCTCCTGAGCGCTCCGCGCCTCCAAAGTGGCATAGCCGGCGGCAGTCAATTCCTCGCAATACAGTTGCCGTTGCTTATCATCGTCTTCCACAACCAAAATCCGTGCCTTTGCCATTGCGGCTCACCTCCAAAGCGTGACCTTCGCCATACCACCCATCCGCCCCTGTCAACTTTATCGCCTTGTCAGCGGACAGATGCGTCAGGAAAACTGCCCACAGTTTCCTCGGCGAGGGGAAGGGAGACGGTAAAGGTGGTGCCGACTCCGGGCGTGCTCGTGACCTCAATAGTGCCGCCGTGTTCGTCCACAATTTTCTTGCAAATGGCTAACCCCAAACCTGAGCCAGAGTTTTTAGAGGAGTAGAAGGGCTTGAAGATGTGGGGCAATTCTTCAGGGACAATGCCCATGCCTGTGTCGCTGACGCTCAGTTTGAGGGTGGCACCTTCCCGCCAAAGACGGACAGTGAGGGTGCCACCTTCTGGCATGGCTTCCACTGCGTTACGCCACAAATTCAACAAGACTCGCTCCATTTGAAGTTCGTCCACTTGGGCAAAAAGGGGTTCGGGGGAAATTTCCACATGCAGCGTCACTGCTGCTGCTTCCATGCTCGGTCGGTGAAGGTCTGCCAACCGGGCGACCAATTCCGTTAAGTTCACCCGCTTCGGTTGGGGTTTCTTAGGAGCGGCAAAGTCTAACAAGTCGCGCAAATGGCGCTCTAACCGTTCCACTTCGTCCACGATAATTTGGGTATTGCGTTGCACCCGCTCTGGATCATTGGGATGCCGTTGCAACTGGCGGGCGTAGCCGCCGATGGTCACAAGGGGGGAGCGAATATCGTGGGCAATTTTTGCGGCTAATTCCCCAATGGCGGCTAACCGTTCCGAGTGAACCAATTGCTCGCGCATCCGTTGCTCTCGTTCCAAGGCGGCTTTCAATTCCGAAATCAATTGCGCATTCCGCAATGCTACGCTGGCGGATGACGCAAATAACCGCAACAGCCGCTCCGCCTCTTTCGTAATAGGGTGGCGGCTGAAAGCGTTATCGGCGACAATTGTGCCCAGCCATTCATCTTGCGTCACCAGCGGCACGCAAATTGCCTCCGCATCACCTAACAATGCCCGCAACCGCTGAGGAAGGCGCTCTTCGGCAAGAGGGTTAGGGATGCGCAAAGGTTCGTGATAGCGCAGACAGTGGGTCAACAAATTCTCGTCGCTCAGGGGCACCGTGATGTCCCGCACTGCTTGCATCAAGGGGGTTTGCTGCACGGCTTCGTCACCTGGATATTCTCGCAAGAAGTCCCAAAGAGTTTTTCGCTCGGCTGCCAAGCGAGCCCAGGTGGCATAGGCTTCCTCCGCCGTGAGGGGACCAACCGCCATCGCTACCTTCAACACTTCCGCTGATTTGTCCACGAGGAACAAAATGGCGCGGTTGAACCCCAACCCTGGTCCTGCCGTGGCAGCGGTTAGGATAGCATGGAGGAGGCGATTGATTTCATAGGTGCTTTCCATGGCTTGGGCAATCGCCATCAGCGTCTCCAGTTGGTAAATTCGCCGCACCCGCAAAGAGGCATCCCGAAGGTGCAACATCACCCGCCGCTGTCCCCCTCTGATGGGGATGACCCGTATGTCTACCCAAAGGTCATCGTAAGGCACTTCGGGGTAGAAGAAATCCTGCTGGTGCTCTAAGGCTTCCACGATGGCTTTTTCCAATGGTGGAAATGGTTGTCCTTGGATAGCCTGTTGCAACTTCTCGGGAAAAATGTCTTTCCAGTGCTGCCCTACCGCTTCCGAAGGTATCAGCCGACAAACCCCTCGGCAAAACTGCTCGTTCGCCAAAATGACCTTCCCCCTCTCATCCAACAGGGCGACCGCGTAAGGGAGGTTCTCCACAATTTGCTCGCTGAGCTCTTGCAACATGCGGACGCGGTTAAAGTGGGCGATGGCATCTAAGGCGTGGGCGACGAAATCGGCAACAGTTTGTGCCATCTGCAAATCTTGTTGGTCAAAGGCGTCCTTTTGGAGGGCTTGCAAGTCTAACACGCCAATGAGGGTGCCGTGAAGTTTGATGGGCACCACCAATTCCGATTGCGTCGCGCGCTCAACAGGGGTGGCTTGGTAGTAGTCTGGATGGCGGGAAACATCGTTGACCAAAACAGGTTCTCCCGTTCGGACCGCCACAGAAAGCAAGCCCACGTCCGCTGACTGACGGTAAGCCTCACCCCACACTTCCTTGTAAGCGCCTTGACAGGCTTTCAAAATCAGTTCGTGTCGGTCAGGGTCGTAAGCGAAGAGGGCGACATTGTGGAGGTGCAAATGTTCTTGCAAAGCATTGGCGGTGGCGTGGTAGATGGCTTCTTCACTCACGGCTTCCAAGGCTTCAGCGGCGATTTGCGCCAACACTGCCATTTGAGCGGCAAAGAGGCGCTCTCTCTCTAAGGCTTCCGCCAGTTCCTTTGTCCGATGAGCGACGACGGCTTCCAAGCGCCGTTGCAATCGGAGTTGCTCTGTCACATCGCGGGCAATGCAAAGGGCAAAGGCTTGGTTCTCTATTTCCAGCAAGGAAGTGCTCAAATCCACGAAGACAGCCACTCCGTCCTTTCGCTTCAACCCGATACCAGAAAGGCGGGCATGCCCTGTGCGCCGCAACTGTCCCAATGCCTTTTGATAGCGCTCCCACTCTTCCTTTGGGGCAAGGGCGAGGGCAGAAAGACCCACTAACTCTGAAAGCGGGTAACCGGTCAGTCGCTCGGCAGCGGGGTTGGCTTCCACGATGGTGCCAACATCGTCCATCCGAATGAGCAAGAAGGCATCAGAGGCTTGCTCAAAGAAAGTGCGATATTTTTGGTGCGTCCATTCCCATTGGGTTTGGGCAGACCTTTGGCGGTAAGTGGTCAACCGCAAAATCCCTTCGTCCCAAACCGCATCCACCCGCTCATGGGCTTCTATCAAGAACGGTGCGAGCGATTCTGGCGTGGTCTCAAAACTGGCTTGCCGCTCGCTCTGTCCTTGCTGTTGGAGGGTGAAGAGCTTCGCGAGGGCTATCACCACATGCCGACGCAGCCGAAGAAACGCTTTCAGCGCTTGCTCCAGTGGGAAATCCAACTGGTCTGCCAGAAAGCGCAAAACCCGAAGGGTGGGAAGGGATGCTTCTTTCCAGTCGGGGCGTTGCAAACTCTCCAACAAAGAGGCGATGGTCTGAACGGTCACTTCGTGCAAAAAGACCGTTGGGGGCGAGACGATGTGGCGGTCTTGCAACTCCTGAAACCATTGGGCGACAAGATGTTGTGCCAACTCTTCCGTTATGCGCTTTGTGTCCACCATGCTTTCTCCTCCGTTGGCTTTTGGTGTCTTCCTCCCTTTCAGAGGGCGGACAAAGTTTCCCGCAACACTTCTGCTGCCGCTTCTGGAGCGACAGGGTTGATGAAAAAGCCGGTGCCCCATTCAAAGCCTGCCACGCGGGTGAGCCGGGGCAGAAATTCCAGATGCCAGTGGTAATCGTAGGGCAAAGTGCCCCAGTAGTCGGGATGCCCCGGTCGCGGAACGGGATTCGGCGCGGTTTGGAGCACCAAGTTGTAAGCCGCTTGCCCCAATAACTTCTTCAACGCCATCAAGACTCGCTTCATCACAATGGCTAAGTCTAAGAGCACGCTCTCCATCTCGGAAGCGAAGTCGTGGTTGTGCCCCTTTGGGAAAAAGTGCAGTTCGTAAGGGAAGCGGGCAGCAAAGGGGGATAGCACGATGATGTGCTCGCTTTCCCAAACGACCCGATTTCGTAATTCTTGCTCCTGAAAGAGAAGGTCGCAGAAGAGGCAACGCTCCTTCTCCAGGTAATAGCGACGAGCAGCCGTCAACTTCTCTTTGGGCAATTGTGGGACGATGGGCAAGGCGATAATTTGCGAATGGGGATGGGCTAAAGACGCTCCCGCTTGCAGTCCGTAGTTGCGGAAGACGAGTAAGTAGCGGAAACGGGAATCTTGACGAAGGGCTTGCAAACGGGCTTGGTAGGCGAGGAAGACGCGGTGCAGTTGGTCTTCAGGGAAGGCATCCCAATCGGCGGAATGTTCGGGCGTCTCAATGACGACCTCGTGTGCTCCGATTCCGCTCATCCTGTCAAACAGTCCCAAGCCGCGTCGGTTCAACTCGCCCTCCAAGCGGAGGGCAGGGAATTTGTTGGGCACCACCCGCACCAGCCAACCGGGGGTGTTGGGACGCGAACCATCCAAGCGGATGGCATATACCTCAGGGGGTGTTCGGTCCTCGTTGTTGGGACAAAGCGGACACGCTTTCGGATTGATGTCCACCGTTAGCGTCTCTACCCGAAAGTCGGAAGGGCGCTGTCCCCGCTCAGCAGCAATAATGACCCAACGCTCTACAATCGGGTCTTTTCGCAGTTCTGGCATGCTCAATCAACTCCTGTTTCGGGCAACTGCCTTAATTATTGCACCAACAAGCCTTCGGTGTCGCAAAGAAAATCGTCAAGGGTGCGTTAAACTTTTTGTCGGCTTGCTCTCCAATCCACTCCCTTCCTAATCCCGACGGAAGGAGGTTGAAGGCGATGGGGTTCGTTCGCGAAATCCTTGTTGAGACGATCCAAAAGGAGCAGTTGGTGGACATCACGGAAAAGGTGCAGGCGTTGGTGACGGAGTTGGGCATCAGAGAGGGGTTTGTGTGCGTCTATGTGCCTCACACTTCCGCCGCCGTCAGCATTCATCGGGAAGTGGATGTCACCGACCGCCCCAAGTTGGATGAGATGCTGGAAAACATCAACCCAGACAAACAAACGCCCCATTACACCAAAGCCGCTCTGGTCGCTCCGACGGAGGTGCTGATTGTCAAGGACGGCAAGTTGGTGATGGACCCAGACCAGCGTGTCTACTTTTACGAGTTTGATGGACCAAAGTCCCGTCGCGTCGTCGTCTATTTGACCGACTGAGGCTCCGTCCGAGGGGCGATGGGAAAGGAAGAGGGGGCAGGGCGTCAAGAGCCCTGCCCCCAAATTTTCGTCAGGTGGTGCAAAGAAGGTTAGTCGCGAACTTCCACGAGTTCCTTACGGCGTCTTCTTTGGGCAACTTTCTCCTTTTCCCGCTTCTCTCGGACTGCCGCTTGCGCTGCCGCCAGCCGAGCGACAGGCACGCGGAAAGCGGAGCAACTGACATAGTTGAGCCCAATTTCGTGACAGAACCAAACGCTGCTGGGTTCACCGCCATGCTCGCCGCAGATACCGATCTCCAAGTCGGGTTTGACGGAGCGGGCTTTCTGGACGCAGAGGCGCATCAGTTCTCCGACACCTTCCCGATCAAGGACCTCAAAGGGGTTCGCTTTCAGGATGGGCGTTCCTTCCTTGCCTGGCACTTCTTCAAGGTAGTCTGCCATAAACTTGGCTTCCACATCGTCGCGGCTGAACCCGAAGACTGTCTGGGTCAGGTCGTTGGTGCCGAAACTGAAGAAGTCGGCAACCTTTGCGATTTGGTCAGCAGTCAAGCAGGCGCGGGGCACTTCAATCATGGTGCCAATCAGGTAATCCACCCGAACACCTGTTTCGGCGATGACTTGCTCTGCTACTTCCTCGGCATCGCGGCGGGTGACGATTAACTCGTTCACATGCCCGACCAATGGGATTTCAATCTTGGGCTTGGGGTTGTAGCCTTCCTTCTTGAGTTGGCAGGCTGCTTCCATGATGGCACGCACCTGCATTCGGTAAATCTCAGGGAAAGTTACGCCCAAGCGACAACCTCGGTGACCCAGCATGGGATTATGCTCCCGCAAGCGCAAAGTCTTCGTCCAGACCTCCTCAAAGGGCTTCCCCAATCGCTCCGCCAACTCCCTGGCTTCCTCTTCTGTGTGGGGCAGGAACTCGTGCAGTGGTGGGTCAAGCAAGCGGATGATGACGGGCAGCCCGTCCATCTCTTTGAGCAAGCCGTAAAAGTCCTCTCGCTGTAAGGGCAGAATCTTCGCTATCGCTTCTTCTCGCTCTTTCGGGTCGTCGGCGAGAATCAGTTGCTGAAAGTAGGGCAACCTTTCGGGCGCAAAGAACATGTGCTCGGTGCGGGCCAAGCCGATGCCCTCAGCCCCCAATAGGCGCGCCAAGCGGGCTTCCTCGGGCTTATCGGCATTTGCTTGCACCCCCAACTTCCGCCGTTCGTCCACCCAACTCATGAACTCGGCGTAGTAGCGGTAAAGTTCACTCTCTTCGGGCTTCATCTCACCCGTGATGGTGCGGATAATCTCGCTGGGCACGACGGGAACATCGCCGAGATAAACGACGCCATTGGTGCCGTCAATGCTGATGTAATCGCCCTCTTTTACGATGGTGCCATTGACGGTGAATTGCTTCTGCTCGTAGTCAATGACGATGTCGCGGCATCCAACGACGCAGGTTTTGCCCATAGCCCGAGCGACGACGGCAGCGTGGCTGGTGCGTCCCCCTTCGCTGGTCAAAATGCCCTTCGCAGCGTGCATGCCTTCAATGTCGTCAGGGGAAGTCATACGGCGCACCAGGATGACCCGCTCGCCTCGCTTCGCCCACTCTATAGCCTCCTCGGATGTGAAGACGACCCGTCCCGCTGCTGCGCCGGGGGAAGCCGCAATCCCTTTCGCCAACTGTTTGGCTTCCTTTAGGGCAGTCGGTTCAAATTGCGGATGCAGTAATTGCTCCAGCAACCGAGCGTCCACCATCAAGATGGCATCGTCCGGGGTAATGAGCCCTTCGTGCACCATGTCAACAGCGATGCGGATAGCGGCAACCCCTGTGCGCTTACCCGTGCGGGTTTGCAGGATGTAGAGTTTGCCCCTCTCCACCGTGAACTCAATGTCCTGCATGTCCTTGTAGTGCTCTTCCAACCGCTTGGCGTACCCTAGCAACTCCTCGTAGATTTTAGGCATGTTTTGGGCAAGCCATTGGATGTCCATTGGGGTGCGAATACCGGCAACGACATCTTCGCCTTGGGCGTTGGGCAAGTAGTCGGCATACAAGCCTGCCTTCCCCGTCGCAGGGTCTCTGGTAAAACCGACGCCTGTTCCGCTATCAAAGCCCATGTTGCCAAAGACCATGGTCTGGACATTCACTGCCGTCCCCAGGTCGTGGGGGATGTTGTTGATGCGCCGGTAACTGATAGCGCGCGGGTTGTTCCAACTTTTGAAGACGGCTTCTATCGCCATCTCCAGTTGCTGCCATGGGTCGCCGGGGAAATCACGCCCCGTCTTCTCGCGGATGAGGGCTTTGAAGCGCTGGACGGCTTCCTTGAGGTCTTCCACCGTCAAGTCGGTGTCGCGGACTTCCTTTTTGTCTTTACCCAACTCTTTTCCGCGGCGGGCTTTCAGTTCGTCCAAGATGTGCTCAAACTCATCGCGCTCTACCCCTATCACAATGTCGCCGAACATTTGCACGAAGCGCCGATATGCGTCGTAGGCGAACCGCTCATCTCCTGTCTGCTTGATGAGCCCTTGCACCGTTTGGTCGTTGAGACCGAGATTGAGGATGGTGTCCATCATGCCCGGCATGGAGGCAGGAGCACCTGACCGAACAGACACCAAAAGGGGATTTTCAGGGTCACCGAAAAAGCGCCCCACCTTCTTCTCCACCTTCGCCATGTAGCGGCGCACTTCGTCCATCAAACCCTCTGGCAACTTCTGCCCGTTTCGGTAATACTCGCGGCAGACTTCCGTGGTGATGGTAAAGCCGGGAGGAACGGGCAACCCTAAGTTGGTCATCTCTGCCAAGTTTGCTCCCTTGTTCCCCAGCAGCATCCGCATTTCCGCGCGTCCTTCCTCAAACAGGTAGATGCGTTTCGGCTTCCGAGCCACCGTCGCACACCTCCGTCTCGGGTTTGTTGGGTTACAGAATTTTGCTGAAAGGCATTCGCCCTGAATGGCAATCCAAAAAAATAGCGCACGAAGGTCCACCGTGTAAACAGGGAATTTCCCCGACACATGGTTCGGACAGGTTTCCTCAAAGCCCCCTTGCAGCCAACTTTTTAGTCGGGCAAGACCTTGGGTCGGTGGAGTTGTCATAATGGAGCATGTCCACTCCAAATGCCCCTTCTGTGGAGGAGGTTGACAGAATGCGCACCCGTTCAGCGAAAGGCGGAAGTTCCCAACCAGAGTTGCTTTGGGGCGGACGGTTCAAAAAGCCGCTCGCCGAAAAGGCTCTGCGGTTTTCGTCCAGTTTCAGCGTGGACAAACGCTTGTGGCGACAGGACATTTTGGGCTCTATCGCCCACGCCATCATGTTGGGTGAATGCGGCATCCTCTCCCCAAAGGAAGCCCAAACCATCCTTCAAGGCTTGAGAGCCCTTTACCGCGACATTGAAACGGGCAAAGAACCACTGGAAGGTCCCGACGAAGACATCCACAGTTTCGTGGAGCGAAAGTTGAGGGAGCGTATCGGCGAGGTGGCAGGCAAACTCCATACCGCCCGCAGCCGCAATGACCAAGTAGCGACGGACTTTCGGCTTTGGTGCCGCGAGGCGGTCCGAGAGTTGATGGAACGGTTGCTGGAATTGCAGGAAGCGCTGCTGAACCAGGCGGAGCGGCATATTGACACTTTGCTCCCCGGAATGACGCACCTTCAACACGCCCAACCTGTCCGCCTCGCTCATCATCTGCTCGCTCACTTTTGGGCGCTAGAGCGGGATGTGGAACGGCTTGGGGATTTGATGCCTCGCCTGAATGTCTCGCCCTTAGGGGCTGCCGCTTTGGCGGGCTCTGGGTTGCCCATCAATCCGAAGCGGACTGCCGAATTGCTGGGGTTTACGGCAACTGCTAAAAACAGCATGGATGCAGTGAGCGACCGAGATTTCGCATGCGAGTTGGTTTTCGCCTGCGCTTTGACAATGGTGCACCTATCACGCCTTGCCGAAGAGATTGTCCTATGGAGCACACCAGAGTTCGGTTTCGTGACGCTGGACGATGCGTGGTGCACGGGTTCATCCATCATGCCCCAAAAGCGAAATCCCGATATGGCGGAATTAGTGCGGGGCAAAACGGGGCGAGTAGTTGGAGCGTTAGTGAACTTGCTCACGGTGCTAAAAGGGTTGCCCCTCACCTACAACCGAGACTTGCAAGAGGACAAAGCCGCTGTCTTTGAGGCGGTGGACACAACAGGGGCGTCCCTGTCGGTGATGGCGAAAGTGGTTGCGACAGCAACTTTCCATGCGGAACGGATGCGGAAGGCGTTAGAGCGAGATTTCTCCACCGCCACTGACCTTGCTGACTACTTGGTTCAGAAAGGCATCCCCTTCCGTCAGGCGCACCGCATCGTCGGACAGATAGTGTTGCATCTGAGCGAGCAAGGGAAGGGGTTGGAAGAGGCGACGCTGGAGGAATTGCGCTGGTTCAGCGACGCCTTTGACGCCGACGCTTTGTCGCTCCTTCATCCCGAAGCGAGCGTGGAGCGCCGCATTGAACTTTCCGGCACTGCCAAATCCTCTCTCCGCCGTCAACTCCGACGCGCCCGCACGGCAATGCGAAAAACCCAAAAGATGCTCCAGCAAATTCCGTCGCCTTCCGCCTCCTTACTTCACCGCTCTCACAATCGCTAAAGGTGGAGTTTTGAGTGGCGAAAGTATTGACGCCACTTTTTTTTTTGCGCTATAATGCCCGCAGCCGAAGGGCAGGAAAGCAAACTAACGCCCTTCGGAAAGCCAAAACCGCCCGAAAAGGCAGAAAAGGAGGGAGAGATGATGGTGAAGGGCAAGGCTCTGCACTTGCTTACACAGAGGAATGTCGGCAAAGGGCGTTCTTTTCGTGGAGTGCTTCCCCCGAGGAGTGTTCGTGGCTTTACCCTCATTGAGTTGCTCGTGGTGATTGCGATCATTGCCATTCTGGCAGCCATTCTGTTCCCTGTGTTCAGCCAAGCCCGAGAGAAAGCGCGACAATCCAACTGTCTGAGCAACTTACGCAATCTCAGCATGGGCATTCAACAATACATCAACGACTACGACGAATTGTTCCCGATGACCCGCCTCATAATTGGTGGGCATTTCTATGTGACTTCTCCGCCTGATGCGCGCCCTGCTCCAGCGTTTACTTTGGGGATGCGCAGCACCTATTGGTCAAATAGTATCCAACCGTATGTGCGCAATTACCAAATTTACCAGTGCCCTTCTGGCGTGCCCTTTGACTATTTCAATATCCGTGGCACCGCTGTTCCAGGCAAAATTTTTGCCTACAGTTACTACTTCAACCGCTTACTGGCAGCGTACCATCTTGCTGGCATCGTGAACCCCGTGAAACCTATCGGGCTATGGGAAGCCTCTGGGAACATGGCACTACTTATTGCAGCAGGACACTCCCCCGCTATCGTACGTCCTGATGACAACGACCCTGCTACTTTCCCCAACACTTACCGACCGGAACCCCCCTGTCCGCCGGGGACGGAATCTTGGATGTATATCGTTTCATGGACTCATGATGCTCCCGGTGGGAGGTGGACACCGAACCTTCAGATTCACACAGGGGGCACGAATTACACCTATGTCGACGGGCACGCGAAGTGGCAGCGCAACCCGGGGCATCGGGATCAATCTCCTTGGTCACGGCTCATGGATGATGGTTCGGCTGCCGGTTATTGGTGGAGCGGTTGTGCGCCATGGCTGTTCCGACCAATCGTGCAATAGGGGGCGAAAGGTATGAACCGAACAGTGTTGATTGGCTTGCTGCTTTTGCTGGCGATTATCGCGGTAGGGCTGTGGATTTGGCGGTTAAGAGCAACCCAGTATCCGAAGGAATACACAGGTCCGATGCCGAAAGGACCTGGGGCGCCAATGGAAATGGAGAAGCCGATGGGGATAGGGGGACAGGCGGCTCCTCCTACTCCTACTCCTCAATAGCCTCAAGTCCTGCCCATGCCGATTGAGGGGGGCTTGAGGGCGAGGGGTTAGACTTGGTTTGTTTTTCCGACGGAAGGGGTTTTTGATTTCGGCACCAAAAGGCTTGTGCCAAAATTGGCGGCGAGGAAGTGAAGGGAGGCGAAGGGGATGCGCTTGACGACGGTAGTGGGCACGCCCTTTTTGCCGGCTCATGCTGCTCTTCGCCTTGTGGGTGTTCTGGTAACAGTCACGGACATCCCTTCCGTGACCCTCCCGATGCGATTGTTGGTCGTCGTGGACAAGAGCGAAAGCATGATGCTCCCAATACTCACGCAGGAGCAACTGGAAGTCCTGAAGGGGCGGGGCGTGCTGCGGCAGACGGTGCGCGATGGGGTGACGGTGTGGGAGTATTCGGGCGCTTACGCCCCTGAACTGGAAAATGCCCCCCGCGGGATTGAGTTTGTTAAGGACGCTTTGCGGCAAATTGTGGAGCGGTTGACGGATAGCGACGAATTTGCCCTCATCGCTTTCGCCTCTCACGCCCAAACGGTCATCTCCCTCAGCAGTGGGGCTCACCGCCGTGAAGTCCTTCGCCAGTTGGCGCGCTTGGAGGCGCTGGAACTTGGCACCGAAACGCGCCTTAGTGCGGGACTGAGGGAAGCGATGGCACAACTTCAAACCGCTCCTTCTGGCAGTATTGTGAACCGCATCGTTGTGCTTACGGACGGTTTCGCTCAGGATGAGAGCGATTGCTACATGGTCGCCTCGCAAGCCGCTTCGTTGGGTGTTTCCATTTCCACCATCGGCTTGGGGGCACAGTTTAACGACGAACTGATGACCAGCCTTGCCGACCGAACGGGCGGGAATGCGGAGTGGGTTCCTGACCCTTCCCAAATCCCGCAGTCGATGGCGAAAGAATTTGACCTCGCCCGCAAAGTGGGGGCACCGCAAGCGCAACTTTTGCTCCAACTTTCGCAAGGGGTGGAAGTTCGCCGCGCTTACAAGTTACAACCTGTGTTGGCACCAGTGCCCCCCCAAGGGGTAGGGGAACGCACTGTCGCTTTGCAAGTGGGCGATTTAGCGAGCGGGCAAACAGCGCAAGTGTTGGTGGAACTTTTAGCGCCCCCTCGCCCTGCGGGTCTCTTCCGATTAGCGCGCTTGACAGCGCAATGGCGGGCGAAAACGGGTTGGCAACAAAGCGAACCTGTTGACCTCCTCGTGACCTACACGACGGAGACAGCGAAAACTTCCTTCGTTGACCCGCAAGTGGCGCGGGCGATGGAGATGGTGACGGCAGCAGAATTGCAAACTCGGGCTCTGCGGGATTTGCAAGCAGGAAAAGTTGAAAGCGCCACAAAGAAGTTGGAAGGAGCAGCGACGCGCTTGCTCAACTTGGGG
>Ga0209989_100090_pt1 | contig 17056 bp, 16 predicted proteins | sample Antgeofumaro1A2B_FD_188083 | JGI IMG/M metagenome (GOLD analysis project Ga0209989, IMG submission 188083) | Geothermal fumarole subsurface microbial communities from Mt. Erebus, Antarctica - 1A2B (SPAdes) (version 2) | ecosystem: Environmental > Terrestrial > Volcanic > Fumaroles | place: Mt....
TGCGCCTCTTCCATCGGTCCGAGCGTGACGCTGGTGAGCACCTGCGTTTGCCCGCGCGTGAACAGTGCTGAACCATGTACCCTGGGCAAAAGTCCCACCATGCAGCTGATGGGGCGGATTTCGTCGTGTTGGCGTGGTTGCCCTTGCCCGAAGCGTGGGCGTTGGGTGGTGGGATTTATTTTGTGGGGGACAAGTTGTCTGGGAGGAGCGGGGCGGTTTTGGGTCGTGTGCGGTCTTTGGGTTGGTTTGGGGTGGTGCGTGTGGAGGCGCGTTTGCGGCGTGGGGTTTGTTGGGGGTTACGGTTGTGGGCGCAGGAGATGTATGAGCGTTTTTGTAATGTGGGTATGGTGGTGTGTTTTTTGTGTGTATGGTAAGTGCTAGGGGTGGGCATGGGTCGCTGGCAGGCAGTTCAAGAATTTTTTTCTCGAACACCCTCCCCTCTCAAATTGACTTCTCTCCTCAAATGTGCTAAACTACAATGGTGCGTTAGCGAGGCAACGCCTACTGCCGTTGTGCCGTTGTCCCCCTGGGGACAACCGTAGAACGGCACGTGGACGGTGAACGCTGAGCGACGCACCACACACTATCCACAACGGAAGGGGGAAGCGCACGCAGAATGCCACTGACCAAAGAGCAGAAAGCCGAGATTGTTCGGAAGTACCAGCGCTTTGAAGGCGACACCGGTTCGCCCGAAGTGCAGCTGGCTCTATTGACCGCGCGCATCAACCTGCTGACCGAGCACCTGCGCCAGCATAAGCATGACTACCATACCCGGCGCGGGCTGATGATGTTGGTTGGTGAGCGTAAACGATTGCTCGACTATCTGGCTCGGCAGGATATTCAGCGCTATCGGGCGCTGGTCAGCTCTCTCGGCATCCGCAGTAAGCAGTAGCCAAAACCTGTTTAGCCGGATTGCAGATTCAAACACAAGAGGAGTTCCATCTATCCATGATACACACCGTCGAAGTGGAAATCGCCGGTCAACTCATCCAGATCGAGACCGGCCGCGTCGCCAAGCAAGCAAACGGTGCCGTTCTAGTGCGTTCGGGCGACACCATCGTGCTGTGCACCGCCACCATGAGCCGGGGAGCCCGTACTGATATCGATTTCTTCCCGTTGGTGGTGGACTATGAAGAACGCAAGTACTCTGTCGGCAAGATACCGGGCGGTTTCATCAAGCGAGGAGGACGTCCCAGCGATAAGGCGGTGCTGACTGCGCGTTTGATTGACCGTCCCCTGCGCCCGCTGTTCCCCAACGGGATGCGCAACGAAGTGCAGGTCATTGCCATGCCCCTGTCGGTGGATAACGAGCACCTGCCCGACGTGCTCTCCATCATCGGTGCCTCCGCCGCGCTCACCATCTCCAATATCCCATTTAACGGACCAGTGGGCGCAGTGCGCATCGGCAGGATGAACGACGAGTGGATCATCAATCCCTCGTTTGACCGGGTGGAAAACGGCGACCTGGACCTGGTGGTGGCGGGCACGAAGGACTACATCGTGATGGTGGAGGCGGGCGCTAACGAGGTTACCGAAGCGCAGATTCTGGAAGCGCTCGACCTCGCGCACGAGTACATCCGCCCCATCTGCGCGGTTCAGGAAGAACTCGCCGCCAAAGTGGGCACGGTCAAAGCCGAAGTGCCTATCTACTCCGTGCCGGAAGACATCCTCGCCCGCGTGCGCGAGCAGTTCGCCGACCAAGTGCTTCAGGCCATCCAACAGCCCGACAAGTCCGCCCGAGAAGAAGCCATCGAACTGCTCAAGGAAGAGATCGTGCAGGCGCTACTGCCAGAGTACCCCGAGCAGGAGACCGACCTGCGCGAAGCCGCCGACAAGGTGGTCAAAGAGCAGGTCCGTCGGCTGATCATGGAGTACAAGGCGCGCCCCGACGGCAGAAAATACGACGAAATCCGCCCCATCAGCTGCATGGTGGGACTTTTGCCCAGGGTACATGGTTCAGCACTGTTCACGCGCGGGCAAACGCAGGTGCTCACCAGCGTCACGCTCGGACCGATGGAAGAGGCGCAAATCATCGACACGCTGGAGGAGGATGGGTTCAAGCGCTACATGCACTTCTACAACTTCCCGCCCTACAGCGTGGGCGAGACACGCCCCCTGCGCGGACCGGGCAGGCGCGAGATCGGGCACGGCGCGCTGGCAGAACGTGCCTTGCGTCCCATGATCCCGCCCGAAGAGGAGTTCCCCTATGCCATCCTGCTTACCTCCGAAGTGCTGGAATCCAATGGCTCCACCTCGATGGCAAGCGTATGCGGTTCCACGCTGGCGCTGATGGACGCGGGCGTGCAGATCAAGGCGCCTGTGGCAGGGGTGGCCATGGGGCTGATGACCCAGGGCGATGAATGGGTCGTGCTCAGCGACATCCAGGGCATGGAGGACTTCTCCGGCGATATGGACTTCAAAGTCGCCGGCACCGCTAAGGGTATCACCGCCCTGCAGTTGGACACCAAGATTTCGGGTATCCCACGACCCGTGTTCGAGCGTGCGCTGGAACAGGCGCGGCAGGGCAGGCTGTATATCCTCGAGAAGATGCTGGAGACCATCGACAAGCCGCGCGACCATATCAGCCCGTATGCGCCACGCATCATCGTGATGGAGATCCATCCCGATAAGATCGGCGATGTCATCGGTCCGGGCGGGCGCATCATCAAGAAAATCCTTGCCGACACGGGTACCCGCATCCAGATTGAGCAGGACGGGCGCGTCTATATCGCCGCTGATGACCAGGAGAGCGGTGAGCGAGCACGCAAGATGATCGAGGACCTCACCCGCGACGTAGCGGTCGGCGAAACCTTCCTCGGTAAAGTCACCCGTACCTCCTCGCTGGGAGTGTTCGTGGAGATCCTGCCCGGCAAGGAAGGGCTGGTGCCGCTGTCGCAGTTGTCCGACCAGCGCGTGCGCCGAGCCGACGAACTGGTCAAAGTGGGCGACGAGATTCTGGTGAAGGTGGTAGAGATCGACAACCTGGGCAGAATCAACCTGAGCGCACGCGGACTGCATAACGTGTTCAGCGGACAGGCGTCCAGTGCGGCTCCACCCTCTGGTGGCGGTCGTCCCGGCGGTGGACACGAGCCCTCTGGCTATGGACGCGGCGCAGAGGTGCGCCGCCATCGCGGCGATGATGATACACCGCGCGCTAGGTTCCGCCCGAAGCGCTAGAGGCAGATTTCCCAACTTCCCCTCTCCCGCCGTGCCGGGAGAGGGGACACGGGTGAGGGTTATCCCACAACATGCCCATAGAAACCTTCGTTTTGTCTAACGGTCTACGTGTCGTTTGTGAACCGATGCCCTCCGCCCGCTCCGTAGCGGTGGGGGTATATATCGGCACCGGCTCGCGCGACGAAGCCACCCCCGAGCGCGGTATCTCGCACTTTATCGAGCACATGGTGTTCAAAGGAACCGCCCGCCGCGATGCGCTCGACATCGTGCGCGAAATCGAGGGGCGCGGCGGCTATATCAACGCCGAGACCGACAAAGAGTACACCGCCTTCTACGTGCGCGTCCTGCCCGAAGACCTGTCGGTCGCACTGGATGTGCTTTCGGATATGCTGATCACGCCGCGCCTGGACCCGCAGGATATCGAGCGTGAGAAGCGCGTGGTGATCGAGGAACTGCGCGAACTGATGGACTACCCCGAAGAGTACGTCTACGACCTGTTCGCACAAGCACTGTGGAGGCGTCATCCGCTGGCGCATCCGGTCATCGGCGAAGAGCGTACCGTCCGCTCGTTCACCCGCGAGCAGATACTGCAGGTGCTGCACGAGCGATACACCGCCTCCAACACCGTCGTCGCCGCCGCAGGGCAGGTCGATCCTATCGAACTGACCGCGCTGGTGGAACGCTTCTTCCGCGAGATGCCCACTAGCCACCCCCAGCCCCGACTGCGCCGGGCATGCGCCCACGCCAGCCAGCGATTCCTGCCCCATCCCACCAAACAGGTGCACTTCTGCATGGGCACCGCGGGCGTCAGCCTGTACGATGAGCGCAAATACACCGTCGCCGTGCTGGATACCTTGTTGGGTGGCAACATGAGCAGTCGCCTCTTTCAGGAGGTGCGCGAGAAACGCGGGCTGGTGTATCACATCAGCACCTCCGCCACCGCCTACCGCGAGGGAGGATACTTCGCTATCCACGCGAACTGCAGTCCCGAAAACTACCATCAAGTGATCGACGTGGTGCACAGCCAACTGCAGGAGGTCTGCGAAGGTAGCCTCACCGAAGAAGAGGTGGAGCGAAGCAAGCACCAACTGCGAGGAGGACTGCTGATGAGCACCGAAAGCGTTAACGGGCGCATGTCCACCAACGCCAAAAGCCTGCTCTTTCACAGGCGCGTGATCACCGTGGACGAGATGATTGAGCGCATCGGGCAGGTGGACGCCCAGCAGGTGGTGCAGGTGGCGCACGACCTGCTCGGTCACGCAGAGATGACCATTGCTGCCATTGGAAGCTTTTCAGAAGGAGGTAACGGGCAGGATGAACACCCTTAACGCGGAAGACACCATCCGTGTTGCCGTCGCGGGGGCGTGCGGACGCATGGGCACGTTGGTGGTACCAACGGTGATGAAACAGCCCGATATGGTATTGGTGAGCGCAATCGACAAACAGCACGTGGGCGAAGATATCGGCACCCTTGCCATGGATCACCCGATAGGCATCACCGTCACCGACCACCTTGCCGATGCGCTGGTGCAGACCCAGCCGCACGTGCTGGTGGACTTTACCACTTTAGGCGCAGCGGTGAGCCATATCTACACCGCACTGGAGCACGGTGTGATTCCGGTGGTGGGCACCAGCGGGTTCTCGGCGCAAATGCTGTCCGACGTGCGCGAGGCGGTTCAACGTACCGGCACTGCTTGCATCATCGTGCCCAACTTTGCCATCGGCGCGGTGCTGATGATGCAGTTCGCAAAGGAGGCGGCGCGCTACTTCCCCAACGCCGAGATCGTCGAGCTCCATCACGATGGCAAGGTGGATGCCCCCTCGGGAACGGCGATACGCACCGCCGAGATGATCGCCGCCGCCCGCACCGAAAGACCGCGCCAGCCCGTTCAGGAACAGAAGTTCGAGGGAGCGCGTGGTGCATCGGTGGCAAGTGTGCCCGTGCACAGCGTGCGACTGCCCGGATTGGTTGCCCATCAGATGGTACTCTTCGGCGGGCAGGGCGAGGTGCTGACCATTCGCCACGACTCGGTCGACCGCCAGTCGTTCATGCCGGGCGTTCTGCTTGCCATCCGCAAGACGCGAAGCGTGCAGGGACTGGTGGTTGGGCTGGAGCACCTGCTGTAGTCCGCCTTGCGGCTCAGAAGGACGACAGGATGTCCTGCTGAGCAGAGCAAGGCATCTCGTCTTTGTCATGCTGAGCGCCAGCGAAGCATCTCTCGGCAGTCAAACGGGCGTCATGCTGAGCGCCAGCGAAGCATCTCGTAGTTAAAAAAGAGGGGCGAGATTCTTCGCTTCGCTCAGAATGACAACAGAGAGGCTCAGAATGACAAGAGAACGGCTCACAAGGACAGAGGAAAAGGCGCACGACGATGGGGGAAAATAACAGTGTCAGCGATGCACTGAGCGAAAAACTGCAGGCACTGCCCGCCCTGCCGGGGGTGTACCTCTTCAAAGACGCGCAGGGCAGTGTGCTCTATGTGGGCAAAGCCGTTTCTCTGCGCTCGCGGGTGCGCTCGTACTTCCACAAAAGCGCGGAAAACTCCCTCAAAATCCGCCGACTCGTACAAAAGATCGCCGACCTGGAATGGATTGTCACCGACACCGAGCTGGAAGCCCTCGTGCTGGAGTGTAACCTCATCAAGCGCTATCGCCCGCCATACAATATCCGCCTGCGCGATGACAAACAGTATCCCTTCCTGTGCTTGACCACCTCCGAGCCTTTCCCGCGCCTCCTGTTGGCACGCCGTGCCAAGAACGACGGCAACCGCTACTTTGGTCCGTATTCCGGTAGCCGACCTGTCTACCAGACCATCCACCTGTTGAACCAGTTGTTCCCGCTGGTCACCTGTGGCGAGGCGTTCACCGGTGAGCCGGTGCGCAAGCCCTGCCTGTATTACCACATGGGCAAGTGTCCCGCGCCCTGTGCCGGTCTTGCGGACCCCGAGCGTTACCGGGAGACGGTGCGCGAGGTGGAGATGTTCCTCAGCGGCAAGCACGAGAAACTGCTGAAGTCGCTCTACAAGCAGATGCAAGAGGCAGCGGAAAAGCTCGAGTTTGAGCGCGCTGCTGCCCTGCGCGACCAGATACGCGCTGTCGAACAGGTCATCACTCAGCAGAAGGTGGTCTCCACCGAGATGGTAGACCAGGACGTGCTGGCATACGCGGCGGACGAACAGCGCGCGCTGGTGCAGATGTTCTTCATCCGCGGCGGCAAGCTCATCGGGCAACAGCACTTTTTCCTGGACGGCGCCACCGAAGAGGACCAACGCACCGCCCTGCAGGAGTTTCTGAAGCAGTACTATGACCAGGCACAGGACGTGCCCAGCGAGGTGCTCCTACCCACACCCATCGAGGAGGCGCACATCATCGAGCAATGGCTCAGGCAGAAGAAGGGCAAGCGGGTGGAACTGCACACCCCTCAGCGCGGAAGCAAGAAGAAACTGCTTGAGATGGCGCTAACCAACGCCGAACTAGCGCTCCAGCAGGCGCGCCAGCAATGGCTGCAGAAGAAGGCACAGCAGGAGGCGGTGCTGACCGCCCTCCAGCAAGCGTTGGGGCTGGAAATATTGCCCCGCCGAATCGAGGCGTACGACATCTCGAACATCCAGGGCTTCGCGCCCGTTGGGGTGATGGTGGTGATGAAGGAGGGCAAACCCTCCAAGAGCGATTACCGGCGGTTCAGCATCAAATACCTGCCTGAAACCCCTAACGACTTCGCCATGATGAAAGAGGTAGTCACCCGCCGCCTGCAGGAGGCGCAAAAAGGCAATCGCAAGTTTGCCGAACTGCCGCATCTGATGCTGATCGACGGGGGCAAGGGTCAGCTGAACGCCGCGCTGGAGGCGATGCAGGAGGTTGGGCTGAAGGTTCCTGCCATCGGGCTGGCGAAGCGATTCGAGGAGATCTACCTGCCCGAACGCTCCGAGCCGGTGATTCTGCCTAAGGATTCGCCCGCCCTGCATCTGCTGCAGGCTATCCGCGACGAGGCACACCGATTCGCCGTAGAATATCACCGGAAACTACGAATCAAGCGTAGTACCTCCTCCGTGCTGGACGACATCGCGGGGGTGGGTGCCAAACGCAAGCAGGCTCTGCTCAAGCACTTCGGCTCGGTGAAACGTTTGAAAGAGGCAAGTGTCGAAGAGATTGCGGCGGTGCCATCCATCACTCGCCCATTGGCAGAAACCATCTACAGACAACTGCATCAGGAGGAGCAAACATGATCGGGCTAATCTTACGCTGGGTTGCGAACGCCCTTGCGCTGTTGTTGACCGTATGGCTTGGCAAAACGCTGGGACTGGGGCTTTATGTGAGCGGTCTGTGGGGCGCGATGATCGCCGCACTGGTCATCGGGCTGATCAACGCCTTCATCCGCCCCATCGTGGTGATGCTGACGCTCCCACTGAACTGTCTGACTTTCGGGCTGTTTAGCCTGGTGATCAACGCCTTCCTGTTCTGGCTGGCGGGTCAGCTGTTGGCGGAGTTCAAGGTGCGGGGCGCGGTCGCCGCGCTGTTTGGCTCCATCGTCATGAGCATCTTCAGCAGTGTGTTCAGCCACGCACTGGAACCCGGCAAACATCACGGATAGTTTTATGGAACAATGCAGAGGGAAATGGCGCGCAAACGCTGGATACTGATAACCGGCATGTCGGGGGCGGGGAAGACGCTGGTGTCGCACATCTTCGAAGACCTGGGCTATTTTTGCGTGGATAATCTGCCCCCGCGCCTCCTGCCAATGCTGGTGGACCTGAGCAAGGAACACCCCAAGCAGATGCAGTACGTTGCGCTGGTGATCGATACCCGCTGTGGGGCGATGCTGTCGGAACTGCTGGACAATGTGCGCCATGTGGCGGAGCAGGGAGTGCCCATCCAGATACTGTTTCTGGACTGCAGTGACGAGGAGCTGGTTCAGCGGTTCCGGGAGACTCGCCGCAAGCATCCCCTGTTTCACCAGCATCCGACCATCCTGCAAAGCATCCGTGCCGAGCGCGTGATGCTCGAGGAGGTGCGTGCCAGCGCGGACCGGGTGATTGACACCTCGCGGCTGGCTCCGCATGAACTGCGCGCCCAGATCGAAGCCGAGTACGGTGTGCTGGAGCAGACGGCGGGCATTGCGGTGAACGTGCTGTCGTTTGGCTTTAAGTACGGGGTACCGCCTGAAGCGGACCTGGTGTTTGACGTACGCTTTCTGGCGAACCCGCACTACGTGCCACACCTGCGTGCACTGGACGGACGCAACCCGCTGATACGCAGTTACGTGTTCAGCGACCCGCTGGCCAAAGCGTTTCTGAACAAGCTGAACGACCTAGTGGATTTTACCCTGCCCCAGTATATTCGGGAAGGCAAGGCGTATCTGACCATCGCTATCGGCTGTACGGGAGGACAACACCGCTCGGTAGTAATCGCGGAGCAGGTAGGACGGTTCCTGATGGAGAAAGGTTACCGGGTAAACGTCCAGCACCGTGACGTGAATCGTCACTTACAAACCCTGCTGGAAGGGTGAGCACCGATGCAAAGCTCTTGGAGCCCACGAAAGATCCTAAGCCTGCCCAGCGCCCGCTGGTTGATGCCCGGGATGCTGATCAAACGCTGGCTCCTGCTGGCGATGCTGGGCGTGGCGGTCATGTTCATCGGTCTGCTGGTGCTCATCGACGTGCGCTTCCCCGAAGTTTTAACATGGATTCACCGCAACGTGCAGGAAACCTCCCGCCAGATCGGCTCGCAAGGCACTCTCGGCTGGACGGTTGCCGGGGTGAGCATCATCTGCCTCGGCATGGCGCTAAGCCTGATAGGCGTGCGTGGGCTGGTGCGAACCATCGCATGTGCCATAGACCCCGTTGCGGGACGACGTCTCGCCCACGTCATCTATAACCGACGAAACCTCCAGCTGGGCCCTCAGCTGGTAGCTATCGGTGGTGGCACGGGATTGTCCACCCTGTTGCGCGGTCTGAAACAGTTCTCCAGCAACGTCACCGCCATCGTGACCGTGACCGACGACGGGGGCAGTTCGGGCAGGCTTACCGAGCAGTTCGGCGTCCTGCCGCCGGGCGATATTCGCAACTGTTTGGTCGCCCTCGCCGATGCCGAGCCTATCATGACCGAGCTGTTCCAGTATCGCTTTCGCGGAAGCGCGGGGCTTGGCGGACATAGCTTCGGCAACCTGCTGATCGTGGCGATGACCAACATCACCGGCGATTTCGAACGCGCCATCCGGGAAACCAGCAAGGTCTTAGCCATTCGCGGGCGTGTCCTGCCGTCGACGCTGGACCATGTGCGCCTGCAGGCGAAAATGGAGGACGGCTCCATCATTGAGGGCGAGACCGCTATCGCCAGTTCGCCGCTCAAAATCCGCCAGATGATGCTGAACCCACCCAACGCCCGCGCGTTGGACGAGGCACTGCAGGCTATCCGCGACGCAGATGTGCTTGTGCTGGGACCTGGCAGTGTTTTCACCAGCATCATCCCGAATCTGCTGGTAGAAGGTATCGCCGACGCCATCCGCCGCAGTCATGCTCTGCGCGTGTACGTGTGCAACGTGATGACCCAGCCGGGCGAAACCGACGGCTTCACTGCCAGCGACCATGTGCGGGCGATTGAGGCACACTGCCCGGCGCGCCTGTTCGACTATGTGCTGGTGAACACCACCCGTCCCTCACCCGAACTGCTCGAGCGATACCGCCAATCGGGGGCAGAGTTCGTGGAACCCGATAACGACCGCATCCGCGCCATGGGCTATCGCACCATCGTTGGCGACTTCATCAGCCAGACAGATGTGGTACGCCACGACCCGTATAAGCTAGCGGACGCCATCATGCACCTGCTGAGCCGCAAGAAGTGACCGACGGGGGATGCGCTGAACCGCCATCAGCGACAGCAGTAGCACTCCGAAGCCTATCCAGAAGGGGATACGATAGTCGTCCAGCGCCTTCCACAAAGTGCCTCCCAGCACGGGCATGATCACCGCCGCGATGTGGTTCATCGTGGTGCCCATCGCCAGACTGGGAGTCAGGTCGCCCTTCTGCACGATGCGATTCAGAAACACCGTAATGCCCATGCTGAAACTGAACAGCACGCTATCGGTAACAAACAGGGCATAGAGCAGGCGCACATCTCGCAAAGTGGCATAGCCCGCAAACACGCAGGCGATCAGCACGTAGTAGAGCGTGAGCAGGCGTTGCTCGCCAAAGCGATCGATCAGTCTTCCCACCGCTGGCGCGATGAGCGCCCCCAGACTGGCGTTCACGAATGCCAGCGTCAGCATGGTCTGCACCGGCGTGCCGTATACTAGTATCAACACATACGAGGCGAAGGTGCTGAATATCTGCCGGCGACACCCCTCGAGGAACGTTAACACGTAGTACAGACTGTATTCGCGTCGCAGGATGATGGGCTGGCGTTGTCCACTGCCTGCGTGCGAGGAGAGCAGAAACGCCATCAGCGCTGAGAGGGCAATGGTTGCACCCGCGACCACGAATAGTACCTTGTAAGAGAGATACGCCTTGAACAGCCTTGCCGAACCCAGCGCCACGATTACCGCCAGTGAGCCCACCGCGCCCATCCGACCCAGATGTCTGCCCCCTTCGCGCCCGCCTGCCAGCGACAGCGTGATCGCCGGCGATACCGAGGACCACAGATGGAAGCCGGTAGACCAGAACACGTTCAGAGCTACCAGCATCCAGTAACTGCTGGCGGTGCCCATCGCGCCGATACCCAGCGCGCACACCAGCAGAGCTATCCCAGCCAGCCTCGGCTCGGCGAGGGCTACCAGCGTGCCCGCGATAGGAGCGGTGAGCAGTCCGGGCAGTTCACGCAAAGACTCCAGCACTCCCAACTGGGAAGGCGAGACATGGAGCACCTCGCGAATGAAGTTCTGAAAGATGCCGTTGTACACGGCGAAGCCAAAGGAGAAGCAAAAGGTCAGACTGGCGAACAGAATCCAGTCACGCTGGATGGTAGATTGGCTTTTTATCCCCAAGAACATGAGCGATGGTTCTTTTTGGTTTGTTCGGTTCTTGTTCAGCGCACACGAAGGTTTTCCCTCTAGATCTCCAGTGCGCGGCGCACCGCGTCCATATCGGGAGGCACATGCACCGGTGCCACCCGCGCGGCTTCGATGGCAGTGTCGGGGTCTTTCAGTCCATGCCCGGTCAGGGTCACCGTGACAATCGCCGGTTCGCGGAAATAGCCTCTCTGCGCCAGCTTGCGCAAGCCTGCGATGGGGGCAACAGACGCTGGTTCCGCAAACACGCCCTCTAGCGATGCCACCAACCGATAGGCGTCCAGAATCTCCTCATCGGTCACCTTCTCGATCAGTCCACCCGATTCGTCGCGTGCGGCGATCGCCTCTTTCCAGCTGGCAGGGTTGCCGATACGGATGGCGGTGGCTACCGTTTCGGGATGCTCGATCACGCGCCCTTCCACCAGCGGTGCAGAGCCTGCGGCTTGAAAGCCCAGCATCTTCGGCAGGCGGGTGGTCTTCCCGTGCTGGTAGTACTCCCGATACCCCTGCCAGTACGCAACGATGTTGCGGGCATTGCCCACCGGGATGGCGTGATAGTGGGGTGCATCGCCCAGCTCGTCGCAAATCTCGAAGGCAGCGGTCTTCTGCCCCTCGCCCCGATAGGGGTTAATGGAGTTGACGATGGTGATCGGATACTCTTGCGCGATACGTTGAACCATCGCCAGCGCGGCGTCGAAGTTGCCGTCAATCGCGATGACCTTCGCCCCGTGCATCAGCGCCTGCGTGAGTTTGCCCAACGCTACCTTGCCGGAAGGCAGAAGCACGTAACAGCGCATCCCCGCCCGCGCGGCGTAGGCAGCAGCGGAAGCGGAGGTATTGCCCGTGGAGGCGCAGATGACCGCCTGCACTCCCTCCTCCGCGGCTTTGGAGATAGCCATCGTCATGCCCCGGTCCTTGAACGAGCCGGTGGGGTTCGCACCCTCATATTTCAGATAGATGTACAGGTGCGGAGCGATAGCCTGGGCTAGGCGGGGCGCAGGGATGAGTGGTGTCTCCCCCTCCAGCAACGTCACTACAGGGGTGCGGTCGGTCACAGGCAAAAAACGCCTGTATTTGGCAATAATTCCCTGTCTCATTCCGTCTCTCTTATCGGCGTGTGGGGAGCTCCGGTGAAGGCACTGGTGAGCCGGGTGGGATTCGAACCCACGACCCTCGCCTTAAAAGGGCGATGCTCTGCCTGCTGAGCTACCGGCTCAAACCGTTTTATTCTACCCCAATTCGCACCAGAAATCAACTGCGTGGAGCACCGTCATCCTGAGTCTATTTTTTGTCATTTTGTCATTCTGAGCGAAGCGAAGAATCCCAACCGAGATGCAGAGCTGGCGCTCAGCATGACGTGGTGAGCCGTTTCCCCCACCCCAACCCCCGTTGCTGTTGGAGGGTGAACGTCCTCGTGAGCCGTCCTGCGGGCGGGGAGGGGGTATTCGGCTCGGCGGGAGCCTCGCCCTCCAGTTTCCCATCACCCTAAGCGCAACGCCAACGGGGATTGTGCTCTCACAGGAATCGATGCCTCCGCGCGCGAAAAGGGAAACGCAACTGTGAAAGGAGGCTGTAGAGATGGACGCTTATACCCCACGCAAGGAGCATAAGTTCACCTTCGGACTGTGGACGGTGGGCAACCGTGGGCGCGACCCCTTCGGCGATGTGGTGCGCGAGCCGGTCACGCCCATCCGCGCGGTGCAGAAGCTGTCGGAACTGGGCGCATACGGCGTCAACCTGCACGATAACGACCTCGTGCCCATCGATGCCACCCCTGCCGAGCGCAACCGCATCGTGAAGGAGTTCAAGCAGACGTTGGACGACCATGGCATGAAGCTGGTGATGGGCACCACCAACCTGTTCTATCACCCCGTGTTCAAGGACGGCGCGTTTACCTCTAACGACCCCCAAGTGCGTGCCTATGCCCTGCAGAAGTCCATGCAGGCGATTGATCTGGCGGTTGAGCTGGGCGCGGAGATATACGTCTTTTGGGGTGGGCGCGAGGGCACCGAGTGTGATGCAAGCAAAGACCCCACCGACGCCATCAAGCGCTACCGCGAGTGTATCAACTTCCTGATCCACTACGTCAGGGACAACAAGTACTCCCTGCGCTTTGCGATGGAACCCAAGCCCAACGAGCCGCGCGGCGACATCTTCCTGCCCAATGTGGGGGCGATGCTGGCGTTCATCAACACGCTGGACGACCCCGACATGGTGGGCGTTAACCCCGAGGTGGCGCATGAGCACATGGCGGGGCTGAACTTCGCGCACGCGGTGGGACAGGCGCTGGAAGCGGGCAAACTGTTCCACATCGACCTGAACGCGCAGAAACTGAGCCGCTTCGATCAGGACCTACGCTTCGGCTCGGAGGACATCAAGGGCGCGTTCTTCCTGGTGAAACTGCTGGAGGACCACGGCTACGACGGTCCGCGTCACTTTGACGCCCACGCCTATCGCACCGAGGACGAGGAGGGCGTGTGGGAGTTCGCCAAGGGGTGTATGCGTACCTACCTGATTCTGAAGGAGAAGGCACGCCAGTTCAACGAGCATCCCGCCATCCAGCAACTGCTGGCGCAGATACACCCGCGTGACGAGGAGCTGGAAAGCCTGATGCGCCAGTATTCGCCACACAACGCCCAGGCTCTGCGTCAGAAGCGGTTTGACATCGACGCGCTTGGCAAGAAGGGGCTCAATTACGAGAAGCTGGACCAGCTGGTGATAGACCTGCTATTGGGCGTGATATAAGCGGCAGTACAAAGGACAGCAAAAGAAATTGGCTGCGGGGGATGGATTCGAACCACCGTTACCTGGTCCAGAGCCAGGCGTCCTGCCGCTGAACGACCCCGCAGCACTTTGACCGCTATATATTATGCCCAAGAACCTGCGATTTGTCAAGGGTGATGGAGTAAGTGTTAAGGGATTGAAACAGGGCGGCAGGCAGTTGAAAATCCCGCAGTTCGACCCGCCAGAGCGAAGACGTTGAGCATACCAATTGCTTGACGCTGTTCCGCACGCAGTGGTATAGTAGAGTTACACCAGCGGCAAGGGAGAAGAGCGTCTGCGTCATGTTCTGGGCTCAGCGGTTTCGCGAGAGGCGGATACGCTTCTGCCTGGTGACACTGGATGAGGCATGTGTCCGTTACGCAACAACAGGTACGGGTTGGGATGCTGGTAAAACGGGTAAAAGCTTAAGGCTCGCCGTGGCGCTGTATGACCGGATTTATCTTTTTACCCCTATCCCATACGGAACGATCCCCAGGTTTTCCGCCGGATAGAAGACTTGGTGGAAGACCTGCGTCGTTGGAGCGAGGCGCTATGATTCCGACACGAGCGGGGAGCGACCGTTGGGTCTCGCTCACGTGTTTTGAACAACTGGAGCCCGATCCCTCCTGGGCGTTCGACCATCTCACACCGAGCCAGACCGGGTATCTCACCCATAGCTATCATCGCTATCCGGCGAAGTTTATCCCGCAGATTGCCCAGCGACTAATCGCCACCTATTCGGAAGAGGGGGAATGGGTGCTGGACCCATTTATGGGTTCAGGTACAACCCTGGTGGAAGCGAAACTGCACAAGCGGGCAAGCGTGGAGGTGGACATCAACCCCGTCGCCTACCTGGTCAGTCGCGCGAAGGTCACACCCATCCCACCCGACATCCTGCGCGAAAAGGTGCATCATCTGTTGACGGCACTGCAGGAAGATAAACAGCTACTGGTTTGCTGAGCCGATGTTAACCCAACTGTGGCGCATCCACCAGGCTATCGAACAGGAGACGGACGAGGCGGTGCTCTATTTCTACCGCTGTGCCTTCTCCAATATTCTCAAACCATGCTCGTACTGGCATAATCGCGGTGTGAAACCCACGCGCGATCTGAATAAACGTCTGCCGGACCCGTTGCTCCTGTTCCGCATGCACCTGCGAAAGATGATGCGGGGCAACAAGCAGTATTTCCATCTTCTGCGAGCGCGCCACGCCCTACAAGTGCCTGCACGACCTTACTGTGCCGACGCCCGACGTCTACCCGTGGAGGATGGAGGCATCTCGCTCATTGTCACCTCGCCTCCTTACGTGACCTCCTATGAGTACGCCGATCTGCACCAGCTGACGGTGCTCTGGTATCGCTATCCGCCAGACCTCCGAGAGTTTCGCCCCCAGTTTATCGGTACCTCTGCGGCGAACGGCAAAGAGGCACTGATGGGCAGGCGCTGGCGGAGCAGATTGTGTCGCAGTTAGCGGAACGAAACCGCAGAAAAGCCAACGAGGTAGCCATCGACTTCGGCGAGATGCGCCAGTGCTTCCTCGAGATGCGGCGTGTGCTACGAAGGGGTGGAGGGGCGTGCATTGTTATTGGCAACACCTCCATTGGTAAAGTGCCCATTCTCAACGCTCAGGTATTTGTGGAGCAGATGCAAGAGGTGGGCTTTGTGCTGGAGCAGTTGATTCTGCGCGACATCCCATCCAAAATCTTGCCGACTACCCGCGACAGTAGGACTGGCAAGTTCGCCAGGGTGGACGACGCGGATGCACACGCCTATCCACGGGAATATATCCTGGTCTTGCGCAAAGTGTAGCAAACGCTACAGCTGAATCACCACCAGCTTCTCCACCGTCATCTCGCGCACAGCGTAGTGGGGTCCCTCGCGGGTGTTGCCGCTGGCTTTGACCCCACCGTAGGGCATCTGGTCGGTGCGGTAGGTAGGTGCCTCATTGATCAACACTCCGCCGAAGCGCAGACGCCGTGCCATCTCGAAGGCGGTGTGGATGGACGCCGTAAAGACGCCCGCCTGCAGACCATACTCGGTGGCGTTTGCCAGCTCCACCGCCTCGTCCATCGTGCGAAAGCGCGTCAGCCCTACCACCGGACCGAATACCTCCTTGCAGAACACCTTCATCTCGGGCGTAACATCCGCCAGCACGGTGTGTATCATGGATAGATGGAACTCCTCTTGTGTTTGAATCTGCAATCCGGCTAAACAGGTTTTGGCTACTGCTTACTGCGGATGCCGAGAGAGCTGACCAGCGCCCGATAGCGCTGAATATCCTGCCGAGCCAGATAGTCGAGCAATCGTTTACGCTCACCAACCAACATCATCAGCCCGCGCCGGGTATGGTAGTCATGCTTATGCTGGCGCAGGTGCTCGGTCAGCAGGTTGATGCGCGCGGTCAATAGAGCCAGCTGCACTTCGGGCGAACCGGTGTCGCCTTCAAAGCGCTGGTACTTCCGAACAATCTCGGCTTTCTGCTCTTTGGTCAGTGGCATTCTGCGTGCGCTTCCCCCTTCCGTTGTGGATAGTGTGTGGTGCGTCGCTCAGCGTTCACCGTCCACGTGCCGTTCTACGGTTGTCCCCAGGGGGACAACGGCACAACGGCAGTAGGCGTTGCCTCGCTAACGCACCATTGTAGTTTAGCACATTTGAGGAGAGAAGTCAATTTGAGAGGGGAGGGTGTTCGAGAAAAAAATTCTTGAACTGCCTGCCAGCGACCCATGCCCACCCCTAGCACTTACCATACACACAAAAAACACACCACCATACCCACATTACAAAAACGCTCATACATCTCCTGCGCCCACAACCGTAACCCCCAACAAACCCCACGCCGCAAACGCGCCTCCACACGCACCACCCCAAACCAACCCAAAGACCGCACACGACCCAAAACCGCCCCGCTCCTCCCAGACAACTTGTCCCCCACAAAATAAATCCCACCACCCAACGCCCACGCTTCGGGCAAGGGCAACCACGCCAACACGACGAAATCCGCCCCATCAGCTGCATGGTGGGACTTTTGCCCAGGGTACATGGTTCAGCACTGTTCACGCGCGGGCAAACGCAGGTGCTCACCAGCGTCACGCTCGGACCGATGGAAGAGGCGCA
>Ga0209989_100092_pt1 | contig 16795 bp, 12 predicted proteins | sample Antgeofumaro1A2B_FD_188083 | JGI IMG/M metagenome (GOLD analysis project Ga0209989, IMG submission 188083) | Geothermal fumarole subsurface microbial communities from Mt. Erebus, Antarctica - 1A2B (SPAdes) (version 2) | ecosystem: Environmental > Terrestrial > Volcanic > Fumaroles | place: Mt....
GGCACCGCAGGGCCCAGTACAGCCCTGGATGCCTGACCGTGTCTGGCTGGGTTTGGTGCGGCACGCCTCGGAAGAGGTTTTCGATTACCTCGACCCCAATCCTTTCGACCCGGACAGGTATCTGCGCTATTACTGGGACCGTACAGGCCGCGGCAGCCCGGTGGAACGCCCTGCCCAGTGACCGATCCGGCACACCTGCTTTGTGTGCAGCCCGACAGTGCGTCGAATAACCGTCGGCTGCTCGATAGCTCCGGCGTCCGGAGCATTAGGCGAGCATCTTGCGCACGATCGTGCCGCCCACATCGGTGAGCCGAAAATCGCGGCCCTGGAAGCGGTAGGTCAAACGCAGGTGGTCGAGGCCGAACAGGTGCAGGATGGTGGCATGGAGATCGTTGATGTGGATCGGGTCCTCGACGATGCCCCAGCCGAGATCGTCGGTTTTGCCGATGACCTGTCCGCCTTTGATGCCGCCTCCGGCGAGCCAGATGCTGAAAGCAAAGGGATGATGATCGCGGCCGGTGACTTTGTCGTAGCCGACGCGGTTTTCTCCCAAAGGCGTGCGACCGAATTCGGACAGCCACATCACCAGGGTCGTATCCAAAAGGCCGCGCTGTTTGAGGTCTTTGAGCAGCGCGGCGATGGGCTGATCGGCCATACGGCAGTTGAAGCCCAGTTCGGCATCGAGGTTGCTATGATGGTCCCAAGAAGCATGGAAAATGCTGACGAAGCGCACGCCGCGCTCGACGAGCCGGCGCGCCAGGAGGCAATTGACCGCGAATTGATGGAACTGCCCACGGCCTCCGCCGCGGTGCGCTTTGATGTTGTCGTCGTGGCGTCCGACGCCGTACATCTCCAAAGTGCGCGCGTCTTCGCCGCTGAGATCTATGAGTTCCGGAGCAGCCGCTTGCATGCGGAACGCCAATTCGTAGGCGGCGATACGACTCTGGATTTCCGGATCGCGCAGCGCGTCGTACCGGTGTTGGTTGAGCTGCCGCAAAGCGGCGATGGTGCGCTCCTGCATGGCCGGTAGTAGACCAGGTGGATCGGTGAGGTTGAGCACTGGGTCCCCCTGGTTGCGGAAGAGTACACCCGCATACGAGGACGGCAAAAAGCCGCTGGTCCAGTTGGTGGCGCCGCCGCTGGTCCCACGGCCCGCGGTCAGTACCACATACCCGGGCAGATTGTGCGACTCGCTCCCCAAGCCGTAGGTGATCCATGCACCCATACTCGGTCTGCCGAACATGGGCGAGCCACAGTTCATCATGAGCTGCCCAGGATGGTGATTGAACTGATCCGTGAACATCGAGCGGATCAGGCAGATGTCGTCCACGCAGGTAGCCAGGTGCGGCAGATAATCGGACAGTTCCATGCCGCACTGCCCGTGCTTGGCGAACTTGCGCGGACTGCCCATGAGGGTCGCCGAGTCTTTGCGGATGAAAGCGAAACGCACGTTTTTGACCAGCGAGTCGGGCAGTTTTTGGCCGTGCAGTTCGTTGAGCTTGGGCTTCGGATCGAACAAGTCCAGCTGACTGGGGGCACCTTCCAGATAAATACAAATGGCTGCCTTGGCCTTGGGAGCGAAGTGCGGGGGTCGTGGCGCCAGGGGATTGAGTGCCCGCGACGGCTCTTGTGCCAGCAGTCCGTCTTGTTTCAGCAGAGACGCCAAGGCTACCAGCCCCAGGCCACTGGCCGAGGAAGTCAAAAACGCCCGCCGCGATAAAAGGACCTGTTCCTGTATCGGATCCATCGGACTACCTCTGCTCGCACTCCTGCCCGGACACCCCTTTGTCGCCCCCGTGTTGCTCCAAGCTACCCGTCCCGCTTGCCGCCGCGAGTACGCTCGATCGTTCTTTCGGGCGGCAAGGGATACTTGGCACCCTATCTACGGCGCGCTCGTGTCTCGTAACGATAAGCCATTATGGCGGCGCTTGGGCTCGCTGCCGAACCGCTCGGCAGAGGCCGCGGCACGAGCCACGGCGCGGGCATCGGCTGCAGCACGGGTGGACCAGGGCGCTTACTCCGACAGTAGCCGGGGCAGCGTCCCAAGTGGTTGCGGGCATGACGTCACTCCCGTGTCATGAACTCGTCGAGGTTGAGCAAAGTCCTGGCAACGACCACATAAGCGGCCATGTCGGCAGGCGGCATGTGTTCCAGCTTGCATCCCTGGGCGAGTTGGGCGACTAGGTCCGGCTTTTGTCGTGCCGCCGCCAACGTCTGCTCGAACAGTGCCAACAGGGTCTTGCGTTCGAACTCGTCCGGCTCGCGCGCCAGGCACAAGCGGAAGCCATAGCGGATGCGGTCCGCAGCCGCTGCGTGTGGCTGGTCGCTCACCATGCGCTTAGCCAGTGCCTGAGCACACTCGACGAATACCACGTCGTTGAGCAAGGTCAATGCCTGCAAAGGCGTGTTGGACCGCTCGCGCTTGACGCAGCAGAGGTTGGAGTCGGGCATATCGAAAGTCATCAGCATGGGATACGGGCTGGTCCTCTGGAACCAAGTGTACATGCCGCGACGATACCGATCCGGCCCCTGGCTTTCGATCCATTTAGCGCTGCCGGCATAGGTAAGCTCGGCGATACCTGCGGGCTGAGGGGGACGCACACTCGGGCCGCCGATACGGTGCTGGATCAGACCGCTAGCTGTCAGCGCGCAGTCGCGCAGGATTTCTGCCTCCAGACGCAAGCGTACCTGCCGCGCTAGCAGCGTATTCATGGGATCGCGCGCGGCCAAGTCGGGCCGATACGCGGACGACTGCCGATAAGTGGCCGAGGTAACGATGAGCCGGTGCATGGCCTTTAGGCTCCAGTTGCGTCGGATCAGTTCGGTGGCCAGCCAGTCGAGCAGCTCGGGATGGGATGGTTTTTCGCCGCGGGTGCCGAAGTCTTCCACGGTCGCGACCAAACCGCGGCCGAAGTACTTGCTCCAGATCCAGTTGACGGTGACACGCGGAGTCAAGGGATTGGCAGGGTCCACGAGCCACTTGGCCAGGTCGAGACGCGTGGGCTTGGCTGGATCCGCTGGCCGGAACGGGTGCAGCACGGCCGGCGTGCCAGGTTGCACTTCGATCCCTGGGCGCAAAAAGTCGCCGCGGATCAGGACGTGCGTCTTGCGCGGCGTGGCCAGCGCCAGCGTCTGCGCGTGGGTCAGCTGCGGCTGACGACGCGCATGATCGGCGACCGCCTTTTCCAGCTGCTTCAGCTTGGTGTCCTGTTTGGCAAAAAAGTCGGTCAGCTCTTTCTTGTGCGCCTCGGTGCGGCGTTCAGGCTCCTGGAGCAAAATGACGCGGATGGTCTCCGGGAGTTTGCGCAGCTCGGCCACTTTCAGCTGAGCTTCCCAGGCAGCCAGCGCTTTGGGCAACTCTTCGCGACGATACCGGTCCACGGCCGCTTGCAGCTCGGCATGGCGTTTGTCGAACTCGGCTTTCTTTTTCTCGAACTCGGGCACCTCCCCGGGCAAGGGCGCCGGGATGTCCACTTCCTGGTCGCTGTTGAAGAAAGCAAAAAGCTGATAGAACTCCTGCTGACTGATGGGATCGTATTTGTGTTCGTGGCAGCGGGCACAGCCCAAAGTCAACCCGAGCCATACCTGCCCGGTGGTGGCGACTCGGTCCACCACGGCCTCGACGCGAAACTGTTCCTGGTCCACGCCGCCCTCACGATTGGTGAGCGTGTTCCGGTGGAAACCGGTGGCCACTTTTTGTTCGGTCGTGGCTTGAGGCAGCAAGTCGCCGGCCAGCTGCTCGATGGTGAACTGGTCGAAGGGCAGGTCGCGATTGAGGGCGTCTATGACCCAGGTCCGATAGCGCCAAGCCCAGGGCCGGCCGAGGTCTTTTTCGTATCCGTCGCTGTCGGCATAACGGGCCAAATCGAGCCAGTGCCGCGCCCAGCGCTCGCCGTAGTGGGGCGAAGCCAGCAGCCGATCTACCAGCCGTTCGTAGGCATCCGGCTGTCGGTCTTGCAAGAACTGGTCCACTTCCTGCGGCGAGGGAGGTAGGCCCAGCAAATCGAGATACACCCGTCGCAGCAAGGTGATGCGATCGGCTTCCGGCGCCGGGGCCAGTCCTTCTTTTTCCAGACGGGCCAGCACGAACCTGTCTATGTCGTTGCGCACCCATGCCGGATCGCGTACCGCCGGCGGAGTCGGTCGGCGCGCAGGAATGAACGCCCAGTGCGTTGTCGCTGGTCTGCTGACTGCCGTCGCTGTTTCGGGCCAGGGTGCGCCCTGAGCGATCCAGCGCCGCAAAAGTGCTACCTGCTGCGACGTCAGCCGCTCCCCTTTGGGCGGCATTTTCACTTCTGCATCCAGACCGGCAACCACACGCCACAACCGGCTTTTATCGGGATCGCCTGGGACGATGACCGGCCCCGAGTTGCCACCGCGCAGAGCGGCTTCTCGACGGTCGAGACGCAACCCGCTCCTTTGCTTCTCGGCGCCGTGGCACGAATGACAGCGGTTTGCGAAAATCGGCTCGATATCGCGACGGAAATCAACCTGGTCCGGCACGCCCGCCGCGGAGGATTGCCCGTATATGGCTGCATCATGCCAGACGAGAGCGGCGAGCAGCGCTAGACCTGCCACCGGCCCGAACCGTGTGCCGCCGGAGACACCTGAGATGCGCGATGGGGAAGACACCCCCCGGCGCAACGAGTTTTGGCAGGTGAGGCGTATGCCGAGCCACCTCGCGTAGTGCATGGCAGAAAATCCTTTCAGGCGGGACAAACGGCGCCGCCGGGCCGCAGTAAGTCGTACGTCATCTTAGCGGCGGCTGGCACCGGGGGTAACAATCCTAGCTCAGCGCGTACACCTCGGCATGCGGTATAGTTCGCTCACCGCGCAAAGCGGTGCTAACAATAAAACTACTCGGCACTTAGGCCTCTGTCAAGCAAATCGGCAAAAGCATCGAACATAATCTGCAAGAGCATGAGACTATGCAGCGCACAAGCCGCTTCATCGGTCGGCTGTGGGCTGTTTGCACGCGCGTGTTCCGCCCCGAACAACGCCTGCTGCCGCGGGCTAAACGCCTAAGCCGCCAGCTCAACCGAGCCGGGTCGGAGCGTGAAAACGCTGCTCTGCTCGAGCCGTTGCCGGCCATGGGTGCTAAATTACGCTGGCCAGGCCCCTGGGGCAGCGACTTATCGAACTCTCCTAAGCGGCCCAGCTTGTGCATCTCGGCACGATCAGGATTGCCCTTGTAGTCGGCGACCGCGCAGGTATAGTGCAGCCGCTCTGCGTTGTCAGACTGTCCGGGTAACGGCTGAATGCAGGCCTAGGGAGCTCTACGCCTCATGAGTTCAGCGCGGCATGTGCCGGTCATGGTGGCAGAGGTTTTGCATTGGCTCGACCCCCGCCCGGGAGAGACGGCACTGGATATGACCTGTGGAGCCGGCGGGCATGCGCAGGCGATTGCAGTTAGGCTCGGAGCCGATGGGTGCCTGGTCCTGCTCGATCGCGATCCGAGTATGCTGGCGATCGCGCGTCGCCGCCACTATCCGTGCCGCGTGCATTTTGTGCAGGGCAACTATGACCGAGCGGGCGAGGTATTGTCCCAACTAGGCATCCGGACGGTGCAGCGGGTGCTGGCGGACCTGGGATTTGCCAGCGACCAGATGGACGACCCAGCCCGTGGCTTCAGCTTTCAGCACGAGGGACCGTTGGATATGCGGTACGATCCGAGCCAGCCGCTGACGGCGGCGGATCTGGTCAATCAGCTGCCAGAACGGGAGCTGGCAGATGTGTTCTGGAGATACGGGCAAGAGCGGCATAGTCGCGCCATTGCCCGGCAAATCGTCCGGGTACGTCAGCGCTCGCCGTTGTGCACCACTACGCAACTGGCCGAGCTAGTCCGCAGCGTGGTGCCCCGACGCGGACGCATTGACCCTGCGACCCGGGTTTTTCAGGCCCTGCGCATTGCCGTCAACGACGAGCTCGGCGCGCTGGAGCGCATGCTCAGGGATCTGCCTGCACTCGTCGAGCCCGGCGGCCGGGCCGTGGTCATCAGTTTTCATTCGCTCGAAGATCGCCTGGTCAAGCGAGCTTTCCGCGATCGTGCTCATTGGCAGGTACTGACCCGCAAGCCGGTCACCCCCAGCGATACCGAGAAATCTCTCAATCCACGATCGCGCAGTGCCCGGCTGCGGGCGGCGCGCAGGGTGGCCGAGAGGGTACAGGACCCCACGTAGGAGACTACGCCGTGAAGCGTGAAACGCGCATTGGACTGTTCTTGGCTTTCGGCTTTCTCGTCCTATTCGGTGCCGTTCTGGGCTACAAAATCTGGTACGCACCGGACCAAGCCGCGACTTCCGCGGGACCGACGGGGACACCCTCGCAGACGGGGAAAAAGGATGCCGCTCCGCTGGCACGAGCGGACGAGCCGGCTGGCAAAAAAGAGGACAGCGGGCGCGTCAACCCCGAGAACACGACAGGTCACACGCAGGGGACCGATGCGCGTCGTGCGACAGAGGAAGACACATCGGGGCCACCGGTGTTGAACGGCGCACCTGGCCCTGCCGATCCGGTTACGCCTGTGCCCGCGGCCAGCGACACGCCGGCACCCGAGAAACACGATGCGCCTCCCCCGCCGGAACCACCGCTGCCGCCTGCACCTCGAGAAGAGAGGTCCGGCGTGGCGGCGCCTGGTCCTGGGAGCGCGCCGGCCGTGCCACCCCGGGACGACACGCACGAGATGCCGGCGACCGATCCTGCGCCGCCGGCCGCACCTGCTGGGACCGGCTCCACGTCGCCGGCGGAGTCGGTTCGGCCACCGGCTCCTGCCGATGTGCCGGCCCTGCCCGATGCTTCCGGTGCGTCTGTGTCTCAGCCTCCTCGAATGCCGGCTCTCCCTTTGCCGTCCAAGAGTCCTGTGCAGCGCGGCGAGTCGTCTGCTCCTGCCGGGGGTGAAGGGCGACAGGACCAAGCCGGCACAACGTCCCCGCCGGCGCCTGCGCTTGAAGATCGGCCCAGCCCACAGGCGCCCATGCCCGCAGGGGATGCGCCGCACGAGGGCGCGTCGCGGTCTACTTCGGTACCGGCGATGCCGCCCCAGGGACCGCCCGATGTGCCCCCGGAAAAACCCAGTATGGCTCCCGACCCTGAGTCGAAGAGTGGCAGACGGGGCGATCCTGAGCGCTGGGACGTGCTGCAAGGCAAGGACCAGTTGGCGACACCTGCCTCGGTCGGCGCCGGTCGAGACAGCGGACGGTCCGTACCGGCTCAGCCGGCCACGCTGCCGCGGCCCGATACGTTCGATCGCCGCTACGATCCTCCCGCGACGCTGGGGCGTCCGGTGACCCACCGCGCAACGGGTGTGCCGGTGGCTGGCACGGGAACAGGCCGGGGAGCAGAAACAGTCAGCGACGCGGGGATCCCGCTGCAGATCCACAACGTGCCGGAGCGCCCGCACGTACGCAGTCGCGATGTACCGCTGGTGCCCACGCCTGCGGCTCCCCGCACGCCGACCGTGCGCAGCTTCGATGTGCGGATCCATCAGGTCCAGCCAGGCGATAGTTACGAGCGCGTCAGCCAGCTCTACTATGGTTCCCCCCGGCTGGCGCAGGCACTGGCCGCTTTCAATCGAGATCGGGATGCTACCGATGCCCCCTTGGCACCAGGTCGTAAGCTGTATATTCCGCCGCGTGAATATTTGGAGGCAGAGTCATCCGGCAGCGGGGGTTATGCCTCGGCGCCCGATAGGAGGCCTGCGGGCACTGCAATGCAGGCAGCACCTGGTACTGGCGCCCAAGCAGCGCGTGCAGGGTCCTCCGATGCCACGGCAGGTGCAGGCCCGTCGGCCAGCACCCAAGCGGCTCGTCCATCGGCCGTCTCTAGGCCGGCACCAGCGGCGTCCGGGGGATACAAGACCTATCGCGTTCAGCCTCAGGATACGATCTGGTCCATCGCTAAGCGTACCCTGGGACGCGGCGAGCGTTGGCCGGAAATTGCTCGGCTCAATCGGGACCTGTTGCCGGATGTCAACCGATTGCAGCCAGGCATGACTTTGCGACTGCCCGCAGATGCCGTGGTGGAGCAGGAGCAGTAACTGAGTGTGCGCCAGCGGGCAAAGCCATGACCAAGGGCACCAGACCATGCGGCCAGCCGATAGTTGGACATGGAGCGCTCTAGCGTTAGGACTGGTTGGGTGTGCGGTGGTCCCGGCGATCGCCGACACTACGCTGCGCGATTCTTTCGAGGGACGCGAAGTCCAGTGGCAGCGCAGCCTCACGGACGCCCAGTATGAGTTGAGCCGGCACGAGGTGACCCAGCGCACGGCTCATTCGGGGACGCAATCCGAGTTTCTGGCGTTGCAGGTGCAACGCGGCTCGCATCTGTACTTTGCCTATCCGCTCGGTCGGGCGGAACTGTCCGAAGAGCTGGCCCTGAGCCTGTGGGTGAAAGCCAATCGTCCAGGCATGCGGTTGGCCGCGCGCGTGGTTTTGCCGCGCGAACGGCATCCGCAGAACTTGCAGGAAGCCTACACGTTCATCGTGACCGGCGACAGCTACGAATTGGTCGGGCGCTGGCAGCGTCTGGAGTTGCGCCACCCATGGCAGCGTGCTCAGGAGCAGCGTCAGCTCTTGCGTGCCGAGTGGGGACGCGAAGTGTCGTTCGAAGGGGCGTACGTAGATCAGGTGCTGCTCGATGTGTACGCCGGTCCCGGGTGGACCGAAGTGTGGCTCGACGATCTGGAAGCTGGGCCGGTCCAAGAGCCGGCCGCCGCGCGACGGTCGGCGGTGGCAACGCCGACGGCACGCGGAGAAAGGCCCCAGCCCCGCGCTGCCACGACCTTATTGACTCCCCGGTCGGCTGTGGTGGATGTGCAGCAAAACCAGCTGCTGGTCAACCAGCACCCGTACTTGGTCCGAGCTATTCGGCCCACCGGTATGCCTCTCGATGTGCTGCGTCAGGCCGGTTTCAATGTGCTTTGGGTGGACGCCGATATCCCGGCTGCGCAGGTGAGCGAAGGCATCCGGCAGGGATTTTGGCTGGTGCCGGTCTTGACGGTCGAGGGTCAAGATCCTTCGGTGCTTCGGCAAGCGGTCGCCGAGCAAGTGCGACGCTATCCGTATGCCGACGCGGTTTTGTTCTGGTCTTTGGGAGAAGGGTGGACGGCGGAGCAGACGCCGCTTCTGAGTTTGCTGGCCGACACAGTGCGTAGCACCGATCCCTATCAAGGAGCCGGTCGGCCGGTGGCGGCCGGGCTGTGGGACGGGTGGCGTCGCGCCTCGCGCAGCGTTGCCCTCCTGGGAATGCACCGGTGGCCCTTGGGTACGGCACTGGAACTGAAAGAGTATCGGCACTGGCTGGAAAGCCGGCGTCTGTTGGCCAGTCCTGGGGTGTACTGCTGGACCTGGATCCAGGCGCACCCGCCGCGCTGGCTTCTGGATGCTGTGCGCAGCGAGGCAGGCGCCGACTGGGATGGTCCGCTGGGGCCGGCGCCCGAACAGCTCCAGTTGTTGACCTATCTGGCTTTGTCGGCTGGGTGCCGCGGACTGGCCTACTGGCCCGAACCCCGCATGGCCGACAGTCGTCATGCGCGCGACAGGCTCTTGTGCCTGGCTTTGCTCAACAGCGAATTGCAACTCCTGGAACCGATGTTAGCCAGCGCCGGCGAGGTAGTATGGGTGCCGACCAGCCACCCGGAGGTGCAGGCAGCTGTTTTTCGCTTTCGCGGCGGCGTGTTGGCCATTCCTATGTGGCTCGGCCCGGGTGCCCAATATGTGCCTGGTCAGATGGCAGTCAGCCCGCTCAAAGTGGTCGTCCCGCAAGCCCCCGAGGACGCTCAAGTTTGGGAAATCACTCCCGCCGACGTACGCGCGCTGAAACGCAATCGCGTCGCCGGCGGCATCGAAGTTACGCTACCCGAATTCGGCCTGTATTCTTTGTTACTGCTGACCTCCGACGTGCAACTCATTGGTTCGTTACAGGACCGTGTGCGTGCTCTGCAGCGGCAGGCTGCCCAGTGGGTCTACGATCTGGCACTGGAAGAGTATGGCAAAGTACAAGAGATCCACGCCCAATTGCAAGCCCTCGCGCCGGCACCGACGCCCCTGTCGGCACAGCTGCTGGCCGAAACGCGCAAGCGGCTGGAAGAAGCGCGGCTGGCCTGGCAGCGGGGCACGCCATCCGATTATCGCGACGCCTGGATCTACTCTCAGCGGGCGCTACGCGCATTGCGACTGGTGAAGCGGGCTGATTGGGAGCGGGCAGTGCAGGGCCTGGACACTCCGATAGCCAGTCCGCTGGCAGTCAGCTTTTATTCTTTACCGGCGCATGTGCGGTTTATGCAGCAGGTCCGTCAAGCGCAGGCACTCCCCAATGTGCTGGAGACCGGGCATTTCGAGGGTTCTGCAGATCGGTTCGCCGCCTGGACTCTGGAACAGGCGGCACTCGACGACGTCGAGCCGCCGCGTGCCGAGCTATCGCGGCAGCAGCCCAAACAAGGCCAGCAGTGCCTGTGTCTCACGATCCGTCCGCGCGCAGACGGGGTCAAAGAGCCGATCCCGGCGGCACTGGATCGCACCTTCGTCGCTTTGCGCTCGCCGGCAGTGCCGGCCCAGCCGGGCTCTCTGGTGCGCATCAGTGCCTGGATACGCATCCCCTCGGCGCTCAGCGGCAGCGTGGACGGGGCTTTGATCATGGACAACGCCGGCGGGGAGCCTTTGGCTTTTCGGAGCCAGGGGCCGACTCCCTGGCGGCAAGTGACCTTGTATCGGCGTGTGCCGGATTCGGGAACGATCACCGTGACCTTGGCTCTGACAGGACTGGGACAGGTGTTTTTCGACGATGTGCGCATCGAGCCGCTGGTGACCAGTGCGACAACGTCCGCTATACCGGCGCACACTCCGGCGACGGGCCCGCTTTATCCGCCCAGCCCGTATGCCGCAGGCAAAGAGCATCTGCCCCGGCGGTAGGCGCTGTACCCGTGCTGCTCTACGTGCCTAGCGCCGAGTGCTTTCATTGATTCCAGGCAGCGCAGGCAGCTTCGGCCAGCTGACGCGCGGTTTCGGCGCCGACCGCCTCGGCGATGATGCGCACGATCGGCTCGGTGTTGCTGGGACGGATGTGGACCCAGCGATCGGGCCAGTCGAGACGCAGTCCGTCGGCACGATTGACGCGTGCTTCTGGCCACTGGCTCTGGAGACGCCGGTATACCTCCGGCAGGGACTCAGGGAGCACAGGCCGCCGCATTTTGATCATGGTGTAGTGCGGCCAGTCGGCGGTTATGGAACTGAGCGGTCGGTTTTCTTCGGCCAGCAATTGCAGGACCAGGGCCATGGCGACGAATGGATCGCGCACCCAACCGATGCGCGGATCTATGACACCGCCGTTGCCCTCGCCACCCAATAAGGCGCCCTGCTCGCGCATGGTCCGGGCGACATGGACCTCGCCTACGGGTGTGCGCACAACCTCTACTCCATGCCGCGCGGCGATGTCCTCGATCAGCCGCGAGGTGGACAGATTGACGACGATGAGCCCGCGTTGCTGGCGCAGTCTCATCGTACAAGCCAGGGCCAGAGTCCATTCTTCGCCGATATAGTGGCCGGTCTCGTCAATAAGAGCCAGCCGGTCGGCGTCCGGATCGAGGACGAAGCCGATCTGGCAGTTTTCCTCAGCTACCTGTTTTGGCAAGTCCCCGAGGTTCTCTGCCAACGGTTCCGGCTCGTGCTCGAAGTGGCCATCGGTCTGGCAGCCGACGCGCACCACCTCGCACCCCAGTGTGGAAAGCAGGAGCAGTGCCAAGGGGCCGCCGGCACCGTGGTTGGCGTCCAAAAAGACACGGAAGCGCCGCTTGCGGATCGCTTCGGCGTCCACATATTGCAGGATTCTCTGGAGATGGTATGTGGATGGGTTGAAGCGGCACAGGTGCGGCTGCCCGACGCCCGAGTAGGATGCCGACTTGAACCTTTGCTGCTGACATAGTTCCAGCACCTGTTGGCCGGCGGCAGGGGGCAGCACCATGCCGTCGGCCCCGAAGAACTTCAAGCCGTTGTAGGGAGCAGGGTTGTGACTGGCAGTGATTTGGATGCCCCCCGCGGCCTGCAACGCCGATATGGATACGCCCACGGTAGGCGTGGCCGCTATGCTGAGGTGATAGATGCTACAACCTGCAGAAGCCAAGCCGCCGGCTACCAGGTCGCGTAGCATTTCCCCCGACGCCCGACTGTCTCGGCCCAGCACCACCGATTGCCCGTCCATATACGTGCCGAAAGCGCGCGCCAGTGCGAGCACGACTTCCGGCGTGAGGGTTTCGCCCACGATGCCGCGTACGCCCGATGCGCCGATTATCAATCCCTTGGGCCAGTCCATACGCTACCCTCGGTACGGGCAGTCAGTGGCTCGCAACGCCTGCCGCACAGCCGTGACTGCAGTATCTCTCAATCTTAGCGTATACTGCACGCTGGCGATCCTGACGACCGGTCTGTGCGGGTGCAGTAGCTGGCGCGACCAAGTGCGGCAGAAACTCATGGCGTTGCCGCCACCGGCACCGGCGGCAGACCGCTATCGTATCGGCCCCGGCGACATATTGGCTCTTTCTTTACCCGGGTCGGTTTTGCGTGTCGAGGTGCAGGCCAGTGGCTGTATCGAGCTGCCCGCGGCAACGGCCGTACGGGTAGAAGGCCTGACCCCTGCACAGTCAGCGCACGTGTTGGCCGAGGCGCTAGGCCTGAGCCCCCAGGAAATCGGGGTAAGCGTGGTCGAATACCGTAGTCGCATGATTTACGTCTCCGGGGAAGTAGCCGGTCACGCCCGGGCCGTGCCGTATCAGGGGCCTGAGACCGTGTTGGATTTCTTGCGCCGCCTGGGTGGACTGACGCCCGAGTCGGCACCGGAACGTGTCCAAGTCATTCGATACCCAGCGGAAGGCACCGGGCCGCCCGAAGTGTATCGCGTTGACTTGCGCGCTATCCTGCTCCATGACGACCAGCGGAGTAACATCGTTCTGCAGCCTTACGATCGCGTGTACGTACCGGAAACGCGGCAATCCGTGGTGGAACGTTGCCTGCCGCCTTGGCTGGTGCCTGTATGGCGGGTGATTACCTTCGGCTTTTGAAGCGATGGGCGTCGCCGGTCGGCAGCGGCCGATCCGCTCGTCCGATCGCATCGGGTGTGCCGATTGCAGCTGTTATGCCGACTTGTCCCGGATGGACCGGCGTCGGCTGGGCTTGCGGACTACACAGGAACGGGATATAGACATGCCGCCGGTGCCAGCATCGTATTGGGACGCTAGTGGCGTCTCGTCGTTTAGCCGAAGATACAGGGAGGGAAGCGATGACCAAGCGACCCCGTGCGCACCATGCGCTTGTGGCGACGTGCCTCTTGGGCGGTCTGGCGTTGGTGGCCGTACCGAGCGGTGCTGAGCCACCGAAGGGATCCGGCAGCGGCCAACCGGCAAGGACTCCGCAGGCACACGACAAGACAGCCGCCGACCCGGAAGTGGTCGCCTATGTCAACGGCCAGCCGATCACTCGACGCGAGTTAGGCGAAGAGCTTATCGCCCGCAAGGGGAAAGAACAGCTGGAGTTGCTCATCAACCGGCGGATCATCGAGCAGGCCTGCCAGAAAGCCGGCATTACCGTTACCGACGCCGAAGTGGAGGCAGATCTCAAAGAGGTCCTGCGCAGCTTCAACATGAACAGTCCCAAAGAGTTCGAGCGGGTAGTCCTGCGGGCACGCAACACCAATTTGTACGAGTACCGTGAAGACGTCATCCGTCCGGCGATTGCCATGCGTAAGCTCGCCGGCACGCGCATCCAGATTACCGAAGACGATGTACGTCAGGCTTTCGCAGCCCGCTACGGAGAAAAGATCCGTTGCCGCGTCATCGTATTACCCGACCGTGACTTGCGCGTGGCGGAGCGCATCTATAACGAAGTGCGCGACAGCGAAGAAGCGTTCATCCGTCAGGCCAGGATGCAGACCAACCCTACGCTGGCCGCCGTGGCCGGGGAAACGCTCGTCCACCGGCAGTATCCTCTGCCCAACGTCGAGAAAGAAGCGTTTGCTCTCAAGGACGGGGAAACCAGCCATATCCTGCAAACGCCGGAGGGACTGGTGATCCTGCGGCGCATCGAGCGGTTGCCGCCGGATACCTCCCGCAAACTCGAAGATGTACGCGACGAATTGGTCCGCGAAGTCCAGGAGCGCAAACTGCGTCAGGAAATTCCCAAGTTGTTCCGCGAGCTACGACAACAGGCAGACGTGCAGGATTTTCTCAACAATAAATTCGATATCAAGCATCTGCTCCGATCCGCGCCGTAAACACCCGCGCCGCAAGAAGCATGGGCGCGTATACCTTTCTGAAGGCAGGCACCGCGTACTCGGCGAGCGGTGTAACCGCGGTGCCAGCTCGCCATTATCGGACAGACCGGTGCAGGCCGAGAGTGAGTCGTTGGGATCTATGGGAACTATCCTCGATGCCATAGTGGCAGCGCGCAAACAGGACCTAGCGGCGGCGCGACGGCAGGTGCCGGAGGAGGAGCTGCTGCAGCAGCTCGTCCAGGCGGCACCGGTGCGGCCCTTTGCCCAGTCCTTGGCACAGGCCCCTTTTCCGGGCATCATCGCCGAAGTCAAGCGGCGCTCGCCCTCGGCAGGCGTGCTCCAGGACCATCTGGCCGCCGACCGGCAGGCCCGGGCCTATGCCGCCGGCGGCGCCACCTGCATCAGCGTGCTCACCGAAAGCAGGCATTTTGCCGGCTCTTTGCACGATTTGTCCTTGGTGCGACAAACGGTGTCGTTGCCACTCTTGCGCAAGGATTTCATCGTGGATCCCTATCAAATCCTCGAGGCGCGTGTCTGGGGGGCCGATGCCATCTTGCTCATCGCCGAAATCCTGGACGGTGCGCAACTGGTCGAACTGGTAGCGTACGCGCGCCGACTGGGCATGGATGCGTTGGTAGAGTTTCACGAGCCGCAGCAACTCGACAAGGTTCTGGCCAGCGGTGCGCACTTGATCGGCATCAACAACCGCAACTTGCACACGTTTCACACCGACATCGGCCACACGCTGGCCTTGGCCCCGGCCATACCAGGCGACCGCCTGCTGGTCAGCGAGAGCGGCATCCGCTCGGCCGAGGACATACGCCGACTGGCTCAGGTGGGGGTACGCGCCTTCCTCGTGGGAGAAGCCCTGGTACGCGCTCCCGATCCCACTGCCTGGCTGCTCTCCTTGCGTTGCGCTTGAGAGCAACGGCTGCAGGAACGCGCAGCCGCCGCACTGAGGACTGCCCCCCTGGTAGCGATCTGCCTGGAAAGGCTCGGGCACCCAAAACCACGCCGCCGATGGACTGCGGGCATCAGTTGAAAAAAACCATGCCCAATGTCGCTATGCGCTCAGTCCGCCCCCACATAAGCGGCACAGCAAAACCAGGCGTCAAAACCCGCTTTTTTCAACTTTTTCCCCCAGGTTGCCGAAAACTATCCTAGCTACATCGGTACAGGAGCCGGTGTCCGAAGGGTGGAGGATCGAGCATGGTGGACAAAAAGTGCCAGAAGAAGATGCGGGTACTGTTGGCCAAGCGTCGGCAAGTGCGCACCCAATTGCACAAAGTAGAAAAAGAGATCGCCGCGCTCCGAGGCGTCATCGGTAAAGCAGTGACCGCGAAGCGCAAAGCAGCTTGATGCCCTCACAGTCTAAGAAGCTGCCCCTGCCTGTCGTGCCTGCTCATAGTCGGCTGGCGTATTGATGTTGCGCAAGCTGGCCAGCTCGGGATCCACGTCCCGCAGCTGGTCGGCAGGTACGCGCAAGCTAGGGACATACGCCAGGAGCGCCGCAGGCCGTCGCTCGCCTGTCTGCAAAAGCCGCTCGACCTGGGGCAAGATGTGCACACGATACACTCCCGCCAGCGGATGCACACGGCCATCCACTTCGGGCAGGCAGATGCTCCAAGTGGCCGAGAGCTCGATTAGCCGGCGCACGAACGCCGGGCGTAGCAACGGCACGTCGCACGAGGAAACGTACACGGCGTCGCATTGCTCGGCCAGTGCGCTCAGTGCCGTGTGGATGCCGCGCAGCGGCCCCTGGTAGGCTATCGGGTCGCGCACCACCGCGATGTGCTGCGGTAGCGGCGGAACTGCCTGATCGGGCGCGGCCACGACGATCACCGGCTCGACCACCTGGGCCAAGACAGTGGCTGTGTGCTGCACCAGGGTGGTGTCGCCCCAGGGAAGCCAGGCTTTGGCTTGCCCCATGCGGCGACTCCGACCCCCGCACAGCACGGTGCCTCCTACGCGCATCTTCGGTCCGTTCTCCACCCCAGGGCATTGCTCGGCCTCATCGAAGATATAGCCTATCGGCGCGGGCTAGGGGCCCTTCTGGCCGAAGGCACCCGGCTGGCAGCACACCAACTGGGTCCAGAGGCGCTGCGCCGGGCCATGCATGTCAAAGGACTGGAACTGCCGGGCTATGCCCTCCATCGTCTGCCGGCGCTGGCCCTAGGGCTGGCAGTCAATGCCCGCGGAGCCGATCACAACCGCTCCGGTGCCTACGATGCGGATTTTGCCTATCACTCCGGGGAACGTACCCCCGACGAGATCGCCGCCCAAGTCGTCGCTTGCGAAGATCGTTCCGCCCTCATGGACTCGCTGATCTTGTGCAAGTTCCTGCGCAAGACCTTGACCGACTTTTACGCCGATGTAGCCAACATGTTGGAGGCGGTCACAGGATGGACCGTCAGGGAACAGACGCTGCGCACATCGGCAGCGCACATCGCCAACGTGCGACGTTTGTTCAACGCCCAGCACGGGTGGTCGCCGGAACTCGATACCCTGCCCGAGCGCTTTTTTTGCAGCGCCGAATCAG
>Ga0209989_100093_pt1 | contig 16740 bp, 14 predicted proteins | sample Antgeofumaro1A2B_FD_188083 | JGI IMG/M metagenome (GOLD analysis project Ga0209989, IMG submission 188083) | Geothermal fumarole subsurface microbial communities from Mt. Erebus, Antarctica - 1A2B (SPAdes) (version 2) | ecosystem: Environmental > Terrestrial > Volcanic > Fumaroles | place: Mt....
CGGCCAGGATCCGGAGGTACTGGCGCAACGCGCCGGGTTCAGCTTGCCGCGTCGTACGGAATTGCTGTTCGGCGAAACTAGCGCCGAGCATCCTTTCGTGCAAGAAGAGCAAATGATGCCGTTCGTGCCTTTCGTGCGCGTGCCGGACGTGGACACAGCCATCGAATGGGCACGACGATCGGAGCATGGATTCCGGCACACGGCGATCATCCACTCGCGCAACGTGGATGCGATCACCGCCATGGCACGGGCCTTGGACACCACGCTGTTCGTGGCCAACGGACCGTGTATGGCGGCTTTGGGTATCGAGGGCGAAGGGTATTTGAGCTACAGCATCGCGACACCGACAGGCGAGGGCGTGACCACGCCGCTGACTTTTACACGACAGCGGCGTCTCAGCGTAGCGCGCGGCGCACTGTGCATTGCCCGATAGCCGCCCGGCTGTGGAGTATGCCCGGACGGCATGGCAGCTAGGGCTTTGTCGGACCGCGTCTCGGGAGCTTGCAACCGATGCAACTGGCACGTGTCGTCGGACACGCAATTGCCACCGTGAAGCATAAAAGCCTGGTCGGTTGGCGCTTGGTCGTTGTCCAACCGCTCAACGCACTCGATGCGCCCGACGGCGACCCGCTTTTGGCCATTGACCTCTTGGGTACACGCGCCGGCGATAGCGTGATCGTTTCCAACGACGGGCAAGGAGCGCGGGAATTGGTGGGCCAGGAGGATTCGCCGGTCCGCTGGTTCGTCATGGGCCTGGCGGACGCCGGCGGTCAGGCTCGCACTAGCACCGGAGGGTAAGTCATGCGCATTGCACGGGTTGTCGGTACGGTCACGTTGTCGCAGGTACATCCTGCGCTGCGCGGCTACCGCTGGATCCTGGCCATGCCGTACAGTCTGGAGGCCCTGCGCGCAGGCGCCGAGCCCGATGGCGAAGAGGTGATCGTTTTGGACGAACTGGCCGCCGCAGTGGGCCAGACCATCGGCTTTAGCGAAGGCCGCGAGGCAGCTATGCCGTTCCATCCCCAACGCAAGCCAGTAGATGCTTATAGCGCTTGCATCGTGGATGCGATCGTTTTGGACACAGACTGACGCGTGTTGGCAACGGTTTCGGTGCTTCGACCAGGCGGCGAGAGGACGCATCATGGCAGCCAATGAACGGAGCTTGCGCGAGGAAATCTGCGAGATCGGCCGCAGGCTGTACCAGCGCGGTTTCGCCGCCGCTAACGATGGCAACATCAGTGCGCGCCTGGGGCCGAAAGAAGTGCTGTGCACACCGACTATGATCTGCAAGGGCTTCATGAAGCCCGAAGATCTGTGCGTGGTGGATTACGACGGCAATCAAGTGCGCGGGCAGCGTAAACGAACCAGCGAGATTTTGCTCCATCTTGCCATATACAAAGCGCGGCCCGACGTCATGGCCGTGGTCCATTGCCACCCGCCCCATGCTACGGCCTTTGCCGTCGCCCACGAACCGATCCCCAAATGCGTCCTTCCCGAAGTGGAAGTATTTCTGGGGGAAGTGCCCATTGCCCGCTATGAAACTCCGGGTACCCAGGCGTTCGCCGAGACAGTCCTGCCTTTCGTCGCGCATTGCAACACCGTCATCCTGGCCAATCACGGGACGGTCAGCTTCGGTCCGGACGTGGAAAAAGCCTATTGGTATACGGAAATCCTCGACGCCTATTGCCGGATCCTCGTCCTGGCGCGGCAGCTCGGCCGCGTCAACACTTTCAGCGGTGACAAGACGCGGGAATTGTTGGAGCTCAAGAAGCGTCTGGGCCTCGACGATCCACGCTTCGGTCTCGAAGATTGCGATCTGTGTGCCAACAACATCTTGTATCGCGGCTATCGAGAGTTCTTGCCGGAGCCGCAGGCCTTTGCCGAGCCGCCGACGTGCGCCAGCCGGACCCAGGCGCCGCCCGGCGCTCAGACCGACCGCAACGTGGCCCCTGGCGCCTCCGCCCTCGACGGCGCAGCACGGCAAGCCGATCGCGATGCCCTGGAGGAGCTCGTGCACCGGATCACCGACCAAGTGTTGTCCGCATTGGAAACTGCTTGAAGGAGGCCTTGCCGCGGCGGACGCGGATGCGACCGGCTCGGCAGACGCTCTAGGACCCGAAGGGTCAGGAGAAGACACATGCGCGTCAGTATCATCGGCGGAGGAGGCCTGGTCGGCAGCAGCGCTGCCTATGCTTTGCAATGTGCAGGCCTGGTCTCGGAGATATGCTTGGTGGATGCCAATCCAGATGCTGCCGAAGGACACGCCCAGGAATTGACGCACGGTGCCTGTTTGACCGGGGGCATGCGAACCTTTGTCGGCACTATGCAAGAGGCCGTGGCCTCGCAGGTCGTAGTGATCACCGCTGGCCTACGGCGCAAGCCCGAGGAAAGCCGGCTCGACCTGATCAACCGCAATGTGGATTTGTTTTTGCAGATCTTGGCACAGTTGCGGCAGGCAGGGCTTCGGGAGACCAGCTACCTCGTGGTCGTGAGCAATCCCGTGGACGTGTTGACTTATCTGGCAGTGCGCGAGTCCGGGTTGCCCTGGCAGCGGGTGATCGGGCTGGGAACTTTGCTGGACACCATGCGGTTTCGGAGTCTTATCGCCCGACGCATCCGTGTGCCTGCCGATCAGGTTCAGGCGCTCATCCTCGGGGAGCACGGAGACAGCATGGTGCCCATCTGGTCCGGGGCCAGTGTTGCCGGAGTGCCGTTGGACCAATGGCCGGGTTGGGATCTGCAGGCGCAACGCGAGGTGTTCGAACAGACACGCCAGGCAGGCGCGACCCTGTTACGGCTCAAGGGGGGATCGGGGTTTGCTGTGGGCCTGGCTATTCGCGAGGTTGTCGCGTCGCTCGTAGGCGACCGCCGCCGGGTCTTGCCTGTATCTACGCTGCAGCAGGGCGCCTACGATGTGCGTGACGTGTGCATGTCCGTCCCGACCATCGTGGGCTGCGGCGGCGTGAAAGAACAGGTGACCATACCGCTCAGTGCCCGCGAAGTGACCGGCTTGCGGCACAGCGCTCAGGTATTGCGCGACACCCTGAGCCAGATCCAGGGCCGTAAGCTAGCGGCTCAGCCTGCCCCGGCAAGTCAGGCTGTCGTAGCTGCTTCCGGTACGACGCGCGACGGTCAACGTTCCGTGGCCCGTGTCGTACCGCGAGCAGCCTGGCAGACACCTCGAGCCGTCTGACCGGGCCGCCGAGCCAACGCCGGGCCGGCGCTGCAAAAGTGAGCCTATGGGTGGCTTGCCATGCCAAGGACTACGCAACCGCAATCAGTGCAGAAGTCGCTGGACGTCAAACTGGCACGTATTCATGACGATCCTTATGGCGCCAAAGACTTTATTCTGGCCGATGCCAAGGATGCCGACATGGCTTTTGGCATCGGTGCCCCAGGCCGCTCGCCGGAAGCTTACCCCCACGAAGTACGCTTCCGCACCCTGACTGAATGGCGCGACATCATCACCCAGATCGTCGAGCAGGGTCTGGTGGATATCATGCTCATGTCGGCTAGCACCAACGAAGTGTTGACCATTCAGCGGCGTATTTTCGATCGAAGTCCCGTGACGCCGGCGGTGCGTGTCAACGATACCACCGACATCCACATTGTCCGCGGCGGCCGCTACGCGGCACATCCATCGCTGCCGTTCCGCTCGGCTACTTTGGACCATATCCAATGCGGACACCTCGATTGCGAGCCGCATGAGCGATTTCTGGGGGCCAATTTGGGCCTGTACAGCATCACGTTCAATAACGATGCGGAACTCGACCGTTTGGCGCTGGACGAATACAAAGCGTTCCGTATCGAAGCCGAGCGCAAAGGATTTCGACACTTTCTGGAAGTTTTCGATCCCAACATGCCACAAGCGGTCGAGCCGGCGCGGATCGCGCAGTTCATCAATGACGTCATCGTGCGCACTTTGGCCGGAGTAACATCGCGCGGGCGACCGCTTTTTCTCAAAATCGTCTATCACGGCCCGCAGGCACTCGAAGAACTGGTCCGCTACGATCCCCATTTGATCGTCGGTATCCTGGGCGGGTCGGCCGGAACGACCTACGACGCTTTCAAGCTGCTCAGCGAAGCCAAAAAATACGGCGCTCGCGTGGCCTTGTTCGGTCGCAAAATCAATAACGCAGAAAACCAGCTGGCCTTTGTCCAATTTCTACGGCTCATTGCCGATGGCGAAATCAGTGCCGAAGAGGCTGTACGCGCTTACCATGCAGTCCTGCAAAGACTCGGCATCACGCCTCACCGTCCCTTGGAAGAGGACCTGCGTTTGACGACCAATATCATGAGCTATGCAGGCAACGGGCGCGTGATCAGCTTGCCGACAGCAGCTCGTGCGCCTGAGCCAGCTCGTGCGCAAAAGACCTGCTCGTGTGGTGGTGCCTGCTGCAAAGACAAGTCGCCTGCGCAAAATGTTCCTCGGTTTGGTACCGAGCAGTCGTCCGTGTCGGACAGCCAGTCGCAGCCCGAGCCTGATTTTCGGCGCATGTCACCGGCAGAAAAAGTAGCTTACAATTTGGCACGCTGGCGGCGCATCTTGGGCTGACTTGCCGATCGGGTGTCGTTTGTCAGCCACTAGTGCACGGATCCGGTTGGCTTTTGCTACGAGCGCGCAAGCGACCACCAGCGATCTCGAAATGTTTTGCCCAGGGTCGGGCGCGATCGCTCGAAAACGATCATTCCTGTGCCAACAGCTGCAAGCCCAGAAGCGGAATCGCTACCCATGACGGGCGATGGTTCATTTCGTAGGCGAATTCGTAAGCGGCCTTTTCGAGCGAAAACAAGCGCACGAGGTGCAGCCAATCGTGCGGCTCTCGGGGAACGAAGATTGCGCCAGCAGATTGCTGACGGTAGCCCGCCAAGTATGCCACGGCAAGCCAGCCGTACAGAGCCTGCAGCAGGCCGTCGCTTCGTAGCGGTATCGCGCAGGACAAGCCGAGTGCCGCCGGCGACAAAACATCGTGGGCAGCCAACCGCAGTGCACTCGTCAGATAATGGAACGAACGCATCATGCCGGCGACGTCGCGCAGAGCGCACTGCTTTTTGCGGCGTTCGTGCAGCGGCCGAGCTGGCTCGCCTTCGAAGTCAATGATGTAAAAGTCGCCGTCACTATGCAGCACCTGACCGAGATGATAATCGCCATGGCAGCGAATCAGATACAGCCCATCTGGCGCGTGCAACAACAGCAACTGACTGTGCCGGACCAATAGCTTGCGCACCTGGGCCAGAGCGGTATCATCCAGGAGTGCCGCGGCGGCCGCGAGCCTCGGCGTCCGGGGCAATAGCGCCAGTGCCTTTTCGCAGGCGGCGTGCACTTGGCACACCAGTGCTTGCATGTCTTCCCTGGCCGGTCGCTCGGGTGCAAAATCTGGGGTATCGCTGTCGGCTGCCAATGCCTGGTGCAGCCAGGCAGTCACTTGCCCCAGTCGATGCGCCCGATCGAGCAACTCCGGCGGTAATGCTTTCGGTACATCTTGGGGAAAAGCCTGCGCCAGATGCCAGAGCTCGTGCAAGCGACTGACGGACCGCAGGTCTACTGTTGCTGCCGTTTGCTCGGCATCGTGCAACCACTGCACAGTCAGGTCCATGAAGTAGCGCCAGCCATCCAATGCGCCGGGGAGGTATCGCTGCACGAGCGCAATACTGGAGCGCACGCCATCGGCATGTTCGTATTCGAGGCCGCCCCAGACAGGCGGGACGAAAGAGAAGCGCTTGTGCTCGGCCAGATAACGCCCTATCTCCAGGTCCGGATTCGGTCCATCCTCCAGGCGCCGAAAGAGTTTCACAAATATGCCGCTGTTCAAGACCGCGGCAGTATTGGTTTGTTGTGCATGCCCAGGCTGAACCGCCGATACGGCTTGTAGTCCCTCGGGCCACAGCGGTGTCCGAAAGCCCACGATTTGCCCGTGGATACCTTGCACAGGCTGCCACAGGCACGCCAGTAGGGTTTGCCAAAAGCCCACTTCAGTCAGCGGTTCGTAATAGATCGCGTGCTCGGTAGTGACAATCGGCCGTATGTGTCCGGCCAGGACGGCTGTCTGTGCCGCTGCGTTCGCCCTCCTGGCGTCGTCTTTCTTTTCGGCGGCGATGGGCAGGGCGTATACCTCGGGAAGCCCCTCGTTGTAGCTGACTTGGACAAAGAGCAAAGCGTACTGATCGGCCAACTGCGACCGGTCACCTTCGGGCGACGCTAAGGCGACCAAGTCGTTGACCTGCGTGGATACGACTTGTCTGACGCGTCCGCCGAACCAGCGCTGCTCGGTCACATAGTGCGCCAACGCTCGGCGTACTGCCTCGGCGCCAGGCGGTAAGAACATCTGGAAGTTTCTCGGCACCTGCATCGCTTCCGTGGCCTCTCATCTCTTTGGCGGGCCGACCGGAACAGTCCAAGGACCCTTGTATGTTTCTCGTCACACCTGGCCAGTCTCGTGGCAGCACGACGAGCAACTTTCCTGGCCGCCTGGTATTATTCACCGGGCAACTGCTGGCCGGAAAAGTGCTCCTGACGGGCTTTGTGCGTATGCAGGAATTGTTCGATAGCATCGGCCACCTTGAGAGGGAGGCGCAGTCGAGCAACAGGCGGATCGCCTACGGCTAGGTGCAGACTGCGGCGCCACCATTTGTCTGTGACCGCCTCGACGCGGAAATCGGACCAAGGAATCAACAAAGGAGGATGCCAAGGACGAAGAATAAAGGGAGCCTCCAGATAAAGCCCCTCGGAAGCCACGCACAGCTCCAGTCCCTTGTAACCGCACCAGCCTATGGCACCGGCGACTATAGTCCAGAACGGACCTTGGGGACGGTAAGTGGCTCGATAGCGGCCTGACGATCGTGCCCAGCCACTGAGGTGGGCCATGATCACGCACCAAATGAACCAACAGGCGGCTAAGCCTGATACGGCCGCTGTGAAGATAAGCGCATCCATGGCAGTCGCGTTCTATTCGTGGTTCGGGCCTACAATAGGTATTCCGCCCTTGCGGCTCGGTCATTGCACCCTAGTATGAGAGCTCCCATGGGCGCCGGCTCGACGGAGCCGCAGTATACATCGGCTAACGGTATACTTATGAGAGCGTGTGGACAAGAGGCCAGACGTAGGCGTTCATGAACGGAGTTGCTCGGCGCGTTGACTTCATAGAGGAAACCGGGTGGAGTCGGGAGCTTGTAGATGAGGCAATTGCGGGTCGTTTCGCTGCTGGCGGCGGGGACGGAAATCGTCAGCGCCTTGGGCATGCGGCACACATTGGTGGGGCGATCCCACGAATGCGACTATCCCCCCGATGTGCTCAGCTTGCCAGTTTGTTCACGACCGCGTATCGAAGTACAGGCAACCAGCCGTGCCATTGACCAACAGATCCGTGCCTGTAGAGCGACCGGCCAGCCAGTTTTTGAGTTGGATGCGGCATTGATCCAGCGATTGAAGCCCGACGTCGTCATCACGCAAGCGCATTGCCAGGTGTGTGCCGTCAGCGCGACGGACGTACAGATACATCTTGCCGATGCATTATGTCCAGGGTGCCGTGTGGTGACGCTTCAGCCCAGGTGTCTGGCGGAGGTCTGGCAAGATATCCAGCGAGTAGCCGCGGCGTTGGAAGTCCCCAAGCGAGGCGAGCGATTGGTCGGGGAGTTGCAAACCCGGCTCGATCGGCTACGCGCAGCGGTCGCAGCCAGGTCCACTCGGCCACGGACTGTCCTCTTGGAGTGGCTGGATCCGCTGATGGGCGCGGGCAGTTGGCTACCCGAATTGATCGAGTTGGCCGGCGGAGAGCCGATCTGGGCGCACCCGGGTGGTCCGCCGCCGACAGGGTCGCTGGATCAATTACGGTACCTGGCCCCCGATGTGCTCGTGGCTGCTCCCTGTGGCTACTCGCTGGACCGCACGCGCCCGGAATTTGCCACTTTATGCTCGCACCCGGGTCTTCGAGAGGTGCCGGCGATACGTCAGCGCCGCCTTTACCTGGCCGATGGAAATCAGTATTTCAACCGCTCAGGCCCGAGGCTGGTGGACTCTGCGGAAATCCTAGCGGAGATCCTGAGCGCAGACGAGTGCCTTGGCCCCTATCGTGGGCAGGCATGGGAAGTGCTTCGATAGGGATGGCCGTGTCACGCGCCATCCAGCCGAACGGTCGCCCGGCGATTGGTCCTGATGTGCTGGTTCTGGACAGGGCCTCTCGAGCCAAGCTGGCCGCTGGCTCGCGTGGTTGTCGCGTGGTCGTAAAGATAGGTGGCGTGCAGGGGCGCGGACTCGAGACCGACCTCGTGGCGGGTCGTTTTGCGAGCGTCCAAAACCGAAAGCAGCCAGGAGAGTGACCCATGGCGCATCCGCTGTTCACTCCGGAAGTGCAAATGCTGCTGGCAGATAACGATATCGAGGGTATTCGTGCCTTCGTCGAGACCTTGCACCCAGCTACGGTTGCCGAGGCTTTGGCCGACGCGCTAGCCCCCGACGAAATCTGGCGCTTCCTCCGACACGCCGACATCAAGTCGCAGGCCGTGGTCTTCGAGTACTTCCCAATGGAATTGCAGGTGCAGATGGTGCAGGGGACGGGGCGTCAGCATATGGCCCAGCTGATCGAACAAATGTCCCACGACGATCGTGTGGATCTGGTGCGCCGGCTCAGTCGGCCGATTGCCGAGGAAATCCTCAGACTGGTAGACGAAGCGGACCGCAAGGATATCGCCAATCTGGTCCGCTATGCGGAAGGAACGGCCGGCGCCATCATGACCACGGACTATGCCTGGCTCCCGGAGGACATTACGGTGGGCGAGGCACTGGATCGGCTGCGCCTCCAGGCACCGGACCGCGAGACCATTTACTACGTGTATGTGCTCGGAGAGCAGCATCTTCTGCGCGGGGTCGTCTCTTTGCGACAACTGATTCTGGCGCCGCGCGCCAAGATTTTGCGGGATCTCATGGAAACCGATCTGGTCACCGTTCGCGCTGCCGATCACCGCAGCGAAGCAGCGCGCCTGATCGCCCGCTACGACTTATTGGCCATCCCGGTGGTAGATGACGAAGGCCGTCTGGTCGGTATCGTTACCTACGACGATGTCATGGATGTCATGGAAGCCGAAGCTACGGAAGATGTCCAGCGCCTCGGCGGCGTCGGCACCATCGTCGAGAACTACCTGCAAGCTCCTTTCCTGACCGTGTGGCGCAAACGGGCCGTGTGGCTCGCATGTCTGTTCGTAGCCGAGCTGTTCACCTTTTCGGCACTGGCCAGTTTCGAGCACGCTATCGAAAAGCTGGTGGTCCTGAGCATGTTCGTGCCCCTGTGTATTTCCACGGGTGGCAATTCGGGATCGCAGGCAGCCACTTTGATCACTCGGGCCTTGGCTTTGGGACATATCAGCGCTGCCCAGTGGGGGCGTGTCTTACGACACGAACTGCGCATGGGACTGGCCTTGGGCCTGACGCTCGGCGTCGTCGGTTTTTTGCGAGCTTGGGGCACGTATTGGTTCGAGCCGCATTTGCTGCAAGGAAGTCAGGGGAGCGTCGAATGGTGGCGACTAGCGCTGGTCATCGGGTGCGCCGTCGCAGCCATTTGTCTGTGGGGTACTTTGATCGGCTCCATGTTGCCCGTCGCTTTGAAGGGGCTCGGCTTGGATCCGGCTTTTGCCAGCAGTCCCTTCGTGGCCACCTTCGTAGATGTGACAGGCATTACCATCTATTTCCTCATCGCCTTACTCGTGATCCCCGGGCTGGCCTGACGGCTCAGGGGCGGCGCGGAACGACCTGCGCGCGCAGGGGATCCACAAGGTGCAGCGTCTGGCGCAGCCGACAGCCCGGGTCCCACCCATGCTCCTCTTCGCAGGCCAGCTTCCAGCCCACGATGCAAGGGTGTCGGCTGAGCGAGACGGCGATGTTTTCGAGGATTCTAGCAGCACTGTCCTGATTCCCTGCCGAGGTACCCTGGATGCCAGTACACACAAGCGGCAGTGAGATTTGCAAGCACTGGCCGGTCAGGTCTGCGCGTTCGAGCCAGTCCTGATCGCAAACAGGCACCGTCAGCCAGCGATCGTGCACCGGCCAGTGCCGATCATCCCCCGCTGCCCACCGGCCCGCCCCACAAGCGACCCACGGCCAATATGCCGCGAGACCGCTCCAGGTAAAATGAGTCAGGTGGTGGCCCTGGCAGTCCACCTGCCAGCGCGGCGTACGTGGTCTGTCGGGCGACCACTGGCACGACGCCATCTGCTCTTGGCCCAAAACTATTTCTGTCGCACGCTGTGTAACCCCGGCGTCCCAGCTTATGTCCCAGTGCGCGAGATAGCGGTCGTCCATGCTGACGCTCATCCAGCCGGCACCTGGTTCCCTGGCACGGAGCACGGCGATTACCTTGACAAGTCCCTGGTCAGGCGCCACAAAGACGATGCCCACTTTGTCCAAGCGTGCACTCCCGGTCACTTCCAGCCACACAGGGGCCAGCCAGTAGTTGCCAGGATCCACGTTCCTACGCAGCCAGGGACGATCTTGGTCGGGAACAACGAACAGGTCCACGACCAATTCGTTGCGTCTGCGCAACTGCTGGGTGATGTCGAAGGCGATGCCATCGAAAGGATCGGCGCCGGTACCCAGAGGCACATCGTTTAGGTAACATCGAGCGCTGCCGTTTATCGCTCCCAGCACCAACCAGACCGTCTCGTGATCGGCAAGGCGAGCCAACCAATGGAAATAGCGCCGCAAGCGTATGCGCCGCACTCCATAGGCGGTGGCCAAGCGAAGTGGCACGGGCACGGTGATGCGACCGGCTCGCTCCGGCGGGTCGGGGCCAGAGCCAGCGGCCACCGACTCGGCGCTGGGCTCGATCGCCTCGAGGATTTCGTAATCCCAAGGGCCTGCCAATTGAATCCTATGTGGGTACATAGCAAGCTCACTCGGCGGCAGCACGAACCGAACCGGTGCCGCAACAGCACGCCTTACAGCGGCCGGCACCTGATGCGCTTTTGGGCGCAGGCTCCTTCGCTTGAAACCAACGGACCTGCCGCTTATGCTTGGCTACGATCCTTTTCTCGGAGTGGCGGTCCGGTAGGCACGAACAGTCGTGCCACGTGCCGTCGGGAGCGCGGTCGTCGCCTTTATTCTAGCGGAAACCCATGAGAGGACCGACGATGAAGCAGAAGGTACGCTGGGGGATACTGGGCGTGGCGCGGATCAATGCGCGCGTCATCCCGGCGATATATCGGGCACGCAACGCGGAAGTGTATGCCATCGCCAGCCGCTCGCAACACAAAGCGGAGCAAGCAGCCAGGGACTGGTCCATTGCGCGCGCGTATGGGTCGTACGAAGCTTTGCTGGAAGATCCCGACGTGGACGCCGTGTACATTCCTCTGCCCAATGCCCTGCATGGCATGTGGACGATGCGGGCGGCAGAGCAGGGCAAGCATGTGCTGTGCGAAAAGCCTTTGGCCAAAGACGCTGCCGAGGCACAACAGATGGTCGAGGTTTGTAAACGGCATGGCGTGCTGCTCATGGATGGCTTTTTCTGGCCTCATCATCCGCGGACGGCACGCTTGCGTCACTTGCTGGACCGAGGGGCTATCGGACGCGTGCAACTGGTGGTGGGAGCCTTTACCTTCCAGCTGCCGCTCGATCCAGCCAACATTCGCCTGCAGCCCGGTTTGGCAGGCGGGTGCGTCATGGACATCGGGTGTTACCCCATTTATGGAGCGCGTTGGGTATTCGGAGGCGAGCCGCAGCGGGTGTATGCCGTGGCTCAATGGTACACGCCCCACCAATCGGAACCTGTCCCTCAACTGACGAAACTAGCCCATTTGCTGCAAGAATGTGTCTCGTGCGTTCGTGGATTGGACGATGCGGCGCTGGAGCAAGGTCTAGAAGCGATACGGCAGCGCGTCCAAGCTTTAGCTCACTCAGCGCCAGGCGCGCAGGAAAGCATTGACTTGGGCATGCAGGGCATGCTGGAATTCGAAGCCGGCCGCGTAGCGTTGTTCGATTGCAGCTTCACCATGCCCTTTCGCGGCAAGCTGGAGATCGTGGGTAGCGAGGGAGTGATCGAAGTGCCCGAGATGTGGTTGCCGCCGGCACGTGCTACGCTGATCGTGCATCGCGAAGGCAGGCAGCCCGAAGAAATAGTGGTGGAAGGGGAAGACCAGATCGTGCACATGATCGAGCGGTTCAGTCAGGCAGTGCTCGAAGAGGGGGAGGCACCGGTGCCGCCGGAACAAGCTGTGCAGACCATGCGCGTTCTCGATGCGGTGCGAGCAGCGGCACGGCAAGGACAGCCGGTGGTCTTGCAGCGAGCCTAGGACAGTTCCAAATAGAGTAGGCGCCCGCAATTCTTGCAGGCCACCAAGCGGCCGACGAGCAAATTGTTGTAATCCTGGGGAGTCAGCTCGGTGTAGCAGCCGGAGCAACTCCGTCCGGTAACCGGAGCCAGTGCGTCGGCGCCGTAGGCTTGAACCAAGCGGGCGTACATCGCCCGCAGGTCTTGGTTGGCCAGCAATTCCGACTCCGCTTGCCGCAGCTCGTGTTCAGCGGCCTGGAGGAGCTGCACCAATTCTCGGTGTCGTGCTGCGTGTTCGGCTTCGGCTGCCTGCAATTCGCGTCGGGCCTCGTCGAGTTGCCGCTGGATCTCCGGCAGCTGCTTCTGACGTTCTTCCAGGTCCACCATAGCCTCGAGGATTTCGTCTTCGAGAACACGAATGACTTGCTGTTCGTTTTCGATTTCGACGCGCAAGGCGTCGTATTCCTTTTTGGAAGTGGCGCTATCGAGTTGCTGTTGGTAGCGGTTTTTTTTCTGTTGTGCGGTTTTGAGGCTGACTTCTTTTTCGTGGATGGTGACTTTGAGATGTTTGATGAGGTCCTGGAGTTCTTCGAGTTGTTTTTGCTGCAGAGCGACGCGTGCCTGGTGGCGTCGCAGGAGCCGAGGCAATTCCTCGGCTTGTTCACGCAGGCGCCGCACCTGCAGATGCTTCAGATGCAGGGCCCGCAGGATTTCCAAATTGGTGCTCATAGACGCCCCCTAGACCGACGGGGCATGTGCCGCCTCGGCACCGGCGTCAGCACGACGATCCGGTAGGTAAAAAAAAGGCCGGTCCCACAGGACCGGCTCGTTTTCTCAGCGGCGGCTATGCCCATCTAAAAACCCCTCCAGTTGCCGGCTACGCACCGGATGTTGCAATTTGCGCACAGCTTTGGCTTCTATTTGCCGGACACGCTCACGGGTTACTTTAAAAATCCTGCCGACTTCTTCAAGGGTATACGAATAGCCGTCCCCCAACCCATAGCGGAGCTTGATGATTTCGCGTTCGCGATAGGTGAGCGTCTTGAGGACCTGCTCGATTTTTTCGCGGAGCATTTCTTGATTGGCAGCGCGCGCCGGAGATTCCGTGGAATCGTCTTCGAGGAACTCGCCGAAGAACGTGTCCTCGCCATCGCCGATGGGGCGATCGAGACTGACAGGTTGCTTGCTGATTTTCATAATGCGTCGCGCTTCTTCCAGGTCCACTTGGGCCACACGAGCCACTTCTTCTAGGCTCGGCTCGTAACCGCGTTCTTGGAGCAGCTTTTTGGACACATTGCGCAAACGGGACATGGTTTCGATCATGTGTACGGGGATGCGGATGGTACGCGACTGATCGGCGATGGCGCGGGTGATCGCCTGCCGGATCCACCACGTAGCGTAGGTGCTGAATTTGTAGCCCCGCCGATACTCGTATTTGTCCACGGCGCGCATCAGACCGGTATTGCCTTCCTGGATCAGGTCCAAAAAGCTGAGACCGCGATTGCGATATTTTTTGGCGATGGAAACGACCAGACGCAAATTGCCGGCGGACAGTTTGCGCTTGGCGTCTTCGTATTCGTTGAAGCGCCTTTTGACCACGCGCATGCGCCGTTCCAAGCTCTCGGGCGTTTCCAGGGTCATTTCCATCAGGTCGCGCAATTCGGCTTCCCAGTTGACCACGTCTTCGCGATGAGCGGGATGATGCTGGTAGCGTTGGATTTGCTCTTTGATCTCGCGCATCCGTTGCAAGATCTGTTCCAGCTTCTTCATGAGGGTCTGGACTTTTTGGGTGCGCACACTGAGCTCTTCCACGAGGACGACGCACTTGCGCTGACGCAAGGCCAGTCGCCGGCGGATCTGATCGGCTTGGTCGCGAGGAAGACGAGGATTCATCAGGTGCCGGAAATCCTCGACATTCTGTGCCATCAAATGTTCCAGGGTACGCAGATTGTGCGGCATGCGCTGGAGGATCTGGTCTTTTTCGAGGTTCTCGGTGACGGAGATTTTCACCGTGCGATCGAAGGGGAGATCGCCTTGGTGGACGCGACGCAGGGTCTCGACCGCCTGGGCCAGGGCATAGCCGCATTCTAGCACTTTGCGCCGGAAGCGCTGGCGTGTGATCTCGATGCGACGCGCCAATTCGATCTCTTGATCGCGGCTCAGCAGGGCGATTTCGCCCATCTGGCTCAGGTACATGCGCACGGGATCGTCCAGGCCGCGCCCGGTGCCTTCTTCCTCGGCGAGAAAACTCAAGTCGAGGTCTTCGCCCAAGGCATCGCGATCCAAGTCGCCCTGGGTTTCCCGCGCCGCTGCATCGGCTTCGTCTATCAGCTCGATGCCGTGCTTCTCGAAAAGGACGAGCAATTGGTCCAGCTTCTCCGGGCTGACGAGATCCTCCGGCAGATGCTCATTGACCTGCGTAAAAGTGAGATACCCTTTCTGTTTGCCCAGATCGAGCAATGTTTTGAGGCCTTCATCCAGTTTCTCCATCCGCGCTCTCCTTGTCAGGTAAAGGTCCAGCGGAAGATGGATCGTTGCCAGAAGTCGGCTGGACGTCGCGTCGAGAAGCCACGGACGACTTGCCGCGTGCCAGGTTTTGCAGGCGGCGAAGGAGCTCGACTGGCACTGGTCCGCTTGCAGGAACAGCTCCCAGTCGCTCTTTGATGTCCTGACGATGCGGGCGCGTCTTGCGCTCCACCCAAGCATCGTGCACTTGTTGCCACCATTCGCCGCGACGCGGATGAGCCTGGGCCAGTGCCTCCAAACGCAAGAGGGCATCGGCCAGCGCCGGTCGATCCGCCAGTCGGGTCCGCACACTGTCCGTGGTAACCGTCTCTCCCCGGTCATAGAGAGCGTACAACTCTTGGAGCACACGTCGCAGACCGGGATGGCTCAAGTCGTCGGGCTGGATCAGTTGCCGTGCCTCGGCGATTCGGTCCGGCTCGACCAGCAACAAGGCGATCAGTTCCTTTTCTAAACGGGGAGCAGGACGCCGCGAAACAGCAGCAGCGGTCTTCTGGGCAGACGGTCGTGTGCGTCGGCGCCATGCATCGGCGAGCCAGCTCCACAACGCCTCCTCGCGGATGCCCGTTCGCGCTGCCAAACGGCCGATAAAAAGCTCGCGCCGCAGGGCCACCGATTGACCCACCAACGGAGGCGCCGCAGCGAGCACCTGCAAAATGCCTTCGACCGCTTGCCTTTTTTGCTCCAGTGTCGTCAGCCGCTCCGGCTGCCATACCTGTTTGAGTTTGCAGTCCAGCGCATCTTCAGCCTGCTGGAGCATCTGCTCGAACGCTTGCGCTCCTTGCTTCAGCAAGAAGTCACACGGGTCCAAACCTTCTGGAAGGCAGGCGATGTGCAGGTCAATTTCGTGACTGAAGAAAAGCTCGAGCGCTTGGTCCACGCCGCGACGACCGCCGGCATCGGCATCGAACACCAACACCACCCGCGGCGCATACCGTCGCAGCAAGCGCAAGTGCCGGGAGTTCAAGGCTGTGCCCAGTGTGGCCGCCACATGCAAAACTCCCAACTGATGGGCCATTAGCACATCGGTGTATCCCTCCACGATGGCCAGAAAGCCCTTGTCATGTATCGCGTCGCGAGCCCGGTCCAGCCCGAATAGGTGTTCGCTTTTGCTGAACAAAGGCGTGTCAGTAGAATTATAGTACTTGGGCGCCTCGTTCGCGCTGGGAGAGTCGGGCAAGATCCGACCGCCGAAGGCTACCGTCCGTCCCTTTACGTCGCGGATGGGAAAGATGACACGATCGCGAAAGCGGTCGTACCAGGAACCTTTTTCCCTGTTTGCGGCGACCAAGCCGAGTTGTTCCAGTAGGTCCAGGGGATACCCTTTGGCGCGGGCTTTGCGCACCAGCCAGTCCCGGTCCGGAGGCGCAAATCCTAGAACGAAATCGTCAACGGTCTTGTCTTGAATACCCCGCTGTCGCAGATACTGACGCGCTCGCTCGGCCTCACGTGCGTGCTTCAAATGAGAGTGGTATTGCTCTTCGGCCCACTTCATGATGTCGAACAACTGAAGTTTCAGACTGTTGTCCGACGAGCGCGAAGGCAAGGGTATGCGTGCCCGGCGTGCCAATAGCTCCAAGGCGCCGCGAAAATCGAGACGTTCGTACTCCTGGACAAAAGTGATCACGTCCCCAAATTTGCCGCAAGCCCAACAGCGAAAACGCTGCCGAGCCGGATCTACATCGAGAGATGGATTGTGGTCATCATGGAAGGGGCAAAGGCCTTTGTAAGTACGACCTTTACGGGTAAGGTTAATGTACTCGCCTATAACGTCTACGATGTCATTGGCTTGCTTGACCAAAGCCACCGGGTCGTCGGCTAACGTCATACAGCCATCCCAGCTATCGCCTGGGCACCCAGTTCTTGGACGGGGCTCCCACCCGGAGAGGCTTGGATCATCCGTGGTCCAACAGCTTGCAAGATTACAGCACTTCAAGCGCATTCCTTTGCGCCTGGGACCATA
>Ga0209989_100094_pt1 | contig 16235 bp, 14 predicted proteins | sample Antgeofumaro1A2B_FD_188083 | JGI IMG/M metagenome (GOLD analysis project Ga0209989, IMG submission 188083) | Geothermal fumarole subsurface microbial communities from Mt. Erebus, Antarctica - 1A2B (SPAdes) (version 2) | ecosystem: Environmental > Terrestrial > Volcanic > Fumaroles | place: Mt....
TGCAAAACGCCGACCGACATTGGTGTTGGTTTGAGGAAACGATGACTTACGCCAATGGCTTATTGTGCGACAGCCTTTTGCGCGCCTACCTGCTCACGGGCGAGCAAGTGTTTCTCACCGTCGGGTCGGAAACTTTACGCTTCCTCAACAAGGTGTGTTGGGACGAAGCGAGCGGGTGCGTCAGTCTTGTGGGCAACCGAGGTTGGTATCGGAAGGGGGGAAAGAAAGCCGATTTCGCTCAGCAACCCATTGATGCCATGTGGTTATGCTGGGCGAACTTGACGGCATGGCAGATTACGGGCGAAGAGATTTTCCGCCAGATGGCAAAAGCGAGTGTGGATTGGTTTTTCGGTCGTAATGTCATCGGAGCGCCCCTTTACGACCCCGAGACAGGCGCTTGCCATGACGGGCTGGAGCCAGAAGGGGTCAACGAACACTGCGGGGCGGAGTCCACTATCTGCGCGCTGCTGACTCTGTTGCGATGGCGGAAGGAGCAAATCATGCGAAGTGGTGAACTCTGATGCGCTACATCGTCACCACTTTGCGGGGTTTGGAGGCACTCGTCGCTGATGTGGTAGCAATCGCACCATGGTGGGATTGAAATGCAAACGATTTTGGACGCTGCCTACGAGATTGACCGGTAGCAATCGCACCATAGTGGGATTGAAATAGCCTTTGAAGTGCGGGAATACATCGTCGCCCCTGCCCAACCCCTTCCGCTGGACGAAGTGCTGCCCTTCCTGGAAGGGTTGCAGGAAGGCATCCAATCCCGCTACAGCGTCCAGCAACGGGCTTACCCTTTCCCTGTCCGACGAACGCAGTTGCTGGTTTACGAGTTGTTTCAAGCCGTCCGGCTTAAGCGCGGGCAACTTAAAACGGTGCTCCTGCACACTGACCCGTTAGGCACGCCTTTCCCAAAAATTCGCGACGAATTGATGAGGGCGATGGAGGGGGCAAAAGAAGTGGTCATTTTGGCGGGAGCACGGGAAGGATTGCCCGTCGGGCTCATGCGAGCATGCGATTTCGTGGCTGTGACCTCCCAAAGCGCAAGCGGTCTAAAACTATGGTCGTTCCGATCACACTTAACCGACAGGGGGGAGAATTCATGCGCCGGCTTGTCAACTTGCTGGTTGCCTTTGGGCTCATGTCGCTAGCTTTGGCGAGTTTTGCTAACCCGAACGCCCAACGGCTTGTTCAAGCCTTGGAGCAAGTGCTGCGCCGAGAGATCACGAACCCGAAAGACCCCAACGGGCTTTACTTGCGCATCGTGCCCACTTCGCCAGAGGAAACGGCAAGGGGGAAGTTCCAGTTAGTGGAAATCGCCTCCAAACCCGCCCGCATCCGCAACATCTTCCTGCGGGAATTGCGAGCACGAGCAGTAGAGCCCGTGCTGGAAGTGCCCGCTTTGTTGGAGCAAGGGAAAATCCGCACGGTGTCGGTCAAGGAGTCAGTGTTGGAGGGAGTGATTGACGAGGAGAACTTGGAGCGGATGCTGGCAGAGTTGAAAGCGACAAAAAACATGCGTATCAAAGTGCAAATCACCGAGGATGGCAAAGTAGTGCTGCGAGGCACTTTGACCTTGCTACGCATCAACAACCCCTTTGAAGCCGTCTGCCACCCTGAAATCCAAAAGGGCGAGATGTCTCTGCGAATAAAGGAATTGCGCGTCAATGGGGTGCCTGCCCCTGCTTTTTTGCTCGCTCGCTTGGAAAACACCATCAACCCAGTAGTAGAGCGGCGTGATTTGCCCTTCAATGCCGAAATCAAATCGGTGCACATCAGTCAAGGGCTCATCTACCTCAACACGACGCCGCCTAAAAGTGGTCGGTAAAGGTGCTTGAAAGCGTGCAAAAATTTGAAGGAACGAGCCAAAGGGAAAGGACAAAGGAGCGGATGGTGAATGGAGGAACCGCGAGAGCACGATGGGCGCGAGCAAACCGAGCCCATGAAAGAGAAGGCGGAAGGGGAGGCGGGGGAAACTATTGAGCCCTCCATCCCTGCCGCATCTGCCCCGCCGCGTTGGTGGGGAATTGGAGGATGGGCTTTGTTCGTCGTCGCCTTGCTATTTGCCCTCTTTCTGGCCGTTGAGTTGTGGCGGGAGCGACAACAAATGGCAGCCTTGACCGAAGAAGCGAACCGCTTGCGGGAAGCCGTTGCCTCTGCTCGGCGCGTGTTTCTGGAACGGGCAGTGGCAGAATTGGGTTATGCCAGTGTGGACTTGCAAGCCGACCCACCCAAGCGCTACCAAGTCACTTTCCGACTGGACGAAGCCAGTCGCTGGTTGCGAGATGCCGAACCCCTCCTCAGCGAAAACGGACGAAAGCAAGTAACGTCCATCCTCCAAATCCTTCGTCAATTGCCCGTCTTGGTGGAGCAAGATCCCGTAAACGCTCGGCAAGAGTTAGCCAAAGTGCAGGACACACTGGAACGACTGATAAAGGCGGAAACCTATGCCCGATAGCAACGCCACAAAGACCGAGGGGTTGTCATGCGGCTCAAAAGGCTGAGTTTGTTCGGCTTCAAAAGTTTTGCCCATAAAACGGAGTTGCTCTTTGCCCAAGGCATCACCGCGATTGTCGGACCGAACGGTTCGGGCAAATCCAACATCTTGGACGCCATCATTTGGGTGCTGGGGGAACGGAGCACGAAAGCCCTTCGCTCTCCCAAAGCCGCCGACTTGCTCTTTTCGGGGAACGGGAAACTCAAACCTGCCAACCTCGCGGAAGTCACTCTCACACTGGAGTTAGATGAGGCACTTGACAAAGTTGATGGCACCACTTCCCTTGCCCCTCACGACGTCCTCTCCGAAATCGTCATTGCCCGCCGGTTGAAGCGGACAGGAGAGAGCCAGTTTTTCATCAACCGAATCCCTTGCCGCTTGCGGGATGTCCAAGACCTTCTTTTGGAGTTGGGGATTTCGCCCGATAGTTACGCCTTCGTCGGACAAGCGGAAATTGACCGCTTGGTCTTTCTCTCACCGCAGGAACGACGGGAACTCATCGAGCAAGCCGCCGGCATTCACCGCTTCCAAATTCGGCGAGAGGATGCCTTGGAGAAGTTGGAGCGAACGGAACGGAACTTAACTCGGCTGCGGGATTTAGTGGCAGAACTGTTTCGCCAACGGGAAGGGTTGAGCGCAGAAGTGGAAAAAGCCCACCGTTACCAGCAGATGCTCCAACGCCAACGGGAATTGCAAATCGCCTTGCTCGGTTGGGAACATCAAGTTCGCCTTCGGCGAGTGGAGCGCTTGAAGGAAGAAAGGAATGCCTTGCAAGAATTGGTGGCTCAAACGGAGACAGAGATAGCGGCGACAGAAACAGAGCGCTCAGAGGTGGACGCACTTCTTGCCCGCATGGAAGAAGGGCTTCAAAAGTTGCAAACCACCGCTGCTAAGACATTGGAGGAAGCCAAAGCCTTAGAGAATGAGTTGGCATTGTGTCAGGAGCGGCGAAGGCACTTGACGCAACGCTGCACTCAAATTGCCCAACAACGCGCCCATTTCGCCGAACGCCTGCACCGTCTCGCCAACGAAATGGCGGAGACGCAAAAGCAATTGGAGGCTTTGCACCAGCAGCGCAACCTTTTTGAGCAGCAAAAGACACACCTGCAACAGGCGCTGAGCCAAGCGGAAGGACAGGTGGCGAAGTGGGAGAAGGAAGTTAAGGAAGCGCAGGACGAGCATTTTGAAGCAGAGCGCGCCCTCGCAGAAACTCGTTCCCAATTGACCTCCTACGAACCCCTTCTGCACTCCTTACAGGCGCGGCGAACGGAAGTGGCGCGGGAGCGAAGCCAATTGCACGAACGCCTTCAGCAACTTGAGCAGGAGAGGGAGAACCTTCTTGCCCAACGCCAACGCACCGAGACGACTGCGTTAGAGCAAGTGGTTCAGCAATTGCAACAACAGATAGAGGAGCGGCGGAAGCGGGGCGAAACTCTGCGCCAACAACTTGCCCAAACCCGCGAGCAATTAGCGGCTGTGCGGGCGCGATGGGCAGCGTTGGAGGAAATGGATGTCTCCCTCGCAGGCGTTCCACAAGGGGCACGGACAGTTTTAATGGCGGTGCGCAGCGGACAACTGCACGGTGAATTCCATCTGTTGGCGCACCTCCTCCGCGTGCCAGAAGGGTTGGAAGTCGCTTACGAAAGTGCTTTGGGGGCAGCCGCTAACTACCTTGTGGCGTCCACCTTCGCACAAGTTCAAGCCGCTATTGAGTTCCTCAAAAGCCACAACGTAGGGCGCGCCACCTTCATCGCCTTAGACTTTCTGAGGGAACTTTTTTGGAGCGGCGAAGAGAAAACGCTCCCGCTGGTGGATGCGGAAGGCGTAATTGGGTGGGCAAGCGAATTGGTGGCGGTGACGGACGAGCGGTTTGCCAAAGCGGTTCGCCATGTGCTCGGCAATACCTTGTTGGTGGAAGACCTTTCCGTTGCCCGCCGGTTAGCGCCGACCCTTAAAGGCATCCGCTTTGTCACTCGTTCAGGGGAAGTGGTAGCGCCCACAGGCACTATTTCTGGTGGAGCAACTGGGCGAGGGACAGGCAGTTTCTTCCTGCGACAACGGGAGCAGGAAGAATTGTCTGTCCAAATTCGCCGCCTGGAAACCCTCGCCAGTGATTTGGAAACTCAGTGGCGCATCAATGAAGACGAGTGGCGCCGCCTTCAGAAGGAGTTGACAGTCAAGCAACAAGAATTGGACGAACAGCGACGCAAAAAAGAGCACCTTTCGGAAACCGAGCAACGGTTGCGCGCCGAGATAGAGCGCCACCGCCAGGAAGTAGCACGCTTAGACGCCGAAGAGCAACGCTTAGAGCGGGAGTTGGCAAATTTACAGCGAGAAAGAGATGCCCTCCGCCAACGCCTCGCTCAACTGGAACTCGCTCGCAATGCCGCAAGGCAGCGCCTTTCAGAAGCGCAAAAGCAATTAGCGGAAGCACGAAAAACGCAAGAAGAATTGAGCCGTAAGTGGCAGCAAGTTCAAATGGTCGCCGCTTCCTGGCAAACCCGCCACGACAACCTCCAACAACGCCTCGCCGAACTCTCCGAAACCCAACGCGAATTGCAACAGCAAGACATTGCTTTCGCCCAAGAGGAAATCGCTTTGGAAGCAGAGTTGCAAGAGTTAGCCGAACGCATCCCCGCCTTGGAGCGCCAATTGGCGGAATATCGGCAGCGGCGGGAGCAAGTGGAGGCAGCGTTGAGCAACTGGCGGGAAGAGCGCCAAAAATTGCTGCACCGACGGGAAGAACTGGAGCGGCGCTTGAACAAGTTAAAGGCTCAACAAGCCGCGCAAAGGGAAGAAATGCACCGGTGCGAAGTGCGCCTGACCCAAGCAGAAGCGGAGCGGACGGAAATTGAGCGACGATTGACGGAAGAATTTCAAGTCTGTTTGGAAGTTGCTCACGCAGCAGCGCAGGGGCTGGAACAAAAGCAAACAGCCTTGGACGAGTTGGAGCGCCTTCGGCAAGAGATGGCTGCTTTGGGCGAAGTGCGGTTGAGCGTTTTGGACGAATACGAGCGCCTCAACGAACGCATCCATTTCCTTCAAGCGCAAATTGATGACTTGGAAGCAGCGCGGACAGAACTATTGGGCGGCATAGAAGCGCTGGAGCAACAATTCCGCCAACGCTTTCAGGAAGTTTTGGAACAGATCAGCGAGACCTTCAACGAGATGGTGCAGCACTTTTGGCGCGGTGGGGAAGGGCGATTGGTGCTCACGGAAGGACAAACCCTTTCGGAAAGCGGCGTTCAGGTCAAGGTTCGGTTGCCCGGCAAGGCGGAGCAAGACCTTTTAGCGCTATCGGGGGGCGAGAAAGCCATTGTTGGCTTGTGCCTCCTCTTCGCCCTGCTGAAAATCAACCCCGCTCCCTTTGTGCTGTTGGACGAAGTGGATGCTCCACTGGACGACAGCAATACTGACCGCTTTGTAGCGCTTTTGCGGGAATTTGCAGAGCGGACGCAATTTATCGTTATCACCCACAACCCTATCACCGTTCAAGCCGCCGACCACCTTTATGGGGTGACGCTGGATGAAGACGGTGCCTCCAAAGTCCTCTCCCTGTCCTTGCGGGAAGCCTTGGCGTGGACGGAACAAAGTTGAAAGCGATTTTGCTACCCTTGCGGCGTCCCCTCGTTCCCTTCGGATTTGGTGGCGTGTCCTTTTCCGTGGCCACTAGCGCTTCGGGCAGCCGCCGCTCGTTGGGCACGGGCAGCCGCTGCTGCCCGCTTCTTCTCTTCCTCCGCTTGCCACTCTTCGTCAGTCATCTGCATGGACTTTTTGCCTGTCACTTGGTCAACAGTGCCCAAGCCCATGCGAATCCACATCTCCTGCTGCCACTCGCCAACTTCCAAAAGTCGCTGCTTATCAAAAACCAAATCGCGGTGCGAGTAACCACCCACTTGCCACACTTGGGTGTGGATGAGAGCAGGCACTGGACAGACTTCCACACACAACCCGCAAGCGCTGCACAAGTTGTTGTCAATGATGAATACGACGGGATACTTGCCCTTGTGCCCCGGCTTTTCGTCAATGGTCTCAATGTGGATGCAGTGGTCAGGGCAAATGCGCTCGCAAGCGAGACAGCCGATGCAGTTTTCCTTTCCTGTCCTTCGGTCAATGGTCAACCCGATGGTGCCTCGGTAGCGAAGGGCAATTTTCCGTGCCCCCCATTTTTCGGTGATGGTCACGGCTTGCCGCAGGAAGACGACGCGCCCGAAATTGCGGATAGTCACAGCCATCCCTTTTAGGATGCTGACCACCGTGTCCCACAATTCGGCGGGGAAAGAGGGCTTGACAGGAACGGACGGTTTTGGGGGGGCTCCTCTCATCGGCGTTCACCTTCCCACTGCGCCATCATCGCTTCCATTGCCTCCCTCGTCAACTCCTCTGGGCGGGCTCGCTCGCCCCGCATGATTTTCTCCTGCAACAACCGCACCCCCCAAAGAAGTTGCTCTGGCGTAGGGGGACAACCGGGCACATAGACATCCACTGGGATGATTTTGTCAACCCCATTGAGCACTGAGTAGGCATCGTAGAAAGGACCGCCGTTGGTAGCGCAAACGCCCATCGCAATGACATACTTGGGCTCTGCCATTTGCTCGTAAAGGAGTCGGACTCGCGGCGCCATCTTGTAAGTGACGGTGCCTGCCACAATCATCAAATCGGCTTGACGGGGCGTGGCACGGGGAATCATGCCGAAGCGGTCAAAGTCGTAACGAGGTCCTGCCGTCGCCATCATCTCAATGGCGCAACACGCCAGCCCAAAGGTCATATACCAAAGCGAACTCTTGCGTGCCCAACGGAATACCTTGTCCTTGAGTGCCCCAATCCCCGGTGTGCTGTCCAGCACGCGGTTGGCGATTTCCTTGAGCCAATCAAAGCGGGTGAGCACGATTTCCAATTTCTGTTGCCGCAACTTAGGCGGCAAGGTCGGCTGTCCTGGTATCTCTGGAACCCAAATGGGTGTTCGGTCACGCTCCATCGTCCTTCGCCTCCTTGCGGGACAAGCCCGTTAGGGTTGTCCCTTCGGCGCTTCCTGACAAATGCCTGACAACGGCGTTCCATAGCATAACACACTTCCCCTGCCTTCGCGCTTGACGGGCATCAAAAGAGCACACCGACGACATTTCCCTTTCAGCGGCGCGAAAGCCACGCATGCCCTGCTACAATTGTCAGCGGAGAAAGGGGAAGAAAAGGATGCCGACGGTTCGGTTCGCACTGGCGGTCGCACTTGGTGTCCTCTTCTGGGGACTTGGGTGGGAACTGGTCGCGTGGGCATATAATGCGCTCCTCCTCGCTTTAGCAGTGTGGGAGTGGGGAGTTCTTTGGTGGGTCAAACGGCAAGTTCGTTGCGAGCGGGAAGTGGAAGCCGCTTTGGAGTTGGCAGCGGAAACTTCCGTTGCCCTCCTCCTCTCCAATCCCACGAACATGCCGCTCGTTGTGTTTGTCAAGGACGAAGTCCCGACAGATTTTGAGTGGCGATCGCCCCTTCGGTATTGGGGACAACAACGCCCCCTCTTAGCCACCCTCCTTCCCCCTCGTTCCCGCTCCCAAGTGACCTACATCGTCCGTCCCTTGCGGCGGGGGGCGTTTCGGTTCGGTGCCGTCCACGCTCGTTTGAGCACCCCTTTACAGTTTTGCTGGCTCCCGCAACGATGGGATTTGCCCCAAACAGTGAGGGTGCTTCCCAACCTCTCACAGGCGCGCAAGTATTTGTTACTGCTACGCAAAATGCGGTTGCGGGAATTCGGTTTCCGTCCCGTGCCTTTGCGGGGTGCCGGCACCGAGTTTGCTTCGTTACGCGATTACCTGCCCGACGATGACCCTCGGTGGATTGACTGGAACGCTACGGCGCGGCGGGGAAAATTGGTGAGCAAGGAGTTTGAACTGGAGCGAGGTCAAAACATCGTTGCGGTCGTGGATGTTGGACGGGTGATGGCAACCCGATTGGATACCTTGACGAAGTTGGACTATGCGGTCAACGCTGCTGCTTTCGTTCTTTTTCTTGCCTACCGCATGGATGACCGCGTAGGGTTGATGGTGTTTGCCCAGCGAGTCCTTCAATGGCTTCCGCCTGCCAAAGGGGTGAGGCAGTGGGAAGCCATTTTGGAGACCCTTCGGCAAGCGGAACCAAATTTGGTGGAAGCCGATTATGCGGGGGCTTTCACCCATTTGCTCCGCAACTTGCCCCGCCGCTCCCTTCTGCTGCTCTTTACCGACCTAATTGACCCCGACACCTCAGAAGCCCTTATCGCTCACGCTCAACTTTTAGCGGAGAAGCACTTAGTTGTGGTCGTGGCGTTAAGCGACTACGAATTGAGAACTCTGTTGACAAAACCGCCCGAAGAGGCGGCTGACCTTTACCGACAAGCCGCTGCCATCGCTGTTTGGAACGAGCGGCGCCGTGCCATCGCCCAACTGCGGGGAAGCGGGATCATGGTGTTGGATACAGCCCCCGAAGACCTCTTTGAAGCCTTGCTGGAGCACTACTTACTGGCAAAAAAGCGACTGTGAAAATTGTCAATCCGATAGCCAAGCAAGCGGGTAAGTTCCGAACTCCTGCGCTGCTTCCAGCATCGCGACGATGTTCTCAAAGGACACATTTTAGCAACGGAACACCGCAACGCTGTCAGGAAATTACGAGCCATAAACTTCCTGCGGGTCAAAGAGGCGTTGTTGGAAGACTTCCAATTCGCCTTCCTTCGTCACTCGGCGGAAGAAGCAACTGGGGAAACCTTCGTGGCAAGCAGCGCCCCCGATTTGCTCCACTTTGACCACCAACGCGTCGGCATCGCAATCTACCAAAATCTCCCGCACCCGTTGGACGCGCCCGGAGTGCTCGCCTTTCATCATCAACTTCTGGTGCCGTCGGCGCCAGAACCATGTCTTGCCCGTCTCAAAGGTCAACCGAACGGCATCGCGGTTCATGTAAGCCACTGTCAACACTTCGCCTGTGTGGGCATCTTGGATGACGACGGGGATAAGCCCGCTTCCATCAAACTTCAATTCGTCCAGAAACTTTGGCTCTGCCATCGGTGCGACCTCCTTTTCGGAAAGGATTAAGTAGGTCAGCGCACAGGAAGAATTTGGCGCATGAGGAGACCAGAGGGCACTTTGGGCACGAAGTAGGTCGTTTTTGGGGGGAGCCGATACCCTTGCGCGGCGACGGCTCGGACGACCTCGGGGGACATTGCCCGCACCAACACTGCCACGCACCCTTCCCGTTGAGCGAATTGCCAAGCATGATAGGCATCGTGGGTATAGTCCCACTTCACGCCCTTAGGCGAGACGCCGGCGCCGGCAAGGGCAAAGGGGAAGATGACTTGGTGGAGCACCACTGTGTCTACCTGACGCAAAGGGGCAGGAAGTTGAGCAAGGGCTTCCGCCACACCGCTTTCAATCCCCTTGACACTCACCAGCCATGCCCGCCCTTGAGCCGCGAAAAGGAAAGGGATGCCATCAGGGTGAGCGAACAATCGCTCTAACTCTTCCTCCCTCCCGTCCCACTCCACTTCTTGGGAAAAGAAGCGCCGAGACACTTCACGCAGAAACCGCTCCGCGTTTTCCGGTTCGGTGAAGGTCAAAAGTCGGTGGGTGGGCAAGACGGTGGTGTTGCGCTGGTAGTCCGCAAGGGCGAAACTGACAAAGTTGGCAGGGTGGGATGGGTTGGAAAGGGCTTCGGGAAGTTCCGAACGAAAACTCAAAGCGGTCTCGTAGCGGTGGTGACCGTCTGCAATGACCAACCACTGAGGGGCCAGCAAGCAATTCACTTCTTCGGCGAACTCCGCATCCGTCACGCGCCAAACGAGGTGCTCCACGCCGTCCACTGTCCCTTTCAGCCAAGGAAGTCCCTGTGCACCGCTTTGCAGCAACTCTTGCCATTTGCCGCTCTCATCGCTCACAAGCCCGTGCACTTGGCCCAACTCAACACCTATCGTTTGCAATAACTTCAGCCGGTCGCTTTTGGGCTTTGGTAAGGTGTATTCGTGCGGGCGGACCAAGCCTACCTCGTAGTCGGTAAGGGGAAGGGCAGCGACCAACGCCCAGTGCTCTCGGAAAGTGCCGCGAAAGCGGAACCGTTGGACATAGACGAAAAGGGATGGCTCCTCCAACGCCACCAGCACGTGCTCCTTTAACCACTGTCGCCACAAGTTGGCGGCTTCTTCGTAGCGGGAAGGGTTGTCCGGCTCCAGGGAGGGAGGCAGCACAAGGCGCACGACATTGTAAGGATGGCGTGTCAGAAGTTGTCGGCACCGTTCGGCGTCAATGACATCGTAAGGGGGCGCAAGAAAATCGCTCAAATCCCCGAAAGCGGGGTTAAAGACGATAGGCGGGAAGGGAACCGCCCACAATGTCGTTTCTCTCATCGGCGCAACCCTCCTCCCACCAAAATCACTTCTGTGACAGGTTCTTTGACAATTCGCTCCTTGACAACTTTCCGGCTCACTTCCACGCCGTTTTCACAGGTCACTTCCAGCACCACTTCTTTGAGCCCTTCCCGCCCCTTCTGTTGGGTGACGAGGGCACCCCCCGGCAAGCGGGAAGCGAACCGCCGCTCCACTTTGTAAGGCACGGGTTCTCGCTGAAGCACCTGATAGGTCACCACAACGGTTACCAGCGGCTTCCCCCGTTTGACCAACAACTTGTCGCCAACTTTCAAGCGGTCCAAGTTTTTGTCGGGGTTGAGTTGCTGAAGTTGGGCAAGGGTCAAGCCGTAGCGACGGGCGATGCGCATCCCCACTTCCCCCGCTCGGACAATGTGGTAGTGAGGCGGCTCCAACCCACCGATAAGTTTCTGCACCGCCGCCTTCGCATCGGGAAGGACTTGACTGACGGGAACCTTTCCCTCTCGCACCGTCACCCGCTCCTTGAACCGAGGTTCCCGAACCAGCGTCACAGAGGGTGGCGTAAAGTGCGCCTTGACGGCTTCCAACGCCTCCTCTGCATCCGCCTTTCGTGTGAGTGCCACCACCGGCTGCTCGTTAACAGTGATGAGCCATGCTCGTTGGGCGGAGGTTATGTGTGCCAGCAATTGTTGAGCCGCTTCTGCTGGACTTACCAACGAAGTCTCTCCCCGCAAGGGGAGCGAACCAATGTCAATGGTTTCGGCAAATTCCGCCTGAGGACCGTGCCGTTTTCGCAATTCTTCCAACGCCAAGTTAACCGCCCGTTGAGCCAACCGAACACTGCCCAGCCACGCCACCGGTTTGCCGTTGACAAAAATAGCAACAGGTAGTCTGGCTCGCTGTTGAAGGAGAAAAGCAAACCCTAAGCCCAAGATGATGAGCCAGTAGACAACCCGCTCACCTGAGCTCAACCCTGTCCGAAGCATCGGGGGGAACACCCCTTGACAAACAAACCGTACCCTCCCGCTGGAGGGCTTTTTAGCGAGGCGGTCAGTTTCAGTGGGTGCTTGCCCGAGCGGGTTTTTGTGGTTCCAATCTTTGAAGGAGCAATTTTCGCACCTGCTCCAATTGCGCGTCTCTTGTGCGGTTGCGCTCTTGTTCCACTAAGCGGGCAACGGTCTCGTTATACAACTTCGCCGCTTCCTTGTGGGTGCGATCTAATTGGCGGGCGCGTCCGAAGCAGATAAGGGCGTCTTCCAACTCGTTGGCTTTCAGGTGGGCTTTCCCCCGCTCCACCCACGTAGCAACCAGTTGGGCATTGTGCAGTTGTTCCTCGGGACTTGGCTCCAATTTGCGATCGGGCTCCAATCCTTTGTTGGCGTGGATGTCGTAACCGCTGGGGGTCAGGTAACTTCCCGTCGTCACAATCAAAGCGCCGCCACCCCGCAAGTTCACCACCGTTTGCACCGACGCCTTCCCGAAAGTTTTCTCGCCGACCACTTCCGCTACCTTGTGGTCTTTTAACGCTCCTGCTACGATTTCGCTGGCGGAAGCGCTTCGGTTGTCCACCAGCACCACCATCGGGACTTTCCAGCCCTTGTAAAGGGACGGGATGGCTTCAAAGACTTGCTCGCCTTCCATTCGGCTTTTGACCGTCACGACGGGACCTTTGTGGATGAAGAGGCTAGCGACTTCAACAGCAGCATCCAGCAAACCGCCAGGGTTTCCCCGTAAGTCTAAGATGAGGGCGCGTGCCCCTTGTTGCTTCAACTCATCCAGCGCTTTGCTCAGCTCCGAAGTGGTCTTCTCGTTGAACTCCAACAGCCGAATGTAGCCGATTTGCCCTTCCAACATTCGCTTTTGCAAAACGGGGATTTGAATACGCTCGCGGGTGAGGGTCACATCAAAAGGTTCGGGGATGCCGTCGCGCTGAATGGTCAAAGTGACTTTCGTCCCCCGCGGACCGCGAATGAGGCTGACGGCTTGCTCTAAGGTCATCTTGTCTGTCGGCTTGCCGTCAATTTTCAAGATGCGATCTAAAGGGCGCAAGCCCGCTTTGTCGGCAGGTTGCTCTGGGAAGACGCTCATGATGGTGATTCGCTCTTCGCCTGTGAGGGGGTCAACGGCAACGGTCAGTTCCGCTCCGATGCCCTCATACTCGCCGTGACTGCGTGTGGTGAATTGCTCCAAGTCTTCTGGCTTCAGGTAGCGGGTGTATTGGTCACCGGTCGCCCGAAGCAGCCCGGCAATGGCGCCGTAGGTGAGTTGCTCCTCGTTCAACTTGTCGGGAGCGTAGAAGTATTGCTGCAAGCGGAAGTAGACTTCCGCCAACCGCTCTATCGGTCGCAGCGAAGGTTGGGAAGGCTGGGCAGCAGGGGCATGCTCTTGGACGAAGGGCACTAAACCAGGACCTGCCGAAATGCGAAGACGAAATTCATCGCTCCGACGGTGACCAACTTGGTAACCCGCTGCGAAGGACAGAATGACCAGCAAAGCGGCGAACAGGCTGCCAACCCCACGCTTTCGGGGTTGAGGGGCAATTTGCTGCTGTGTCATCTGTTCCATCGGTTGCTCGCCTCCGTTTTCGTGTCACGACTGCCATTCATTTTAACGCACCGCTAACGGGTTGACAGGTTCGCCGTATTGGCGGACCTCAAAGTGAAGGTGCGGTCCAGTGGACAAGCCGGTGCTCCCCACTCGGGCAATAATTTGCCCCTGTCGCACCACTTCGCCTTCGCTGACGAGGATTTGGGAACAGTGGGCGTAGAGGGTGGCGAGACCGTTGCCGTGGTCAAGGATGACAGTGTTGCCGTAAGCCCGTCGCCAACCCGCAAACACCACGACGCCATTTGCTGCTGCCCGAATGGGTGTGCCGTAAGGGGCGGCAATGTCCACGCCATAGTGGAACTTGACTCGGCGAAAGACGGGATGAACGCGGTAGCCAAAGCCGGAGACGATGGGACCATCAACGGGACGAAGGAAAGGACCTGTCCATGCGGGGATAGGGCGGGGACGCCCCCGTTGTGCTTGCTGCAAACGCCGCAGTAAAGCCGCAATGGCGCGTGATTCTTCTTCCCACTCCTGCAACCAGCGCTCATAGGTCTCCCGCTCCAATTGCACCTGTCGCAACAACTGGCGTTGTTCGGCTTCCGCCGCTTGCAATTCCTGCGTTTCGGCGGCGATGGCTTGGCGGAGGGCGGCTAAGCGGGCTTGTTGCCTTAGCAGGCGGGCTTCCTGCGCTTCCAGTTCCTCTTTCACCTGCTGCGTGCGCTCAATGACCGTCTCGTCGTGGTGAAGGATACGCTGGAAGGCGTAAGTTCGGATAGCAGCATCCTCTATGTCGCGGGCGTCCAGAACGAACGCCACATAATCGCTGGGGGGATGCTTGTAAAGTTGGCGGAGCCGTTCCGCCAGAAGGGAGCGATGGCGTGAAAGACGAGCGCGCAATTGACGGACACGCACGCGGGTGTGATTCAATTGTCGGGAGATGCGAGCATATTCCGCACTGAGGGCAGCGAGCCGGCTTTTGGCACGGGCAATTCGGGTGCGGGTCGCCTGCAACTGTTCGGAAAGAGACTGCTCCTTTCGGCGCATCTCCCGCATCTTAAGGCGAACGATGCGCTTTCGCTGTTCCAGTTCCGCCTGCCTCTTGCGCAAAAGGGAAAGGCTGGGCGTCTTGCCCCGCGAGAGCAACGAGCGCCATTCCCACCCATGCCCAACGGAAGATACCAGAACCAACAGGGCAAGACCGAGACCAAGCGGGCGCACCTGCCTCACCTCGGCGCTCTGAAACTCATGGCAATTTTGCCACCAAAGCCATCACACCGCTTTAACCAACCGCACTGCTGCAAAGAGAGCGCTCAGAAAACTCAATCCCATGCCCAGTAGCAGGACTTTGCTGATGAAAAGGCTGTCTACTTGCACTTCCCTCAGGAGCATTCGCCATCCACTCCCATCGCCCCACAAACCTGTCCAGTAAGTTGCCGGTGGCGGGAACGCCGCATTGAGGGTCAGTAAAAGTTTGGTCAACCCCAAAGTGCCCATTGCCCCCAAAACACCGTAAAGCAACCCCTCCATCAACAGGGGACCTCGCACCGTCCAAATAGTCGCCCCGACTAACTGCATGATGCGGATTTCATGGCGACGCCCGTAAACGCTGACCCGCAAAGCGTTGTAAAGGAGCACGAAGGCGATGATGGCGAGCAGGAGGGAAAGGGCATGGTTGCGCCAGCGGAGGCTGCGCACCAACTGTTCGTAGCGGCGCACTGCCACAGCGGGGAAAGTCACTTCGTCCACTTCAGGGAGGCGCCGAATTTGTTGGGCACATTCAAAAGCGGCTTGAGGGGATTGACAAGTTACCTCCAAAGCGTGCGGCAAGGGGTTGTGCCCCACCAAGTCTTCCAGCGGGACAGCATTGCCAAACAACCGCTGCAATTTCTCCAAGCCCTCTCGCTTGTGAACAAACCGAACATGAGTGACTTGGGGCAAGCGGCTTATTTGCTCCCCCAATCGCTTTACCGTTTGTTCGTCCGCTTCGGGCTTCAAGAAGACGCAAAGTTGGTCTAATTTGCGCCCCTCCCAAATCAGCAATCGCTCCCACGCTTTTGCTTCCAATGCGAAGAAGACCCAAACCCCAACGGTCACGGCAACAGTGGTCACAGTGGCGGCGGTGACCAATCGGTGGCGCCACAGGTTGATGAGCGCCTCGTGTAGGAAGAAGACGAGCAAACTAAGCCAACTCACGCCGAAACACCCCGCGCCATTCGTCTCGCACAATTCGCCCACCAGAAAGTTCCACGACCCGCTTGCGGTAGGTATCCACGATGGCTCGGTCGTGGGTTGCCACGATGACTGTCGTGCCCTGACGATTGATGCGCAACAGCAAGTCCACAATCTCCAACGACGAAAGGGGGTCTAAGTTGCCTGTCGGTTCGTCGGCGAGCAAGAGAAGGGGCTTGACAACTAATGCCCGCGCTAAAGCCACCTTTTGCTTCTCCCCGCCAGACAGTTCAGCGGGGAACGACTTGGCGCGGTGTAACATTCCTACGGTCTCCAAGGCTTTGGGCACCTCGCGGGCAATCTCTGCCGAGGAAGCGCCCGTGACCCGAAGGGCGAACGCGACATTCTCCCAAACAGTTCGGTCGGGAAGCAGCAGGATGTCTTGAAACACCACCCCCATCAGTCGCCGCAGGTAAGGCACTTTGGACGGTTTAAGGCGGCTCACTTCCTGCCCCACCACGAACACTTTCCCTTCCGTCGGGACAATCTCGCGGGTGAGCAACTTCAGCAAAGTGCTTTTCCCCGCTCCCGTCGGTCCAACCAAAAACACGAACTCGCTCTTTTCCACCGTCAAGTTGACCTGCTTTAGAGCCGTCACCCCGTTCTCGTAGCGC
>Ga0209989_100095_pt1 | contig 16173 bp, 9 predicted proteins | sample Antgeofumaro1A2B_FD_188083 | JGI IMG/M metagenome (GOLD analysis project Ga0209989, IMG submission 188083) | Geothermal fumarole subsurface microbial communities from Mt. Erebus, Antarctica - 1A2B (SPAdes) (version 2) | ecosystem: Environmental > Terrestrial > Volcanic > Fumaroles | place: Mt....
CCGTGAGGAAATAGTGACAAGTGAGCAGTATTGTCCGGTGTCTGTCCCAGGTGGGATCAAGCTGTACTGGCGGTCCAATTACAACTACGTACGCAAAACGCTAGAAGGCGAAAAAGCAGAGGAATATGTCGAAGAAACATTGTTGAAAGAAGACAACTCCTATCGCGTAGATTACCTTGAATGGTTCAAGAACTACTTCTCCGGGGGCCATCGGCAACGCTGGGCTACGCAACTTTATGAAAATGCTCATGCCGGCGTGGCGCTTGGATCTCGAGACGGAGAGAGAAATGGCCGGCAGGCCGATACCGGCCAGAAACCAGTCAATCCAGACAAGAACCCGGCTGCCGACGGTAAAGCGCCCAATGGCATCGGTCCACGTTTGCCAGCTCAGGAAAGTGGAGCGCGTGCTGCCCGCGGCGATTTGCGTTCGTTTTACGGAAGGTTTGCACCTTCGGTACCCTTGTTGCTCGTTCCGATAGGATCGAAAAAAGTTGGATTGGGGACAGGCTTTCTCATTAAGCAAGATAGGTTGTGGTATATCGTAACGTGTGACCATGTAGTCAGGCCGCCAGGAGCCGTTACACCCATAACACCGAGAATTCTCTTTCTCAGTTCCGATGGGAATGTGCGCTTCGAGGTGCCTTCCTCCTCTGTGGGTTCCATCAGAATCTCGCGATACGTTGACGTCGCCGTGGTCCCTCTAATAAGGGACATCGGCTTTATTGACGAGTACAAGCTCGAGGCGCTTTCGTTGGCCCCACAGAATCACGAGCCTGCTCCAGGGGAAGAATGTTTTGCGATCGGCCATCCAGCTCTGGATTCCATTTTCGACGAGGCTCCACCTCTTTTACCCCTGACGATCACGAAGGGCGTGGTCAGCGGCGTGCGCCAGGGCTTTCAGGACGAATACACTGTGAGTGGTCAAGTGCGTTGCATTCAAACGGATGCGGCGCTCAATCCAGGCAACAGTGGCGGCCCGCTTTTCGATATGGATGGACGAGTGATCGGCGTCAATGCCTTCATAATCCGCGGCAAGCGTAATCTCAACTTCGCCATTACGATCAAATGGGTGCACGAATTGCTGAACTGAGTCGCTCTGTCTTTTGTGCGTGACCGATCGCAACGAGTAGACTTTAAGTCAAGCTCTCCGATGGATTGATGCTCATCGGTTTTTAATCACTGTGTCGCCGCGAGTATTGACCGTGACCGCAGGCTGACCGATAATATTGACAGCGCGCGGTGCCGTGACCGTTGGCGCATGTGCCTACCGTTGAAAACGTAACCGCGAAAGCCTACCCCGAACAGACCTGCCGGGAGCACCATGGACCATCGCCACCTGGCGACGCTGATTTGTGGTTTATACGCAGTGACGTGGCTACCTGTCCCCGGAGCCGAACAGACGCCGGCTCAGGACTCGTTTGCCGCGCAAATCCGGCCTTTTCTCGCCAAGTATTGCTACGCTTGCCACAGCGGAGAAAAAGCGCGTGCCGGGTTGCATCTCGACCAGTTTCGCAGTGAGCAGGATGTGCTGCAGAAGCGAGAAATCTGGGAAAAGGTGGGGCGCGCGGTGCGGTCGCATGAGATGCCGCCCAAGGGCAAACCACAACCTTCAGGCGAGGAACGGAATCGGCTTGCCAGCTGGGTCGAGCAGCACCTGAGCAAGGTCAATTGCTCTGGGCCGCGCGATCCAGGCCGTGTCACCCTGCGCAGGCTCAACAGAACGGAGTACCGCAACACCATCCGTGACTTGACCGGGGTGGACTACAAGCCAGCGGACGATTTCCCGGGAGACGATGTGGGCTATGGGTTCGACAACATCGGCGATGTGCTGACGCTACCCCCTGTATTGATGGAAAAATACTTGCGAGCCGCCGAGGAGATCGTCGAACAGGTCTGGGCTAAGCCGGAGCTCAGGAAAAAGGTTTTTCCGGTCACGGCACCGGCCAATCAGCCTGGCGCGCGCCGGGGCGTCCTCCGGCAAAACCTGGAGTATTTCGCCAAACGCGCCTGGCGGCGGCCGGTGACGCAGACCGAGCTGAACAAGCTGCTATCGCTGGTGGAGTTGGCTCGCACCAACGGGGACGACCCGGAAACTGGCATCAAGTTAGCATTGCAAGCGGTGCTCGTTTCGCCCCACTTCCTTTTCCGTGTCGAACAAGATCCTGAGCCCGGGCAACGGATCCGCGCTCTCAATGACTTCGAGGTGGCAACGCGGCTCTCTTATTTCCTCTGGAGCACCATGCCGGACGACGAGCTGTGGACGCTGGCGGAGAAGGGAAAGCTGCTCGAACAGGACGTTTTGGAAAAGCAAGTCCGGCGCATGTTGCAGAGTGCCCGCATCCGAGCATTGGCGGAGAACTTCGCCAGCCAGTGGCTGCAGGTGCGCAATCTGGCTAGCGCCAGTCCAGACCCTACGCAGTTTCCTGGCTTCGACGACGAGTTACGGCGTGCGATGTATATGGAAGCAGTGCTCTTTTTCGAAACAATCGCTCGGGAAGACCGTAGCATCGCTGACTTTTTGCAGGCGGATTACACTTTCGTCAACGAGCGCTTGGCGCAGCATTATGGTATTCCTGGCGTGCAAGGTCCTGAATTCCGACGGGTCGAGCTTAGGAATGGTACCCGAGGCGGCGTGGTAACGCTCGCCGGCGTGCTAACGGTCACTTCCAATCCTACGCGGACGTCACCGGTGAAGCGGGGTAAGTGGGTCTTGGAGAATATTCTCGGTATGCCCCCGCCGCCACCTGCGCCCGATGCTGGCGAGCTCAGCGAAGACCCGAAAGTGGTCGAATCCGCGCCCTTGCGTGTGCGGCTCGAGCAACACCGACGCAACGCATCGTGTGCCGTTTGCCATCAACGCATGGATCCGCTCGGACTGGCCCTGGAAAACTACGATGCAATAGGGGCCTGGCGCGAACGGGATGGTAAGTTCCCTGTGGACGCGTCCGCCGAATTGCCAGACGGCACCCGGTTCAACGGACCGCAACAACTCAAGGAGGTATTGAAAACCCGCATCCAGGATTTTCGCAGATGTCTCACGGAGAAGATGCTGACCTACGCCCTCGGGCGCGGGTTGGAATACTACGACAAATGCACCGTGGACGATATCGTCAAAGCCCTCGCACAAAAAGGAGATAAGTTTTCGGTATTGGTCCTGGGAATAGTCAAGAGCGACCCATTTTTGAAGCGCCGTGGAAAGGAGGAACGACCGTGAGGCTTCCGCCGACTGCCATTTCTCGTCGTCGTTTCTTGCGCGGAGTGGGCACTGCAATCGCCCTGCCATGGCTAGAAGCGATGGCGCCCGGACCGATAGCTTCAGCGAACGCAGCCGCACGACCGCCTTTACGGATGGCATTTTTCTACGTCCCCAACGGCATTCACATGCAGGACTGGATACCTGCTGTCGAAGGGACTCAGTTCGAGCTACCGTATATTCTCAGGCCGCTGGAACCCTTCCAAAAAGACTTACTCGTTCTCAGCGGTTTGACGCTAGACAAAGCGCGACCGCACGGCGATGGGCCAGGGGATCACGCTCGTGCCATGGCATCGTTTCTGACCGGCGTACAGGCCAAGAAGACTGCCGGCGCCGACATTCGCTGCGGCATCTCGGTGGATCAGGTAGCGGCACAAAAGGTCGGGCAGCTTACCCGTTTCCCATCGCTGGAGCTCGGCTGCGAAGGTAGCCGCCAGGCAGGCAATTGCGACTCGGGTTACAGCTGTGCCTACTCATCAAATATTTCCTGGCGTTCGGAAACGACACCGTTACCCAAAGAAATCAATCCTCGGGCGGTATTCGAAAGACTGTTCGGCCATGGTACCCCGTCCGAAAGAGAGGTGAGCCGACTAAAGCGCGACCATTACAAGAAGAGCATTTTGGATTTGGTAGCAGAAGATGCTAAGTCCCTCCAAGGAAGCCTAGGCGGACCTGACCGACGCAAGCTCGAAGAATATTTGACCTCGATCCGCGAAATCGAGCGCAGGCTTCAAGAAGCAGATCGCAAGCCAATCCAGACGCCGGCTGGCTCGATCTCTGCCCCGACCGGGATACCCGCCCAGTTCGGGGAGCATATCCGGCTCATGACCGATATGCTTGTGCTGGCTTTTCAAGCGGACCTGACGCGCATCAGTACCTTCGTCATTGCTAACGAGGGAAGCAACCGGACCTACCGAGAAATCCAAATCCCCGAGGGCCACCATGATCTATCGCATCATGGCGGAAACAAAGAGAAGCACGAAAAAATTAAGCGGATCAATCGTTTCCATATCGAGCAGTTCGCCTACTTCCTCGGTAAGCTCAAGTCGGTCCGCGAAGGCGACACGACACTTTTGGATCAGTGCATGATCGTGTACGGCAGTGGCATAGGCGACGGCAACCGACACAATCATGACAATCTGCCGATCCTCTTGGTCGGGCAGGCATGTGGCAAGTTGCGTACTGGCAAGCACTTGCGTTATCCCAAAGAGACCCCATTGACCAATCTTTACTTGTCTATGCTCGACCTGTTCGGCGTACCCACCGAAAAACTAGGAGACAGTACCGGAAAGCTGCAGTATCTATCACTATAAGATCTTGCAACACAATTTGTTGCGTCAGCTCAGCGAGCTGACTGACCGCCGCTAGCCAATGGTTTAGCCAGCGAGTTGCTATGCTCTCGACGCAATTCTCGTGTCGTGAAAAAAAACCGCCTGCACGGCGTGACACCAGATGGAAAAGCGGCAAAAAGGAGCTGAGCACCTGATCCCAACTAAGCCTAGGCAGCTCATTGCCGGGCTGCCCGATAGAAAATAACTCGCCGCGAAATAAGGAGTTGCGCAAATAGCGGCGGGTGGATTCGAACCACCGACACACGGCTTATGAAGCCGCTGCTCTAACCACTGAGCTACGCCGCCTCGCAAAAACGGTTTCGGCGCTGCATTATTCTACGCCAGGCAGTGCAACAAGCAACCGGCCTCTTCTGCTTGAGTAGCTCCTAATAAGCGTGGCGGCTGATCAGTCCCTTGACCAAAGTCATAGCCAGGATTTTCAGGTCGAGCCATGGGGTCCAATGGGTGATGTAATACAGATCGTACTCCACGCGTTTGCGCAACGACGTGTTGCCGCGCCACCCGTGGACCTGAGCCCAGCCTGTGATGCCGGCTTTGACCAAGTGGCGGATCATGTAATTGGGTATGGTCTTTTTAAAGCGGTCTACGAACACAGGACGCTCAGGTCGCGGTCCGACCAGGCTCATTTCTCCGCGGAGTACGTTGAACAGTTGGGGCAGTTCGTCCAGGCTGGTTTTGCGCAAGAAAGCGCCTAATGGCGTCCGGCGCGGATCGTTCGGCTTAGCCCACACAGGCCCTGTGTGCTCCTCAGCGTTGACATGCATGGTTCGAAACTTGAGCATCTGGAAAGGCTTGCCTCCGAGGCTGCAGCGCTCTTGTCGGTAGAGGACCGGCCCGCGACTGGTCAGCCGGATCAGCAAAGCGATAGTCACCATAACGGGAGCCAGGACGAATAGAGACACACTGGCCAAAGCAATATCCATGAGTCGCTTGATGCATCGGTTGATGCCATAGTGAGGCGATTCACGCAAACTGACCACCGGCAACCCGTCCAGAGAAGATAAGGAAAGCGACAGTGCCGCCAGTGCTGGAATATCCAAAACCAATCGAATCTCGACCAGCGTTTCTGCCAAGCAAGCAAAAACACGGCGGATCTCGTCGAAACGCTGCAGAGGCAAGGCTATAAACACATGAGCTACCCGGTGTTCCCGCACCAGTCGTGGTAGATCGTCCAGAGTACCCAGGATGTGCAAGTCAGCGACATGGCGATTGGGCTTGGAATCCACAAAGCCGATGCAACGCATGCCGGTCCAACTGGCGTGCCGCAAAGCGCGCGCCGTCTTGCGGGCAACACGCCCAGTACCGACTATGATCGCCGGGACCTGATTGTACCCCCGCCGACGTAGAGCCCGCAGCGTTTGCCAAGTCGCTCGTCGCGCAGTTAGAACCAGACCGGTTACCAGCGAGTAAAAGATCAGGATCGTGGCGCGCGACTCGGCATGCTCTTGCCGAAAAAAGACCGCCGTCAGCACCAGCAAAACGAGCAAGAAGGTTCCCCGTAGCACGCTGAAAAACTCGTCGCGAAAGCGACGCAGCCGATGTACCTCGTACATGCGCCCGAGCCGATAAGCTACCCCTGCCAGGATCAGCACCAAGGGCAACCCGACCAGGTGATCGTCCCAGGACCGAGGCGCGTGACGCAAGGGAATCAAACCACTCTGAAAGCGTACCAGGTAGGCTGCCAGCCAGGCTATCGCTGTGCAGACTTCGTCCCAGAAAAAAAACCACGCGATCAGGAGCTGCCTACTGGGTCGAATCATTTTCATTTCTCGCCAGTGTCGAGAGCACGCATGAGCCCGAGTACACAGCTTGCCCCTCGACGTGCCAACATTAGCGCTAACTCTGCCGAGTCTGTCAACGTCAGGTGCAGTCGCTCCAAAGATGGTCCGCGCCGCTGCCTGGACCTGCTCGCCGGTGCTGACGAGCCCAATAACATAAACCAGGGCGGCCTGAAACCTGACGTCGGTGTTTCGATCGTCGTGTGTTTCCTTGTCGCCGCCAGAAGCCGAGGCACAGACCGGTGCGGAACTTGCGGTCTTGGAAACATAGCCTTGGGCCTTGCTGCTCAACAAACAGGAGCGAGATATGACCGACTATGTGATCGAAAAAGATACCCTGGGCGAAGTCAAGGTGCCCGCGGATGCTTATTACGGGGCGCAAACAGTGCGCGCTCGGGACAACTTTCCCGTTAGCGGACGCCGCGTGCCGGTACGTGTCACCCGTGCCCTCGGCTCCATCAAGTGGGCGGCTGCTCGTGCTAACTTGGACTTGCGGCTGCTCGACCCCAAGCTCGCTCAGGCCATCGAACAAGCAGCCGACGAGGTGGCGCGCGGACTGCTCGATGACCATTTCATCGTCGAGGTTTTTCAGACCGGCTCCGGCACTTCTTCCAACATGAACGCCAACGAAGTCATCGCTAAAAGGGCGAACGAAATCCTGACAGGCCGCCGCGACGCCAAAAAGCCCGTCCATCCTAACGATCACGTCAACCTGGGCCAGTCGAGCAACGATGTTTTTCCCACGGCGCTCCACTTGGCGGCACTGGGCGCTTTACACGAAGAGCTTTACCCCGCCCTTGCAGTTCTGGAAAGCGATCTGGCTCGAAAGGCACAGGAGTTTGCCGATGTCGTCAAAGTAGGCCGGACGCACTTGCAAGACGCTGTGCCGGTGACTTTGGGACAAGAATTTGCCGGCTACACCAGCATGATAGCCGGATGCCGGCGTTTGCTAGCTGCTGTACAACCTGCTCTGGAAGAACTGCCTTTGGGAGGTACCGCGGTCGGGACCGGCATCAACACGCATCCAGAGTTTCCGGCGCGGGCCATAGCTTATCTTTCCGAGCGACTAGGCTGGCCTCTCAAGCCCATGCAGAACTACTTCGATGGTCTGGGCAGTCGGCGCGCACTTGTCGCGCTCAGCGGCGTCCTCAAAACTCTGGCCTGTGATCTTATGAAAATCGCCAACGATTTGCGGCTGCTATCCAGCGGGCCGCGGTCCGGCTTTGCAGAGATTACCCTCCCCGAACTCCAGCCGGGCTCCTCCATTATGCCTGGCAAAATCAATCCTGTCATCCCCGAAGCCGTTTGCCAGGTGGCTGCTCAAGTCATGGGCAACGACGTGGCTATCAACATCGCTGGCCAATCGGGTTTGCTCGAATTGAACGTTATGAAACCTCTGATAGCGGCCAACTTGCTGGACTCTATCGCTCTCGTGGCCAACGTCAGCCGACTGTTCGCAGAAAAATGTATCCGCGGTATCCAGGCGCGACGGGAACGCTGTGCCCAATTGGCCGAGCAAAGTCTGTCCCTCGCCACAGCACTCGTCCCCCGCGTAGGCTACGATACCGCCGCCCGTATCGTGCGGCGTGCCTACCTGGAGCATCGTACGCTGCGCGAGGTTGCGCTGGAAGAAACCAACCTGTCGGCCCAGGAAATCGCCCAGTTGCTCGACCCACGCAATCAATTGGCACCCAGTGCCGAGCGCGTAGGTGCCGGCGGCGGGTAGCTTATGTCCGTCAATAACTTACATGCACGCTCCTAACCCAATGAGTCTATGATCGGCCCCGTGCCGTACAAGTTGGCAACTGCTTTGCGGCGCTATCGGATACGCCAGGTTGTGGACTGCGGCCTATAGACAGCCGCACTACGTCTCTGGTTCTACCAACTGGTCTAACACTAGCGGCTCCAAGGAGGATGCGCCATGCCAGATTGCAGCTTCCACAAAGAGTCTCCAAAGAAAGAAACTAGCGCGCAGGCGGCCCAATCAGGCGGCCGTGTCCCGCAGCAACCACCCGCCCTAGCCTTGCCTCACGTTCCCGGCGTACGCCCAGGCGCCGTAGACGTTACCGGCATTGTGCCTGACGACATCCGTGTGGATCCTTATTTCACCGAAGGCCAGCCCGGCTACGAGGAAAGTGGCGAGTCAGAGATCATTCCCATGGAACGACTCACCTCTTCCCCCAGAGAAAGTACCGCTCCGGAAGAAAAGAAATTAGAGGAGCAAAGCTGACTTTCGCCTGTGTCTCGCAGCATGAGCCATCCAGATCGAGAAGCTGCACCCTGACCGCACACGTGTGCGTTCAAAGCGCACACTTTGTAACCGGCCCGTAAGTCGTTTTGTGGGCAGATACTTCTATCTTTCGACTGTTGCCGACCTAAACCACATACGAATCCGATCGACGGGTAAGGTCTTAGGCCGATCTATGCCGCGATTGCGATGCACTTTTGCCCGTCTTGTTTAGGTTGGCATGATGATTGCTATCAGCATAGGCACACGTCCAGGGGGCTGCCCAAACAACACGACGTTTTGCACAGGAGAAGTCAATGCCTGGAACAAAATCTGCATGGCTTTCGTGGAAGTACCCCTTGGCGGCCTTGGTCGTGGTCATCCTTCTTGTCGGTGGCGTTTGGTATTTGATACGTCGTCCCCCTTCCGCAGTCGAACAACTTACGCATCCCCCGAAAGCAGCAGAAGACCGTGTTCTCGCGCTCGGCCGTGCGTTGTTCACGCAACACTGCGCCGCCTGCCACGGTGACCGAGGGAATGGGGAAGGACCTGCAGCTCGTTTCCTCTATCCGCGCCCGCGCAACTTCCACGAAGGCAAGTTTCGTATCGTCACCAGTAGCAATGCCCGCCCATCCGACGAAGACCTGTTGCGCGTGATCACGCGTGGTATGCCCGGCTCGGCGATGTTTCCGTTTGGCCACTTACCCGAGAACGAGCAGCTCGCCTTGGTGCGTTATGTGCGGTATTTGATGGTCACCGGCTTTGCCGAAAGGCTCCAAGCCGCTGATCCCGATGCGGATCCACAGGAGGTGCATGCCGAAGCGGAGCGGCTGTTACAGCCCGCGGACAAAGTGACCTTGCCTGGTCCGCTGCCTCCCGCAACCAAGGAGGTCCTGGCCCGAGGCGAAGCACTGTATCAAAAGACTTGCGCCACGTGCCACGGTAAGACGGGCAAAGGCGACGGCACCGAAGTCATGAAAGACGACCATGGAATGCTTATCCGCCCGCGCGACTTTACCCGAGGCATCTTCAAAGGCAGCCGTGAGCCCGAGCAATTGTACGCACGCATCATGGTCGGTATGCCCGGTGCTCCCATGCCCTCCCAATTTCCCGCCGTTACTCCGGAAACCGTAGGTGACGTTATTCAGTTCATCCTCTCGCTTTCCGATCCTAGTTCGCAGGACAAAGTCGAGCACCGGCGCAGGCAAATCGTAGCCCGGCAGATCCAGGGTACCCTGGGGAGCTTAGACAGCGATGCCTGGCAGTCCCTGACTCCCGTGCCCATAGTACTGACCCCGCTTTGGTGGCGCGAATATTCCGAACCGGACCTGCAGGTGCGTGCCGCCCATGATGGCAAAACTCTTTACCTTTCTTTGACTTGGAACGACGCTTCGCGCAACGATGCCCTTTCTCACTTGGACGATTTCGAAGACATGGCCGCCGTGCAAATCTACGATGGCGAGCACGAGCCTTTCCTGGGTATGGGGGCGGAAACCGCACGCGTAGACATATGGCATTGGTGTGCTGCCAGGCCGCGCTCGCTTATGGCTGGCAAGGATCGGCTCGACCTCTATCCCCTCGATGAACCGCTGTTCCAACGCCTCGTCGCCGACGCCAAACTGCATCTGCCGGACATGAATACGGCGCGAGCAGTCGGTAACCCGATAGCTGACGTCTCGTCGGCGTCGTTGGTCGCCAAAGGATTCGGTTCAACGACCTTTCTGCCCCGCTCATCCCAGCTCGTGGCCAGTTCCGGTAAATGGCGCCAAGGGCGCTGGCACATCCTACTCCAGCGGCCACTAGTCCTGGAACAAGACCGAGGATTGGCGCTGCAACGCAAGCACAGATACTCCATTGCTTTTGCCATCTGGGACGGCGCCGCCAAGGACCGCAACGGGCAAAAACTCGTTTCTATATGGCACGATCTCGTGCTGGAATGACCAGGATACGCGGGACAGGCAGTCCGCTTGACGAGAGGATGCTCGATATGCTCGACCGACGCGAATTCTTGCACAGAGGCATCGAAGCGGTTGGCTCTGCCAGTCTGTTGTCGTCACGCTTGTGGAGCTTCGAGCCAGTAAGTGTCACCAATCCTTTGGGGAGCTACCCAGCGCGAGACTGGGAACAAGTATATAGGGACCAGTATCGTGTGGACGGAGCGTTTTCTTGGATTTGCGCGCCGAACGACACACACAACTGTTTGCTCAAGGCCTTTGTGCGCAATGGCATCGTCCTGCGCTCCGAATCGCCTTACGAATGTGGGCGGGTAAAAGATCTCTATGGCAATTCAGCGACCGCCCACTGGAATCCACGCAGCTGCGCTAAAGGCGAGAGCCAGCAGCGCAGACTGTACGGCCCGTATAGGCTCAAGCAACCTCTGATAAGGAAAGGCTGGAAAGAGTGGGCCGATGCCGGTTTCCCATCCCTTTCGGACAATCCACAGCTGCGCGACAAATACAGGTTCACTTCCCGCGGAACCGATACGTTCGTGCCCCTTACCTGGGATGAAATGTACCGATACCTTGCTCGTGCCGTTCTGGCTATCGCACGCACTTATTCCGGTGAAGAAGGTGCCCGCCGACTACGCGCCGATGGTTACGAACCCGAGATGATCGAGGAATGCCATGGCGCCGGTACCCGTACTTTCAAGCTGCGCGGCGGCATGGGGCTCCTCGGTGTCATGGGCAAATACGGTCTGTATCGTTGGGCCAATATGTTGGCACTCGTGGATCACCTGGTGCGCGGTGTCCCACCGGAAAAGGCTCTGGGCGGCCGGCTTTGGTCCAACTATACCTGGCACGGCGATCAGGCCCCGGGGCATCCTTTCGTCCACGGCTTGCAAGCCGCGGATTGCGACCTCAATGATATGCGCCACGCCAAACTTCACATCCAATGCGGCAAAAATCTAGTAGAAAACAAAATGACCGATGCCCACTGGTTCATCGAAATGATCGAACGTGGCGGCCGTATTGTCGTCATCTCGCCCGAGTATTCCCCGCCCGCCACCAAAGCGGACTACTGGATTCATGTGCGACCAGGCTGCACCGATACTGCCTTGTTCCTCGGCATCGCCCGTTACATGATCGAACAAGGCTGGTACAAACCTGACTTTATAAAAGCCTATACCGATTTCCCGCTTCTCGTACGGACCGACACACTAGAACGTCTTAGGGCCATTGACGTATTCCCGAACTATAAGCCAGGGCTGGTAAAAGACGGGCCGTCCTATACAGTGCAGCACTTGACCGACGAACAATACCGTCGCCTGCGCTACGACTTCGTGATATTCGACGAAAAAGAGAAAAAACCGATGCCCATCACACGCGATCAGATCGGCAAGCGCATGACCCAGGCAGGCCTCTCGCCGGCTCTTTCCTGGAAAGGCAGCATACGACTGGTAGATGGCACGCAGGTAGAGGTAATGACCATTTGGGATGCTTATCAAATTCATTTAAAGGACTACGATCTGGACACCGTCGCCGAAATCACTGGAGCCGACAAGGACCTCATCATACGACTGGCCAAAGATATATGGGAAACCACCTCTGCCGGCCATGCGGTAGCTATCCACATTGGCGAGGGCATAAATCACTGGTTCCATGCGACGCTGGCCAATCGAGCACAATATTTACCCATCATGCTCACCGGACAAATCGGCAAGCCAGGGGCTGGCTGCTTTACCTGGGCCGGCAATTACAAAGCCGCGCTTTTTCAAGGCGCGGGGGACTTGCCTGGCTTTCTTGGATGGATCGCCGAGGATCCCTTTGCACCCAATTTGGATAAGAACGCCGACGGCAAGGACGTCACAGTCGTCAAAACTACCAAAGACGAGGAACCCGCTTACTGGAACCACGGCGAACGCCCTCTCATAGTGCAAACACCCAAGTACGGGCGCCGTTGTTTCACTGGCAAGACCCATATGCCGACTCCCACCAAATTCCTCTGGTTCGCCAATGTCAACCTTTTCAACAATGCCAAACACGCCTATGATATGCTCTTCAATGTCAATCCGCACATTGACTGCATCGTGGCCCAAGACGTAGAAATGACCAGCTCATGCGAATACTCCGATCTCATCCTACCCGCCAATACGTGGATGGAATTCCAAACCTATGAAATTACTGCCTCGTGCTCCAACCCGTTCCTATATATCTGGAAAGGCGGCATACCGCCGGTGCACAATACGCGCGACGACGTCCATATCTTGGCTGAAGCGGCCGCCGCGCTGACAAAAGAAACGGGGGATAAGCGCTTCGCTGACTACTGGCATTTCATACTGGCGGACAAAGAAAACGGCGTGAAAGTTTACATACAACGTCTGCTGGATGCGTCGGTCACGACACGAGGATATAAAGTGGACGATATCCTCAATGGCACGTACGGAGAACCAGGTGCTGCCCTGATGCTTTTCCGTACTTATCCCCGCATTCCCTTCTACGAAAATATACACGACGACTTGCCTTTCTGGACGGACACTGGCCGGCTCAATGCATATTGTGATATTCCGGAAGCCATCACGTTCGGCGAGAACTTCATCGTCCACCGCGAAGGCCCCGAAGCTACGCCCTATCTTCCGAACGTCATTGTCAGCACCAATCCACTTGTCCGTCCCGATGATTTCGGCATTGCGCCTACTGCTATGTCTTGCGATGAACGCACGCTTCGCAATATCAAACTTCCGTGGAAAGAAGTGGTTCGCACCAAGAATCCACTGTGGGAACAAGGATTTCGCTTTTACTTGTTGACGCCCAAGACACGCCATCGTGTTCATTCGTCGTGGTCTACCGTGGACTGGCACAATATGCTGGACTCGAATTTCGGCGATCCGTACCATACCGATCGGCGTTTGCCTTTCTTCGGGGATCATCAACTTCATATGAATCCCGAGGATGCCAGGGAATTGGGCATCAACGACGGTGACTATGTATACGTAGACGCCAATCCGGAAGATCGTCCATTCCGCGGATGGCAAAAGGATCCTCGCCGTGCTCGCGTTGCGCGTCTGATGCTGCGCGTGACTTATAACAGCAGCTATCCGCGTGGTGTAGTGATGACCAAGCATGCGCCGTTCATCGCCACCGAAAAAACGGTGGCCGCGCACGAAGACCCCGAGGGCGACGGTCGCTGCCGCTCCAAAGACACAGGTTACCAAGCCAATCTGCGCTACGGCGCTCAGCAATCCTGCACCCGCAACTGGCTGATGCCTATGCATCAAACCGATTCCCTGTTCCACAAAGCGAAAGTGAAAATGGCTTTTATCTTCGGCGGCGAGGCGGACAATCATGCGGTCAATACCGCTCCCAAAGAGACCCTGGTGCGCATCACCAAGGCCGAAGACGGTGGACCCGGTGGCAAAGGGCTCTGGGAACCGGCCACCCGCGCCTTCGGCCCTACTGCCACGACGCCGGAAAACCAGCTCTATGTCGCTGGCCAATTCGTCACAGTCATCGGTAGCGACAGGAACACTCGAGCGCAGTCATCGCCCTCGCCTGATACGGAGGACCCGCATGCCCTCGGACGTTAGCTCGCCACAGCTTGTACCCAAGCTCCATCCGTTGCTTCGCGAAGCAACAGCGGAGGATCCCTGGCAGTTGACCGCTGTGCCGCTCCCAGGTGACCCCCTCGTAATGTTGGACAGCATCTTGTCCGAATACATCATGATGGGAGTAGACCCACGCGAACTGCTGAATCTGTTCTCCGACCCTTCATACCCTGTCTTACATGCTTTGCTGAGACATTTCGGCGAAGCTTTTGTTGCCCAACGCATCGAGACTTTTACGGGTCCGTTAGTTCAAATGAGATATAACACAGTCATAAATGACCACGATTCCGAGATAGAACAAGAGGACGCTTTAGAGCTGATCGCAATATCCGTAAAACGGCGTCACCAGTAAGATGTCTGTGCAAAGACTCTTGTGGCGGGGGATATACAATGGCTGACGTCTACAACTGGCAGATCGGCCGCAAAATGCTTTTTCCTTACGACGAAGTACATCCCCAATGGCAGTTCGCTTTTGTTTTCAATATCAACCGCTGTATCGGCTGTATGACATGCTCCCTGGCTTGCAAGAGCACCTGGACATTCTCCCGCGGTCAGGAATACATGTGGTGGAACAACGTCGAGACGAAACCCTTCGGTGGCTACCCTCACGCCTGGGACGCCAAGCTCTTGACGATGCTACAACAAGAAGCTCAAAGAGAAAAAGAACGCAACCCCTCTTTCCCTGGCCAGGTCTGGGACACCCGCAAACAAGATGCATCCGAGCGCCCCTACGGCGTCTTCGAAGGGCTCACCATTTTCGAGGCAGCCACCAAACATGTCGGCCCAGAAGGACCACAGACGGTTCTGGGATACTTGCCTTCGGAAGCCGAATGGCGGGCGCCAAATATCTATGAAGACTCCGCTTGCCATCTCGGCAAACCCGATTCTCGCCCTGGCTCGGTTCGGCTGCCGGAACACAGGATCTGGTTTTTCTACCTGGCCCGCATTTGTAACCACTGCACCTATCCTGGATGCTTGGCTGCGTGCCCCCGCCAGGCTATTTATAAACGGCCAGAAGATGGCATCGTTCTCATAGATCAGTCCAGATGCCGAGGGTATCGTAAGTGTGTCGAAGGATGTCCCTACAAAAAGGTTATGTATCGGGTAAATACCGGGACTAGTGAAAAATGCATCGGTTGTTATCCCCGCATCGAGGGACGCGATCCGTTGCTCTGCCCTGACGGGGCCCCTATCGAGACACGTTGCATGAGTGCTTGTATAGGCAAAATCCGTCTACAGGGACTCGTGCCGATAGACCAGCAAACTGGTCGCTGGAAACACGACCCAGATAACCCGTTATACTACCTAGTAAGAGAGCGACGCGTAGCACTTCCTCTTTATCCTCAGTTCGGCACCGAGCCAAATGGCTATTACATTCCCCCGCGGTGGGCGCCACGAAACTACCTTTATCAAATGTTCGGGCCCGGCGTAGATTACGCTTTGGAGCAATACTGCTGCCCTGACAGAGAACTGTTAGCTGTTTTGCAGCTATTTCGTGCCCAGCGACAAATTCTTTTCAAGTTCAGGATTGAAAAAGGATCGAAGGTAGGTGAAATACCTGTGCGCATGCCATCGGGCCAGGTGAGAACGCTCGAATTATATAATGATACCGTCATCGGATACAATAGATTCAACAAAGAAGTCGTGCGTATTACCATTGAAGAGCCCATTTACGAGAGAGACGCAAAACGGCACGTAAACTCGATATAAGACTTGCACCGCTGCGTGCACAAGAGCTTGCAGGGGCATATGACAATGACGTCACCTTCTCATTCGGATGAGGATCTTAGAGCGCTTCTGATGGCGCGCGAATGTCTCTATCGCTTTTTTTCGGCGGCGTTGCAGGCGCCTGGTAGCGACGTTTTCAAATCACTGATTCTGTCTTACGATAACCAAGAGCTGGCACTGGCCGCCGCGAAACTGCTCAACGAAGACTACCTCAGTCGGATTCCGAGCGATAGGAGCTGGTTTTCCGGCGTCGTGGCAGTAGGGCCGAAGGCGCGGGTGGCCGGTTCCCAGAG
>Ga0209989_100096_pt1 | contig 16120 bp, 15 predicted proteins | sample Antgeofumaro1A2B_FD_188083 | JGI IMG/M metagenome (GOLD analysis project Ga0209989, IMG submission 188083) | Geothermal fumarole subsurface microbial communities from Mt. Erebus, Antarctica - 1A2B (SPAdes) (version 2) | ecosystem: Environmental > Terrestrial > Volcanic > Fumaroles | place: Mt....
ACCAAAACGGAAGATGACTGCCGAGCTGAGGGTGATTCTGGCCGACCGGACCGCCGGGGCCACCGAAATTGCCCGCCGGGCCTTAGCCCATATCGCCGCCGGCGGGGTTAAGGACCCGGCGGAGGCCGTTCGACTCCTTACGACGGCCCGGCCGGATTTTGCGGTCCTGGTGAATCTTGGCTGTCGGCTGAGTGAGCTGGCCCGGAGCGGCGGGCTTACCCCCGAAGCCGTGAGCCAGCTGCTGGCCGAGCTGGAAGGGGCCGCCGAAAGAGCGGCCGAACGGGCCGCTCATCTGCTTTCGTTGGGGGCCGACGTCGTTACGGCCAGCTACAGCTCGCAGGTGGTCCGGGCCGTGGAGCTTTACCGGGGCCGGGGCGGCGGGCGGATTTGGGTCTGGGTCACCGACCCCCAGGACCCCGTCGGCCGGCGGACGGCGGCCGTCCTCGGGGCCGAAGTTATAACCTCCCTGGAAGGTTTAGGCCAGCCGGTGGGCCTTATCGGGGCCGATGCCGTCTTTGTCGACGGCAGTGTTATCAACGGGTCACCAAGTCTCGGCCTGGCCGAGGCCCTGGCCGGGCGCGGGGCACCCCTTTACGTGGTGGCGACCTCTTTTAAGCTGCTGCCCGGGCCGCCCCATTCCCCCATGGAGCCGGGGTTTGAGCTGGTGCCCGCCCGACTCATCGCGGCGGTCGTTCTTGAAGAGGGCCCCTGGCGGCCAGCCTCAGCGTAGCCGCCACTCCTCCACGTTCCACCAGAGGCTTATCGGCGACGGCTTGACCCCCGAAATCTGCGGCCTGAAGGCGTAGACCACCTTCGGGTGGAAGATGGGGATGGACGGGGCCTCCTGGTAGATAAGCTCCTGGGCCCGGAAGTAGATTTCCCGTCGCCTCTCGGGGTTGGCCTCCCGCCGGCCTTGCTCTAAGAGCCGGTCCAGCTCGGGGTTGCTGTAGCGCAGGAAGTTGTGGCCGGCCGCAATGGAGCTGGTATGGAACCGGCGAAAGAGAAAGTCCGGGTCGACGTTGACGGAACTGCCGATAAAGATAGCCTCGAAGTTGCTCTTGAGCACGTAGTCGTTGATAAAAGTGTTGAGCTCCAGGAACACTGGCTCCACGTCGACCCCAAGCTCCCGCCACTGCTGGCGGATAAAGAGTACGATCTCTTCCCGGACCTTATCCCCGGAGTTGGTAAGCAGTCTAAATTTAAACTTCTGGCCGTCCCTTTCCAGGATGCCGTCGGTGCCCGGTCGCCAGCCGGCCTCGGCCAAGAGCACCCGGGCCCGGTTCAGGTCCCGGGGCCAGGGCTTGACGTTGGGATTGTAGTAATAGGTGTTGGGTAAGATCTCTGAGGTCGCCGGAACAGCCTGGCCTTCGAGAATACCGTTAATAATAGCTGGCTTATCCAGGCCGTAGTTGAGGGCCTGCCGAACCCGCCGGTCCCGGAAAAGGGGGTGCTCGTTGTTAAAGCCGATGTAGGTGTTAAAGCCCAGGGTCTCAAAGAAGCTCAGGTTGCGCTCCTGCCGGACGCGACCGATATCGGTGCTGGGAACGGCCGCCGCATCCACCTCCCCACTCAGAAGCTGGACGGTAAGGATGTTGGAGTCCTTAAGGAACTTCCAGATGATGGTCTCAATCCCCGGCTTGGTCCCCCAGTAGTCACGATTCGCCTTGAACCGGAGCTGCTGACCCGAAGCCCATTCTTCGACCATGTACGGGCCGGTGCCCACTGGCTTGCGATTGAAGGGGGTGTTGAGCTGATCCTGCCCTTCGAGCAGGTGCTTGGGGGCTATCCCCACTGTAAGCTTCGAAAGGAAAGAAGCATCCGGGGCCTGAAGGGTGATTTTGACAGTGTACTTGTCGGGCAGGGTAATTTCCTGGATTCCGGCGTAGTCGGTCTTGGCGATGGTGCCCTTCACATTCGGATCCCGGATGGTGTCCAGGGTAAACTTGACGTCCTCGCCGGTGAACTCCTGGCCGTCGTGCCAGCGGACTCCCTGCCGCAGGTGAAAAACGTACTGGCGACCGTCGGCCGATATCTCCCACCGGGTTGCCAGGGCCGGAATCAGGGCCAGCTGGTCGTCGACGGCCACCAGCGGGTCAAAGATCAGGTCAAGGGCGGCCTTGGTGTGGACTTCAGGGCCAACGATGGGATTAAGCCGGCTCGGCTCGGCGGTGGTGCCGTAGACAAGGGTGCCGGTGGGGCCAGCCGGCGGCGCCGGAGTTGCCGGCTGGGGCATGCAGCCGGCCGCCAGCAGGATCGCAAGGATTAACGACCCCAAAACCCTCGAGGTCTTCATCCGGGCCCTCCTCTAAAAGCCTGGTCCCATCCAGCCTTTGGCCCTGCCGTCCGAACGGGACCCCTTAATTTTACGCTAGCATGCCGGCCCGCGCCAGCCGTTTACGGTGTGAAATCCGCCACCAACCGGACCGGGTCGCCCACCCGGATGGTGCCGCCGCGCACCACCCGGGCAAGGATGCCCCGACGGCCAGCCAGCTCGGCCTGGAGTCCCGGACGGATTTCGTCCATCCGGCTGCAGGGGGTGCACGGGCCGGTGAGCTCCAGCACCGCCTCGGGCCCCACCTGCAGGTGAGTTCCGGTCGGCAGGCCCTGGAGGCCGATCCCCCGGACGGTCAGGTTCTCCTTGACCTGGCCGGGCTTAAGGCCGAGGGCTTCGAGAATTTCTAAGTCGATGAGGAGAACTTGGCGTCGACCGCCCCGGGCATGGAAGTCGCCCTCCAGGCCCAGGCCAGCCACGGCCCGGACTTCGGCCCGGGCTACCATGGCCAGCCGGTGGCCGGGGCAGAGCTGGGCGGCGACCACAGTGCCGGCCGGTGTCATTGGGGCGGGCGGATCACCTCCTCGCCCTGGAGGTAGGGACGCAGGACCTGAGGGATGACCACACTTCCGTCGGGCTGCTGGTAGTTTTCCAGGATGGCGATCATCGTGCGGGGGAGGGCCACCCCGGAGCCGTTTAAGGCGTGGGGATATTCGGGCCGGGCCCGGGGCTGGGGCCGGTAGCGGATATTGGCCCGCCGGCACTGAAAGTCGCCCACGTTGCTGCAGGAGGAGACCTCCAGCCACTCCTGCACCCCGGGCGCCCAGACCTCCAGGTCGTAGCCCTTCATCGCCGTAAAGCCCAGGTCCCCCACGCACCGGAGCACCACCCGGTAAGGAAGCTCCAGCCGCCGGAGGATATCCTCCGCATCCCGAACCATCCTTTCCAGCTCCTCGTTAGAAGCGGCCGGCTCGACGAACTTAAACATCTCCACCTTGTCGAATTGGTGGACCCGCTTGATCCCCCGGGTGTCCCGACCGGCCGCGGCCTTCTCCCGCCGGAAGCAGGCCGAATAGGCCACGTAGTAAAGGGGGAGGGTTCCGGGCTCTAAAATCTCGTCCCGGTGGAGGTTGAGCAGGGGAACTTCGGCCGTGGGGATAAGCCAGAGGTCATCCTCTTCGTCATGGTAAAGGTTGTCGTAAAACTTGGGCAGCTGGCCGCTGCCCAACATAACCTCCCGCCGAACCAGGTAAGGCGGGTAGATTTCGGTATAGCCGTGCTCCCGGGTGTGGACGTCCAGCATCCAGGCGATGAGGGCCCGCTGAAGGCGGGCCCCGGCCCCCTTAAGGACATAGAAGCGGCTGCCTGAAAGCTTAGCCCCCCGCTCGAAGTCAATAATGTCTAGAAGCTCGGCCAGCTCCCAGTGGGGTTTGGGGGGGAAATCGGGCACCCGGGGTTCGCCCCAGGTACGGACGACGACATTATCCCGCTCGTCCTGACCGTCGGGGACCGAGGGGTCCGGCAGGTTGGGGATGCTGAGAAGCAGGCCGTTGAGCTGGGCCTCAACCTCTTCGAGCTGGGCCTCAAGCTCCTTTATCCGGTCGCCCACGGCCCGCATCTCGGCAATGAGCTCCGGAGGCTTCACGGCCAGCTTGCCTAGCTTGCGGCTCACCTCGTTACGGACGGCCCGGAGCCGGTCAGCCTCGGCCGTAAGCCTGCGCCGCTCCTCATCTAGGGCCAGGACCCGGTCGACTACCGAGGTATCTTCGCCCCGGCGGTTCAGGCCGGCCCGGACCAGGTTTGGCTGCTCCCGGATAAGCTGCAGACTGAGCATAGCTTTAAAGATTATACCAAATCGGCCCGCTTTGCAGAAATAACAATGTATAATATGCAAAGGGTAGAGTAAAATGGATGTGCTTAATTTTTGCCCCAGGTACGAGCGGGCCGTTCGAATACTGGCTAAACCCTGGACGCCGCTGCTTATTCGCTCGCTCTTGGGCGGGCCCAGGCGCTTTTCCGAGATCCGGGCCTACATCGGCGAGATCAGCGACCGGCTCCTCTCCCAGCGGCTTAAGGAACTTGAACGGGAAGGGATCATCGTCCGGCGGGTGATCCCCACAACCCCCGTCCGGATCGAGTACAGCCTTACTCCTAAGGGCCGGGAGCTGGAAGAGGTGGTTCGGGCGCTCCAGGCGTGGGCCGACCGCTGGGTGGAGCTGGAGGCCACCGCCCCCGGCCGCTAGCGTTGGTTGACACCGGCTTTCGGCCGGGTAACTAAAATACGCCTCTTACCCACCCTCTCAAACACCTGCTGACAAGACACAACAAGCCTGTTGTGCTTATAGTACGGGAAGGCTTGGGGTATTCCTTCACGCAAAAATGTCGGCTTAAAATGCTTGACCTTTTTAAGGATTCTGTGCTAAAAAGATAGTGGTGCGGCGGCACCGGAGCGGAGCTTAGAGGTTAAAGCAATGGTCTTATTTTCGCCTCCCGTCCCTGAGACCCCGGAAAAGGACTCCTGGTTCGCCTCCCTTTCTGCGTCCGTCCCCTGCTTAAGGCGGCCGTTGTTGCCGATTAATGATATTAGGCCGGTCCCGGATTTGGGGCCGTCCAGGCCGTCTGCGGGGGTCGTAGCCTTTTAACGCCGGAGCAACGGATGCATTTTGGAGAGATCGCTAAGGCCCGGATACTTATTATCGACCGCGACCAGGCCGACGCCAAGGCCCTCCAGGACACTCTTCAGCAGGCAGGCTATTGTAACGTCCTGACCGCCCCAAACCTTGGGTTACCCCTTCTGGCGGTTCAGAATGGGTTTTACCCGGACCTGATCATCCTGGACCTGGATACCCTCGACGCCGAGGGAGTCGACTCACTGCGTCGGCTGCAGCAAGCGATCCATCAGAACGACTACGTTCCCATTCTGGCCGTCGTTTCCGGCGCCAATTTGGACCTCCGGGAGCGGACCCTCCTCTTGCTGGCCAAGGATTACATTGTTAGGCCCTTCGACCGGACTGAGGTCCTCTTCCGGGTCAAAAACCTGCTGGAGACCCGCCTGCTCTACCTTCAGATTCAGCACCATAGCCAGGTGCTGGAGGAGCGGGTGCGTCAGCGCACTCGGGCCCTGGAGGCCGCCCGCCTGGAGATCCTGGAGCGGCTGGCTCTGGCGGCCGAGTACCGGGACGACGCCACCGGTAAGCACATTCGGCGGGTGGGCCGCGTTTCGGCCTTAATCGCCCGGGAGCTTGGCCTGCCCCCCAGCTTGGTGAAACTTATCGAGCGGGCCGCGCCCCTCCATGACATCGGCAAGGTCGCAATTCCCGACCGAATCCTCCTCAAACCGGGCCGCCTTACCCCCGAGGAGTTCGAGGTGGTAAAGGCCCACACCGTCATCGGGGCCCGGATCCTGAGCGGCAGCCGCTTTGACATCCTGCAGTTGGCCGAGCAAATTGCCCTCTCCCACCATGAACGCTGGGATGGAAAGGGCTATCCCCACGGGCTGAGCCGGGACCGCATCCCCCTGCCGGGGCGGATCGTGGCCGTAGCCGACGTTTTTGACGCCTTGACCCACGTCCGGCCGTACAAGCCGGCCTGGCCGTGGCAAGAGGCTGTTGCGGAGATTGAAGCCCAGCGGGGCCGACAGTTCGACCCCCAGGTTGTGGACGCCTTTTTAAAGCTCGTGGGGCAGGGGGAGCTTGGCCGGGCCCTGGCCGATATCGAGGACGCGGGGGCCGAGCCGCCGACGCAGACCTTCAACCTCATGGCCTAGCCGACCGGGCCTGCCGCTGCCGTTCAAGCCGCTGGGCGGCCCACAGCTGCTTTTCGGACGTTATCAGGTACTCGACCCGGTAGTTTTGCCGGTGCTCGTCCAGCCACCGGCCCAGCGCCCGCTCCTGCAGGACCGACCGCTTATCCGGGTCAATGGGGCGGGCCGGGTCCCGCTCCACCACCCGCACGATGTAGTACTTCTGCTGGGGGTTTAGCAGGGCGTTTATGTCGTTGGGGGGCGTTTCGGTGGTGGCAAAGGGCCGGCTGAACTGTCCTGGCTGAAGCTGTTCGAAGACGACCCGGTCAAATTCGGCATCCCGGACGCCCCGGGGAAACCAGCCCAGGTCCCCGCCCTGGCCGGCGGGCAGCTCGGCCAGCAGGGTCTCAAAGTTTTCCCCGGACTGCAACCGGTTATAAGCCTGGTCGGCATCCGCGGGCTTGTCGTAAACCAAGGCCTGGACGTGGGCCTGTTCGGCCACGGTGGGAACCTGCTCCCGGACGAAGGCATCCAGTTTCTGCCGCAGAAGCCGGCCGGCCACGATATCCCGATATTCCGCCTCAGAAAGGCCGGTGCGCCCTAAGAAAGTCCTTAAGCGCTCGGCCGGGTCCGCCGCCTGGGTAGTCGGACCCTGGGGGGTAAAGTCCTGGTTGAGGGCCCGGTCGACCTCCTCGGGGGCGACGGTAAGGCCGTATTTTTCGGCCTCCTGCCGGACAATCTGGTCGTCCACCCAGTCGAAGACCACCTGGGTGGGCAGAACCGCCCGCTGCATCGCCAGCGCATCCCCGGGGTTGGCGCCGACCTGAAGGTCGAGCAAATAATCCCGGTAGCGGAGAAGCTTTAAATATTCGTTCATGGTGAGGACCCGGTCCTCGACCCGGGCGATGGGCTCGAGGCCCATCGCGACGTACTCCCGGTAGAAGGCGTAGGCTGGGAGCCCCAGGGCCACCAGGAGTACGGCGGCAATGCCAGCCACGGCCAGCCGCTGGAGGCGCCTTTCCCGGGCCCACCGGGCGGCGAGCCGCCGGCTGACCGGGCGGGGTGAACTGGGGGCGGTTTTCTTAGCCACGGGCTGGTGGGTGGCCAGACCCCCGGGCCCGGTCACGCCCGGATGCCGACGCCGCCGGTCTTGCGGATGTGCTCAGGGGTGAAGGGTAGCAAGGCCAGGTGGCGGGCCCGCTTGATAGCCACCGCAAGCCGACGCTGGTGCTTGGCGCAGACGCCGGTCTTGCGCCGGGGCTCGATCCGGGCCCGGTCTGAAAGGAAGCGCCGCAGGCGGGCAATATCCTTGTAGTCGATGTAGTCGATATCTTCGGTACAGAAGGGACAAAGCTTCCGCCTGGGAATGTAGCGGCGGCCTTCGGCCCTTCGGGTCGTCATCTTGGTTGCTTCAGCCAAACTCTCACCCCGCTTTTAGAATGGCAAATCTTCGGCCTCAATAGTCTCTTCTTCGAGGACCGGCTCGGCAGTGGGCGGCCGGTCCAGTAGGACCAGCTGGCTGGCGATAACGTCGATGAACTTCCGGGTCTGGCCGTCGGAGCCCTGGAAGGTGCGGGTCTGAAGCCGCCCTTCCACCAGTACCTTACGGCCCTTGCTCAGCACCTGGTTGCAGGTCTCGGCCAGCCGGCCCCAGGCCGTAACCCGGAACCAATCGGTCTCCTCCACCCAGTTGTTCTCGCCCTGGCGCCGCCGGCGGTTAACGGCCACATTGAAGGTAACCACCGGCAAACCCTCCTGGGTGTAACGTAGTTCCGGGTCGCCCCCCAGGTTCCCAACAAGAATCACCTTGCAATAAGAGCCCGCCATCTGAACCTACTCCTCGCTTGCCGACGTCGCCCCAACCTCCACCTCCGGGCCGGGCTCTTTTTCGGTGGTCGCCGGCTCGGCAGCCGCCTGGACCGACTCCTCCAGCCGCACGATCAGGTGCCGGATCACATCCTCATTGAGCAGCAGCCAGCGTTCCAGGTCCGTCACCCGCCGGGCCCCGAGGGCAAACTGCATGAGAACGTAGTACCCTTCCCGATGGCGCTGGATGAAATAGGCCAGCTTGCGCCGGCCCCAGGGCTCGACCTTCTTGACCTGTCCGCCGTACTCCCGGATTAAGTTTGCAACCCGGTCGATGAACGCCTGAACAGCCTCGTCTTCGAGGTCGGGGCGAAGAATAAATACCAGCTCGTAGTCGCGCAAATGCTCCATACCTCCCGGTGACTACACCGATGTTTATTCTAACACGCCCCCATCCGGGGTGCAAACAGGTTGGACGGGGCCTCCCGGCAAGGGGTATAATCAAAGAAAATGAAAACGGCAGCCGAACTTCTTAACGAGCTGGCCAACGCCATTCGGGTCTGCACACTCTGCCCCCTAGCCGCCTACCGCAAGCAGGCGGTGCCCGGTGAGGGGCCGGCCGACGCCGAAATTATGCTCATCGGCGAGGCCCCAGGCTACCACGAAGACCAGCAGGGTCGGCCCTTCGTCGGGCCGGCCGGGCGGTTTCTTACCGAGCTCCTGGCCCAGGCCGGCCTCCGGCGGGAGGAGGTCTTCATCACCAACGTGGTTAAATGCCGGCCCCCTAATAACCGGGACCCAGCCCCCATCGAAATCAAGACGTGCACCTCGGCCTGGCTCGAAAAGCAGGTCGAAATCATAGACCCCAGGGTTATCGTCACCTTGGGCCGCTACTCCATGGCCCTCTTTCTGCCCAACCAGTCTATCAGCAAGGTCCACGGCCAGCCGCACCGGGTAAACGGCCGGATCATCGTGCCGATGTTCCACCCGGCGGCGGCCCTGCACCAGGAACGTTTTAGAGAGCCCCTCATAAAGGACTTCGAGAAGCTACCGCAGATCCTGGCCGAGGCTCGGCGGCAGACCCCCACTGCCGACTCCCGGCCCCAACAGCTAAGCCTCTTTTAATGGCCGGTTCGGGTAAGCTTAAGGTAATCCCCCTGGGTGGCCTCGGCGAGATCGGCCGAAACATGACGGTCCTTGAGTGGGACCAGGAGATCGTGGTGGTCGACGCCGGGGTGATGTTCCCCGAGGCGGAGATGCTCGGGGTCGACCTCGTCATTCCGAACACCACCTACCTGGTCCAGAATAAAGACCGCATCCGGGCCTTCGTAATAACCCACGGCCACGAGGACCACACCGGGGCCCTGCCCTACGTTTTGCCCCAACTCGGCCCCGCCCACATTTACGCCACCCCCCTGACCCTAGGGCTCATCTCGGCCAAGCTTCGGGAACACCGGCTGCTGGAACGTTGCACCCTCCACACCCTGACCGTCCGGGAGCCGGTTCAGGTCGGGGTGTTTCGGGTCGAACCCTTCCGGGTCAACCACAGCATTCCCGATTCCATTGGCCTGGCCATCACCACCCCGGTCGGAACCATCGTCCACACCGGCGACTTTAAGTTCGACCATACGCCGGTGGACGGCAAGCCCACCGACTTTGCCAAACTGGCCGAGCTGGGTGGGGAGGGTGTGCTCTGTCTCCTCTCGGATTCCACCTATGCTGACCTGCCCGGCTACACCCCGTCCGAGGCGGTGGTTTCCCGGGCCCTCCTGCAGGTGATGGCCCAGGCCCCGGCCCGGGTTATCGTGGCTACCTTTGCCTCCCACATATCCCGGATTCAGCAGGTTATCAATGCCGCGTTCGAGACCGGCCGCAAGGTGGCCATCTTCGGCCGGAGTATGCTTCAGAACGTCGAGGTGGCCGTCGAGCTGGGCTACCTTACGCCCCCGCCCGGGGTGATGATTCACGCCGATGAGGTCAACCGCTACGACCGCCGGGCCCTGGCCCTGCTCACTACCGGCTCTCAGGGGGAGCCCGGCTCGGCCCTGGCCCGCATCGCCAACCGGGACCACCGGATCAAGGTGCACCCCGAGGATACGGTGGTGATCTCGGCCTCGCCCATCCCGGGCAACGAGCAGGCGATAAATCGCACCATTGACAACCTGCTCAAGCAGGGGGCCAACGTCCTTTACAGCCGGATTGCCGACGTCCACGTCCCCGGCCACGCCAGCCAGGAGGAGCTAAAGCTGATGCTGGCCCTGCTTAAGCCGAAGTTTTTCGTCCCTATCCACGGCCAGTATCGGCAGCTCTTTGCCCACGCCCGCCTTGCTCAGAACATGGGAATCCCGGCCGACAACATCTTCGTCTTAGAAGATGGCCACGTTCTGGAGCTTACGGACCGGACGGCCCGGGTTACGGGGAAGGTTCCTGCCGGCTACGTTTTCGTAGACAGCCTTGGGGAGCTGGGGCCGGCGGTGCTCAGGGACCGGCAGCGGCTGGCCGCCGATGGGGTGCTGGTGGTCATCGTGACCGTGGACCGGCGCACGGGCCGGATCCTGTCCAGGCCGGATATTATCGCCCGGGGCCTCGGGGCTGACGGCCGGGTTCAGGAGCTGCTGGACCGGGCCAGGGGTGTCCTGATGGACGCCCTGGACCGGCGCTCCGACCGACTGGCCGACTGGAGTTTTATAAACGCTAAAGTTAAGGAGGTGCTCGGCCGACTGGTCTATCAGGAGACCAGGGCCCGGCCCCTCATCCTCTCGGTGCCGGTCGAGATTTAACCGATGGCGGTAGCCCGAACCCGAGCCCATTCCCGAAAACGGCGGCTGGCCAGCCGAAGGTCGGCCGGGCGGTCTGCCTTTGCCGCGGCCGGGCGGATTTTAAGCTGGCTTCCCTGGCTTCTGGGGACGTCCGTACTCCTGGGGGGTGTCCTCTGGTTAAGCTGGGGGCTCCTCTTGAGGGCCTTCAGCTGGGCGGTGGCCCAGGTGGGCCTTCTGCCGCCGGTCTTTATCCTGGGTGGGACACTCGCCTACTGGCGGCTGGCCGATGGCCAGCTGCCCAGGAGTGTCCGGCTACGGCAGGCGCTGGCAGCCGAGGTCTTTGCCCTGGGGCTGGGGGTCCTGCTGGGCGGGGTTTACCCGGCCGGCCTTAAATTTGCCGACGTAGATTTCGGCCGCGTCTCCCTGGGCGGCCACCTGGGGGCCGCCCTCTTCGGCCCAAACCTGGTAGTCGGGCTGGTTCGGCTCGGACTGCTGGCCGGCTTTGGGACGGTACTCCTGCACCCCCGGGCCACCTTTGTCACCGGCCGCGCCCTGGTGCGGGTTGGGGTCCGAGCGGCCCGCCAGGCCCCCCGGGTGCTGGTTCGGCGCCCCCGGCCGGCGGTTCCGGCGGTGGTGACCCCAGCGCCGGAACCGGTCCCCGTGGTGGAGCGGGTGCGCACGGCCATCGTTTCGGCCGGGGCCTCGAAGGGGGTCCCAGCCCTGCCTCCCATCGACCTACTGGAGCCGGGGCGGGAAGGGGAAACAGTGGCCATGGACAACCGCCAGCGGGTTCGGCTCATCGAGGAGAAGCTGGCCGAATACGGGGTTGATGCCCGGGTGGTGGAGGTCAACCAGGGGCCGACCGTCACCCAGTTCGGCATTGAGCCCGGCTGGGAAGTTAAGACCCGCATCGTCAAGGAGCGGGATGCCCAGGGCCGGATCAAGTACGACAAGGACGGCAACCCGAAAATCCGGGTCGAGGAGGTCTCCCGTACCCGGGTCAAGGTGCGGCGCATAAAGCAGCTAGAAGACGACCTGGCCGTGGCCCTGGCCGTGCCCTCCGTCCGGATCGAGGCACCCGTGCCCGGCAAGCCCTACATCGGCATCGAGGTGCCCAACGTGAACACCACCCTGGTAACCCTGCGGCAGGTGGTGGAGACACCCCAGTTTCGGCGGCTCGCCGCCAAGTCCCGGCTAGCCTTAGCCTTGGGCCAGGACGTGGCCGGCGAGCCCATCGTGGCGGACCTGGGGGCAATGCCCCACCTGCTGATCGCCGGGGCCACCGGCAGCGGCAAGTCGGTCTGCCTTAACTCCATCGTTTGCTGCCTGCTGCTGCACAACACGCCGGAGCAGGTCCGGCTGATCCTGGTGGACCCGAAGCGGGTGGAGCTGGTCCAGTACAACGACGTGCCCCACCTGCTGGCGCCGGTGGTGGTGGAGGTGGAGAAGGTTATCGGGGTGCTTAAGTGGGTTACCGGGGAGATGGACAACCGCTACCGGCGGTTTGCCGAGGTGGGAGTCCGGAACCTCACCGCCTACAACGCCTGGGCCGTCCGGGAAAAGCAGCCGACTTTGCCGTATATCGTCCTTATCATTGACGAGCTGGCCGATCTGATGATGCTGGCCCCCGACGAGACCGAAAAGCTGCTCTGCCGGCTGGCCCAGCTGGCCCGGGCCACCGGCATCCACTTGGTCCTGGCCACCCAGCGGCCGTCGGTGGACGTGGTGACGGGTCTTATCAAGGCGAACTTCCCCTCCCGGATAAGCTTTGCCGTCTCTTCCCAGGTGGACTCCCGGACGATTTTAGACACGGTCGGGGCCGAGAAACTGTTGGGCCGGGGGGACATGCTTTTCCTGCCAGGGGATGCGCCCAAACCCATCCGCCTCCAGGGTTGCTTCGTCTCTGACACCGAGATCGAGCGGCTGGTCAACTGGTGGCGGTCGAACCGGCCGCCCCAGCATGTGGAGGACCTGGTTAACGTTAAGGGCTGGTCGGAGGAGGAGCAGGCGGACGAGTTACTGGAGGAGGCCCGAGCCCTCCTCCGCCAGCACGGGCGGGTCTCGGTCTCCTTCCTCCAACGCAAGCTCCGCATCGGCTACAACCGGGCCGCCCGGCTCTTGGAACAGCTTGGCGAGGACAACGGGGAAGACCCCGAAGACTAGCGGCCGCAGACTTTAAAGTCTGCGGCCGCCCGGGTAAAGGGTTCGGTTGGGGGCTTGGGTTAGGCCTGGGGCTGGGGTGTCTGGGTCTGCTGCGGGGTCGGCTGTTGGGTCTCCGGCCGGGGCAGACCGGGCGAGACGAAGGTCGGGTCGAAGAGCTGGGACCGGATTAGGCCCCCGATTTCGTGAACGGTCCAGCGTTCAGGCTTCCACATGTGGCGGATAGGCCGCTCCTCCTGGGCCCGGGCCACGATGCCGCCGCCCACATAGAATATCTGGCCGTTGATCCAGCCGGCCTCCTCGCTGGCCAGATAGACGACCATTGGGGCGATATCTTCGGGCTCCCGGCTCATCTCAAACCGGGGCCGGGCCAGGCCCAGCTGTTCCCGAATCTGGCGGGCCCGGTCAGGTACGGTGGCGGTCATCCGGGTGTTGGCCGAGGGGGCAATACAGTTCACCGTTACCCCGTAGCGACCCAGGTCCAGGGCCGCAACCCGGGTAAGGCCGGCAATGGCGGCTTTGGCTGCCCCATAGTTGGCCTGGCCGGTGTTGCCAATGAGGCCACTGGAGGAGCTGAAGGTAATAATTCGGCCGTAGCGCTGCTGGCGCATCAACACCGAGGCCGGCTTCATCACCGTAAAGTGGCCCTTAAGGTGGACCCGAATGACCTCGTCCCACTCTTCTTCGGTCATGTTGAAGATCATCCGGTCCCGAAGGATTCCGGCGCAGCAGACCAGGATGTCGATGCGGCCGAAATGGTCGAGGGCGGTCCGGATGATTTTCTCGCCCCCTTCCATGGTGGCCACCGACTCGTAGCTGGGCACGGCCACCCCGCCCCGGCGCCGGATCTCCTCGACCACCTCGTCGGCCGGGCGGGTATCGAAACCGGTGCCGTCCACGGCCACCCCAGGGTCGTTTACCACCACCTTGGCCCCTTCCTCGGCCAAAAGCAGACAGATGGCCCGGCCGATTCCCCGACCGCCCCCCGTGACTACTGCGACCCGGTCTTGAACAATGCCCATAGCTGGTGCCTCCTTGAACGCAGGTCAGGGACTTCAGCTAAGTATACCCGAAACGGCTCAGGGTTGTAGCCACAACATCTCTGCGCCGGGCTAAGAACCCGGAGGCCCAACCACCAGAGCTGTTGGCTGGTTAATCTGGCGCTGGAGTACCAAAATTTGACAAAATGAAAAAGACCATCGCGGGGTAACGTTGTGTCCGGTGTATATTCTTGTGGATAAGGCCCCACCGTATCCGGGGTTCGTGACGTTTGACACGAGGGCCCATATATGCTATATGATTTGGAGACTTAGGTTGGGAGGCGAGCTAGTGGAGCCTATCGTATTTCCTAAATGTAAGAAGTGTGGCCTGGGAGACCTGGTTCCCCTCTCCGACTTCGGAAGCCAGGGTGCAGCCGTCCATTTTAAAGCCTGGGTCTGTACCAACCCGGAGTGCGGCTTCAACATCAAAATCCGTAACGGCGACGTCTACCTCAACGAACCTATAAATAATGGCGTAGCTTTTGCGAACCGGCGAAACGTGCCGATAAGTTAAGCCTTTCTTCCCCTTCACCCTGGGACCCCCGCAGTGTTGCAGGGGTCCTTTGTCTTTGTCCAGCCCGAATGGGCCGGCCTTAAAGACCCTACCGGGACGGCCCAAGGCCGCAGGGCACGACAGGTCGGTGTCCGGTTTGGCCATGGGGCTTGTGGCAGACAGGCAAGTCTTGACGGGTAAGTCGGCGGGCGACTACACTCACATTAGGGATGGTCAGGCCTAAGCGTGACTACTACGAAATTTTGGGCGTTTCCCGGGACGCCTCGGAAGAGGAGATCCGGCGCGCTTTTCGCCGCCTGGCCCTCCAGTACCATCCGGACCGGAACAAGAGTCCCGAAGCTGAGGAGATCTTTAAGGAGATAAACGAGGCCTATCAGGTCCTTTCCGACCCGGAGAAGCGGGCCGCCTACGACCGCTACGGTCACGACGGCCTGACAGGCCCCGGTTTTGGGGCCGGCTCTGGCTTCCCGGGCTTTGAGGATTTTGGGACCTTTGCGGGCTTCGGAGACATCTTTGAGGCCTTCTTCGGGAGCACCACCTCTGCCCGGCGGGGACCCCGCCGGGGCTCCGACCTTCAGACGGAACTGACTCTCTCCTTTGAGGAGGCCGCTTTTGGGGTCGAGCGGGAGGTAGAGGTTACCCGCCTGGAGGCCTGTGCGGCCTGCCGCGGCACCGGCGCCCGGCCGGGCACCCGCATCATTCGGTGCCCAAGCTGCGGCGGCACCGGCCAGGTTCGGCGGGTGCACCAGAGCCTGTTCGGCCACTTTGTTAACTTCGCCACCTGCAGCCGGTGCCAGGGGGAGGGGCAGGTCATCGAACAGCCCTGTCCTAACTGCCGGGGGACCGGTCTCGAGCGGCGGACCCGGCGGGTTCGGGTTCGGATTCCGGCGGGGGTGGACGACGGGACACGCATCCGGGTAAGCGGCGAGGGTAACGCTGGGATCAAAGGGGGCGGCCCCGGCGACCTATATATAAACGTCCACATCAAGCCCCACCCGGAGCTGACGCGGCAGGGTTACGACGTCTACTACGACCTGGCCATTAACTTTGCCCAGGCCGCCCTGGGCGACGAGGTGGAAGTGCCGACCCTGGAGGGCCCGACGGTAATTCACATTCCGCCGGGAACTCAGCCCGGTGAGGTGCTGGTGCTGCGGGGTCGGGGGATTCCCCGGCTTGACGGTCGGGGCCGGGGCGACCAGGTGATTCGGGTTCAGGTGGAGGTTCCCCGCAGGCTCACCGAGGAGCAGCGCCGACTGCTTTCGGAGTTGGCCCGCACCTTCGAAAAGCCCCACTCTAGCCGGGGACTTTTCGACCGGATTAAGGGGGCGTTCGGCTAAGGCTACCGTCGCTGGGCCAGGGTAGCTCCGGCCAGGACCATTGCTGCCCCCAGAAGCTGGGGCGGTTCGAGCCGCTCCCCCAGGACGATAAACCCCAGGAGTCCGGCCGCCACCGGCTCCACCATCGCCACGATGCTGGCCCGGCCCACCGGCACCCGGCTGATGCCCCAGGTGTAAAACGCGTAGGCCACCACCGTGACCAGGCTCACGATCAGCAAGGGCGGCCAGAGGGCCGGGTTCCCCAGGTTCGACCCTAGGACCGCCGGGGCCTGGAGAATCCCCAGAAAGAGGGACCCGAAGCCGAGGGCGTAAAAGATAACCGTCCAGTGGGAGTAGGTCTGCAGGAGACGCTTACTTAAAATCGTGTAGAGGGCATAGGTAAAGCCCGAGCCAAGGCCGGTGGCCACGGCCAGGGGCGTCACCTGCAGGGCGGCCAGCTGATAGGCGCCGATGACCAAAAAGATGCCGACCCAGGAGAGGCCCAGGGCCG
>Ga0209989_100097_pt1 | contig 15932 bp, 21 predicted proteins | sample Antgeofumaro1A2B_FD_188083 | JGI IMG/M metagenome (GOLD analysis project Ga0209989, IMG submission 188083) | Geothermal fumarole subsurface microbial communities from Mt. Erebus, Antarctica - 1A2B (SPAdes) (version 2) | ecosystem: Environmental > Terrestrial > Volcanic > Fumaroles | place: Mt....
CTTCGGGGGGGCCGGATTCCGGGTGGAGGACACGGCTGACCTGCCGGCCGTCATCGAAAAGGCCCTCCGGGCGAGCCGGGAGGTTCCCACCGTCGTGGACGTAGTCTCGGGCTACACTTACCCTTACCCGCCGGTGGACAGGGTGGTAGCCGACCTGGCCGGGGCCCTGTAGTGGGTTAGGATTTGGCGGCCGACAGCCGGCCCAGGAGCAGGTAAAGCACGAACGATACGGCGAGGCTGGGCAGGGTGGCCCCGAGCCAAGGGGCGATGCCCGGCAGGCCGAGTGTCGGTAAGCCCGATATGCCCAGGTAAACGGCCACCCCGACGGCCCATACAGCCACGGCTAACCAGTTGAAGCCGCCCCAGTACCAGTAGCGGCCGCCGACCCGGTAAACCTCCGCCAACTCGTACCGGCGCCGGCGTAGGACGAAGTAGTCGGCCAGCAGGGCCCCCAACAGGGGCACAAAGAACGACCCGATGAGGATCAAAAAGCTCTCATACTGGACTAAGGGGATGGCCGCTGCCAGAATCAGGACTACCAGGCCCACGGCCAGGGCAAAGGTCCGCTGACCCACTTGGGGGAAGAGGTTCTGGAGGGAGACGGCCGTCGAGTAAATGTTGGCAAAGCCCTCGTCAGTCTCGTCCACCAGCAGCACCAGCAGGGCCACCCAGCCGGCCGTCAGCCCGGCGATGGCCGAAATGAGGGGCGCAATGGGGGCATTGGGGTCTGCTGCAACCCCGGCGGCCAGGGTTAGAAGGGCACCCAGGGCGTAGAACCAGGCATGCGGGATAAAATAGCCAACGCCGGTGCCCCAGCCGGCCTCCCGGAGGCTTCGGGCAAACCGGCTGTAATCGGCCACCAGGGGGAACCACGAGATGGGCATTGCGATGACCAGGTCCACGGCAAGCCAGAAGCTCATCTCCCCGGTCCCGGGGCGGTTCCACCATTCCCGGATGTCATAGTTGGTCAGGACCGCGGCCGTGAGCCAGACGGTAGTAACCAGGACGGCCCAGAAAGCGAATTTCTCCATGTACTGTTTGACCACCACGATAGGGCCGCCGATGGCCATCAGGGTAGTGAGGACGCCGAAGAAGACCACCCAAAGAAGATAGTTGTCAAAACCGAAGAGCCGAACGCTCAGCGCATTGGCCGCCTGGGCCATGACGATAACCTCAAAGGTGGCCCAGCCGATCAGCTGCAGGACGTTAAGCACGGTCGGCAGATACGACCCCCGAAGCCCTAGCAGCGGCCGCATGAGCACCATGGTGGGAATGCCGGTGGCGGCCCCGATGGTGGCTGCAATCCCCAGCAGAAAGTTGCCGATAACAGCCCCGACCAAGATGGCCAGAAGGGCCTGGGGCAGGCTGAGGCCGGGGACCAAGAACATCCCCACCACCATGACCAGAAAACTTACGCCCAGGTCGAACCACAGGACGAAGTTGTCCGCGAATCGGAGAACCCGAAAGCGCTCGGGGATAGGCTGGATTCCGAATTCCCGGGCCTGCTCGGCAAGAACCGCCATGACCGTAAACCTCCATTCAGGGATTTAGTGGGCGGGATGGGGGACCCAGACGCGAAAACGCCGCCTGATCAGGTGGCGGCAAAGGGGTGAGCTGAAGGGGGCCCACTCCCTCCGCTGGCATTACCCAGATCAGGTTCGGACGGTCGGCAACGGCGGACCGGAAAGGTGCCCGGTCCAGGTTACCCTCTCAGCCCGGCTCCCCCGGGCTCCCGCTGGGGCCTGCAAGGGCCGTTGGCCCTTGCTTTGGCAATATTCGGTTGTCGATATATTATACAGCCGTCCGGGGCAACACGGGGCTGAGCGGACTATAATTTCAAACAGGCGGCGGTATGCGGCTCGTTGTCCAGGTCCCGGCCTATAACGAAGCGAAGACCCTCCCCGAGGTCATCCGCACCATCCCGCGCCAGATCCCGGGCGTCGACGAGGTCCTGGTGCTGGTCATCGACGACGGCTCCACCGACGGGACGGCCGCGGTGGCGGCTGCCGCCGGGGCCGATTTCGTCCTCCGCCACCCGGCGAACCGGGGCCTGGCGGCCGCCTTCCAGACCGGCCTCGACTTCGCCCTCCGGCTGGGAGCCGACATCATCGTGAACACCGACGGCGACAACCAATACCCCCAGGCGGAAATTCCCCGCCTCATCGAGCCCATCCTCCAGCGCCGGGCGGATATCGTCATCGGCGACCGCCAGGTCAAAATTAACCCCAACTTTCGGGGCCTACGGCGCCTGCTTCAGCAGCTGGGCAGCCGGATTGTAAGCTCCCTTAGCCGCCTGCCCGTGGCGGATGCCCCCAGCGGCTTCCGGGCCTACTCCCGGGAAGCGGCCCTGCGGCTCCAGGTGGTTTCCCGCTACAGCTACACGCTGGAAACGCTTATTCAGGCCGGCCATCACCGGCTGGCGGTGGAGTCGGTGCCCATCCTGACCAACCCCCCGACCCGCCCCTCCCGGTTGATGCGGGGCCTGGCCGACTACCTGGTTCAGTCGGGCCTGACCCTGATCCGGGTTTACGCCATGCACGAACCTTTCAAGGTCTTTGGGATAGCTGCGGCGGTCCTGGCTGCCGTTGGCCTGGTGGGCATCGGCCGGTTTCTCTACTTCTTCACTATCGGCCAGGGCGGCGGTCACATTCAGTCGTTGATCCTTTCGGGGGTTCTGCTGGTTATTGCCTTTCAGGTCGGCCTGGTGGGGCTGGCGGCCGACCTTATTGCCGCCAACCGCCGGCTGCTCGAAGAGGCCCTCTTCAGGCTTAAGGTCCTGGAGCTGGAAAAGCGCCCCCCCGAAGAGGACGCCCTGCTCTGGTCGGCCGGCCGTCAGCCTTTAACCAAAGACGGCCAGGGTGAGGCCTAGGAAAATCAAGGTGGCCCCCACGACTGCCGGCCGGTTTATCCGTTCCCTTGGGTCGAAAAGCCGGGCCACCAGCATCGTGAAAAAGGGCGCGGTGTTGGCCACGGCCACCACCCGGGCCACCGGCTCCAGGCTCAGGGCCTGGTAGTAACAGACCACCCCCAGAATCGCCCCGATTCCGGCCAGGGAAACCAGGAGCAGGGTTTTCAGGTCGAACTTGCTGACTTCCCGCAGTTGGCCCAGGGCACCCAGCACCAGCCCAAGGACCGGGACGGCTACCGCCATAGAAATGAAGGTCCCGGCCAGGGGCGAAAGGCCAGTGGCCAGGCCGAGCTTTACCACCGTTGGGGTGATGCCCCAGACCACGGCCCCAATGAGGCTGATGACCAGACCTTTCATATCGACCTGCCGACCAGATAGACGCCGAGGGCCACCAGTCCCACCCCGACCACGATGGCCGGGCGCAAGGGCTCGCCCAGCAGGATAACCGCCAGGAGTGGGGCGACCAGAATGGCTACGCCGCTTACGGCGGTGGCCCGGCTGGGGCCGATCTCCGCCATGGCCAGGTAATAGAGAGTTCGGCCCAGGACGTAGCTGAAAATGCCGGCGGCCCCGAAATACACCCAGGGTCGCCAGTCGGAAGCCAGCCCCTTAAGCTCGCCGGCGGCGGCCACCACCGGCAGGAAGACCAGCAGGGCCGCCAAATTCGAGACGAAGCTGGCCACTGAGGGACTCACCCGGTCCATGCCCCGGGCGGCGACTACGGCGACGGAGCCCCAGAGGACGGCCGTTGCCAGGGCGAAGAGCAGACCCATCGGCAGCTCATGGATTATACCCGAATCAGTCTTCGGCGAACACCTTGACAAAGAACGGCGGGAGGATTTTCCCGGCGCTGACCGGGCCCTGGTAGTCGCCCACGACATAGCCCCCGGCAAAGGGCGCACCCCGCATATCAAAAAATCCGGCAAGGTGGGTTTCGGCCCAGTTTGCCGGCTTCATGCAGTTGCTGGTGCCCGGGTGGCAGTGGATAAACCAGTAATCGGTTTCTAGGATGGAGCTGGTTGAAGCGCATGGACATTGAGGGGTGCCTTATCGACCTGGACCCGGGCAGTCCAGGTGAGGCCGCCGTCGGTGGTCCAGGCAAACCAGGTGGGCCCTGGAAACCGACGGCCCGCTCCGGCGCCCGGCCCCGGGTCGCCTCGGAGGGAAAAAATGAGCCGATCCCAGACGGTGTAAACGAAACGGGAGTCGTTGGAGTCGGCGGTAATCGGTCCTTTGTCGTTAAAGACCGGCGGGCTGGTGTCCCGGACGGGGGTAACCGGATTGCTCCAGGTCTTACCCCCACCCTATGGCCATGGACCTCCCAGGTGGCAGGTTAATCCCACCCGACTCAAAAGTTTTCGCTGGCCCAGGTTGATATGCCAGGTCAGGGTAAGCCGCGGCTAGGGTTAGCGGGGACCGATTACTTGTTCTTCTTCTTGTAGCGGTTCTTCCGGAGACGCTTCTTGTACTGGTGGCGGTTCATCTTCCGGCGCCGCCACTTAAGGACGGAACCCATCGGTCTGCTCTCACCTCCTTTCGGTTCAAGGGTTGCCAGAGGGGATTATAACATTTCCCAGGACGCCGGCGGCAATGAGGCGGCCTTTAGGCGCGGACGGCCGTGCCGGCCTACGGGAGGGCCAGTAATTACGCGGTGGTAACCGTGAAGATGACTGGAGAGGCTGGCCGGTTGTAGGATCCCGGGGTGCGGCCCTTGAACGGCCATGTTATAATATAGGCGGAAACGCCCCCGTAGCTCAGCTGGATAGAGCACCGGCCTCCGGAGCCGGTGGCGTGGGTTCGAGTCCCGCCGGGGGTACCCCAACGAGGCGTCCGAAAGCAGCGGACGCCTCAAAGTTTTTATTGGTTTAGGAGGAACCGGTTCGTGTCCCGTTCCAAACGGGCCAAGCGCGAAGCTGCCCGCCAGCGGGAGAAACTCCGGCTGAAGCGGGGCATTCCCGCCGCGGCGCCCAAGCCGGCCGCCTCAAATGGGGCCGGCCGCACCCAGCCGGCCCGGCGCCCCTTCGACTGGCGGTCATTTTTCATTACCACCCTGCTCTTCTGGGGTTTAAGCCTGGTGGTCATCTTTGTAGTTGTGCCCCAGGTCCAGTCCCTTTTCGGCAGGGGTCAGGACCAGGTGACCGGTCCCACGGCCGCCCCGGTGCCGACCCTTGGTCCCCGCCAGACCTATTCAGGTCCCCCGCCCATGGTCATCGACCCGGCTAAGACCTACTACGCCACCATCGAGACCGACAAGGGCCCGATCCGGGCGGTCTTATTCGCCCAGGACGCCCCAAAGACCGTCAATAACTTCGTTTTCCTAGCCCGGGAAGGCTTTTACAACGGCACAACCTTCTCGCGAGTGATTAAAGATTCATTGGCCCAGGGTGGCGACCCCGTCGGGGACGGCAGGGGTGGTCCGGGCTACTACCTGGAGCCGGAGGCCTCGCCACATCCGGTGGTGGCAGGAGCGCTGGTCATGGCCCAGGAGGACGGCAAGGTAAGCGGCAGCCAGTTCTTCATTCCGTACCGGCCCATGCCGGAGCTGGACGGTAAATACACCGTCTTCGGTCAGGTGGTTTCCGGCCTGGATGTCTTGAAGAGTCTCACCCCCCGGGACCCCCAGGCTAACCCCCATTACGCCGGCGACACCATCCGCAGCATCGTCGTCACCGAAGAATAGGGGGCGGAGGAGTCCCTTTGACACGGTCATTTTTCTATTCTATAAAACTGATAGGCGTGCTCGGTGACTGAATCCGGGGTGCTTCTCCCCCTTTAACCATTACGGACCCTGAGGAGCGTGACTGATGGATAGGCCTGTTATCACAGTAAGTGAGAAGGTACAGTTGGAAACCGAGCTGAAATATCTTAAGGAGGTCAGGCGCAAGGAGGTTATCGAACGGCTCAGGGCCGTTACCGAGGGCACCGACATCTTCGATAACCCCGACTACCTGGAGGCTAAGCGGGAGCAGGCGTTCGTTGAGGGCCGGATCCGGGAGCTGGAGCGGCTCCTCGCCATCGCCCGGGTCGTGCCCGACCGGCAGCAGGCAGCCGGCGGCGTGATCGACATCGGGTCGAGGGTTAAAATTGAGGACGAGTCGGGCGAGGTCGAGGAGATCATTCTGGTGGGGGCTGCCCACGCCGACGTCCTCGCCGGTAAGGTCTCTTACGAATCTCCGGTGGGCGCCGCCCTCATGGGCAAGCGAGCCGGGGATGTGGTTGAGGTCCGGACGCCCGGCGGTGTGAGGCGGCTTAAAATCCTGGAGGTATCGTGAGGGGGCCGAGCCGGTGGCCCTGGAACGGCTCGGCCCCAGGGTCTACGCCTGGGTGGGAACTGCCGGGGCGACGAACGCCGGGTTCATCCTGGGGGACGAAACCGTTGCGGTCGTCGACTCCCTGCTTACGCCGACGGCCGCCCGCCATCTCCAGCAGCGGATCCAGGGCCTAAGTAGCCGTCCCATCGGTTTTCTAATAAATACCCACTACCACGGGGACCACACCTTCGGAAACCAGGTTTTTGGGTCCGCGGCCATCGTCGGCCATGCCCGGACTCGGGAGGGGCTCTTACGGTTTGGGGCCGAGCAGCTCAAGTTCTTCCGGGGGCGCCAGCCCCTGCTAGCCCGGGAATTCGACCAGGTTCGGCTTACGCCCCCGAACCTGACGGTGGAGTCCGGCTGCAACCTCTTCCTGGGGGACCTGGAAGTGCAGGTCCGCCACCTGGGGCCAGCTCACACCCCCGGCGACCTGGTGGTCTGGGTCCCCAACGAGGGGGTTCTCTTTGCCGGTGACTTGATTTTTAACGGCTGGTTCCCCACGGCTGCTGAGGCCAACATTGCCGGCTGGGTCCAGTGCCTTTCGGCCCTAGAAGCCTTCCCGGTCCGCCTGGTGGTGCCGGGCCACGGACCGATTGGCGGCCGGGAAGTCATCAGGCGGCTGCGGGAATATTTTGAGGGGGTCCAGGTCGAAGTGGAGCGGGCCCGGGCGGCGGGCCTTTCGTGGGATGAAGCCGTGGCCAAAATTCAACCCGGGGAAGCCTTTGCCGACTGGCAGGGTTCGGAGCGTCACGCCGCCATCGTCCGGCGGCTATGGGAGCCGGCTACCAGTCGTCGGGACTGAGGTCCAGATCCCGGTAAAGGGCAAAGGGTATGGCGATGGTCGCGCCCGATTCGTGCTCGTATTCTTTTAGCTGGCGGCGCATCAGCATCGCCATCACCTTGGCGTGCTCCAGGGACATTCGGAGGCGGACCAACTCCCGGCGGCCCGGCGGCTGGCCCGGTGGGGGAGGCTCCGGCGAGGTCAGGTAAAATATACAAGTAACCCCGTAGGGGCTTAGGGACATCACAAACTGGTCGGTGTAAAAGTCGGGCACCTCGTCCCCGACTCCGGGCATCTGAACCCCCAGGCTTCGGACCTTGGGAAGGCCGGCTAGTCCGAAGAGGGAAGGGCGCGAGGTTGCTGTAGGGTCATCGGTTGGCCGCAGCAGTGGACCCGGCCCTCGCCGCCCTTGGTACACAACACTTCGGTGCCGCACACCTCGCAGCGGTAGCGCTTGCCAAGCTGGTTCTTGGTAACGACCGCGCTTTCAGCGCCGTCTGCCATCGTTCTGCTCCCCTTAGCCCTTAAGTTTCATCGGTTGACCGCAGCAGGTAAGGGTGCCGTCCCCCTTGCGGGTCACGATAAATTCGGAGCCGCACACCTCGCAGTAATAACGCTTGCCGGGCAGGTTGGGCATCTTGGCAAAACCTCCAACGGCCTCTCTGCAACCCAGTATAGACTTGGGCTTGTTTTGGTGTCAAACGGTTCTTCCGGACAGGGTGATATACTTTGGGTAGGCTAATTCCTGACTCGACGGGGGATTCAAGGTGGCTGAACGGCTCCTTTCTCAGTTTATCGCCTGCAGCCTAACCCCCCACTATTGGGGCCTCAGCCGAGAAGACCGTCTGGGTTTTTGGGCCGACCTGACGGCCGCCCTGAGCCAGGCCACCCCGGCCGTTTACTACTACCAGGTCTTCCCCGCCCGGCCCGACGCCGACTTCATGGTCTGGTGCTCCGTGCGGGCCGACGGGGTGGAGGCCTTCGACCGCTTCTTCGACGGCCTGGGCCGAACCCTGGCCCGCTTTCGGCCCCTGGCCCAGCCGACGGTAACCCTCTGGGGCTACACTCGGCCCTCCATCTACGCCCCGGGCGGCCGTTCCAGCCAGGATATCGACCCATTCGGCCCGATCCGGGAGCGCTACCTGGTGGTATACCCGTTCTCGAAAACCACCGACTGGTACCTGATGAGCAAGGATGCCCGCCAGGGAATGATGAACGAGCATATCCGGTTGGGTCGGCAGTTTGAGGAGGTAAAACAGCTCCTGCTTTACTGCACGGGCCTTCAGGACCAGGAGTTTGTTGTGGCCTACGAGACTCCGGACCTGATCAGGTTTTCGGAGCTGGTTATGGTTCTCCGCTCCACTGAAGCCCGCCGCTACACCCTGCGGGATACCCCGATCCTGACCGGCGTTTACCGGCTCCCCGACGAGCTTGCCGCCATCTTTGGCTGAGTTCAACGACCGCTTCCTGCGGGCCTGCCGGCGCCAGCCGGTAGACTGCACCCCAGTCTGGTTCATGCGCCAGGCCGGGCGCGCCCTGCCCGAGTACCGGCGCCTGCGAGAACGCTATAGCCTCTTCGACCTCATCCGCAATCCCGAGCTGGCCGCCCGGGTAACCCTTTTGCCGGTGGAGACCCTGGGAGTGGATGCGGCCATCCTCTTTGCCGACCTAACCCTTCCTTACCTTGGGATGGGGGTGGAGTTTGAGGTTGTCGAGAACCGGGGGCCGGTCCTTCTGCGGCCATTGCAGACCGAAAAGGATATTGAAGGACTGCGGCCCCTGGAGCCCGAGGCCGACCTGGAGTTCGTCCTGGAAACCATCCGGCTGGTGCGCCCTGAACTTAAGGTCCCCCTCATCGGCTTCGTTGGGGCCCCCTTTACCCTCGCCGCCTACCTGGTGGATGGCGGACCGTCCCGGGACTTCCCCGAGACCCGGGCCCTGATGTACCGCCGTCCGGACCTCTGGGACCGGTTGATGGGCCTTTTGGCCGAGTCGGTGGCCCGGTTTGCGGCGGCCCAAGCCCGGGCCGGCGCCCACGCCATCCAGGTTTTCGATAGCTGGGTTGGGGTGCTGGGTCCCGAAGCCTATCGGCGATGGGTTCTGCCTTACTCGGCGGCCGTGTTCCGGGCCATCGCCCAGGCGGGGGTTCCAGCCATCCACTTCGGTACCGGGACGGCGGGGCTACTGGAACTGATGCGGGCGGCCGGCGGCGATATTATCGGCCTCGACTGGCGGGTAGAGCTCGGGTCGGCCTGGGACCGGCTAGGGGCCGAAGTCGGGGTCCAGGGGAACCTAGACCCGGGGGTGCTCCTGGCCCCCTTTGGGGTCGTCGCCGCCGAGGCCAGGCGGGTCCTTGACGGCGCCAGGGGCCGCCCGGGGCATATATTTAATCTGGGACATGGGGTCCTACCCAACACGCCGGTGGATACGTTGAAGGCCCTGGTCGACCTGGTCCACACCGATACCTCGGGGAGAAAGGACTGAAAGATGCCTAAAAAATACGGCCTGCTAGTGATGGCCTATGGCACCCCGGCTTCGGCGGCCGAGGTCCACGTCCGGCCTTATTTGGAGCATATTCGCCACGGCCGTCCCGTGTCAGACGAGGCGGTTGCCGACCTTAGCCGGCGCTACGCGGCCATTGGCGGTTACTCCCCCCTGATTGAAATCACGGTTCGCCAGGCCCAGGGCTTGGCCTGCCGCCTGGCCGACCTGGCCGCCGATGCCCAGTGGGGTGTAAGCATCGGCATGAAGCACAGTCCGCCTTTTATTGCCGAGGGCCTGCGGCAATTGGCCGAGTCGGGGCCGGAGGTGGTCATCCTATTACCCCTGGCCCCACACGCCTCCCGGTTGACCACCGAGGAGTATCTTGAGGCCGCCCGGGCGGCCGCGGCCGAAGCCGGCCTTAAGGTCCCCCTGGTTCCTGCCCTGGACTGGCACACCCATCCCAAATTCGTGGAGGCCTGGGCCCGGCGGGTGCGGGCTGCCTTGGCCTACCTGCCGGCTGGGACGGCGGTAGTCTTCACGGCCCACAGCCTACCGGCCCGAATTTTGAGCTGGAACGACCCGTACCCGGTCAAGGTCCGGGAAACGGCCGAGGCCGTCGCCAAGGCCGCCGGCCTGACAGATGTGCAGGTGGCCTACCAGAGCGCCAGCGCAACCGGGGAACCGTGGCTTGGACCCGACATCCTGGAGGCTCTGGAGGAGCTGGCCCGCCGGGGGGCCCCAGCCGTCCTGGCCTGCCCCGTCGGGTTCGTGGCCGACCACCTGGAAGTCCTTTACGACCTGGACATCGAAGCCCGGTCCAGGGCCCAAAGCCTCGGCCTGCAGTTCGGACGGGTCCCCTCCCTGAATGACGACCCGGACTTTCTGGACGCCCTGGCCGACTCGGTTCTTCAGGCCGTCAGGGGGCTGAGCCGGGGGTGATGGGGGGTCCGAGGGTCGTCATCGTTGGGGGCGGCATCAGCGGGCTGGCAACCGCTTATTTTACCCAGAAACTTCTGGGCCCGGCGGTCGAGATTTGGATATTCGAAGCCGCCGACCGCTGGGGCGGAAAGGTTGCCACCTTACGGACCGAAGATTACTACGTTGAGCTTGGTCCGGACTCCCTGGTGACCTCAAAACCGGCGGCTCTGGAGCTCGCCGCCGAACTGGGCCTTGGGGAAGAGCTCATCTCCCCGGCCCCCCTGCCGGCCTATATCTACTGGGCCGGAAGGCTTCATCCTATTCCTTTCCCCGGACGGCTCCGTTCCCTCATAACCAGCGGCCTTTTCAGCCCCCGGGGCAAGCTGCGGGCCCTGCTGGACCTTTTCCTGCCGCCTCGGCGGGATAACCTGGACGAATCGGTGGGGGCTTTCTTTACCCGGCGACTGGGCCGGGAAGTGGCCGAGCGGTATGCGGGCCCCCTCTTTGCTGGCCTCTACTCGGCTGACGTCTACCGGCTGAGCCTGCTCACCCTCTTTCCCCAGTACCGTGAGCTGGAGCACCGCTACGGCAGCCTGCTCCGGGGGCTGGGGGCGGTGCGGCGGCAGGCGGCCGAAGCCGGGAGCCTTAAATCGATCCGGGGGGGCCTTGAAAGGCTTACCGAGGGGCTGGTGGGGCGGCTTGAAGCCGCCCGGCTCAGGCTCCGCTCGCCCGTGGAAGGGGTTGCCCCGGCGGACGGCCGGTGGCTCATCCGGACTGGCGGGGACGTATTGGCTGCCGACGCGGTGGTCCTTGCCCTTCCGGCCCCCGCGGCCGCCGGGTTGCTGGCGGCCACCGCCCCCAAGTTGGCTCACCTGCTCGGTATTCAGCGGCTGGTGTCGGTCGGGGTCCTGGTGTTTGCCTATCGGGGCGACCCGGGCCTAAAGGGGACCGGCTTTTTGGTGCCGGCCCGGGCGGGCCTCTTTACCGGCGGTGCCACCTGGTCATCCCTCAAGTGGCCGGGCTCGGCCCGGGAAGGCTGGACGGTGATTCGGGCCTACGTCGGCCGGGCTGGGGGGCCGGCCTGGTGGGAGCTTTCGGACGCAGAGCTGGGGCGCCGGGTCTGGGCCGAGCTCTGCCAGGTCTCCCCCCTGCCCCAGCGGCCGGAGGTGGTTTTTGTCCACCGCTGGGCCGACGGCATGCCCCAGTACGAGGTTGGCCACCTGGACTGGCTGGAAAAGGTGGACGGCGAGGTTAAGGCTCTGCCAGGCCTGTTCCTGGTGGGGGCATCCTACCGGGGGATTGGGTTGGCCGACCTGGTTCGGCAGGCTCGGGCCGTGGCCCAAGAAATTGCATGCCACCTTGGATTGGACCGGGTCGTGGCAGGATGATCTGCCCCTCGGCCGGGTCGCCCACCGCCTCGGCCAAGCCCTGGAGGTAAAGAAGGCCGACTACGGCGGCGGTGGCTGCATCCAGCTCGTCGTGGGTCGGCCGGCGGTCCGGCGGTAAAATGAGGCCCCAATCCCGGACCAGTCGGCGGGTGAGCTCCGGGCGGCTGTCTTGTTTGTGGGGAAGACCCAGCCGCTTTTGGGCCGCCCCGGGGAAGACCTCGATTACCCGAAAGCCGTCGGCCTGCAGCCGCTGGGCCAGGGCCATCCCCCGGCGGGTCAGCTCTACCATGGAGGGTAGGGCCGTCCAGAAGACCCGAAACCCCAAACGCACCAGCTCCCGGTCGCACCGGCGGGCAACCCCGAAGCGCCGGCACGCGCAATCGGGCCGCAGGCAGCAGCGGCCGGCAGGCAAAGATAAGGGGGCGTCGACCGCCACGAGGTCTGGCCGGTGGTGGGAAATGAACCTCACAATCTCCTCGTCCCCCAACAAGAGGCAAGTGTAAATCTTCCCATCAACCAGGATGGCTACCCCCGTCGGGCGCCAGGGTCTGGCCGCGAGATCGACGCCGACAACCGTTGTTTTCAACAGTTATTCCCTAAAAAAATGGGGGGCCGGGCTTTGCCCGGCCCCCAGCCGTCTGCCGGTTGCGGGCCCCGGTCAGTATTCAGGCGCCGGAGTGGAAGGGGTCTTCTCCTTCTCGGGGATCTCCGTGACCAGGGCCTCGGTGGTTAAGACCATCCCGGCCACCGATACGGCGTTCTCCAGGGCCGAGCGGGTCACCTTGGTCGGGTCGATTATCCCCCGGGCCAGCATATCGACGTACTCTTCGGCCATGACGTCGAAGCCGATGTTGGGGTTATTCTCGGCGTCCTGGCGCCGGCGGATCTCCCCGACGATGACGCCGCCGTCCAGGCCGGCATTCTCGGCCAACAGTCTAGTGGGCTCCTCGAGGGCTCGGCGGAGGATCTGGACACCGAAGTCCTCGTCACCTTCAAGCTTGAGCTCCTCCAGCGCCTTGGCGGCCACCAGGAGGGCGACGCCTCCGCCAGGCACGATCCCCTCTTCGACTGCGGCCCGGGTGGCCGAGAGGGCATCCTCAACCCGGGTCTTGCGGTACTTAAGGTCGACCTCGGTCGGGGCCCCAACTTTGATCACGGCCACCCCGCCGGAGAGCTTGGCCATGCGCTCCTGGAGCTTCTCCCGGTCGTAATCCGAGGTGGTCTCCTCGATCTGGGCCTTGATCTGCCGGATGCGAGCCTGGATGGCCTCCGGCGACCCGCGCCCCTCGATAATGGTGGTGTTGTCCTTGTCGGCGACCACCCGCCGAGCCTGGCCCAGGTCCTGGAGGGTGGCGTTTTCAAGCTTGCGCCCCAGCTCCTCAGAGATGACCCGGCCGCCGGTGAGGATGGCGATGTCCTCCAACATCGCCTTGCGCCGGTCGCCGAAGCCCGGAGCCTTAACGGCCAGGACGTTGAGCACACCCCGGAGCTTGTTGACGACCAGGGTGGCCAGGGCCTCCCCCTCAACATCCTCGGCGATGATTACCAGGTCCTTCTTGCCGGCCTGGAGCAGCCGCTCCAGAACGGGCAGAATGTCGTTGATGGCGGAGATCTTGCGGTCGGTAATCAGGATGTACGGCTCCTCAATCTCGGCCGTCATCCGCTCGGGGTTCGTCACGAAGTAGGGGCTGATGTAACCGCGGTCGAACTCCATTCCTTCAACGTACTCGACCTCGAACTTCAGCCCCTTGCCCTCCTCGACCGTGATCACCCCGTCCTTACCGACCTTCTCCATCACCTCGGCAATGAGGTTGCCGATCTCCTCATCGTTGGCGGAGATGGTGGCGACGTGGGCGATGTCCTCCTTGCCGCCCAGGGGCTTGGAGAGGTTGCGGATGGCTTCGACGGCCTTCTGGGTGGCCCGGTCAAGACCCCGCTTGATGAGCATAGGGTTGGCGCCGCCGGTAACAACCTTGAGGCCCTCGTCAATAAGCACCCGGGCCAGCACGGTGGCGGTGGTGGTGCCGTCACCGGCCACGTCGTTGGTCTTGGTGGCCGCCTCCTTAAGGAGCTGGGCACCCATATTTTCAAAGGGGTCCTTAAGCTCGATCTCCTTGGCGACGGTTACGCCGTCGTGGGTGATGCTGGGGGCACCCCACTTCTTCTCCAGGGCCACATTCCGGCCCCGGGGGCCAAGGGTGGCCCCAACGGCCTCGGCGGTTATATCCACCCCCCGGCGAAGGGCCCGACGGGCTTCCTCACCGAACAGTATCTGCTTTGCAGGCATCGTCTCACCTCCCTCGACTTACTTGGATTCTTCGGTCAGAACGGCAAGGATGTCAGACTCGCGCAGGATAAGATACTCTTCGTCACCAAATTTTACCTCGGTGCCGGCATACTTGGCGAAGATCACCACGTCCCCCTCTTTAACGTCCAGGGGAACCACGGTGCCGTTTTCCAGCATCCGGCCGGGACCTACGGCGAGGACGACGCCCTCCTGGGGCTTCTCACGGGCGGTATCGGGCAGAACAATCCCGGATTTGGTTACTTCTTCCCGCTGACGGGGCTTGACAAGCACCCGGTCGGCCAGCGGACGAATCCCGGGCTTGGTCGTTACGGCTTCGGGCATGCTCTTCCGACCTCCTTCCGAAGGTTTCTGGGTGTACCTGCGGAGCTTTGCTACACCGATTTTAGGGAATACAGTATTAGAGTCCGATAAGAGCAAACTTAAAAATTTCTTGGAGATCGGCTCGGTCTGCTAAAATGGCTTACGTGACCACCCGGCCCCCGCAAGGGAGCCACCTGCCGCCAATGGAGTGTAATGCAATGCCTGACATCATTGAACTGGCCGGTCTCTTCGTTTTAGGACTTCTGGTGGGAACTTACGGCACCCTGGTGGGTGCGGGCGGCGGGCCCCTCATCGTCCCGGCCCTGCTTCTGATCTTTCACCTGTCACCACATCAGGCCGTGGGAACCTCCCTGACGGTCGTCTTTCTCAACGCTCTCTCGGGCACCGTATCTTACGCCCGCCAGAAACGGGTGGACTACCGGACGGGCCTGAGGTTTGCGGCCGCGACCATCCCGGGGGCAGTTATCGGGGCTTATTTGAGCACGTTCCTCACCGGCCGGCTCTTCAGCATTGTATTCGGCATTTTGTTGCTGCTGCTGGCCGGCTTCATCGTCATCCGGCCCCGGGAAGCCGAACTGGCGGTGGAGGAGGAAACCGGGGCGGCCCTGCCGCCCTGGTACACCCGCCGGGTAATTACCGACGTCAGGGGCGAACAGTATCAGTACGCCTTCAATGAGCCCGCCGGAATTGCCCTGAGCTTCGTCGTCGGGTTTCTTTCCAGCATCCTGGGGATCGGGGGCGGCGTGATCCACGTCCCGGCGCTGGTTTACCTATTCTCATTCCCGCCCCACATCGCCACCGCCACCTCCCAATTTATCCTGGCCATCTCAGCCCTGGTGGGTGCGGGTTCCCACCTGCTTCTGGGCAACGTCCGGCTGGCCTACGCCCTCCCCATGGCAGCGGGGGTGGTCCTGGGCGCCCAGGTCGGGGCCAGGCTCTCCCAACACCTCCACGGCCCGGCGATCCTGCGATTTCTTTCGCTCGCCCTGGTCCTGGTGGGCCTTCGGCTTATCCTGGGCCAGGTGACGCCGGGCTAAACCTGACCAGGGGCGTGGGCCTTGAGGAGGGCCCGGGCCTCCTCTTTGTTTTCAAACCAGAGGGCGTTTATCTGCTTGTAAACCTGCCACTGGGCCGGAACCTCGTCCTCGGGGAAGATGGCCGAGACCGGGCAGGCCGGCTCGCAGGCCCCGCAGTCGATGCACTCGTTCGGGTCGATAAAGTACATGGGGTCCTCGTCGGTGGTGTGGATGCAGTCCACCGGGCAGACCTCGACGCACGAGGCGTCCTTCACCCCAATGCACGGCTCCGTTATCACGTACGTCATCGGGTTTCCCCCTAAACCAGGTCTAAAAGTTTTGGCCGCTCCGAAGGCTCGATGTAAGCCTTGGCTTTGATAAGTTCTAAGAGGCGTTTTCGGCCCCGCATTTCGCCGATTAAGACGGCCCCAACCAGCCGACCGCCTTTGAAAAAGAGCCTTTTGTAGCTTAGGTTTTCAAAGTCGGCCCACTTGATG
>Ga0209989_100099_pt1 | contig 15612 bp, 12 predicted proteins | sample Antgeofumaro1A2B_FD_188083 | JGI IMG/M metagenome (GOLD analysis project Ga0209989, IMG submission 188083) | Geothermal fumarole subsurface microbial communities from Mt. Erebus, Antarctica - 1A2B (SPAdes) (version 2) | ecosystem: Environmental > Terrestrial > Volcanic > Fumaroles | place: Mt....
AAGGCACTTGTTCAAGGAGACGGTCACTCTCTGCCTTTTGCGAACGAGCGCTTTGACTTAGTGGCAGTGCTGGATGTGCTGGAGCATTTGGACGACGACGAAAGGGCGTTGCGGGAAATTTGGCGGGGAAGGTGTGGAGGGTTCGGCAGGTTCAACAGGCACCACCTCAATAGGCTCATGGTTGATGGGCACACCCTCCACTGCTTGCGCTTCCGAGGCTTCCTCCCGTCCTCCCCGACGGGTTCGTGGAACGGGCGGTTTTGCTGCCTTTGCAGGGCGTGCCGCCACCCGCACAAGCATACCCAAACTCCCTGCTCCTTGCTCCCATGCTGCTGCAAGGAAGGTATCACCGAGCAACTCCGATAAGACCTTTGGGGCTTTCTCTTTGTCAGGGATGATGATGCTGCCCAATCGGGGATGGCGGGCTTCTTTGCCCGAAAGCGTTGCCGTTTGAATGGCATCCAAGTTCAACTGTTTAGCGAAGTTCGCCAAACTCAACAGCGTCCGCAAGTCCATGTCGGTGGCGACATATCGGTGAGCGATGGAGATGAGCTGGGGCAATTTGACAATCATGCGCGACTCCAGCAACTTTTTCGCCAACGCTTTCAGGAATTGCTGCTGTCGCTCCACCCGCCCCAAATCACCTCGGGGATCAAAGTGCTCAATTTTGACCTTGCACTTGGGGCAATAGCGGCGGTAGCCCTTGCCGCGATAACGGACGAACCCAATGGCTTGCTCGCCGTCAAGGTGGTATAAGCCGCGCTGAAGGTGGATGTGCAGTTTGCCCCAGTTGTCGTCGTAGTGCATGTCATATTCCACGAACAACTCCACGCCGCCGACCAAGTCCACCAACTTGACGAAAGCGTCAAAGGTGATTTGGACGAAGTGGTGCGTTTCAATACCGAACTGTTCTGCCAAAACTTGCTGAAGCAGTTCTGGTCCCCCGATGGCGTGGGCGGCGTTGATTTTGTGCAATTTGCCATTGAAGCGGACAATGGTGTCACGGGGAATAGACAAGATGGCGGCTTTCCCGTTTCGGCTCAAACTGACAATTAAGATGGTGTCGGAGCGAGCAGGGCGAGGTAAAGGGCGTGCTTTGTTGTCGTAGTCGTAATCGGCACCAACAACGAGAATGTTCAAGCGGTCACGACCCGCAAAAGCGTAGTCGGGTGGCACGAACCAACTGGCAACTCGCTCCGCCAATCGGACAGGCAGCGATTTTTCTCCATGCCGGCTTAGGTAGACAGAGACACCTGCTAACGCCGACAGAACGGGCACCATGATGGCGGCAATGAGAAGCAATCTGCGACGCCACCGTTGTCGCCTGTCAATGGGGTTGCGGCGTCTCAGCAAATGTCGGTCAGGTTTCATAGCCGTTGCGCCTCCCGCTCTCATTCTAACGGCTCACAGACCGAACCGTCGGAAAATTTCGTCTACATGCCGCACGAAATAGCCGTAGTCAAACAATTCATCCAACTCCGAGGGCGAAAAGGCTTTAAGCACTTCGGGACGGCTTTCAAGGATGGCTTTGAAAGGACGCTCCTTTTGGATGGCTTCAAAAGCGCATTGCTGGACCAGTTTGTAAGCCTCCTCTCGCGACCACCCTTTCTTCACCAGCGCTAACAACACCCGCCCTGAGAAAACGACTCCCTGCGTCCTCTCCAAATTGCGCCGCATGTTTTCAGGGTTGACCACCAACCCGCGCACGATGGCAACGAATTGGCGCAAGATGTAGTCGGTCAGAATGGACGCTTCCGGCAAAATTACCCGCTCCACCGATGAGTTCGTCAAGTCTCGCTCGTGCCAAGTGGGGATGTTCTCCAGAGCCGGGATGACCATGCTCCGAACCAAGCGCGCCAGCCCGCACAACCGCTCGCTTTTAATAGGGTTGCGCTTGTGGGGCATGGCGGATGAACCCCGCTGCCCCGCTAAAAAGGGCTCTTCCACTTCGGCAATCTCCGTCCGCTGCAAGTTGCGAATTTCCGTCGCAAATTGTTCCACCGAAGCGGCGATAAGCGACAACACGCACAGGTATTCGGCATGTCGGTCGCGCTGCAAGATTTGAGTGCTCACTTTTGGTCGGTTCAAACCCAATTTGCGCAAAACAATTTCCTCCACGCGCGGGTCAACGGTTGCGTAAGTACCCACTGCCCCAGAAATCTTCCCAGATGCCACCCGTTCCTTGACCGCCAGCAGTCGCTCCTTTTGACGCTCTAATTCCGAGAGCCAAACAAGCAGTTTCAACCCAAAGGTGATGGGTTCGGCGTGGATGCCGTGAGTCCGTCCCATCATGAGAGTGTGCTTGTGCTCAACAGCGCGCTGTCGGACAGACTCTATGGCTTCGTCAAGGTCGCGTTCCAAAATCTCACAAGAGCGTTTGAGCAAAAGTCCCAACGCCGTGTCTTCCACATCGTAACTGGTAACGCCCATGTGGACAAAACGAGCTTCCTCGCCCATGTTTTCCGTCAAGGCTCTCACGAAGGCAAGCATATCGTGCTCCATCTCCCGCTCCAGCTGGAGCACTCGCTCAACGGTGAAGGAAGCGCGTTCTTTAATTTTGCGGGCAGCCTCTTTGGGGATAATCCCCAATTCCGCCCACGCATCGCAGATGGCTAACTCCACTTCCATCCACGCCTTGAACTTGCTCTCCAAACTCCACAACTTGCGCATTTCAGGATAACTGTAGCGCTCCCAAACAGCACAACCCATTCGTGACCACTCCGCTGTTGACAAGGCTTTTCAGTGCGCCCTTCAAATCTTGCCACAGGCGCTGGAAGGTTTGATAGCCGTCAACCGCCATAGCGGCGACGGCGTAAGGTGTCCAGTGTGACTGCTGAGACGACAACGCCACCAATGACGACTTCGTGCCAAGGGGGCGGAACATTCCAAAACAGCAAGCCGTTTTTAAGCACGCTCATGAACAAGGCCCCAAGGATCGTCCCCCACAGCGTCCCTTGCCCCCCCATCAAACTGGTTCCGCCAATAACCACCGCTGCAATAACATAGAGTTCCCACGCTACGCCCACATTAGGGTCACCGGAGTTTACATAAGCGGCTGTCAAGATTCCCGCAATGGCTGCACATCCACCCGAAGCCATGTAGCAACCGAACCGAACGGCATCAACAGGGACACCCGAAAGCCGAGCCGCTTCCAAATTGCCTCCAACGGCGAAAATATAGCGCCCCCACCGCATCCGATAAAGCACCAGCAAAGCAAGGACAGCGAAAATAAGCAGCGGGATGACGGGCACAGGGAGCCAACCCCATAGCGACCCTTGCCCCAACACCGCAAACCGCTCTGGCAAGTTCACGATGGGTTGTCCACCTGTGACGGTGGTGCAGAGGACAGTGGCGAAACCTCTCGCTGCACTCAAAGTGCCCAAGGTGATAATGAAGGGTGGCACCCTCAGTTTCGTCACGAACAGTCCATGCCATGCCCCAACAAGCACACCCATCCCTATCACTGCGAGCACTGCCAGCGGGATGGGGAAGTGAGCGAACACCATCAAGTAGGCAACCACAACCCCGCTTAGCGCCACTAATGAACCGGGCGATAAGTCAATCCCGCCCGTCAAAATGACCAAAGTTTCACCGATGCCCATGATGCCAAACAACGCCGCTTCCCGTGCGATAACTTGCAGGTTGTAGGCATTTAAGAATTTCGGGTCACGCCAAGCCGAAAGCAGCACGAGTGCAACGATGGCGAGGATGAGGGTCGCTTCCTGAAACACCCGTCGTCCTCTCACCCTTTAAGCCCTCCTTGCCGTCCCCAAAACATTTGCCCCTGCCGTCGCGACTCAGCCACTTCAACGGATTGACAGATGTAGGGGCGGCTCCCACGCTATCCTGACGACGGCGAGGGTTTTGGGTTTCAGCGTGTTCTCGCAGACTTCAAACTTTTACAGCAACGAAAGTTTGCCATGCCTTCCCAGTGGGTTGTTCCCTTGACGACAGCGGTTAGTTAGGCTATCGTGTAATTGTCATCTCCTTGCGAGACCTTGAACGACGGTTGGGCAAATCTGCTGAAGGTTGGGGGGAGAGTGCTGATGGCGGAGTTTGGAGATTTACGGCGGCGCGTTGACGAGATTGACGAACAAATCCTTCGGCTGTTGGTGGAGCGCGCTAAGTTGGCGCGGCAGATTGCTTTTCTCAAACAGCAGAACAGTTTGCCCCTTTACCACCCGGAGCGGGAAGGGGCAATTTTGGCGCGATTGACGGCGATGCCCCACGATCCCCTTCCCGACCGAGCCATCAAAGCCATCTTTCGCGAGATTGTTTCCGCTTGCCGAGCGGTGGCACGACCCCCCAAAGTTGCTTTCCTTGGTCCGCTTCACTCCTTCTCGCACCTTGCTTGCGAAGAGCATTTTGGCACTTTCGTGGAAGCCCTCCCGCAGCGAACCATCCACGATGTCTTTCGGGAAGTAGAGCGAGAAAACGCCGATTTCGGCATTGTCCCTGCCGAAAATGTGGCGGAAGGTCCCGTTGGCGATACGCTGGACGCCCTTTTGCAAACGCCCCTCAAAATCGTGGCGGAAGTGCTGCTTACGGTGAACATGTGCCTTCTCTCCAAAGTATCGTCGCTGCAACAAATCCGCCGAGTTTACTCGCGAGAGATTGCGCTGGCGCAATGCAAGCAGTGGCTCCAAACGCATCTGCCCCATGCCGAGCAAATTCCTGTCGCCAGCACGTCGGAAGGAGCGGAGCGGGCAGCCAATGACCCTGAAGGCGCTGCTATCGGACCTAGACGCGCTGCTGATGCTTACGGATTACAGGTGTTAGCCGAACGCATCCAAGATGTGCCCATGAACTTGACCCGCTTTTGGGTCTTGGGGCGACGCATGCCTGCCCCTTCAGGAGTTGACAAAACCAGCATCGCCTTCTCCGTCCCCCATCGCCCCGGCACCCTCTACCAAGCCCTCGGCGCTTTCTACCGCCATCGCATCAACTTGACAATGATTGCCTCTCGCCCCGCCCGCCATGCGCCGTGGGAGTATGTCTTTTTCGCCGACTTTCAAGGGCATGTCAACGATGAGCCTGTGCAAGCGGCATTGAGTGAGTTAGCAAAAGAGTGCCTGTTCCTCAAAGTTCTGGGCTCTTACCCTGAAGCCGTTGAAGTTTTGTAGCCGTTGAAGGGCAATGACCTTTGAAGGAGGCAAATGTGATGAGTGCGCTCATTGTTGTGCTATTGGTCTTGCTGCTTTTGGCAATTGGGGCGGTGGTGATTTACAACCGTCTTGTTCGGTTAATGATGCTCGCCGACAATGCGTGGAGCGATGTAGATGTCCAGTTGAAGCGCCGCCACGACCTCGTGCCCAACTTAGTGGAAATTGTCAAGGGGTATGCGGCGCATGAGCGACAAACTTTGGAAGCGGTCATCCATGCCCGCAATGCAGCGTTGTCCGCCAGCGACCCGCAACAGAGGGTAGAAGCGGAAAACATGCTCACGGCAGCCCTGCGGCAGTTGTTCGCCCTCGCTGAAGCCTATCCTGAACTGAAAGCCAACCAAAACTTCCTCGCCTTACAACAGCAACTGGCAGCCATCGAGGAAGACATCGCCAACGCTCGCCGTTACTACAATGCGGTCGTTCGCGATTACAACACCCGCTTGGCGACCATCCCCGACGGGCTCATTGCTGCTCTCGTCGGTTTCCAACGCAAACCCTTCTTCGTCGCTGAAGAGGAAGAGCGAGAAGCGCCTAAAGTTCGGTTTTGAAGCCGGCACACGAGAGGGGGAGTCAAATTGCCGTCAGGGCGCATCCATGAGACGGTCAATTTGCTGTTGCTTCCACCGACCGTTTACTGGCTGCCGGAGCCGTTGACAAAACTGCCCTTCATTGCGGGCTACTTGGTGGGCACTTTTTGGGTGACGCCCGATTTGGATTTGGCGAAGAGTCGGGCATCGCACCGTTGGGGTGTGCTGCGATGGGTGTGGCTGCCATATGCGTGGTTGTTTCCTCATCGGGGTTTGTCCCACCGCCTTCTCCTCGGCGCATTGACTCGAGTGCTCTACCTTGCCGCTTTAGCCGGGTTGGGATTGTGGTGCTTGGACTATTGGGGCTACTGTTGGCGCTTGAACTTCTCCTTCAGCCGCAGTTGGCTCAGTTTCTTTGCGGGGCTCCTCGTTGCTGACGGCATTCATTTGCTCCTTGACACCCTTTGCACGCGCCGATGAGCGCTTTTCCTTTAACGGGGTGGCGGCAAAAACAACATCGGCTTGAATTGCCACCGCATGGCAAGGGTGTGCTGGTCGGCATAGTGGGGCGATTGGGGGTCTTCGCTTTGACCGGGCGGCAAAATATTCATGCCACGCGGTGGGATTGACACTTCCACAATTTGGATGTAAGCGCCCCGATTGGGACCTTGGATGGGGGGGAGTGGGTCAAAGCGCCACAAAGGTTTTCGGAAGCCCCAATGAGCGATGTCGCCTTTCTCCTTGCGCAACCGCTCTAATGCTGCCCGCAGTGCCTTTACCATCACCACTTCCTTCTGCTCGCCGTTCAGGTAGTCGCGGGAAAGGCGGCGAGGTGGATTGTCTGCGAAGACATACCAAAGCAGGCTGGGTTGGATGGCGATGCGGAACAAACTTTTGTCGCCAAAGTCGCCCAAGTCGTCGGCGAAGGTGACATCTTGCAAGGCTTCAAACCACCCTTCAAACACGGTCGCCCCCACACTTCCTTCGCTCCGTTGGTTGTCCCAACGCCTAAGCAAGTCAGCAATCATCTGTAACTCCGCATCATCGGGGGCAACATGCTGAATAGCCTGCAGCAACAATGGCTTGAAGTAATCAGCGCGGATATCGTAGCCTTCAATGTCCACGACGAAGCGACGCAAATCGTCAAGGGTCAATTTTGGCTTGCTGCGGAGCAGGTCAATGATGCGTTTGACATGATGGATGGCGCCCCATCGGGGCAAGTCGCCATTGTCCCACCAAACAGCCGGTTTGTTGTTCCAGTTGGCGAAAAAGCCTTGGGGTGGGTTGATTTGCTGCGGTAGTTTTTCAAAGGGCACGAAGCCTTGCCAATCAAACTCGCCTGTGCCGGGCGTGGGGAAGCGGGGGTCAACCCCTTCCGCCCGAATGGGGTAACGCCCGCAGAACCAAAAGCCAATGTCGCCATCTTTCGTGGCGACGAAGAAGTTATGGCTGGTCGCGATATGTCGGCAGGCTTTTTCAAACTCGCGCAAAGTGCGGGCTTTGTGGAAGGCATAGATGGCGCGCAAAGCGCCCAATTCCCTGCCCGCATAGGCTTTTGCCCGCGCATAAGCAACCCCTGCTTTCTCGTCCCAACGGAGCACAACACCGTGCACCGTTCGGCACACTTCCAGTTGCTCTGGCTCGTCCTTTCCCTTGACAAAAATTAGTTCCACCCGTCGCTCCATTGGCTTCCACTCGCCGCGATAGAGGTAGCGATATTTGCTCTCCTTGCTTAGATGCTCGGCGAAAATGTCCACATTATCGCCGGCGCCGCTGGTGGTCGTCCAAGCGAGGTAACGGCTCATACCGATGAGAACGATGGGGATGCCGGGGAAGGTCATGCCCCGCACTTCAAACTTTGGGCAATAAAGGGCAATTTCGTAAGCGATGGAAGGCGTTCCCGTTGCCATTTGCGGTCCACCCAAAAGCAGCGGTCGCCCCGTCGCCGATTTTTGCGGAGCCACCACCATTGCGTAACTGCCAAACCGAGTGAACAATCCTAACCGCTGACACCATGCAAGGCTGTCCCATTCCTCTGCGACGCGAATAGCCTGTTGGAGAACGGCGAGAGATAGGGGGCTGGGGGCTGGCAAGAGCGACTTGACACCCTTGTCCCTTGTCCCCTGTCTCTTGTCTTCTCCGTGCACGGTGGTGGGCGAGGTGGGGTCATTTTGCCATACAAGGTCATTTAGCACGCTCATTGCTTGCGCCCCAAACCGCAATTGCAAGTAGAAGCGCAGCTGGAGTATCCGCAATTCCTCGCCACCCGAACTGCCAAATCGCTCTGCCATCATGTGTGCGATGGCGATGGTGTCGGTTGGCTTCCAGGGGCGCAGTCGGGTGACGCCCAAATCCTTGAGGCGTTGCGGCATCGGTCGCTTGCCCGCGTTCACTTGAGCGATGACAGCATTGATACCGTCGGCGAAGGCTTTGAGAACGAGTTGCCCCTCACTGTCAAGAGCGGCGAATTGCTCCCACCGCTCCGCTTCGGTGTAACCGAGGAGGCGGCGCTGTTTGTCCTGCTCCACAGCCTCCTCGCCCATTAGTTCTGCCAACTCGCCTTTGGCGGTGCGGCGGTAAAACTCCATTTGCGCCAAGCGGTCTTGGGCTTGGACATAACCGCTGCCGTAAAAGACACCGTAAAGGCTTGGAGCGTCAATGTGCGGGACACCATAGCGGTCGCGAACAATTTTCACCGCCGCATTTCCCACCCGAAGCGTTTCCACCTTTTGCCCCACTGCTTGCCCAAAACAAAAAAGCATCGCCAAAATTGCAGTGAGCCACCGCATCCTCATCACCTAAAGACCTATGGATTTTCGCCACCTTTTGCGGTTTGAAGGGAAGCGACAGCTTTCCGAACTTCCCAATTGTTCGCCCTTAATGCCTCTTCCGCTTCCTGCAGGCTCACGCCCGTCAACTGGGCGACGATGCGTTTTGCCCGCTCTCGCAACTTGACACTCCATGTGCGCAAATCAATCATCAGGTTGCTGCGAACGCGACCGAGTTTGACCATCGTGGCAGTGCTGAGCATGTTCAGGATGAGTTTTTGAGCAGTGCCCGCTTTCATTCGGGTGGAGCCCGCCACGATTTCAGGACCGACGACGGGAGCAATCACCACATCGGCGACGGCAGCGATAGGGGCATCGCGGTTGACAGTTATCGCAACCGTTTTGGCGCCGCGCTTTTGCGCTTCCTCCATCGCTGCAATCACGAAAGGCGTTCGCCCACTGACGGAAAGCCCTACGACCACATCGTTTTCGCCCACATTCAACTGGCGCATTGCTTCGCGTCCTGCTTCCATGTCGTCTTCCGCCCCTTCCACTGCCCGAAAGACGGCTTGCGGACCGCCTGCGATGATGCCGATAACCCAATCGGGGGGTGTGCCGAAAGTTGGGGGGCATTCGGCAGCATCCATGATGCCCAATCGCCCGCTGGTTCCCGCCCCCACATAGATGAGCCGACCACCCCTTGACAATCCTCGCACTGCCCACCGGACGGCTTGGGCAATGGCAGGAATTTCCTGCCGAACCGCTGGGGCAACTTTGTGGTCTTCATCGTTGATGAGTGTCAAGATGGCTTCCACATCCAGTTGGTCAAGGAAGAGAGAGGCAGGGTTGCGCTGCTCGGAGAGCAACTTGGGCAGGACTTCCACTAAGCCCGCACCCAAGTCAAAGTAGCCCCATTGCCGTCCTGTTTCCATTAAGCGTTGTAACCAACGGTCAGTGATTCGCCAACCTAAATGTCGGGCAGCGAGGAGCGCTGCACCCAAGTGGGGCGGGAGAAGAGGTTCATGAATGACGACACTGGGCAATCGTTCCGAAAGGGCTTGGCAAAACCACAACGGCATGGCTTCCGTCAAGCGAAAAACGCCCCCCGTGAAACTGGTGGGGAAATTCGTGGCTTCTTTACACACGGTCGCCAGTTTTCGGTAAACCGCTGCCGCACTTTCAGCAAGATGCTCGGTGGCTTGGTGAAGGATGCGTTGAGCGGCGCGGTCACCCATTTCAGCAGTTTTCGCCACCACCGTCGCCAGCCATGCCAATTCGTATTTCGCCAAGTCACCGTTAGCCAGCAAAATTGCCACATCCCGAAGGCTGTTAAGCATCAAGGCTTTGATCAGGGTTTCTGTCAAGCGAGTGGGCTCATCCCGCCCGTCCTGAGCGCGAGCGGCAGCGCGAAGGGCTTGAAGGGAAATCCAAGTGGCGCTTCCTTCATCGCCGAACCAATGTCCCATCCCGTCAACGCGAACTCGGTGGCCGTTGACGATGCCGATAGCGAGGACACCTGTCCCCGCTACGACCACAACCCCATCTTGTCCTGCCAATGCGCCCGCGTGAGCAATGACGCCATCGTTGTCAAGGAGGAAGGGCACAGGAAGGCGTTGGCGAAGTTGCGTTTGGGCGAAGGTGTGCGAGGGAGACTGGGGTTCGTCAGCCCCCGCCATGCCAACGAACACAAGGGCAACTTCTTCCCAGTCGGCTTGGGCGATAGTCAAGGCGGCATCACATGCTGCCTTGACATTCTCAAAGCCTGCTTCGCCCCAAGTGAGAGGGTTTGCCCCACCTGCCGTTCCCACTGCTAAAACGCTTCCGTCTTGGTCAACGATGGCGGCGACGGTTTTCGTGGCGCCACCGTCCACTCCAAGAACGAACGACATCTTCCGATTGCCCCCTTCCGTTGGAACAAATGCTGCTTCAAATTCGTCCAACAGTGTGGCACAACCCTTGCGATTGAGACGGTTTGCTGACACAATAAGAATGTCGCAAGTCCATCTTGAGCGCGGTGATGGGACATGCCCAAAAGCGTGTTGGGCATTAACATGGGCAATCATGCCATCAAAGTGGTGGAACTGACGCGGCGGGGGAATTCCTTCGTCGTGCAGAACCTCTTGACTGCCCCTACCAAAGAAGCCATCGTCTCGGGGGAAATGATTCAGCCCGATGTTGTCGCCGCCACGTTGAAAGACCTTTTGAAGACGGCAGGTATTCGCACAAAAGAGGCAGTGATTTCGGTGGGGGGTCAAACGGGCGTGGTTGTTCGGGTTACCGAGTTACCAAAGATGCCTCGCAAGGAATTGGTGAAAGCCATTCCGCTGGAGATTGAGCGCCACTTGCCTTTTCAGTCCGCCAACATGGTGCAGGACTATACCCTCCTCAGGGAACCCGAGGAAGTAGAAGAAGGCGGGCAAATCCCTATCTTATTTGCGGCAGCGAGAGCAGATTTGGTAGATGCCTACTTGGCAGCCGTAGGGCAAGCCGGATTGTCACCCTTTGCAGTAGAAGTGGAGCCCTTAGCAGCAGCGCGGGCTTTCTTCGCTGCTCGTGGCTTTGGGTTAAGGGATGGTGAGCATGGGCGAGTGTCCGTCTTGGTCAACATTGGCTATGAAGGCACTGAAATTTCCTTCGTGGAAGGTGCCACCCTCATCTTCACCCGTTTGGTTCCTTTTGGTGGGCGTCACTTGACAGAAGATATTCGCGACCATCTGGGATTGGACCCAGAGGAAGCGGAGCGGCTCAAAATTGAGCAAGGTGTGGCGTGGATAGAACGGGCAGTTCCTCCAGCGGAGGTTCCTTCGGTCGCTGTGGAAGAGCCGGTTGCCCCTCCCACCCCGCCCACTCAGCCGGTTCCCCCTGTTGCCCTACCTTCTCAAGAGGAAGCACCGACCCTGACTTTTGAACTGCCAACCGAGTCAACCCCGAAGGAAGCGCCCCCTATCTCCTTTGAGTTGCCCCCTGAGGTTGCCCCTCTGGCGGAGAAAAAGGAAGAAAGTCAAGCCCCCTCTTTGGAGTTCTCCTTGCCATTGCCGGGCGAGGAACCTTCTCCGCCCCCGCCACCACCAACTCCGTCCCCTGCCCCTTCGCTGGAATTTGCCCCGGCGGAGTTCGGCATCCAAGCCCCACCCCCTCCCCCGACGGAGGAGTGGGTGCCGACCCCTCCACCGACCGAAGCGTTGCCCATTCACGAGTTGATTTACAACGCTATCAGTGCCCGCTTGTTGGAGTTAGCGGGCGAGATTGCCCGCTCGGTAGAGTTCCTGATGAGCCAACGCCCGAATATCACGGTAGACGAAGTTTACCTTCTGGGGGGCGGGGCGCTGTTGAAGGACCTTGACAAGTTCCTTCAAGCCCACTTGGGAATCCCTGTCGTGCCTCTCAATCCGTTCCGATACATGGATGTCAGCCCCGTTACCTCTCGTTTGGGACGCGATTATGTGGAACGGATGGCACCGATGTATGCCGTTGCTATCGGTTTAGCCCTTTGGGCTTACTTGTGAGGTGATGCCCGATGGCAGCAAAGAGAAAGCAACGCCTTAGCAGCGTCAAGTTGAACTTGATGCCGCCTTATATTGCGGCGGCTCGGAAAGTGAAGGCGGCAACCATCGCCACGGTCGTCTTAGTCCTCCTCATCCTCGGCGCGATGGGGATATGGTGGCGCAGCAACGCAGCTCAGATTGCCCGCTTGAACGAAGAACTGCAACAAAAGAGTGCCGAAGCCAGCAAGGTGAAAGAACTGGAAGACAAGGCATCCCGAATTCGCAGCGAAGTGCAGGACATTACGACGGCGCTGACTATTTTGGACGACATCCGAAACTCTGGCAAGGAATGGATGGGGTTGCTCTTGAAAATCCGTGAGTGGATTCCCGAAGATGTCCGCTTGACCTCCCTGACCTTGCAAGGCGGACCCACAAACGCCCAATCGGTTGTCCTAACGGGTTACACTACCTCCCTGCGGAAACTTCGGGACTTTTACAGCCAGTTGAGCCAGTCGGCACTTTTCACCAATGTGCAGTTGCAGTATGTGGAAAAGAATGGAGCGCCTATCCCTGTGACTGGGCTTCCCCCCGTTGTGCCGAAGCCTCCCGAAAAACCCAAGGTTGGTGCGGAATTGGGGCAACCAAGTCCGAGTGGGGCTTCCCCTGCAGGTCCTGGGATGGCGCCAGGCGGTGCAGGAGCGCCCGGCATCCCGCCTGGGGCAATGGCAGGACCACAAGCAATGGGGGCACACGAACCGACAGGAGGAACGGGGGCACGGGGTATGCCGTCTGAGGCGTCAACGGGACCAGAACCAATGGGAATGCCTAGTGGGGCGATGCCGGGGGCTCCTGGGATGGGGGCGATGCCTCCGATGATGGGCGGACCGATGATGGGTGGTCCGATGTTTGGGGCGGGACAGCAGCAAGTCCCAATCGTTCGCGACCCGACCGCTCCGCGAAACGCCGTCTACTTTGCTATCGTAGCCACTTTAGCCCAACCAGTGCAGGTGGCTAAATCGCTTCAACCTCCCCAACCGGCGACGGGAATGCCGCTTGGCGGAATGCCCCAAATGGGTCCAGCCGTCTCTATGGGACCGGAAGCGGCAAGAGCAGAAGGCGCCGCTCCGCCTACCCCTCCTGAAGCCGAAAGAGGCGAGACAGGAGGCAGATTAGGTCGGAGAAGGGGCTTGGGGGGAGAGGAAATGTGAGCGAGCCCTTTGAGACAAGGAGGGCAAAGAAATGCGCGGAATTCCTTGGTGGGCTGTCTTGGTAATTGGGTTGGTCATTGCCGCTCTCGCCAGCGGGGGTATCTTTTACTTTGCCATCCGCCCCCAACAAGAACGCCTCCAACAACTCCACAAGCAAATCCAAGAACAAGAAGCCATCATCGCCCGCCGTTCACAAGCGGAAAAGGATTTGGAAAAAGCCCAACAGGAAGCCCGAGAGGCACGCATCCGTTGGCAGGAAGTCCGAAAAGAGTTGGCGCCTTTGCGTCTGCCTGACCTAAATGACCCCGCTTCCCTGTGGCAAGCCATTTTGGACTTCCAAGCCGAATCAGGCGGCTACTTTGAGCGTGACCTGCGCAAATATTTGGCGGAACTGGCAAACGAATGCGGTGTGGAACTTTACTACCAGAGTGTGCCTGTCATCCAGTTGACTTCCTTGCAGCCAACCGCCCTTGCCGGGATGATTCGGAGCGGTTACTTCCGTTGGGGACAGATGACCCTTCAGGTGGACGGGCGCTTTGCCGATATCTTGCGCTTCCTTGAACGCCTTCCTCACTTCACCCGTCCTATCGTCGTCCAGACCCCCCAATTCCAGTTGCTCCCCAACAGCAAAGTTCGGGCAACTATTCCTATTGAGGTTTACGCTCTTGTGGAGACCCACGAAGGGAAACCTGCTACCAGCCTCGGTACTCCAACCACCACCAGTCCAACGGGGGCACCTACAATGGGGGCGCCCACGATGGGGGCACCTACGATGGGGGCACCTACGATGGGAATGCCGATGGGCGGACCAATGGGCGGACCAAGTGCCCCCATGATGGGCGGACCGACGGGTGCTCCGGCGGGCGCTCATGGAGGCGGCGGTCCCCCAACGGGCGGTCCATCAGGTCCTGGTCCAGCTGCGCCATCCGGTCCGCCTGCATCAGAGTAAAGAAAGCGAAGAAATGACAACAAGACAGCAAAGTGCCGACGGAGTGAAGATTGTTTGAAAGCGAGGTGAATTGTGTGAGGCAACAATGGGAGCAAATGACAGAGCAACAAAAGAAACTCGCTGTTGTGTTGGTTGTGGTGATTGTGCTCGTGTTAGCGCTTATCATCTGGCAATTGTTTCCTCGTTCTCCCAGCCATACTACTCCTCAGCAAACGGCGACGGCGCCCAGCGGACCGTCTCCAACGGGGGGGTCCCAAACTGGAACACCTGGTGGGGCGACTGGGACAGGGGTTGGAGCCCCAACGCCCCCTGCAGGACTTCCTGGCGCTGCCCCTGCAGTGACCATGGGGCCGCCCTCCGCCGCTCCTGCTCCCGAGGCACCGGCCCCTCCGCCACCAGGGAAATTGGAGAAGCCTCCACGCCCTGGTCGCCCCGACCCCTTTGCTGACCTAAGATTAACCCGCCCCCTTCCGCCCATCACTATTTCCCTTCCGCCCAGCCCTCCGCCTGCTGTCATTGTTCGGGCTGGCTCACTGGGCACAGAGAGTTTTAGCCTCCAAGACCTTGCTTCTGGCATCCCGCCCCTCCAAGCCCAACAAGTTGATGTCCGCTCTTACTTCGCCCTAACCCGACGCGCTGAGGAGGGAGGAGGCGAACTCCCCGGCTGGCGCCTTGTGGGAACAGTGCTTTCTGAGAACAGCGTCGGGGCGATTATTCAGATGCCTGACGGACGCACCCGCACCGTCCGCCCTGGAGACCGAGTTGCCCTGGGGGGCGAGGAATACACAGTGAGCCGAGTGGAAGAACAACGCGTCGTTTTGAAGGATAGCGAAGGGCGGACGCATCTCGTCTCCCGGCGTATTGGGATTGCTCCCGCCTCACCTCGCGGGGGGGCGATGCCTTACGGACCTTCCGGTCCGAGCGGCTATTGACACAATTTGCGCTGGACGCTACAATAGCCCGTGACGGAGGTGACTAACGATGCGTTGGTTGACAATTTTGATGGTCGCTACTCTCTCCGTTAGCGGCGCTGTAAAGGCGATGGCGCAACAGTCGCCGTTGGAAAGGGTCATTCCTGAGATTAGTCTTGACCAAGCGACCCTCTCCGATGTGCTCAACTACCTCTCCGAGGAGACGGGGCTTAACTTCTCCGTTGACCCGATCCTGGGGAACATCCCGATTACTTTGCGGTTGCGTAACCAAACTGTTCGTAGCATCCTTCAAACGATTGCTGACAGGGCAAATGCCGATTTTGCCTATGACCCTCAAACCAACACGGTACATTTTCGGTATCGCCAGCCGCTCGCCTCTTCAACATCTGTCCGAGCCCCGACCCCTCCGCCTCCCACGACGGAAACTATCTCGTTGAACTGGGAACGCATCCGCTTTCGGTTCCTGAATGCTTATGATGGCGTCCTGTTGTTCGGCGGAACCATCGTGGCGCCCCTCTTTAGCCCCCTCGGCTTTGGCGGACTTGGCGGCTTTGGTGGCTTGGGCGGCTTCGGTGGTG
>Ga0209989_100100_pt1 | contig 15562 bp, 10 predicted proteins | sample Antgeofumaro1A2B_FD_188083 | JGI IMG/M metagenome (GOLD analysis project Ga0209989, IMG submission 188083) | Geothermal fumarole subsurface microbial communities from Mt. Erebus, Antarctica - 1A2B (SPAdes) (version 2) | ecosystem: Environmental > Terrestrial > Volcanic > Fumaroles | place: Mt....
GGCTGTTCGGCCACCCAATCGGCTACACGATACCAATGCGCCCAGGCTGGCTCTGTGCCTTGCCAGTGCCACTTACTGGGCAAGCGGCCGAACAGCCCGAGGAGCAACAGCACGGCCAAGAGGGCCCACCGCGCCCAAGCCATCCGCTCCCCACGGCTTCGCAAAAAACGGTCCCAGCCAGCACCTGCCAGGATGCACGCCGGCGCTATCGCATACAACCAATACATGGCGATCAGCCCCGGCGCAAACCAGAGCGGACCGAGCGTATGCACCAGTACGGTCAGTCCCAGCCATACGGCTAGCCCGAACTCCAAAGGACGGGCACGAGCAGCTCGAGGTAGTTCGCGCATGCAGCCCGGCGATGTTACCCAGGGCACGACCAACAGCAGCATCCCGTGGCCGTAACAGCGCAGTAAACGCACCAATTGCGCGGCCAACTCTTCCCAGCTCCATCCCGGCTTGGCGAACGGGGCATAACTCGACGGCAAATAAATCCAGGGAGGATTGGGCCACACATGGGCAATACCGGGCCAAAAGCAGGCCAGACCCGAAGCGATGGCTACGGCCACGCCGAGGGCCAGGCACAGCCAGTCGCGCCCTGTCCCTCGTCGGGCGAGGAGCGTAGCCGCGCACCCGCCTACAACTCCCAGGGCTGCGTTGTGCCGGGTCAGCGCCAGCAATCCGGCAAGCGTGCCAGAGACACACACCCCAACGGATCGCGTCTCCGACGCCAGCATCAGTGCCAATACTCCCAACAGATTGCACAGAGCATAAGGGGTTCCGGTGGCCAACCAAGGCGTGAGGGACAGACTGGTCGCCAGAATAACGATGGCGATCGTGGCAGCACGGGCCGAAACCCGCCTCCGGGTCATGTGGTACAGGACCGCGATCAACGCCAGTGCCGTGCCGACCCCTTGTGCGCGCAGTGCTGCCAAGCTGGGACCGACCAGCGCCTGGACCGGTGCCCACCATAGGTACGCGCCAGGCGGATAAATGCCCGGATTGTCCGCTTCGTAGAGCCAACGTCCTTGGACTACCTGCCGGTAGCCTCCCCAGGCATAGAAACACTCGTCTCCCCACGAGTCCAGCGCCAGCGCACCCAGAAGCAAAAGCGGTGTCGGCAGCGACAAGACCAGCCAAAATGTCCATCGGCGTTCGGCACAGCGACCGAGCGCAGCCAGCGCCGCTTGTCCGGTCCTGCCTCCCCGCAGAACGTGAGGCAATACCGCGGCTTGCTCCGCATACCCGTGTGGCGCCTGCTCGGTCATCCTTCGTGCCTTATTCACGCTGCACTCGCATCTGCCTGCGATCGTTCTCTTCGGCCAGCCACCAGTACAAGGCCTCGGCAACGAGCCGGTGTCCCGCCGCGGTAAAGTGCCCGTCGCTTGGATAGCAGATCTGGATGCCGTAGGCTTGGGCGTCGAACAAACGCTCCGAGAGCGGCACATAGCCGATGCCCAGCGAGTCGCAAACCCGAGCCAAGTGGCCGCTCAGCGACCCAGCGCCCGGGTTGAGAAAAGCGCAAGTATCCGCGATAACCAGACGAGCGCCATGCCTGCGCACCTGTTCGTGCAGACGGCGCAGAAGTAGAAGACTCAATCGTGTTGACTCGGCATTGGCACTGGCCCACCATTTGGGGGCCTTCAAGTAGTCATCCAGCCTGCGACTGGCCGTAGGGATCGCCATAGGCTGCCGCACCACTTGCCAACAGCGGGCCAAGAACCAACCCGGGCAGCGCCGCTGGATTCTGCGACCACCCCACTCGGCAATGCGCTTTTCCTGAAACATACAAAAGGCTCGGTAATCTTGCGGCATGTGCAGCACCAGCCGGCCTTTCTCTGCGCAAAATACCGGCCTGATTTTCAGCCCGCATTCGCCGAGCGCCCGTCCGTTACGCTCCAGCATGAAGTCATTGACCAGAACAATCACCAAGTCCGGCCCAAAGCAGTGAACCAGTGTTTCGTACAACAGCAGGCATTGGCCTAAACTGTAGCCGGACACCCCGAAGTTGAGCACCTCGTATTGGCTCGGGCGCGTATTCACATCGGGTGCTGCCAGCCAGGGCGGCTCCGTCTTGCCGGCGAGTCTCTTTTGCAGGTGCTGGGTAGCGGTTTGTTCCAGGGGGACTTGCAGACCCTCGACGAAACTGTCACCCAAAAAAGCGATGCGTACCGACCCTGCAGGCTTGGTCAACGATCGCTCCGTATCGTGAAAGCCCCAGCCGTTCAATCGTACCGGCACGGAGAACTCTTTGGCCCATCCGTGGTGGCCACACCACATGAACTGCATGTGCGGGACGGGGCGCCAGCCCAGGGTATAATCGGGAGCCAGATAGAGGACGTCATAAGTGGGCCGAAGCAGGGCCAGACCCTGGGCCAACAACTCGAATAGCCCGGCGGCGACGGCCAGGGATAGACCGGCGACAGAGAGCCGTAAAAACCCCTGCCGAAGCCGATACCTGCACAAGACGGCTACCACTGTCGCGGCTGCCAAGCTCGACAAAACGGCCAGCAACGAACGGGGCCAGTAGCGGGCGACGGCGGCGTAGACGATGGCCGCGGTCCTCACCCCGGCGATGCACACCGCTAGCGGGCCGAGCTTGTGCGCGGACCATGTCATGCCGCCAGTCCTACCGAGCGAACCAAGGAAATAGTCGCGCCGTTTTCTGCCAGGGACTGCTGGGCTGCTTCCAACACCTCGACCACGCGCAGTCCGTTCTCCCCGTCGGTCAGCGGACGTTTGCCCGTGCGCACGCATTCCACAAAGTGCTGCACTTCCACGCGCAACGGCTCGCGCATGGGCAAATGGGGGATGTGCACGTCGCCGAAGCGCAGACGGAACTGAAATTCCCCGAAGTTGGTCAGCTCCGGCGGCACATTGTCCACGCCGCGATCGTACAAAACCAGACGTGCATCGGTGCTGACATCGTTATAGAGCGCCATCTTGCGCGAGCCGACCACGGTCAGATCCCGCACCTTGTTGGGCGACAGCCAGCTGACCTCGATAATCCCGACTTTGCCACTGCCGAATTCGAGCGTCAGCGTCACCAGGTCTTCCATGCCCTGGCCCAGAAAATCGTAGCCGCGGGCCACGACCTGTTCGGGAAACTCTCCCAGCAAAAAGAGCATGATGCTGATGTCGTGAGGCGCCAGGTTCCACAAGGCATTGACGTCCTGACGGATCTGGCCCAAGTTGAGCCGGCGGGCATGCAAATACCAGACCTCGCCCAATTCCCCGCGGGCGATGATCTCTTGGAGCCGGATGACCGCATCGTTGAACAGAAACGTATGGCCGACCATGAGGATGCGTTGCCGCGACCGAGCCAGCTCGATGAGCTTGCGGCAATCGGCACTGGACAAGGCGAGCGGCTTTTCCACGAAGGTATGCTTGCCGGCACGCAAGATCGCTTCGGCGAGTGCGGCATGGGTATGTGCCGGGGTGGCCACCGCCACGGCATCCACGCCGCTATCCTGCAACACTTGCTCCAATCCGGCAGCCACGCGGATGCCAGGGAACTGCCGGGCTACTGCCCGCGCGCGTCCCATATCCCGATCGTAGACCCACGCCACTTCTGCTTCGGGCAGCTCGGTAAAAGCGCGCACCAGGTTCGGACCCCAATACCCGCATCCCACCACAGCAACCCGTATCGTCCGTGCAGTCGTTGGGTTTCCTGCGTCCATAGACTCGGGTATCCTTCGTTTCAGGCGGCCACTGCCGATGCCCCGGGCACGTGGCGCACCGGTATGTGCCCGTCCACGAATACACGATGCCACCGCTCCAGCAGCAGCAGCGACCAGATCAGTTGCCGATGATTGCGCCGATGGCCGATGAATTCGTCCCAGATGCTTTCCACGGCCTCCGGCCGGACATAGCAGCGCAAGCGACTGTCGGGCGACATCAAAAGCTGGTAGACAAATGCCCGATTGGGTCCGCGAAACCATGTCTGCTCCGGCGGGGTGAACCCCTGCTTGGGCCGCTGCAACGTCTGTGGAGGCAACAACTCGCGCATAGCTTCTTTGAGGATCCACTTGCCCGTGTGTCCGCGCATTTTCAGGTCGGCCGGCATCCGGCGCAGCAACTCGAACAACTCGTTGTCCAAAAACGGCACGCGGCTCTCCAGCCCGTGCGCCATGGACAGCTTGTCTTCTACCAGGAGCAAACCCTGCAAAAAGGTCTGCATATCCAAAGTCAAGGCACGGTGCAGCGGCGGCTGCCCAGCGCTGCTCGCTACCAATTCGCGGAAGCGCGCGCGTGTGCTGTACTCGCGGAACTGCCGTGCCCATTCCGGTAGGAACAGCTGCCCTTTTTCTTCGTCGGTCAAAAAGCGCAACCACTGGTCGTAGTAGCGGTCGGCGAAGGCCCCGTCCGGCGTGTCGAGGATGGGCGCGTAGCGCCACGGGTAGCCGGCAAACAGCTCGTCGCCGCCCGTGCCGCCCAGCACCACAGTCACGTAGCGACGGACTTCTCGAGCCAACGAGTAGACCTGGTAACTGATACCCGCGACGGGATACTCCAAATGCCAGATCAAACGATCCAGGCAGGCGGGCATATCGCTCGGTCGCAACAAAAACTCGTGGTGCTGCGTACCCAAAAGCCGAGCCAATTCCCAGGAGGCCTCGCGCTCGTCGCACCCGACATCGCCTGGCACGCGGTCTCGAGGCTCGAACCCGCAGGTGAAGGTATGCAGTCCGGGCAGGTGCCGCGCGGCGACCGCTGCTATGCTCCCCGTGTCCATACCCCCGCTCAGGTAACTGCCCAGGGGCACGTCGCTCATCAGTTGCCGTCGCACCGCGGCCGAAAACACGTCCAGCAGATCCTGGCGCCACGCCTCCAAGGAACGCGCTTCAGGAGCATCGTACCCCAGCGTGTAATACGGGTACGGACCGTGGATCTCCCCGGCGGCGCTGACCGTTAGCCAATGGCCTGGCTCCAGCAGTCGAATGCCGCGAAACCAAGTCCGCTCCCCGGTAGTCCATTGCCAGGTGAAATGCTCGGCAAGCGCCAGGGGATCGGGTTCGACCGGCATCCCGGCCGCTAGCAAGGCTTTGATCTCGCTGGCGAAAAGGAAACGGCCCCCGTGCTGAGCGTAGTACAATGGCTTGACCCCGAAGCGGTCGCGCGCCAGGAGCAATTGCCGGCGCGTACCGTCCCACAGGGCCAAAGCGAACATACCGTTGACCTGCGGCAAAAACTCGCTGCCCCAGTCCTCGTAGAGATGGAGCAAGACTTCGACATCGCACTGGCTGCAAAACCGATGTGGCCGTCGCAGGAGCTGGCGCAATTGCCGATGGTTGTAGATCTCCCCGTTGCACACCAGCATGAGGGTACGATCTTCGTTCCACATGGGCTGACGGCCCGCCGGAGAAAGATCCACGATAGCCAGACGCGTTTGACCGAAAGCCACCGGAGGGTCAGGCCAGGTATCCCATCCCGTAGCGTCCGGACCACGGTGGGCCAAACGTGCCAGCATGCGCTGGAGCCGATCCAGCGCAGGTAATGGGGAACCCGTTTCGACGAAGCCGGCTATGCCGCACATGGCCTACGTATCCTCGGGGCACCTGCTTCAGGCAGCGCGGGCCTGGATCTGGCGGCGCCAGGCAATGACGCGCCGCATTCCCTCTTCGACGCCCACCCGTGCCTCGAAGCCGAGCAAAGCTTTGGCCTTTTTCGGACAGCCCCAGCGGCGCGTAACCAGCTTGCTATCCCGCGGCTCGTACACGGGCTTCAAGTCGGGCCGGCCAGCCAGACGACACAATAATTCCGCCAGTTCGCGCAGCGAAGTCTCTTTGCCGCTGGCACCGTTGAAAAATTCGTTGGTGATCGGGCTTTTCATGGCCAGGATGTTGAGCCGGGCAATATCCTCGACATAGACCAGGTCTACGGTTTGACTGCCGTCGCCGTGGACGATGGGAGGCATGCCTGCCTCGATACGGTTCAGGAAATGCATGATCACGTCCAGATAAGCGCTATCCAAAGGCTGCCGCGGGCCGTAGCAATTCAAGTACCGCAAAGCCACAAAGTCCAGGCCATACTCTTTGTAAAAGCAGCGATACATTTGCTCGTCGGCGATCTTGGTCATGCCATAAAACAAGTCGTTGTTGTACGGGTGGTTTTCGTCGGTGGGCAGGTACAGGCCTTCACCGTAGACGCTGCTGGAACTGGCGGCGACGATTTTCTTGACGCCGGCGCGCACGCAGGCTTCGAGCACATTGAAGGTGCCCACGATGTTGACTTCGATAGCGCGTCTGGGCTCTTTTTGGCAGGCACGCAGCCACATGGCGGCCTGATGGAAGACATAATCCACGCCGCGCATGACCGATTGCAGCAAGGGGGCATCCTCGATGTCCCCGACGACCAGGGTCACATCGCCGTGACGTCGTGCCCAGTCGAGGTGTTCCGGACGGCCGCGCACCAGGTTGTCGTAGCAGATGACGCGGGCGCCTTCTTTGACCAACTCATCGGCAATGTGCGAGCCTACCAGGCCGGCGCCGCCGGTGACCAGAACTGTCTTGCCTTTCAATTCGTGCATGGGGCATCCTTTCCTCAGGTACCTGGTTCTCCTTGCCAAGCAGCACAGCACGCGTGCCGGTACGTCAAGCGGCTCGGCGTCTGGCGTGGCCGAGGGCAGCGCGCAACGTCTGGCACACGCGTGCGACCTGCTCGTGGGTCAATTCGGGAAACATAGGCAGACTCAGCACGTGTTGCGCTGCCCGCTCCGCTGCCGGAAACGCCCCCGGGCCGTAGCCCAGATGCCGGTAGGCCGGTTGCAAATGCAGCGGGATCGGATAGTGGACACCGGCCTGGATCCCCTGCTGGGCCAGCACCTGGCGGATTTCGTCCCGGCGCGGCACTTCCACGACGAACTGATGGTATACCGGCGAGCGCCCCGGTATTTCGCAAGGCAAACGCACATCGGGACAGTCGCCCAGCCACTGCCGATACCAGTCGGCAATCGTGCGCCGACGCGCATTGTTATCGTCGAGATAGCGCAATTTGATGCGCAAAACTGCCGCCTGGAGTGCATCGAGCCGACTGTTGGTACCGGGAAAATGGTGCTCGTATTTGCTCAGACGGCCATGATCGGCGCACTGCCGGACGAACAGGGCCAGGTCTTCACGGTCGGTCACGACGGCGCCGGCGTCACCCAGTGCGCCCAGGTTTTTGCCTGGATAAAAGCTGAAAGCGGCAGCGTCTGCCAGGGAACCGACACGCCGGCCGCGGTAAGTGGCCCCGTGGGCCTGCGCTGCATCTTCGACCAGCCACAAGCGTCGCTGCCGGCATATGGCCGCCAAAGCCTCCATGTCCGCCACTTGCCCATGCAGATGGACAACGACCACGGCCCGCGTGCGTTCCGTGATGCAATCGGCCAAAGCGCGCGGATCGAGTGTGTAGGTCGTCGGGTCAATATCGCAAAAAACCACCTGAGCGCCGCAGAGCGTGATCGCTTCGGCGGTGGCAATGAACGTAAAAGGCGAGGTGATCACTTCGTCCCCGGGGCCTATGCCCAGCCCTTTGAGGATCAACCACAGCGCTTCCGTTCCATTGCCGACGCCGACAGCGAAGCGAGTGCCGCAATAGCTGGCAAACTCCTCCTGAAAGCTCTGAACTTCCGGACCGCCGATAAAATTGGACGTATCCAGCACGCGGCGCCAGGCAGCAGTCAATTCTGCTTCCAGTCTGCAATGGCCTGCGGCCAAGTCGTTCAAGGGCAAAAGCGCCGGTTTTGCAATCGTCATGGATTCGTTCCTTGCACAGCTCCAGCCGATCGAACGCCGCACTGGTCATGTCGCGGTCGCACGCAAGCCCAAACCTGCGTATACCGGCCCGCCCAGGTCGGGATCGTCTTCGGGCCAACAGAGATCGTCAATGTGCTTGACGATGCGTGCCGGATTGCCGACCACGACGGCCCCAGGCGGCACCGCGCGCGTGACGACCGCGCCTGCCCCTACAAGGCAGCCTTCCCCCAGCGTCACACCCGGCAAAATGGTAGCGTTGGCCCCGATTTTGGCTTTGCGCCCCACGTGTACGCCCGCCAGGTGCGCTTTGCTTTTGGGTGCCGCCGGGTATTTGGCATTGGTCAGTACCACACGCGGTCCGATCCAGCACTCGTCGTCGAGGACGCAGTATTCGGGAATGAATGCCTGCGAGTGGATACGTACCCCGTTGCCTATATGCACGCGAAACTCCACGACCGTATGGGAGCCGATGCTGACTCGATCGCCGATGTGACATTCTTCACGGATCAGACAGGCGTGGCCGCACTGGAAATCGTCGCCTATCGTAGTACCGGCATAGATGACCGTGTGACTACGCACCCTGGCCGCACGACCGAGCCGCGTCGGCTGACTGCCGGGCAGGCACTGCCGCGGCGGCTCCCCCAAGACCACGTACTCGCCGATAACGCATCCTTCGCCTAGCTCCACCCCGGGATACAAACGTGCCGAAGGACTGATGCCACTACCCCCCGCGTGCTCCGGCTGCATTCCCTTGCTCCTACCCTAACAGGCGGCCCTTCCGTGACCGCACCTTCGTGAAAGCAGGCGTCCTATCATGTGCACTCAGGCAAGATCGGTCAAGTCCGACATGCTTGCACCACTGGCGGCGTACACCGATCCGCGCCACCGGATTGTCTTCGATCCGACCACCAGGTGCGCACGCCCAAGGTCCGACTCACCGACACACGCTCGAGCAATAGATGCGCGGATACAAACCCGAAATACGGGTCAGATGCTGGCAAAATAGCTAGAAGGAGGGTTACAGAGGGCCAGGGGAAAACAGGCAAATCGCCCAAGAGGGTGTGCTCGGCACTGCCCTGGATAGTTAGCGCGGCGAAAACAAAGTTCGGTGACAATGGGAGAGGGCGGTGAGCGCCAAAGCAGTAGCCACCAGGGGCTCGTCTTCGCGCACCAGATCGTGAGCGTTTTGCCATGATCCGTCCGCCTGCTGGCGTGTGACCAGGGCAGCGGCCAATTCCGACGCCCAGCTGCGTCCGTCGGCCAACTGGATGTGTGCAAGCTGCATGGCCCGCGCTACAGAGGCAGTGTAATAGTAATAGACAGCGTCGCGCTGGTATTCTCGGATCGGAGGGTAGTAGCCCGGGTGGCGATCTGCCCGGAAGTGCTCGCGCAGCCAGGCGCGCGCCGCCTCGATGCGCTGGCTATCCCTCTCGCCACACAGTAAAAGTGCCCGCAAGCCGTCCGCCGTGGCGCTGCCATAAGAAAAATACCACAGTGGCCGCAAGCTTTCGTCGGGTAAGTAAGGGCCCTCGGCTACCCAAGTCGAACCGGCCTTGTTGCGGACTGGGTCGTCGTAGATAAAGTGAAAGCCGCCGTCGTTGCCCGGCCCTTGTACTATCGGCGACCAATTGTGCCGGCGTCGAATGAACACCAGTGCTGCTTGGGCCGTCGCTGCATCCAAAGACCCTGCCTCGGCTAGTGCCTGCACAGCGTGGACGGTCGCCGACAGATTGGACTCCAGGAGTGCAGGGGCCAATTCCCCCGGGGCTGGCTTTCTGGGGATCAACCGACAGTAACCCCAGCCGCCGTATTCTTTGTCCCCGCGTTGCCAGCCGTGCGTCTCGACGAGTTGCCGCTCTTTGAGGTACTGGACCCAGGCTTGCCTGGCAGCGGCGGCCTGACCTGCACGTGCATGGCTAAATACCTGGACGGTCAAAGCCGCCGTGTACACAGGGTATTCCAACTGGTCCTCGGCGATGCGCAGCGAACCGCGTGGATCGGAGAATTGCAGCATAAAAGCACAGCCGGCGCGGATAGTTTGCGCCAGCTCAGGCTCGGTGTCGCCGCTATCCCAAGCCGCCTGCATAGCCGTCAGGACCAACGGAGTCAAAGCCGTGCCGTCTCGAAAAGGGGCATACCGATCGGAGCGCCACGATCCGTCTGCCTGCTGTCGTTGGATCAAATAGCGCGTACCCATTTGCAGCGCATAGCGCATCTGGTCGCGCGCGATCCGAGGCGTCGCGGGGCGCAAGGCAGGATCGGCGGTACCGTGGTCCCGAGCGCATCCGATAGCCCCGAACGACGCCACGAGCCACGCCACAAAGGCCCACGCGCACACGGTCCGACAAGCCATCCCACAAGGCATGCCCGCATACCGAGAGCATCGGAGCCCGAGTGAGCTGCCTGGTCGCCGGGCCGATATCTGTTTGCACTCCCGCCAGTCACTCATGGCGCTTGCAACCGGGCTGCCAAGGCGACGGGCTTACTTTTCCGGGGGAGCGTTTACGGATGGCCGAGCTTCTTTCTTGGCACGTTCGCGCTCTGCCTGAAGGACTTGGGCAGGGAACGGTGTGCGATCGGCCATGAGGACCAAAAGCGCCGCGGCGGTGCAAAACGTGCGCCCGGTAATGCAATGCTGTCCCTGCCAGCTGCCGTCGGGGTTTTGCGCTTTTTCCAACTCCTGGGTTATGCGGCGATCCCACTCTTCCCAATCTTTGCCGCCGCGGAACAGCAGGGATTCGCTGATTTGCAAGAAGCTGAGGAACTCCTCTCCGCCGTTGTTGCCGAAGCCGGCGACGAAACGGCGGTCCTGGAGACGTCGGCGCACATCGGCCTGGAAGCGCTCGTTTTCCGCAGCCGCCCGGCGAAATTCGTCGAGTTTACGAGCTGCCTCCCGTTTCTCCGACTCCCCCGCCTGAGCACTGGCCAGGACACGCTGGGCTTCCGCAGCCTCTTGGGCCAGACTATTGACCACACCCTGCATATTGTTGATACCGGAAGCCACCCGATACAAGGCGATGCCGGCGTCGGACGGCATGCCTGGGAAAGCACGATCTGCAGGGACACGTCCGCTGCCCAAGCGGCCGTCAGGTCCGCCCGGAGTAGGCCGCGCCGAGCGCTCGTCGAGCGCCAAGCGGTTCTGCCGCACGATGCGCTCGAGCACCTCTTGCTTGACCAGGACGCCTTGTTCGCGGGCGCGCAGGATCCCCTTGTGGGCGATGGCCACCGACAGAACGGAGGCCCAGCCGTCGTTGCCGACAAAGCCCCCTTCGGGAGTCTGATGCCGGACGATCTTGTTCATGGTTTTTTCCAAAGCAGCGGCGACGCGTGGCTCCAAGTCGCCGGCTTTCCCCCGCATTTCGGCCAGGACCAGATTAGCCATAAAGGTGTCCACATAGCGGCCGATCTTGCTCTGCAGTTGCGTGCCGAAAACATCGGTGATGTGCAGTGAGTCGCGATCGGCTCGTTCCACATGGTGCAGAACGAACTCGAGTCCTTTGCGTACGGCGACACGATATTCCCCTGCCACGGGTGTGTTGCCGGCACGGAATAATGCCAGCAGAGCGAAACACGTGTTGCCGACATCGGAAGGATCGGGTACGTTGTTCCCCTCGATGCGTCCGGAATTGGCGAGATTGGTGCGCCAGCCTCCCCCCTGTCCCCAGCCGCCGTCCGGGCGTTGCGTGTCGGCCAAATAGCGCAGGCCCTTGCGTACCGCCGCACTGAGCGGTTTGGGTTCGACGGCCAATACCATGGGCACAGTCTCGGTGGTCAAGCGTACCACAGACTGCGAGGTGGTCGTTTCCTTCGGCTCGTCCGACCACAGCCACGCGGACAGAGCTAACGTGCCCAGTGCGCTGGCGAGCAGTGCCATGCCGAGTCGCCATCTGTTCTTCATGATCGTGTCCTCCTACCTATGGCCTCTTTTGGCATTTTCCTTTTCGTGCGCCTGAGGTGCGGTGCCCACTGCGGACCGGTACCCTTCCAGACGAAACAGCGTTGACAAGAGTTTGGGCTGGACCCACGGTTTTTGCACAGGCCGTGATGGGGCTAGTTAGAGGCTGGACTGATGCCAAAGGGTGGCGCACGCAGGCATAAGCGAGGTAGCGGTGCGATTAATGGAGTGTGTCGCAATCGGTCGCTACCACTACACAGGCCGCTGCTTCAGGCCTGACCGGACCGACCGAGCAGATGAGTCCGCGCCTGCCGGATCCGCTGTGCGAGGACGTCGGCTGCCGGTGTGCCCACATCGGTTACGCGCTTTTCGAAGTCGCCCAAGTTGGCGAGCGCCCAAGCGACAGCCTCGCGCTCCCTATGCGGTTTGCCCAGGATAGTAGGGGCGGTATGGGCCATCAACTGCCCTCCCTGCCAGACACGCAGAGCCAGCCAACCAGGCGTCGTCACCGGCGCCGAAAAAACGTAGCTTCCTGGCACAGGGTAGCTGGCCAATACCGAGCCATTGCCGACGACTTCGACTTGGCCCCCAGGCGCACCCAGGACGCGCAGCATCAAGCGCACTCGGTCCGGCGCCGGCAATATATGCCCCCCAGGCGGGTGATCGTTGACCGTCCAATGCAGTTGTGGTCCTGCGGAGGCATAACTTTGGCCGCGCCGGATGGCTTCGATCCAGGCACGATAAGTAAACGGAGCCGACCCCAGCCAGGCATACGTGCGGACTGCGCCTATGGGTGTATCTGCCGTGCGCTTGCCACTGCTGCCCACGATCGGCACAGCCAATCCCAGCCCCAGCAGCCGATAATAGGCCGATAGCGTGTCGCTTGTCCAGGCGTGCATCGCCGACCACTCCACCGCATCTACTTGCCCCAACAAAAGATCGGTCAGGTGCTCGGCACCGGCCTTATCGAACTCGGGCCAAATTACCAGCCCTCCCTTGCGGTGGCACTGACGCGCCCAATCATAAAGTGTGTAACGTTCGAAGCCCGGACGGGGCAGAGTCAATGGCAACACCACCCGGTGGCAATTGAGCAGATGCAGGCAGCCGAGCCAGGGATGGCAGTTGCGTGTCGCCACGTAGACCTGGCAGCCGAAGCGCACCAGTGCCGGCTGTTGAGCGCTGAAATCCACCAGTTGACTGGCGACGCCGCTGCGCGGATCCTGCTCTACCAGCACGTGGACCAAATGCAATCCTTCGGCAGCTCCTTCCAAAGCCGCCGCTCCCAGAGGCCAATCGCTTACATGGGCATCGCCGGCGTACCAGCCGGGCTCCAGCGGCTCGGCACACCTTTTCAAGCGGAAGCGCAAAGCGATCTGGCCTGGCTGGCGCACGATGGTTTCCTGGAATAGTTCATAGGCCGGCCCGGCACTGATGTGCACATGCAGCGGCCCGCTCGGCAAGACGAATTCCCTTTGCTCGCCGAGGTAGGCCCAGGGCTGATCGTGGAGAAGCACATTGCCGGCATAACGGGCATCCGCTTGCGGCGGGACATGCTCGGGGCAGCCCGCTGGCGGCCAGTAGCGCCCGTCCGGGGTCGCGATCCGGATGCGCGCCGGGATCGCTTCCTCGCCGGCCTCGCTTTGGATCCGCACGTGGACGATTTGCAACTCCGGCACCATGGTGCTCTCCACACCTACAGCAGCGACCGCGAAGAACAGGCTGCGCGAAGCGACACCCGCGTCGCTCTGCCGCTGGTGTACCTTGACGTCCGAGTATCCGATCGGCGAGCGGCACACTAGCGGTAGGGCACACCGAGCCGGTCCAAGATCGCCCGCAGAGCGGCTACGGCTTCGGGAAACAGTTCCGGACCGGTCACCCCACCGGTAGGTCCCCCACCTAAAAGATGAGGCTCCAGCGTGGCAAAACCGCGATACCCGCGGCTGGCCGCGTCAGCCAGGACGTCCGCCAACCGCCCTTGTCCGTCCCCTGCCTTTCGTCCCCGGTGCTCTCCTGCCACCCAATCTTTGATATGAAAATGGGCTGTCCACTCGCGGGTCATGAGCCATGCCTGCCAGGGATCGTATCCGCCGTAGACATAATTGGCGGCGTCAAAGACCGCCCGCAAGCGAGGATGATGGACCGTTGTCAGCAGGTCCAGCACGCGCTCCGGAGCCTCCCCGTAGATCCGATGCTCGTTTTCGTGCAACAGCCATACTCCGTTCTCTTCCGCCAGCTCGACTTTGCGGCGCATGCGGCGCAGTACCTCCTCCCGAAATGCTTCCCAGCTATGCCCTGGCGGCAAATAATAGCTGAAAATCCGGATTCTGGGGGCCTCGAAAACACGACACAGTTCCAGGGCCCGCCGGAAGCGTTGCAGATGCGGTTCCCAGGCGTCCGTGATCAGGACTTTGCCGATCGGTGAACCGATGGCACTTACCCGCAAACCCCGCCGATCGAAAAGCCTTTTCAGCTGCTGTACCTGCGCATCGGTCCAATCCAACACATTGATGCCCCAGGCGGAGCGTAGCTCGATATAACGCACGCCGCATCGCTCCAGGACATCCAGTTGCACGTCTGGATCTTGATCAATTTCGTCTGCGAAAGCACTCAAGATGAACTCTGCTCGGGCCATCGCTGTCTCTCCCATGGGGGTGTTTGTGCCGCAAAGGCTTTTGCTGCCGCCCGTTTATTTTCGGGTACTCCTGGTACTGGCTTGTGTGGGGTTGGGCGGACACCGTGCCGAGCCGCAAGCAGTTTGCCCGCGTGCCCGCCCCGCACAGCCGACGGCTCGTGGCTCGACGCTGCTCCCCTCACTGCCGCTACCGTAGTGCTTCATGCCTGGTGGTGTGCTGGCAAAAGCCACCTAGGCCCTTGCCGCTCGTCGTCACTGGCTAGGGCTGGTCTGAGTTTTTGCCCAAGTTGACCAGAGGCACCAAAGGAGCCTTGTCCAAAACGAAAGTTCGATCCTCGCCCTGTGCGAAACGAACTTTGATCTTGCGCATTTTGCCGTACCCGCTGACTTCGAGGACCAGGCCACGCCCGTAGACCTGGTGCAAAACAGGCTGCCCCGGCGCAAAGCGATCATCGGGTGCCTCGCTCCTCCGAGCCGAGCGATCGGCGACTGGCTTGCGGGCAAGCTCCGTTTGTGGAGCAGAGTCGGTTGCCGTAGCGCGCACGGTATCCTCGCTGGCCAGACACATGCGCTGGACACCCTCTTCGGGCAACTCCTGCAGAAACTGGCTGGGCATGGCGAACCGAGGCATGCCGCGGAACTCGCGCCAGCGAGCGTGCGTCAAATACAGCTCTTCGCGGGCCCGCGTCATCCCCACAAAAGCCAGGCGTCTTTCTTCTTCGAGCTCTTCTTCGTCGTCCAGGCTGCGCTCGTGAGGCAACAGGCCTTGTTCCATCGCCACCATGAAGACTACGGGAAACTCTAGCCCCTTGGCAGCGTGCAGCGTCATGATCGGTACTCGGTCGGACGCGCCGCTGTAGGTGTCTATGTCACTAGCCAGTGCGATGTGCTCCAGGAAGGAGGCCAGGTCGGCCTGTCCCGTCTCTACGACGAAGCGATGCGCGGCAGTGATCAATTCTTCGATATTGGCCAAACGCTCTTGATCTTGCGGATCGTTGCTCGACTGCAACATGTGCCGGTAGCCGGAACGGTCGAGGACTTCGGCGATGAGTTGGCCGACCGGGAGATCGAGCTGGTGCCGCAAAGCCGTGACCAGTGCGGCGAAATCTTTGAGTGCTCGTGCCGCTTTGCCGCGCAAAGTTTCGATGCGGTCGGCATGCACAGCGGCTTCCAGGAGCGATAGCCCGCGCGGCTCTGCATACAGCCGCAAATGCTCCAGGGTCACGCGTCCGATACCTCGCGGGGGTGTCCCCAAAGCACGCACGAACGACATGTCGTCGCGCGGATTGTGGAACACGC
>Ga0209989_100102_pt1 | contig 15400 bp, 10 predicted proteins | sample Antgeofumaro1A2B_FD_188083 | JGI IMG/M metagenome (GOLD analysis project Ga0209989, IMG submission 188083) | Geothermal fumarole subsurface microbial communities from Mt. Erebus, Antarctica - 1A2B (SPAdes) (version 2) | ecosystem: Environmental > Terrestrial > Volcanic > Fumaroles | place: Mt....
CTTATAAGGAGTGGGCTTTCGCGTGTTATTTTTGTAATCAAAACCGCCGGTGAGGCGACTGGATCGAACCCGGCGTTTCGGCTAAGCTGCGCTTGGCAGCTCCGCTGCGCAACGAAGAACTGAAAGTCGAACTTTCGGCATCGCCGCGACTCGCTCTTCTTTCGAGTATGGCGAAGCTCATGCCCCTTTGGCAAGCCATCGCCCGAAGTCGGTTCGAAGCCGAATCCGCTATGGCGGGTTGCTCGCGCGAAAGTGACAAGTCGCGCGCGAAAGAGCCGGGCGATGGAAGGTGTCGGCCACTGAGGAGTTCTGCTAAACTCGAACCCTTCAATTGCGCGCTGTGACGGACGCATGCTTTTCAACGGACGCATACGTGGCGTAGATCCTAACGCGCGGTTTAAGCTCGGCAAAACAATCGGAACGCGCCGCGCCCTCGTAGCGCGCACCATGGAGTAAGGCTTGGAGTTCGCGCGATCTGTCCTATTTGGCGCGACGTCTTTTCGGCGCGGCTTTGGGCGTTTCCTCTGTTGGTGCGGCGTCGGTCGTCTCGACGGCGCGCAACCGAGCGCGCCGCGCTGCCGCGCGCGCCTCTTCGGTCGCCACTTCGCGCTTGACCTTTTCGATTCGACGGCGCGGCACAAGTTGATAACGCAGCTCCATCTCTTGTGCGACTTTGTAAATTTGCTTCGGCTTCGCGCCGCGCTCGGCGCGACGCAGGGCCTCTTGATGGGAGACCAACTCGGCGCGTTCGTCAGCGCCGATCCAGATGTACATCGCTTCCGGCATAGATCTTTTCACCTCCAGTACGATCTTCCCGCCCACTGGCGATGGCACTTGTTCCGGGCTTCGCTCGCGGCGCAGATCAAGGTAGCCGCATAAACGGGCTTCTACGGCCTCGCGGTTGGCAGCGTAAAAGAGCGCGAAGTCGCGGCAGCGGGCACGAAACGGGCAGCTCACCGCGCAGACCAGCGGATCTTTGAAATGGGAGTAGCGGTTGCAGTAAAGTTTCATGCCTTGGGATGCTGCGGAGACTATAGCACTTTGTTTCGTTGATTGCAATGCGTTCCGCGTTTGAAACGAAGCGGCCTCAGCGAGCGACTTGCGGCGATGGCAGCAGCGCTTTGCGAACGGGTGGCTCGGAGCCATGGTCGATCGGTTGGCCAGTTACGACCGATGATGGCGATGCTCGGTGAAGGCGCGGCCTCTTGATTCGCCTTTCAGTTCTTCGTTGCGCAGCGGAGCGGCCAAGCGCAGCTTAGCCGAAACGCCGGGTTCGATCCAGTCGCCTCACCGGCGGTTTTGATTACAAAAATAACACGCGAAAGCCCACTCCTTATAAGGGTGGGATGAAGCGTGTCGCAGTGAATACGTTAAACTGATTCAATAGTGGCATGGGACAAGAATATCGCCATACAAAAACAACCGTATCGCTCATCAACTATCATTTTGTGTTCTGTCCTCGATACAGACGAAAAGTTCTTATTGGTCAAGTGAAAACGCGATTCAAGGAACTGGTGAGCGAAATATGCCAAGAAAATGATTGGATCGGTATAGCGATGGAGACGATGCCTGATCATGCTCATTTGTTTTTGAACTGTCTCCCGACAGATTCTCCATCAGACATTATGGCTACTAGAATAACTTCGCGACGTCTTCGCCAAGAGTTTGAGCATCTTAGACACCTCCCAAGCCTATGGACACATTCATTTTTTGTAAGCACTGCTGGTAACGTATCTAGCGACACAATTCGTCGATATGTTGAAGCACAAAAGAAACGTGGGTGAACGATATGAACATAGCCTATTCATTTCGTCTCTATCCGACAAAAGAACAGGAACAACAGTTCCGACGCGCCATCGGATGTTGTCGGTTTGTCTACAATCACCTCCTTGCTCGCCGCAAAGAAGCCTATGAGCGAGATGGGACTACCCTAGACCAGTACGCCTGTATGCGGGAATTGCCTGAATTGAAACAGCAACATCCTTGGCTCCAGGATTCCACAGCCCTGCAACGGGCGGTGGAAGAGCTGGACGACGCCTTCCAAAGGTTTTTCCGGGAGAAGAAAGGTTATCCGCGCTTCAAGAGCAAAAAGCACCCGAAGCAGTCCTACACGTCCAAACGCAACGGCAAAGAGGATGACAAGGCGACCATCCGCATTGCGGGCAACCGGATTCGGCTCCCGAAGGTGGGATGGGTGAAGTTCGCTAAATCCCGCGAAGTGCAGGGGCGCATTCTCTCGGCCACGGTTCGCATAGCGCCTTCGGGCAAGTTCTTCGTGTCGGTGCTGGTGGATACGGAGATTCAGCCTTTGGAGTCACTGCCAACTGCCGTTGGCATCGACTTGGGACTGCTGGATTTCGCCGTGTTCAGTACCGGAGAGAAGATCCCGAACCCTCGACACCTAGGGAAACTCGAAGAGAAACTGAAACGCTGGCAGCGGATTCTTTCCCGCCGGAAGCCGGGCGGGAAGAACCGGGAGAAGGCCCGGTTGAAGGTGGCCCGGCTCCACGAGAAGGTGCGAAACGCCCGGTTGGACTTCCTGCACAAGCTGTCCTCCCGGCTGATTCGCGAAAACCAAGTGATCTGCCTGGAGGAGCTGCGTGTGCGGAACATGCAGCAGAACCACCGAGTTGCGGGAAGCATCGCCGACGCCAGTTGGTCGGAATTCCGGCGGCAGTTGGAGTACAAAGCGGGATGGTACGGGAGGCGTGTGGTCATCGTTTCGCCCACTTTCCCGTCGAGCCAGCTTTGCTCTTGCTGCGGACACCGAAGCGCCGGGGCGAAAGACTTGTCTGTCCGGAAGTGGGCGTGCCCGGTGTGCGGCGAAACGCATGATCGGGATGTCAACGCCGCAAGAAACATTCTCCACGAAGGATTGCGTCTTTTGTCCGCTCAAGCGGGCTCAACCGTGGGACACACGGGGATCGCTTGGTGCCGCAAGGCAGCACTCCCGGGTACGGGAGTGCTTCCAAGAATCCAACGGCTTTAGCCGTGCGGAGTGTCAAGGGAGCTGGCGGATGCATCGCCCAAACTTCTGCGCCGTATGCGGCGAACGACTTCTTTCTCAGCGGCGCTTGAGTTGGCTTGGCGGGGGGCTTTGCCCGAAGTGCGCGCAAGCCTCGCGACGTGCCGTTTGGAGCGTGTGGTTGTTGTTCGGCGCGGCTCTTCTCGGCGGCGGGTACATGGTCGGGCGCTGGAGCGCCGCGGAGCCGCCGCCGCTCATAATCGAACGCGCCTCGAGCCAAGCGGTAGCTGATGCGCCCAGCGCGCGCGCGGTACAGCCTGTGGAGAACGAAAGGGTTTACATTTGCGGGGCGCGCACCAAAAAAGGCACTCCGTGCCAAAGGCGCGTGCGGAGTCTGGAGCGGTGTTGGCAGCATCGCGGGAGACCGGCCATGCTTCCGCCCGAAAAACTGATCATGCAGTAACGCACCCCGGCTGAAAGAGAACGCACGCTGCAGTCCGGCGCAACTTTCGTCTGAATTCGAGAACTTTCATTGAAAAGGCGGCGCGCGAAGAGCGGTGCGCGTAACGCAGCGCAACTTTCGTTTGAATTCGATGAACTTTCATTCCGCTGGTAGTCCAGAGATGGATTTGGGATCGGCCTCTCGTTTCGTTTAAGCGCGAACCGTCGCGCGTCGGCGCTTTGGGGATGCTTGGCGCGCTTGCTGCTGAACCGGTGTGGATTGGCGGTTCGTGTGCCAATGCTCGCTGGCTTTTTCGCGGCGTCACTGTTGGACCAGAGGGATGATCTCCAGTTCTGCGCGCACGGGGCCGAAGGGCGTCGTCGCCAGCAGACGTAGCGGCAAGCGTCGGCGGTCGTCGCTGACCCAAAGGCGAAGCTGGTACTTGTTGCTCTCCGGATCGTCCGTGTTGAGAGCGAGTTCGATGGCGCGAATACGTTGGCCGCCGAGTTCGATCACCGTCTTTTGGAGCGAATTGACATAGAGCGTGCGTGGGCGCGAGATGGCGAGCACGGAGACAGCGTTGCGTTTCGGCGGCGTCAAGTCGAAGGATCTGAGCGCGTAGATCACCGAGAGAAGGTCGTGCGTGCCGACTGGGATCTCAACTCTTTGGCCATCGTCGCGCACCGCCGCGCCGCGATCCTGGTCCACCGTGATCGTGCGATCCAGCGCCCAACGGCCTTCGCGCATTTGCAATTCGATCCTAAAGGGCAGCAGCGTAAGCGGATCGACATAGGTGTTGATGCGGTCGTTGAGCGAGAAGAGGCGCGCGCCTTCGGCGGTGGTCCGGGCCGCCAGCGTCAGCAGCAGTCCGTCGCGCCCGAAATAGCGTGCGCGCGGGCGCACTTGCAACGAGATTTGCCCGATGGTTTGATTCGTTTGACCGAGCAAAAGGCGGAAGTTCAGTTGTTCGTTCGCTCCGAATGGGAGATCGGGCGGAAGCGGCTCGGCGGCGGGCGGCGTCGGTCGCGGTCGCGTCGCAGCGGCCTCTTTCGTCGGCGTTGGCGGTTGCGTCTCTTCGAAGCTTGCGATCTCGGCGCGGATTTCGCCCGCTGGATGGTGCACGGTGATGAGCAGCGGGAGGTGGCGCGGGTCATCGCTGAAATAGATTTGAACGCGCCGCTCATCCAATCGCGGGTTGTTACGTACGCGAATCTGCGTGACCAACGCATTGAAGGCGCCGATGTTTGTGTTGATCCTTTCCGTGCTGCGCGTTTGTGCTTCGATCTCCAATAGCTCCGTGCCGTAGAGCACACGCAAGCGATGGCGGATGCCTGGCGCGAGCGCAAGCGTTCGCAGGTGGTAGAGCGCGGCCAACGGGTCGAAGGCGCCCGCGCTCGTGCCGAACAGACGCGTCATGGGCGCGTCCGCCATCTGTTCCGTCATCGGCGAGCGTTTGGTCCGCGCGAAGTAGAAGGGGGTGCCCGAAAGCGGATCAATGCGCGAAACGAATTCATCGTCGAGCGCCAGCAGCGCCGCGTTGACGACGTCCACCGTTTCGAGATGGGCGCGTAACTCGATGCCGTCGCGTCCGCCGAAGCTGCGCCGTTCGGCGACGATGAGTTCGGCGTGAGCCGCCACGGGGATGTGCGCGAACGAGACGTTGTAAGTCAGGCGTTCGCCGATTTTGTACGCGCCGTTCTCCGCCGACCGGCCGCTATTTGCGGCGAGCGCGCACGCGAAAACGAGCGAAAAGACCGACCAAGCGTTAGCCCTTTTCAGAGACATCGAGCGGGGTTGTTGCGATTCCTTTTCAAGTTCTTCGACCGAAAGCTCTCGTCCCAAATTCTTCCAAAGTCTAGTCGCTGAAGCGCGCCTCCTTCAACGCGGCCTTTGCCGCGCGCTCGATTTCCCCTCGAATCCCTCGCCATGATCTGTTGGACCACGGAACGGAAGAGCAGATGGCGCGCGCGCATCAGTCGCCGCTGATTACACGCCGCGCGTCAACGCGAAGTTTCCGAAGTTCGCGCTCTTGATCAATGCGACCTTTGCGCGTCGAGCGCACGTTCGATCTCTTCGATGATCCGTTTCACTGCCTCTGGCGGATCAGGAGCTTCGAGCACGGCGCGTCCCATCACGACGTAGTCCGCTCCGGCAAGAATGGCGGCGGCGGGCGTAGCAACGCGCTTTTGATCGTGCGCGGCCGTAAATGCCGGTCGCACGCCGGGCGTCACGACGAGAAAATCGTCTCGCTGGACGCTCGCGCGAATCGAAGCCGCTTCTTGCGGCGAAGCCACCACGCCGTCGAGTCCAGCTTGCGCGGCGAGTTTCGCCAACCGCAGGACGAGCGCGGCGGGTGCTTGATTGATGCCGATTTCAGCGAGCGTCTGCTGGTCGGCGCTGGTAAGAGCTGTGACCGCGATGACGTGAGGGCGCGCCGTGCCTTGGCGCGCGGAAGTTATGTGCGCGGCTTCCGCGGCGCGACGCATCATTTCGCTGCCGCCGAGCGCGTGGACGTTGAAGATGTGCACGCCCATGCGCGTCGCTGCGGCGGCAGCGCCCGCCACCGTGTTTGGGATGTCGTGAAATTTGAGGTCGAGAAAGACGCGCGCCCCCGCCTGCACGATCCGACGCACGATCTCCGGCCCAGCCGCGGTGAAGAGCTGCGATCCCACTTTGAACATGCCGACCAACGGCTGAAGATGTTCCACCAGCCGAAGGGCTTGCGCTGCTGATTCGACATCGAGCGCAATGATCAAGCGTTCTGCAACCGATTTCGCCATGTTTCTCGTCTAGACCGGTTCGGCGAGTGACCCGAAGAAGCTCGACTATCCATTGAACCTCGCATCGAGGGCAACGCACAAGCGACGTTCTTCAACCCGACCCGTTGGTCAAGCCTCTCCATTTCCTTCTTCCAAGTCAAGCCACTCCGCGCGGTAGACGGCTTCCGCTGTGCCCGAAAGGACCACTTCGCCATCTTCGCGCCACTCGACTTCGAGCGTGCCGCCCGGCATCTCGACCATCACACGGCGATCAGTCGCTCCCTTCAAACAAGCGGCGACGGCGGCGGCACACGCGCCCGTCCCGGAAGAGGCCGTTTCGCCGACGCCGCGTTCCCAAACGCGCACGCTGATGCGATCGCGACTTTCGACGCGGATGAACTCGACGTTGGTCCTTTCGGGAAAGCGCGGGTGACGCTCGATTAAGCTGCCGAGCGCGCGCCAGTCAACTCGCGCGAAATCCTCGACGAACACGCAGCAGTTCGGATTGCACATCTGCAACGCGGTGACGGCGACCCTCTGTTCGCCCACTTCGAGCGGATAATCGAGCACGATCTCTCTCGGTTCATCTGTGCGCATCGGAATGGCTGCGCTTTCGAAGACGGGGCGTCCGATTTCTGCCTCGAAGCGAAAGCGGCGCGTGCCGTATCGTCCACACAAGCGATAGAGCTTGATGCCGGCGCGCGTGCTGAGCTGCAGTTCGTCGGCGGACCACAGCCCATTGTAATACAAATAGGCTGCGGCGCAGCGCGTGCCGTTGCCTGACATGGCCGCTTCGCTCCCGTCGGCGTTGAAGATGCGCACGTGGAAATCGGCCTCGCTCGATGGCCCAATGATCGCTACTCCGTCAGCGCCAGCGCCGCGGTGCCGGTCACACAGACGGCGCACGAATTCGCCCATCCTCACGTTGCGCTGAAGCGAGGCTTCTTCGATGATGAGATAGTCGTTGCCGTAGCCGTGGAATTTGAAGAAGCGCATAGGCGGCATTATATGCGCAAAAGGCGCGTTCGGTAGCAACCGTGCGCGCGTTTCTTTCGCCATCGGGCCGCGCATGGGGTAAAATTTAACGAGAAGTTTTCCATCGAGGCGAAAAGGAGCGGAAGAGCGAAGTTCAGAATGATCAGAACGATGATTCACGGCAAGATTCACCGCGCGCGCGTCACCGGAGCAGATCTTCACTACGTCGGATCGATCACGGTTGACCAGAACCTGCTCGATGCCGCTGGCATCCTGCCGTTCGAGCGCGTCCAAGTGGTCAATTTAGATAACGGGAAGAGGATCGAAACCTACGCGCTCGCGGGAGAGCGCGGAAGCGGCGTCGTCCAATTGAACGGCGCTGCGGCCCACCATTTCGCCGTGGGCGATCTGGTCATCATCATGGCCTACGCTCAAGTTCCCGATCCCGTTCCTTCCGACTGGGAGCCGAAAGTCGTCCTCGTCGATCAAGAAAACCGCATCACGGAAGTCATCGGCGCGCACGTGCCGCTCTCTGTCGCTGGCGAATAGCTCTTTTGCGCCTTGTTCTTCAAAGGCGCTGAACCGTGGCGGCACTCCATGGGGAATGATGAGCCGGAGTTTGCGCGTTGTTCTTCAAAAGCGCTGGAACGGGCAGAGGAGCTTCGGCGCAGCCTTTCGGTTTCGAGCAAGCGCCCTTCGCGCACGCGCCGGAAACGGCTTGCCCGCGCTGCTTCGAGCGCAACCAAAGACCTCGCGCCTCGCGCACGCGAAGACGTAAGATCGCAGCGGGGCTGAACCGCGTTGACGCAAGCGGTGCGCGAAGAAGCAACGTAGTGCGTCACCGGGCGTCGCCACTTGAACGTCGAACAAGCGCTCGCATTGATCGAGCGCGAAGAAACAACGCAGTGCGTCACCGGGCGTCGCTTGTCGATGATCATCCGCTCTGCGAGGAGACGACTGGTTCGCCGCACGCGACTCATGAGCCGATCGGTCTCATCCCACGCACCCGCAGGAAGCGACGCTTGCCGACCTGCACGAGCAGCGGGCGATCGGCTGAAAGCTCGATCTCGGCATCGGTGCGCGTGATGCGTTCGCCTTCGATGCGGACGCCACCTTGTTCCATCAAACGGCGCGCTTCGCTCATGGAGGGCGCAAGCTCCGTCTCGACCAAAAGACGCGCGACCTTCCAACGTCCAGCGGCCACTTCGCGTGCGGGCACGTCCGACGGCGCCTCATGGCGGCGGAAGATGCGGTCGAACGCTTCTTCGGCCAAGCGAGCTGCTTCCGGTCCGTGAAAATCGGCGACGATGCGCCGGGCCAGTTCGGCCTTGGCGTCGCGCGGGTTCATCTCGCCCCTTTCGGCGCGGGCGCGCATGGCGGCGATTTGATCGGGGCGCAGGTCGGTGCAAAGCTCGTAGTAACGCCACATCAACTCGTCGGAGATGGACATCACCTTGCCGAACATTTCGTCGGGCGGTTCATTAATGCCGATGTAGTTGCCCAAGCTTTTGGACATCTTCTGCACGCCATCGGTGCCCTCTAGGAGCGGTGTGATGACGGCGATCTGCGGTTCCTGCCCGTAAGCGCGTTGCACTTCGCGCCCCATTAGAAGGTTGAACTTTTGGTCTGTCCCGCCGAGCTCGACATCGGCTTCGAGCGCCACCGAATCGTAAGCTTGAACGAGCGGATAGAGCAGCTCGTGAAGCGCGATGGGACGCTCTTCGGCTAAGCGTTTCTGAAAATCGTCGCGCTCGAGGATTTGTCGCACCGTCACGCGCGACGCCAGTCGGATGAAGTCCGCCGTCGTCATCCGTTCCATCCAGCGCGAGTTGAATTCGATGACGGTCCGATCCGGATCGAGCAGCTTAAAGATCTGCGCCTTGTATGTTTCGGCATTGGCTTCGATCTCTTCGCGCGTCAGTTGCGGGCGCGTGGCCGACTTGCCCGACGGATCGCCGATCATTCCTGTGAAATCGCCGATCAAGAAGATCGCCGTGTGGCCCAGTTCCTGAAACGCGCGCAGCTTGCGGATCACAACCGTATGTCCGAGGTGGATGTCGGGCGCCGTGGGATCGGCGCCGAGCTTGACGCGCAGCGGTTCACCAGTGCGCGCCGACTTTTCGAGCTTGGCGCGGAGTTCTTCGGCGCGGATGATCTCGACCGCGCCTTTGCTCAAGTAAGCGAGTTGTTCCTCGATCGTCATGATGCACCTTTCGGAGCGAGAGCTTGCGCGCGACCGTCCCATGCGGAGCGGAGGGTTTTTGTTCCGGGAACAGGGAGCGGTCGCTGCCATTTGAAGCGACAATGATAAAGGATTTGCGCCGCGGTCGCGAAAGCGGCGCGACGTTCATGAGCGATCCAGTTGGGACATCTCCGTGATGCGCGCCGCTGTTTCGCGCGCTTGCGAAAAGAGTTCGTTCGCACGCGCACGGTATTCTTCAGCCGTCTCCTCATCATCCAGATGCGCGGCGTTCTGTAGGACGCCGGAGCGCGCCACCGACGCGAGGGCGAAAGCGACTTGGGCTATGTCTGCCGCGCGCAGAGCGAGCAACGCTTGCTTTGCGTCGAGCAACTCTTCGACGGCGATCTCAGTGGTCGCCAGCGCTTGCACCGCCAGTCGTATGCTTTCGAGCAGAAGGTTGGCCGAGCTTTTCAGCGCTGCCTCGCGCTCAACGCCGCGGGCGCGTTCAAAACGCGCCTGCCGCACAGTCGCCGCAAGCTGTGCGCTGACGGCGTCGAGTTCTTCGAGCGCCTCGCGCGCCGTCAAAGCCTTTTCGCTCGATAGCTCACGTAGTTGTTCGCGCAACGTTTCGACGAGTGTCGCGAGCGGTTTTGGGCCGGACGCCATCGAGTCGCGTTCCCGCAACGCGGCGGCCAGTCTCTTTTCGAGCACAGCAGCGGAAGGCGTTGTCTCCAGTCGCAACCAGTAGGCGGCTGCCTCATCGAGCGCCGCTTGCGGCACGAGACCGACGACCTCGCTTCCGGCGATCGCCACTCCATAACGCTCCGCTTCCCGCCGCACGGCTTCAAAGGCATGATGCAGCGTGGTTCGTTCGTAGTTCGTCAGGTTCATCGAGACCTGCGCCATGCCGCGCGTTTCGAGCTTGAAGCCCAAGGCTTTCAAGAAGCGCAATCCGCCATCGCGCCCGCGAACAGCTCGAGCGATGCGCGCGGCCACTTGCGGGTCGTCCGTGCGAAGATGGACGTTGAATGCGATCAGGATAGGGCGCGCGCCGACGATGCACGCGCCTGCCGTTTCGTGAAGTTTCGCTTCGCCGATGTCGGGCGCGCGCTTCTCGTCGCTCCGCACGAGTTCGCGCAGCTTTTCGAAGCCGCCGCGGCGCACGTCTTCGAGATTGGTTCGGTCGGCTCTGAGCGCCGCGCGCTCGTAGAAGTAGACCGGAATGGCCAGTTCATCCCAGATGCGAGCGCCCGCTTCGTGCGCCAACCTCACGCACTCTTCCATGCTCACGTTGCGCAAGGGGACGAATGGGACGACATCGGTTGCCCCGATTCGCGGGTGCAGCCCCGTGTGCTCGCGCAGATCGATCAGCTCTTTGGCGCAAGCGACGGCACGCACCGCCGCTTCAACCACCGTCTCTGGCGGCGCAACGAACGTGACGACTGAACGGTTGTGATCGGCATCGGCGTGGACATCGAGCACAAGGGCACCTGCCACCGATTCGATGGCAGCGACAATCCGTTCGATGGTCGCACGCCTACGCCCTTCGCTGAAATTCGGTACGCACTCGACGATGCGATCCATAAAGTCGCTTTCTCCAGCGCAATCATAGACGATTGAAAGCCGCGCGACGAGCTGCCGACCGAAACTTTTCGACGCGACCAGCGAGCGAGGAGTCGATGTCGGCCAGAGTTTCGCTGCGTTCTCATCCTCGGTCATCGGAGCAACGGTTGCGGCCAAACCACGTTTCGCTCAAAGTCGTTCGTTTCGGTTCGTGCACGTCGCCCGACGAGCCGCGCTTCAATCGAGCGCGCCCTTCCAGAGGAAATCGTAAAGCAATATTTTGAGGGCGAGGGCGATCACCGTTGCGATGAAGACCCTTTTGATCACGCGATTGTTCATCCGCAACGCGATGCGCCCGCCGACGAACGCGCCGACGAACATCACCAACGCGAGCGCCAGCCCTAGTTTGTAATCGACCAGCCCGCGCCACATGAAGACGAGCGTGGCGATCAAAGATGAGAAGATGTTGATCGCCTTGGTGATCGACACCGCTTCGATGAACGTCATGCCGAGAAAAGCGACGTAAACGGCCGTCAACATGGTAACGTAACCGCCGCTGAAGAAACCACCGTAAATGCCGAGCGCGAAAGTCAAGACATAGGCGAGCATGACGTCGCGCGCACTCGGCGCCGCTGGTCGTTCGCCCGTTCCCTTTTTGAGCGTGGAGAAGAGCGCAACGCCGAGCATCGAGATGGAGACGATGAGCGGCAGCGAGCGCGCCGGGATGACGAGCACCAAGAGCGCGCCGAGCGTCGAACCGACGAGCGTCAAGGCGACGAGCGCCGGCAGACGGCGGCGGTCGATGGCGTTCTTGCCGATGAATGGCAGCGTGCCCCCGATGCTCATAAAGGTTAGGCCGAACATGTTGGTGGCGACGGCGACGCGCGGATCGATGCCGAACTGAAACATGACGGGAACGGTGATGAGCGAGTTGCTGCCGGTAACTACGCCGACGACGCTCGTGGCGAAAAAGAGCGCAAGCAAGGCAATCCACTCAGTTGGAGTCATGTCGAGCAGTTGCTCTAGCTGATAGAGGTGACGTGTGTCAAGCCGCGCGACAGCTCACGATGCGGCGGAAGTCGTCAGGTGGTCAAGTGACCAGACAGCCGAAGGAGCGAGGCGGCGTGAGCAAAAAAGGACCGAAGCGGCTTGAAACCGCGAGGCTTCTTTCCGCTTCGGCCCAAGAGTCTGTTAGAAGATGAGTCGAACTCCCAGTTGGATCACGCGCCGACTGAGCGTCATCTCGCCGCGTTCGTTGAAGGTCTGTCCGGCAAACTCAGGAACGGCGCTCGGTAGTGAGGCTCCGCCAACTACGCCGATGCCGGGGCCCGGATGGTTGAGCGCGTTGAACATTTCGGCGCGCACTTGCAGCCGGATGTTCTCGGGAATGGCGAAGTTCTTGAAGATCGCGAGGTTGAGTTGGTTGATGATGGGACCGCGGAAGAGGTTGCGCGGTTCGGTGCCGAACGGCGTGCCGAACTTCAGCGCTGCTCCCGGCCCATTGATGATGAGTCGCACGTCATTGGGGCTAACCGGAACTGGGCCACGCCCTTGATTGAAGGCGTTAAGCAAGTAGAAGCCGGTTGGACTTGGGATGAACCCATCGGTGAACCCACGCAGCGCCGCATCGATATCACTGATCGCTACGGACTTCGGATCGGCGTTGCGGTTGCCCGTAAAGGGGCGAAGGTTATCCAGCAAGCCGATGAAGGTTGCGGCAAAGCCGTTGTCCTGATAGCTGTTGCTGCCGAGGATGCGATTGGTGCGCTGCTGTGGCGTAAACGGTCGCCCACTGGTCAGGTAGTAGGTGCCGTTGAGTTGCCAGCCGCCGATCACTTGTCCCAGAAAGCCCCGCTGCTCGCGGAAGAAAGGCAGGTCGTAGATGAAACTCAGCGAAAAAGCGTGCGGTCGGTCAAACCCCGAAATGCCTTTTTCGAGCCTGCCGAGATCAAACGGATTTTGCGAGATGGCGTTCTCCCCGAACGAGAAGATCTCGCTCGCGTTATCGAGCGCTTTGCTCCACGTGTAGCTCGACGTCAAGCTGAGCGAGTTCAGCGGGCGTCCCGTGTAGTAGATCTGGAGTCCGTGGTAGGTCGATTGCGCCGTGTTGTCGCGCGAACGGACCACGAACTGGCGCAAGATGCGTCCATTGCAGACGCCTTCGTTATCCGGCGTAGCGGGATCATCCGTGCAGGTCAACGGAACGACGCCCGACGGCAGGAATTGGCGGAAGGCCGGGAAGTTGAAGGTCGTCGTTTCCCCACGAGAGTTTCTCACCATCGCCGTAAACCCATTGTAGAGGTTACCGATGTCGGGATTGCGGTTGACCGTTTGGAAGAGGCCAACGCCGCGCGTGGCGACATAACGGATCTCGAAGGCGTTTCGCCGGTTGATCTGGCGTTGCAGACTGAGCGAGAACTGTTGCGCGTAAGGCGAATAGAAATTGGGCGCGACGATGGTTTGCGCGAAGAATCTCGGGTCGAAGGTGTTGGTGCGTACCAGTCCGCGCGATTGGGCGAAATTGCGCACCACATCTCCGGTCGGCGCGGCTGATGGGATTGGGAAGAGCGCTGGTCCCGCTGCCGGGTTCAACGTCGTGTTGAGGAAGACCACCGGCGAAGAGGTCGAGATGTTGAGCATGATGTTGTAGAAGACCGGATCGTACGCGATCGAGTAACCGCCGCGAATGACAGTCGCATCTTCGCCGAAGAGCCGTTTGAAGATGCGCGGCGTATAGGCGAAACCGACGCGCGGCGCGAAGTTGTTCTTGTCTACAGGGACGCGCGCCACGGTTCGCACTTCCAGCGGCAAATTCTGCCGCCAAATGGCTCGCGACGGATCGCGCTCGCGCGCCAACGTGATGTCGTGCAGAACGTTGACCGGTTGCGTCGCATATTCGTAACGCACGCCGAGGTTGAGCGTGAGATTGTCGCGCACCTTCCAGTCATCTTGGAGAAAAGCGTAGTAGTCGCGCTCGGTGTAGTCGATGGTGTCCGGCCCAACGGCGACCGTAACGGATGCCGGGTTGTTGGCGACCAAACGGGCTGCCGAGTTGAAGAGAAAAGCGCCGTTGATGTTCGGAAGGAAGGGCACGGAGTTCTTCAGGTACTTGAACTCGAAACCGGTCTTCAGCGAGTGCGCTCCGCGCGTAAACGAGTAGTTGTCAACGAATTGGTAGACCTGCACCAAACGTCCTTGCGGCAAGTTGGTTGCCGGGCCGATGCCGAGCAAGTCCTGCCCCGTGCTCGACCCGCGAATGCCGGCAAAAGAGACGTTTGTGAAGGCCTTTCCGATGTCCTTCGGGTCGGGAATGCAGGCCAACCCCAATTCCCCGCAGCCGCCTCCGAACTTCACGAAGAGCGACTGGAAGTTGAAGCGGAATTCGTTGAACGAGGTGCTCGTGATGTTGCGCGTATAGGTCGCGCCGAAGTTCTTGCTTCGAGCGGGGACATCGCCTGTGAACCCGCCGACGCCGCCGAGCGAATTCTTGGTCACGGAGTCCTGAAATAGGTAGCGCGACCAGATGCGATCACGACCGGTGAGATTGACGTCGCCGCGCAAGGCGAACTCATCTTGATCGAACGGGATCGGAAACGCCCGCTCGACGGCTGCGGCGCGGAAGCTCTGTCCGCCCAGAACGACCGTGTCAAAGGGACGGTCGGCGCGCGGACGAACGGTGCCGAAGTCCGATAGGGCGAAGGCGCTGAAGCGTGTGTACAGTTCGATGGCGGGGTTGCCCGGAAACGCGGCGCGTAAGCGAGGAAGTTCATCGGGCAAGATCGCCAGCAACGTCGTTCGATCGATGAAGTTCTGAGTTTGGATGATCTTCTGGTAGCTGCCGAAGAAGAAGGCGCGATCGCGTATGATGGGGCCGCCGATCGTTCCGCCGAAGACCGTGCGCCGGAGCAGCGGCGCTTCCTTCAATCCGCTCCGCCGTTCGATGTTGTCGAGCGTGTCGAGGTGGGAACGGTCGCGTCGGTAAACGAAGGCGCTTCCGTGAAACTCGTTGGTGCCGCTCTTGGTCACGATGTTGACGATGGCCCCTTGGTTGCGCCCGTACTCGGCGGAGAAGTTGTTGGTGATGATCTGGAACTCGCCGACCAGATCCGAATTATCGACGAAGAAGGAAGGCCCGCCGATCGAAAGATCGTTGTTGTCCTGCCCGTCGATGGTGAAGTTGTTTGAGCGGGCGCGGTTGCCGTTAACCGATAGCGTCACGCCGTTGGCGTTGACGTTGCCGAATCCGGGCACCACGCCGGGCGCCGTCAAAGCGATGATGTCCAAGCCGCCGCCAGCGACGTTCAACGGCAACTCCTGAATCTTGCGTGCCTCGAAGGTCGTCGAGACTTGCGATTGGTCCCGCTGCAGCAAGACTTCGTTGCCCGCTACTACCGTTACCGTCTCTTCCAACCCGCCGGGCTGCAGGACGACATCGACCGTGGAATCTTGTCCTAGCCTGACCAGCACGTCGGTGATCACCGCGCGCCGAAATCCTGCGCTTTCGACCGTAATGC
>Ga0209989_100103_pt1 | contig 15363 bp, 11 predicted proteins | sample Antgeofumaro1A2B_FD_188083 | JGI IMG/M metagenome (GOLD analysis project Ga0209989, IMG submission 188083) | Geothermal fumarole subsurface microbial communities from Mt. Erebus, Antarctica - 1A2B (SPAdes) (version 2) | ecosystem: Environmental > Terrestrial > Volcanic > Fumaroles | place: Mt....
AGAAGCGGTGACCGTCAACCGCAAAATTTTGGAGCTTTTTCCCGACGACGTAGAGGCTTGGAACCGCCTCGGCCGGGCGCTGACTGAGCTCGGCAAGTACAGCGAGGCCCTCGAGGCTTACCAGCGGGCCCTGGAACTCGACCCGAACAACACCATCGCCCGCAAGAACCGGGACCGACTAATGCTGCTTCGCGAGCGAGAGGAAGCCCCATCTCCAAGCGAGCGGGTTAGCCCTGAACTTTTCGTGGCCGAGCCCGGCAAGACCGGCACCGCCGAGCTGATTAACATGGGCAGTCAGGAGACCCTGGCTAAGCTCGCCGCCGGTGACCAGGTGGAACTACGGCTTAGCGGAAACCAGCTTGAGGTCTATTCGACCCGGGGCGAGTACATCGGCCAGGTTGAACCCAAGGTGGGCTTACGGCTTGCTAGCCTGATGCGGGGCGGCAATCAGTACGTGGCCGCCATTCAAAGCCTTTCCGACGGCAACGTTCGGGTAATCATCCGGGAGGTCTATCAGCACCCGAGTCAGGCGGGGAAAGTATCCTTCCCCACTCGCGAGCCCGAGGCCATCCGGCCCTACACCCGGGAGGACCTGGTGCGGGTTGACCAGGAGGAGGAAGAGGAGGAGTTCTCCTTCGAGGAAGAAGAGTTTTCCGAAGTGGCCCCGGGCATTGCCGGGGAGCCGGAAATCCTCGAAGAAGAGATTCACATCGAGGAGGAGCCGGGCGAGCCCGACCTGGAAGAGGAGGAGCACGACCTTACTTAAAGGGGCGACCTTCTTGGCGGTTTCGGCGGCTGAGCTTGCGGCCTAACCAGACTACGGCCGCCCCGTACAGCATACCCAGCTGGCCGGCCAGCAAATACGCGTGCCAGGGGACCCCATCAGCCGCGGTCGCTGGGACTTCGGCGGCGCTTACAAGGACGGGCTGCGGCTCGGCCAGAGGGAGCTTGGGGGTTGGGGCGGAGACGGCCCCTTGCACCGGTGGGGCGGGCTTGGGGCTGGGCTCTGCCCTTGGGGATGCGGCCGCCGGAAAGAGCTCGGGAATCGGCCGCATAGCTGGACCCGGCTCGAAGGCGAAGGCCGACCCTGGTCGGACCGTGCCGGCCCAGGCCCGTTGGAGCTCGGCCTCAGTAATCGGCCGGCCGAATCCTGTCTCGTCAAAGAAGGCCGGGTCGTTGTAGAAAAACCGGTCCCCCTGGTATCCAATTATTACGATATAGTGCTCGGTTGTGGCGATGGACCCGGCGTTGGTGGGCAGGTCCCGGTACTTAACAATCGTAACTACCGGCTCGTTCCGGTCGATGGCGGCCCGGATATCGTTGGGCGTCCAGGGGCGGTCCAGACCGCGGGCCTGCAGGCCGTACTGGGCCGCAATCTGGGCAAGGACTTCCGGCCAGACGCCGACGTTGGGCCCGGAGGTGCCTTGGAGGTGATTTGCCAGGGCCCGAAGCTCCGCGGTTGAAAGATTGAAGCCGTGGGCCTCCAGGACCATGGCTAGGCTGGCCGGGCCGCAGTTGGCTTCAGCGTAGATGGTGCCGTCAAGCTGGCTGCGGAGGGGCACGGCCAGAATCCGTCCCGGCTCACTCGACCGAAGCCAGGCCTTGAGGCCGTCGATGGCATTCGATAGGTCGGCCCCACCCCAAGAAAGCCGGGAGGTATAGCCTGGGGGAGCTAGTCGGCCGGCCGGGACGGTCGGAGTGGCCATCGCCTGTGCTGTGGGCGCCAGGGTCGCGAGTGCTGGGTGAGGCGGCGACGGCGTCGACGTCGGGGTTGAGGTCAGGGTTGGGGTCGGGGTTTGGGTTGGGGTCGGCGTCGAAAAAGGCCGCGGCGTTGGGGTACTGTGGCGGATTACAGTTATACCGGGTGTTGGCGAGCCGGTTGGGGTTGGGCTCGGAGCTGGGCCCTGGGCAACGGCCAGGTTGGAGGCTAAATGGGCAAAGGTCAGGGCTATGGTGATGGCAGCCAGCCTTAACGCCTGTCGGCGCACCATCTGTAGACTAACTTAGGGGGTCGGTTCATGTCAAACGCAAGCGACCAGCCGGATACTGACCAGATCCTTGCGGTGACCCTGACGGCTGCCCGGCGGGCCGGCCGGATCCTTCGGGCCCGATTTGGTCGGCTCCGGCAGGTGGAGACCAAGGGGGAAAACGACCTGGTTACCGAGGCGGACCGCCGGTCAGAACAGGGGGTGGTCGAGGTTATTCGGGCCGCCTTCCCAAAACACGCTATCCTGGCTGAAGAGGGAACGACCGGGGGACCCTCGGCGGACCACCTCTGGATTATCGACCCTCTGGACGGTACCACCAATTACGTTCACACCCATCCCCTATTTGCGGTAAGCATAGCCTATGTGTACCGCGGCCACTGCCTGGTCGGAGTTGTCTACGCCCCGGCCCTTAGGGAGCTTTACTGGGCGGTAGCGGGGCGGGGGGCGTGGCTTAACGGCCGCCGAATCAGCGTATCCCGGGTGGACAGCTTAAAGCAGGCGCTCGTGGCCGCCGGCGTGCCTTCGGCTTCCAACGAGCGGCGGGAAGTGGTTTCGGCCGTCCAGGCGCTTCTAAGCCAAGTGCAGGATTTCCGCAGCAGCGGATCCGCCGTTTTGGACCTCTGTTTTGTGGCCGCTGGCCGCCTCGACGCCTATTTTGAACACAAACTTTCGCCCTGGGACGTGGCCGCCGGCGGCCTCATCGTCTTGGAGGCCGGCGGCCAGGTAACGGACCTGGCCGGCAATCCCTTCAGCCCCACCCAAAGGAGTGCTTTGGCCACCAACGGCCGCTTGCACCCCGAGCTTGTTGCAAGGCTCCGGATAAAGGGGTAAGGTCTAGCTAACGAAAGGCCGGCCGGAGGGCCGCTCGGCCACGATGCCGGCCAGCCACCGGGCGTAGGCCTTCAGGGGGGCCAGGTCGGTGTCCATCAGCACGGTGAGCTTTTGGGTCTCTAGGGAACCCTCAGCGTGGATGGCCAGGACCTCCAGGTACCCTCCCAGGTCGGAGGCCACCAGGTCCCGGGCGAGGTTTATCGCCCGCAGCCGCTCCTCCCCCGACACCCCAGCCTTGCCGGCGAGGTAGTGGTCGAGGAGGGGTTTAAGTTCGGGGTGGTTAAAGTCCTCGGCGGCCGGCCCGGTTACCACGAGCCCGCCGGCGATATCCTGCACACATTTGACCGCGGCATGGTAGTTATCGGCAAAGTAAAACTTGGCCGCGTTGGTGACGACCGGATTGGGCACCGCGATATCGTTGCGGGCCCGGCAGTCGAGGGCGGCGGCCCGGGTCATACTCCGAACGGTGGCCAAGTACATGATGAGGCGGGCGAGCTTATCCCGCACGTGGGGGACCCGCTCGATCCCGTTGTATTCAGCCAGGAGGGCCCCCAGGCCAACTAGGGCTTCGAGGAGGGGCGGCTTGTAGGCGCAGGCGGTGAAGCGGTGGAACTCGACGAAGGTCTTGGCCACATCCCCGGCAAAATCCCATTCCCCGGCTAGGAAGACCCGGTCGTTGGGCACGAAGACGTTATCGAAAATCGTCACCGACTCCACCATCCGAAACCGGTGGGCAACGGGGTTATCAAACGGGGTCTGGCCCGTGAATCCCCTGGTACTGGCGACAAGCCGAACCCCCGGCGTATTGACCGGCATGGCGAAAGCGACCGCATAATCCCGGTCCCGCTCGGTCATGGCCCGGGTTGGCAGGACGATAATTTCGTGGGCGTAGACGGCGTCGGTAGTGTGGACCTTGGCACCCCGAACCACGAGGCCGTCGGGGCGGCGCTCCACGATGCGGAGGTAGGTATCAGGGTTGGGCTGGTCAGCCGGCCTCAGGGACCGGTCGCCTTTAACGTCCGTCTGGGCCACGGCCAGGTCGAGCTCGTTATCCCGGGCGTACTCGTAATAGGCCCGCACACGCTCGAAGTAGCGGGTCCCGTACTTGCGGTCGACGTCTCGGCTGGTAATGAGGAGGGCAAAGAGGGCATCGGACCCGATCTCTTTGCTGATGGCGGCCAAGGAGGGCCGGACTTCGCGGGTGAGGTGCTCAATGGCCTCGTGGCGGCGGAGGAGGTCGTCGGAGTTTCGGGGAATTTTATAAAACCTGGATATGCGGCGGCCGTCCTCCTCGACCCAGAAGAGGTCGGCCCATTCCGGTCGGGCTTCGACCTCGTAGGTTTGGGCGATGTTCCGGGCGCCGACCCCGAGCTCGGGGTGGGCCGTGACGTCGCCGACCTTTTCACCCCGGAACCAGACCTCCCGGCCGTCCCGAAGGCTGGCCAGGTATTCATCCGGCGTTCGCATGGGGTTTAACCTCCTTCCTCTAACCTGCCAACTGAGATTAAACCGTCCGGGGCCGTTGGGTCAAACCGGCTGGGCTGGGTCAGCGGGAGTTTGGCCGAGGATTAGTGTATGATTATTTAAGGAGTCGATGGGTGAAATCATTTGCCAGCCCCCGTAGCTCAATGGGATAGAGCAGCGGACTTCTAATCCGCGGGCTGGGAGTTCGAGTCTCCCCGGGGGCGCAAGATATTTGGGTTGTAGCCTAATGAAACCGCTTCAAAGTCGATATCCGACCAGCGCAGGCCCGTCAGCTCGGCAAGTCTTAAACCAGTCCCGTAAATTCCCCCGCCCCCGGTCTGGGGGCCTTCAAGGCGTATTCGAGGCAATGGCCGACACCGATTCCCGTCTCAAGCAAACCCGACCGGTCGACTCTCCTGGAGTGCGGTCGAGTGCCTACTCGTGTTATATGTTTGCAACCCAATACTATGGCTATACCAACGTGGAGCTGCGAACTATGCAGAGGTTCATAGCTCCACTTTTTGGTGCATGAAGGGATTGGAGGAAACAAAATGGACAAGATAAGTTATAGGCATTTTGTTCTTATTTTTGTTCTTGTTGTCATTTTGGCCGTTGTTGTTAGCTGCGGAAGGCGGGAGCCCGCTCCAATTAGACCTACGCCTACAGGGGAGGGCAACGCTGAAGGCACAACGACTGTCACCGTCACCGGCACGGTGCAAGATGTCATGCGCAGCGCTCAAATTATCATGTTCCGGGAGCCTGTAAAGGGATCTCTCTATGTGGCTTTGACGCAAGATACCAGGTTGATTTCGAGAGAAGGGCATAACATCACGCTGCAAGAAATAGAAGCAGGAATGAGGATTCAGGTCACAGGGCGCCCCGGCAGCCAGGGGACGTTGTTGGCAGAGGAAGTACGAATTCTTCCATAACCTTCTTTGCTCATGGCTGGTTTTTCTCCAGGTTCTCGGCGCGGAGGCGATCCACCAGAGTGTGGACCGTCTTCGTGTATTGACCTTCCTTGTCAGCGTTAATGCCCACCTAACCGTGCGTGCAGCGGACTGGCCGCCTCGCTGCGCTCGGCTCGCCAGCCGCTGGCGCTATCGTTAGGCCGCCACACGGAACCCTACCTGTAAAGAGCCAAATTGGAGGTGGCAACAAGATGAGACGATTTGCAAATATAGCAGGAGGCCTGTTGGGCCTGCTCGCCTTGGGAGCACTGGTGGTGGCTCTGGCGTTGACGTTTGGTGGCTTGCCAAGGGAGGTAAAGCCGGCGTCTCAGGCCTTCCAGTCGCCAATTGAGACGCCGACGCAGCCGCCCTATCCGCCTCCAGCGATACCGACGCCACCTGGCCCCCGTGGCGCAGGATCTCCTCGCGCTTCTCCCGCAAAAGCTCGCTAACCGTCATACCCTAACTCTCCCAACTCCTTCCAGATCGCCTCGTCCAGCCTCCGGGCCTCGGCCTGCTGCTTGCGGAGCTCGACCACCAGCCGCTGCATCCTCTCCACTCCCCTGCCCACTCCATCTTGCCGATGGTGGCCACCACCTAGCGCAGCCGCTCGGCCGCCTCGGCCCGGGCTTACCTTCCCGGGCTGTCTCGGCCTCGGTCAGGCTCCTCGTATCGATGCGGAAGGTCACTCCCCCGTTGCGCTTGTTCTCTTATACAAGGGGCTTCATCGCCAGCACGATCTCAGAAGACATTTTCCCCTCAAGGAAAATGCGTTTGACATCATGGAAGCCTGCTGCCTTCACACCGGTTTCCATTAACACGGGGCGGCATCCGCCCATGAGATAGAGTGCCAGTTTAGCTGGCAGAAGCCGATACAGCCGCTCTCGGGCGGTGATTATGCTCTCGTCGTACTTGCTCATATTCAACAGGACGAGCCGTCCTCCGGGACGTAAGACACGTCGGAATTCGGCAAGGATGAGCGGCATATCCCATGTTGGGATGAGATCGAGCATATAGGCATTGTACACGACGTCAAAGGAATTCTCTTGAAATGGAAGTTGGCGACTGTCGGCTTCTATCAGCTCGAAGTTCGGGAACCCATGTGCCTGCAACCGCTGTGCGGCTAATCGCAGCATTCCTGGTGCGATATCTATGCCACAGATAGTCGTATCTTTGCCGACGCGTCTAGCCAGTTCAACGATGGTTAGGCCAGGACCCACAGCTACCTCCAGCACCTTCTCACCGAATTGAATATTGGCCATATTAATGGCAATGAGATGATTCTGCCATTCCACAAGAGCGACAGTCTTGCTGTAGAGCCATGCACGCCGACTGTAAGCGTATTTGACAGCTTCCAGGTCGTAGTGTTTAGCTTCAATCACGTGTTGCTCTTCTTCATGTTCTTCTGGATTTGATGAAGTATAAAACGGCATTCATAGACATGAGCCCGCTGATGATGGCCAGCCATCGCGTTGTAAGATACGCTACTACGAGAAAGGCTACCGCACTGAGCAGGAAGAAGAAAGCAGCCAGGTGATATTGTTGCTTTAATGTCATGGTCCCTCCTTTAGCTCCGCTGCTGCCGGCTGGGCTGGGCAGGTGTGCCCGACCGGTTCGTATATGGGCCAGTCGTTCCATGGTGGAGGATTCGGGCCTCCAGTGGGCGGTCGCAGTACACCGGTCGGAGACTGCCCACCGGGAAACCAGCTCCGACTAGCCGGACAACCGGCGGTACAGCATCCCGGCCTCGACCACGTTGGCGGCTACCAGCATTGCCAGGGCCAGGGCGAGGACTATGTACTCAGGCAGACCCAACGTCCCTCGCTCAGCCGGGGGCACGGGCACAGTCGGCCCACTCCAGAACGACACTTGCCTCACCCGTGCTGACCGGGCCAGGACCGCCGCCATCAGAGTAAAGGCTAACATCTCGTAGGGGCCGCTCCGCTGCCAGAAAACGGTAAGAGTTGGTTCCATCCGTTCTGGCATTGGGACCTGAAAGGAATTGGTGCCCAGCCAGAGCCCATAGAGCACCATATTGGCAAATGGTACGTTGTACCCCAGTGAAAACCGGCCCACCTGCATGCGGCTAAGCAGCACCAAGACCAGGCCTGGCACGAGCAGGTTGAACCCGACTATCTGCACGGCCAGCATCAATGGGCTGCTCGTCACCATCGGCAGGCCCCCGCTCAGCTGCCCGCGCAACACCCCCTCTGGCAGCACGGAGTAGCCGATGCTCCAGGCCAGAAAGAACAGTGCGTATCCAACCCCAACCGCACCGGCCACCCGGACCGCCAGCCGATCATGATGCAGGATTCGCACCAGCACTCCCAACATAGGCATCCTCCTATTGGCGGTTGATTGTTCCTTTTGCTGTTTTCAAAGCTTCTCAGTTTGTGCCTTTGTTGATGCAATGTTATCACTTCTCAAAGAACTGGCCATGAAGGCCAAAAGGGATATGATGCGGGACTTCGGCACGTGCCAGTTCGGTAAACGAAGCAGCATCCAGCACCAGCAGGAACGAAGTGCCTTTCACCGTATCCAGCGCCACCGAGAGAATGACGCCGTCATCTTCTGCCACAGCGCCCGGTCGCGCGATGAAGACCGGCTCGCCCGGGTAGCTGTTCTCCTCCCACCATAGCTTGGCGGTGCGCTCCCGCACGTCCACTTTCACGAGCTGGTCAGCAAAGCCCCCTGCCCGGCGCACGCCCACGCCGTAGGCATAGCGATATGCCTTTCCGTTGTGGCTCTTGTAGTTCAAGCGGGGGAGTTCCAGGGGCTCGCTTGAGAGGAGCTCGAAATCGGCCGCTTTTCCTTGCGCTGGTAAGCGGTAGCGGCGCAGTTCGGTAGGCGGGATCGGTTTTCCGGCCTGAAGGTTCTCCAGGTAAAGCGCAGTGATGATCTCCGGATCGCGATAGGCGGCGATATCTACGAACACCTCCCCCTTCTCTTCAAAGGCGTTGACGTGATGAAAGGCAAAGAACGCTTCAGCATTGTAGCTTCGGGCGGAACCGTCCTTCTTGTCTATGAGGATAAAGCGCGTGCCCTGGCCGGGTTTCCATTCGTAGTTCTCAATGAACGGCTTGCCCGAAAGCAGCAGCCGAAGCGGGTTCACCACAAGCGGGAAGGCGTCCCAGGGCCCCGCCCTCGTCCAGGTGGGCTTTTGACCAAATGTAGATACTGAGGAGGCCCGGGTCGAGCTCATCCGGCGGGCCCTGGGGCCAGGCGGTGGGGTGCCTTCTAGGCTGATGCCAGGGCCTTTATTATCCCTTTAGCCTCTTCGGGGCGGCGGCATACCCGAAACTCCCAGCGGCCGAACTCACCGTGATGGTTGACCGCCCGCACCCAGCGCCTCGCCGCCGCCTCCTTTTGCCGGTCCTGCTCCGTCTCAAAACCTTTGACTTCCAAAATCACCTTGATTTCTCCGCCGCCTTTAGCCCGGAGGCGGACCAGATAGTCGGGACGGTATTCGTGCCGAACGCCCTGCCATTCGTAAGGGATCGTAAAGTCTAGGTGGTCGTTTCGGGCATAGGCAATCACTTCAGGGATGCGCTCCAATTGATAAGCTACGCTGTGTTCCCAGACGGGGGCGTCCAGCACCACATGGCTAATGTGGCTCTTGGTCGTCCCCACACACGGACGCGTCGTGCGAAAGAGGACCTCCGATGTAGACCCGACCGGGCGGAAGCGCTCGACCACCGGGAGGATCGGCGGCTCCCCGGCCTCGGCATCCGGCTCGATGGCTTCCATGAGCCGTTCGATAATACGTTGCTTGTACTTGAGCAGGGCGATTTCCTCCAGGACAGCCTCGCCCTTCACCACGACCCGCTCTTCTAGATACCGCCAGACGTCCCTTAGTACCTGGGGGAAGAGAACATGCCGGATGGCCCAGTCTGCTCGTTTTTCCTTGAGGCGGTGACAAAGTTCCGCAGCGACCTCATAGACGCTCGCCTGCAAGCGTTTCTCCCGATGGAAGGGGTTCCGGTCGTGAAGCACCTCGGGACCGGGCCCCACCCGGTCCGGGCGGCCGATGCGGAAGCCTACGGCAGGCTTGACCGTCACTTCGGTCGGCTCCGTTGCCGGGTCAATCACGAGATAAGGCACGCTAGCAAGGTTTAAGCGGATGCGGGTTTTTACGTCCAAGACGTACCCCTCGACCCGGGGGAAGGTGATCTCCAGGTGTTTGCGTTCTTTAAGGGCCCGCACGAGGGTGGAGACCTTCGCCACTTCCGTACGACTTATCGGCTTCTTCCTGACCGGGATGACCTCAAAGGGCACCCCGTAAACATCGACATATTCGGGTTCAGAGAAATCGTCGTAATTGAGCCGGCGCAAGCCCCGTCCCACTACTTGCTCACACAGAAGCTGTGAGGTAAAAGCTCTCAGACCCAGGATCTGGGTGACGTTCTGGGCGTCCCAACCCTCGTTGAGCATCCCCACCGACACGACGCAACGGATATCTTTTCCGGGCGGCTCCCCTTCCCCTGTCCACTCCGTCTTACCGATGGTGTCCACCGTCCGGCGCAATCGTTCGGCGGTTTCTTGCCTGGTCTCGCCTTCCCAGGCCGCCTTGGCCTCTTCCAGAAGTTTCGTGTCGATGCGGAAGGTGACCTCCTGTCCGTTGCGGTTTTGAAGCTCCGGTAGCACCTTACCAAGGGCAATGTGCTGGTATACAAGTTTTGCCAGGTCGGTGTTATCACAAACCACGATCATCACGGGCGGAACAGGAGACCCCGCCTGCCGAAAGGCTTCGAAAGTTTTCTTCCACTCCGAGGCCAGGGTTGCCAACGCGCCTTCGGCTTCCCGCAGAACTGACTCGGGCTTGGCCCGCCGTCGGGCGGTCTGTCGTTCTGAAGCCGGCAACCTCTGGTTAATATACTCCCAAAGCCTGAAGTACCGGGGGATCAAAGCCCCGGTGTTGTCGTCCACCGGCACCCGCGGAATCTTCACGATGCCGGATTCGATGGCATCCACCAGCCCGAAGTCGGATACAATCCATGGAAACGGCGCCCCCTCCTCGTAGCCGCTGCCCTTGATATAAAAGGGGGTGGCCGAGAAATCGGCGCAGAAGTTGATGCCCCGCACGGCGGCGATGCGATCTAGGCCACCAACCCAGATGGTGGCTTCCTTCCGCTCGGCGATCTCCTCGGCGGAAAGTTGCGCCTTCTGCTCCTCGGCAAGTGGTGCGGGGCGGTAGGCGTGGTGAGCTTCGTCGTTAATCACCAGAATGTTTTGCTTGTTGCCCAACTCCTTGAGCACCCGCCGGCAGAAGGCGACATCGCTTTCGGGTCCCCGCTGGACCACGCTCCGGGAGTGGCTGTCATCTTTGGGCTGAAAGAGGTGCCAGTTGGTGACCTGGAACCGACCTTGCTGGAGCCGCTCCAGCATCCCCCGCGGCACCAGATCGAACCTCTCGTAGTAGTTTCCGGATTTCCAGGGTAAGAGCACCTGGAGCCGCTCCCGGATGGTGAGGTTCGGACAGACCAACAAAACGGCGTCCGAAAAGCGCGGGTCCCGGGGATTGGCCAGTTTGTTTAGGACCTGCCAGGCGATAACCATCCCCATAACCACGGTTTTACCGCTTCCGGTGGCCATCTTGCAGGCGTAGCGCCTTAGGCCGTTGTCTTTCGGGATCTCGATCCCCTGCTTCTCCGCAGGGGATGCTTCCACCAGCCAGATGAGGATTTCGGCTGCCTCCCGCTGGCAGAAGAAGAGTTTGCGCTCCCGATCCGTGTCCTTCCAGTGGCTTAGAAGCTGTCGGGTAATCGGCGTCACACCCGGATAGCCCCGCTCCTGCCAGGCCTTCACCCGCTCGCGGATCGTGTTCACCAAATCCAGCGGGACGAACTCCTCCTCCAGCAGGGCCGCCTGCGGCCCCCGGGTGCGGGCCTTGAGGTAATAGCCCGCAGGACGCCGGCCCTCTTTCAGGACCGGCTGCCCCTCCTCGTAGGCCCAGTAGCGGGTGGGCTCCTCGAAAGGCGAGTTGAGGATGGGGTTGTCAACGAGCATCGGGGTCCCTTTTCTCCGCCTTGAGCTCCTCAAGGAAGTTGTTTGCAGCCTTGGCCAGCAGGCTAGCACGGGAGAGCAGAAAGTCGATGTAGCGGGAGGTATCCCACCGCCTTCTTAACTCCTCGTCCTTATTCGGGTCCACAAGCCACTCTTCGGGGATGCAATGAGGGCGCAGCCGATCCGGTGCGATCCTGTGATCCCTTATATAGCTCCAGGGCGCTTTGCCGGAAAGCTTCTTGACATTGGTGCGCTCGTTCAAAACGGTGATGTTCGCCAGGGCGTTTATCTCGTCGTCCGATACTCCTTCTTTCAGCACGTTGCGCGGATAAATATGGTGCCACTGGGGCTCAAATCCCGCCACAAGGGATGCTCCGGTCTTCTCATAGCCGATGCGCGTGCCATCCACCCAGTCCCGCGCCTCATGGCGGAAGAGGACAAGATAGAGCATCAGCTTCAGGAAGCGATTTCCCGCACGATCATAGCGATTCAAAAACTCGTATTCGTCTATCTCCGAGGATACCTTGAGGGGCTCGTATAGCTTCTTAAGGGCCTGTTCAAAACCCGCGGCATCCGTAATGGCGCGGACATCTTCGTTCAGGCTGGTGATCGCCGAGCCGCTGTATCGCCCATCCCGATTGGCCATGAGGAACCAGTGCAGGGCCCGGTGAAAGCTATAGTCTTTGGCGTCTTTCCACCTATAATGCATCACAAACAGAGGGATAAGGCTGTTCGTGGAAGGAAGCAGATCGGCGGAGGTGATACCAAATTCGGCCAATCGCTTCCGGACTTCTTCGATGGTTTGCTCGGTCTTTCGCCAGACAGGGAGGAGTTGCTCTTGCCTCCAGAAATCTTTGGTCACTTCAACGAGCCGGGCTCGGCCACAGCCAATTCCAGTGATTGTGCGCACGAAAATCCCGGCGTCCAGGTTCCAGCCCTTGTCTTCTAAATCGTTACGGAAGGGGAGGTACTCCTCCCGCACCCAGCCGGGGTTTCGCACGGCGGCTAAGGCGAGGACCACATCGGCTTCTTTTACGCGCGTGCCCTCCCGGTTCAAGCGGGCGAAGATTTCCGCGACGTCTTCGACCTCATGCTGAATTTTGATTACCGGGATATCCCGCTCCCGTATTTGCCACAGCCGCTGGAGGCTGGCGTGCACCGTTGAGAAGACCGCCATCGTGTTGGCGGGATCGTTCTGTTGTGCTATCTCTTGGGCAAGCTGGGTCAACTCTTCAACCTTTTCGACAGCAAGTACCCTGCGGAGGCTCACCCAACGAGGGTCGCGACGCCGAATCGGGTTCGGTAGAGCAAACTCCAGGTACGCGTCATCGCCAGGAAGCACATTGACCATCACATCATAGCGCTCCAGCGCCTCGTTCCACTTCTCGGCATCCGCCCACCAGTAAGGTTTCTGCCCTAAGAGTAGGCAAAGAGCAGTCGTGCGCTGTTGCCCGTCAACAATCCAGAGAGAAGCCTGTGTGCCCTGTGCCGTCTTCGCCTCCTGGTACTCCGAGGAGTCCCACAACAGAAAGGAGCCGACGGGATAATCCCGGTAAAGCGATTCGGCCAGGAGTTTGACCTGCTCCGGGTCCCAGACGAATTCCCGCTGAAACTCCGGGATGTCTACGCTTTTGCTCACCGCCTGCTTGACGATTTCCCGCACCTTGAGTTGCTCAATGGCCATGAGCTACCCCTCCACTTTCCCGCTTAACGTAGCGTTATCACCCGCACCACCTCGTTGCCCCGGAAGTCGATCACCTTCACGGCAATGCGCCGGTGTTCGCCGAGCTGGAATGGGAACGACTTGGTGCCGCCCATCTTCTCGAAGGCCTCGGGGTCGATCTGCGCCTTGAGCGCCCGCTGGAGCTTCTCCCAGGCGTCGGGGTCGCCGGGGAAGAAGGCCTGGGAGATCTTAAAGGTCTTGCCGTCGTAGTCGGTGTCCAAGAACCAAGCGGCCACGTCCTCACCGTGGGTCGAGTGGACCTCGCCAGTGAGCGGGTCGTAGATGTCCACGCCCCGGAGTTCCACCACATAAGTGCCGTCCTTCTGTCTCTCCACCCGCACATCTGGCTGGCCGAAGACGGTGAAGACCTGGCTGGCGCGGGTAGTCTTCAGGAGATCGCCCACCAGCACATCAGGCGCGATGTTGGCAAAGTGCACCTGAATCCCAGCCACCGGAGTCTTCTGAATGAGGGCCTGGGCTTCCGGGTCGAAGCTGAAGCCGGCGAAGATCAAGACCGGGTAGCCGTTCATCTTGGCGGTGGGAATCGACTCCTGGACCTGGAAGGCGGTCACCGGCCCGTGCTGGGGTCCGAAGGAGATGGCCACCCGCAGGATCTTGCCGTTCTGCTTGGCTTCCCCTTCGGCGTGCAGGTAGCCCAGGTTGAGCGGACGAAGGTTTTGCAGCTCCAGTTTCTTGCCGCCCGGGAAGAGCACACCGCCCTGCTGCTTGAGCAGGTTCAGCATGTGGGTGAGATAGTCGCCGCCCCGGTCCGAGATGCGCTCCCGGGCCTCCTGCTCTTCGAACTGCGGGATGGGTGCCTGGGTCGGGTCCTCGACAGCTGGCACCGGGATGGCCTCCACCGTGAAGGGGCCGGAGACCCGCACGATACCTCGCCTCACCTTGGGTCGGTCGTAGAGCTCCTCCTGCGGCGCGTTGCGCTGGATGCTTTCGTCCACCTCGCGGCGCTTTTTGCGTTTCAGGTCCCAGAAGCGGCGAAGCACCTCTTTCGCCTCCTCGGGCCAATCCGGCGCCGGGACGGGGTCGGATAAATCCTTCAACGTCCAGCGGTGGCCGGTGAGGCGGTAGATGTTCTCCAGTAGCTCCTCCGCCCGGGATCGGGCAGCCGGATCAAGGAAATCCTTAAGCCGCCGCAGTTCCCAATAGGCTTCCTGCGCCTCTTTGGGCCAGAGGGGATGGGGCACTTCGCGCGGAACCTCCCACTCCTTCCAGTCCTTGCCCAAGGCGCGGTTCAAAGCCGCCAACGCCTGGTCAATCTGGGCCTGGTACTTCTCGGCGATGGCGTCTATCTCCGTGTTCTTGGCGATGCTCTCCAGGGTGATGTGGGTCACGGTTTGGTAGATAAAGCCGCCAGCCGGGCCGCGCTCGGGCTCGCGCAACTCGTAGTAGTCGAACTTGGCGGTCATGAGCCGTTGGCGGGCGATGGCCAGGGCCACGCGGGAGGTGTCGCAGGTAATCCAGCGACGGCCCCACTTCTCGGCGCAGTAGGCGGTGGTGCCGGAGCCGCAATTGTGTACAGCGCAGACCTCCGTCAGAAAAGAGTGCGCGCCTTCTACCTCAAGGTCGTACACTTCCTCTTCACCGAAGGCGGTTCGCACTTTCTCCAGCGGAACCGCTTCCAGCTCCGTGCCCATGAACACAATGTCACCCGGTAGGAGGTTACCTGCCTGTACCCACATAGCACCCGCGACGCTCTCCACCTGCAGGCGGCACTGGTTCTCGATGGCAAGGAGCACGCCGGGCAGGTTCTTGTAGATATCCTGGGTGGTGAATCGCAGGATACTTAACCCCATACAACGCATGTATTCGTCTCGTTCTCGATCATAGGCGCGAGCCTCTTCGGTGAAATGGGACTCTCCGTCCACTTCCACCACAAGGTGTGCTTCACGACAGTAGAAGTCAGCAATGTAAGGACCGATAGGGTGTTGACGGCGGAATTTAAAGCCGACGCCATTATTGCGCAATTTCGCCCACAGAATCTGCTCTGCCCGTGTCAGCTCACGGCGAAGCCGTCGCCGATACTCGCGGTGATCTAGTGGGATTCCGCTCCAGTCCCGTTGACCTCCAAGTGAACGCGGGCGGAGTTTGGCGAGCACCCGATGGTCTGCTGTCAGCCACAGCATCCGTTCAGAGCGGGCATGTCGCAGTCCCACCATCATTCCACGATAGAGGCGACGGATGACTCGGCGCACGCGCCGCACCGTGCCGTCGTGTGCGTAGACATATTGACCGGGTGTTATCTGCTCAATGGGAATGATGACTGCCCCCCTCCTGGCCTCCCCCGTGGACGTGGGAGGAGTCGCCCCCCTCCTGGCCTCCCCCGTGGACGGGGGAGGAGTCGCCCCCCTCCTGGCCTCCCCCGTGGACGTGGGAGGAGTCGCCCCCCTCC
>Ga0209989_100104_pt1 | contig 15298 bp, 10 predicted proteins | sample Antgeofumaro1A2B_FD_188083 | JGI IMG/M metagenome (GOLD analysis project Ga0209989, IMG submission 188083) | Geothermal fumarole subsurface microbial communities from Mt. Erebus, Antarctica - 1A2B (SPAdes) (version 2) | ecosystem: Environmental > Terrestrial > Volcanic > Fumaroles | place: Mt....
CGTCCTGTCGGATAACCAGTTTGGGTCCTTGGGGGGTCTCGATGGTCGCCCAGCGCGCCATATAGGGCTCTCCCTTGAACGGTGCTCGCTCCGACTCAGCGGCACCTGCATATATAAGCCGATTTATCGAGATACGGCGCATTGTACGAAGCGCTGCCAGCAGCGGTCAGTCGCAGGGCGTCGGATGCAAAAGCAACCGAGGCGAGCGAAAGACATCTGGAGCTGGCCCATGCAATCGCCGGGACCCGCGCATGTGCTACTGGTCTGGTCTGTGGATGTTACGCATAAGAAGCCGGACTGGCAGGGGTCATGAGCCGTGCGCGGGGGCCGTTACCGTTGAGGAGCCCGACGTAACGAGCACAGCCAGGGCCCAGCAAGGCCTCGATGGCTGCCTCGTGCAAGTGCACGGAATCCACGGCGAACTCTTCGCCGAGCCGCAGGACAGCCCTTTTACCGGTGCCATCGTGTATTTCCAGGTCCACGGGACACTTGCCCGGGTGCTGGCACAGGCAGGCGTGCAAACGTTGCAAATCGTGAGGCGTGTGTACTCCCGTCTGAATGCGAATGACCAGTCGGTTGACGAGTTCGCGGCGTGCCTCTTCCAATGTCATCAGGCGGTTGACGATGAGGGACGGCTCTTCGCGCTGGAGATCCAAGACGCCTTTGACGACCAAGATAGCTTCCTCGCGGAGGAGAGCACTGTGTCGGGCAAGATCGTCGGGGAAGATCACACACTCGACACGGCCGCTCAGGTCTTCGAGGACAAAGCGCGCCATGCGTGTGGCGCCGCTGCGACTCCGACGCGCGTGAGAAAAGCGCAGGCTGGTAATCAGGCCGCCCAGGACCAGTTCGCGTCGCTCCGAGTATTCCCGCGCCTGGGCTACGGTCATGCCGACCAGACGGGCCAGTACATCTGCATGTCGGGTCAGCGGGTGGATGGTGATATAAAAGCCCAAGGCTTCTTTTTCGCCGCGCAATTTCTCTTGGTCGGTCCAGTCGGGTGCTTCGGGCAGCCGGCGTGGTGTGGCTAGGGCGCTGCTCGGCTCGCTGGCCGAGGTCGCGAACATGTGTCGCTGTCCGCGCCGACGGTCTTCTTGGAGCACGCTCCCAGCTTGTATGGCTGCTCCGAGATGCGCCATCACCTGCCCACGCCGAGGATGCAGCGCATCGAAGGCACCCGCTTTGACGAGCGCCTCCATCGCCAAGCGCGTTACCGCCCGTTGGTCCACGCGTTCGCAGAAATCGAACAGATCGGCGTAGGGGCCGTGTTGCTTGCGCTCGTTGACGATTGCCTCGGCGGCACGCACGCCGACCCCCTTGATGGCTGCCAGTCCATAGACAATTTCGCCGTTGGCCACGCTGAAGACGACCTCGCTGCGATTGACATCCGGCGGGTGGATAGCGATCCGGTGCTGGCGCGCGTTTTCGATATGCTCAGCCAGTTTGTCGGTATCGCCCATTTCGCTGGTCAAAAGAGCCGCCATGAATTCTACGGGGTAGTGGGCCTTGAGGTAAGCAGTCTGGTAGGCAATGCGTGCGTAGGCCGTACTGTGGGATTTGTTGAAGCCGTACCCTCCGAAGTGCTCGATGAGCTCGAAAATCTGTTCGGCCACCTCCTGGGCCACGCCGCGCTCGCTCGCCCCGGCTATGAATTCTTGACGTTTCTGGGCGATCACTTCGTGCTTTTTTTTGCTGATGGCCTTGATACAGGAATAGGCTGCGGACAGCTCGATGCCCCCCAGACGGTTGAGGATGCGCATCACCTGCTCTTGATACACCATTACCCCATAGGTTTCGGCCAGGATCTCTTCGAGGACCGGATGGGGATAATGCACACGCTCCAGGCCGTGTTTACGGTTGATGTAGGCCTCGACCATGCCGCCGCCGAGCGGGCCGGGACGATACAAAGCATTGGCGGCAATGATGTCGCGTAAAGAGTCCGGTTTCATGCGCTGCAATAGATCGCGAATACCTGGCGACTCGAACTGGAACACCCCTTGGGTATCGCCGCGCTGGAACAGGGCCAATGTCTCCGGATCGTCCCAAGGTAGCCGATCCAAATCCACGTGCTCGTTGCGGGTTTGGCGGATGAGTTGCACCGCGTGGTCGAGCAGGGTCAGATTGCGCAGGCCCAGGAAGTCCATTTTGAGCATGCCGATATGTTCCAGGTCCTCCATGGTCCATTGAGTAGTGACGGTGCCGGCGTCGCGCTCGGCCGCGTCGGCACCTTTGGCGACGATGCGCTGCACGGGCACGTACTCGGTGATGTCCCCGGCAGCGATGACCACCCCCGCAGCGTGTGTGCCGGCATTGCGATTGGTCCCCTCCAAACGCCGGGCTATATCGAGCATCTCCCGCACCTGGGGATCGCGTTCGTATTCACGGCGTAACTCGGGATTTTGCTGCAGTGCTTCGTCGAGGGTGACCCCGAGATACTGCGGGATCATGCGGGCGATCTGGTCCACGCGCGCGCGCTCGATACCCAGCACACGGCCGACATCGCGCACCGCAGCTCGGGCCGCCAGCGTGCCGAAGGTACCGATTTGTGCCACGCTCCCGGCACCGTACTTGCGGCGCACATAATCGAGCACCTCTTCGCGTCTTTCCTGGCAAAAGTCTATGTCTATGTCCGGCGCCTCGCTGCGATGCGGATCCAGAAACCTTTCGAACAGCAGGTCATAGGCCAAGGGATCCACGTGGCTGAGATAAAGCACATAACTCACGAGAGAGCCACAGGCCGAGCCGCGGGCGCCGCAGGGTATGCCTCGACTGCGGGCAAAATGCACAAAATCCCAGACGATGAGAAAATACCCAGCGAAACCTAAACGACAAATGACTTCCAATTCGCGTTCCAAGCGTTCCCGTGCCTCTGCAGGCGGCGCCGACCCGTAGCGCTGCCTCAGCCCCTCCCAGCAAAGTTCGCGCAAATACTGTTCCGGGCTCTTTCCTTCGGGCGGCGTAAAGACAGGAAAATGCCGCCGCGAGGAATCGAGCGTCACCTGGCATTGCCGCGCTATGTGCTCGGTCCGCGCTACCGCATCCTCGTAGCCGGCCAAAGCCTCGTACATCTCCGCCGGCGAGCGAACGTAGAATTGATCGCTCCCGAAGCGCAAGCGCTGTTGGTCACTGCGCAATTTGCCGGTATTGATGCATAAAAGGACGTCGTGTGCTTCTGCATCGCTGCGGGTCAGGTAGTGGGCGTCGCAGGTAGCCACCAAGGGGATCTGCAGCCGTTGGGCGATCTCGACGGCGCCGGCCATGCACTCGCGCTGGATATCCAGTCCGTTGTTCTGGATCTCGATGAAGAAGTTCTCCGGACCGAATACGTCTCGGTACCAGCGTGCCAGAGCAGCAGCTTCTTGCCAACGTCGGTCGAAAATCAGCTGCGAGAATTCGCTCGCCGGGCAGCCACTCAGGCACACCAGCCCTTCGGCATAGCGCTCCAGCAGTTCCTTGTCTATGCGCGGACGATAGTAAAACCCCTCGAGAAACGCCAGCGAGGCCAGTTTGATCAAATTGCGGAAGCCCTGGTTGTTCTTGGCCAAAAGCGTGAGGTGATAGCCTGCCTCGGCCACGCCGCGCGCATCTCGTTCGCTGCGATGGCCCGGGGCTACATAAGCTTCGTAGCCGATGATCGGACGGATCCCTGCGGCGCTGGCCTGCCGATAGAACTCGACTGCGCCGTACAAGTTGCCATGATCGGTCAGAGCGACCGCTTCCATGCCCAGTTCCTTGACGCGCCGCACCAGTTCGGGCACCCGGGTAGCTCCATCGAGCAAGCTGTAATGACTATGGCAGTGCAGATGTACAAAAGGTTTGAGCACTGTAGTCCTCCTGACTCGTATCCAGCGGGCCAGCGAAAACCGGCGTCGGTCGGCCTAAGCCGGACAGAAAAGCATTGTAGTCCGGTTCGGGCCTATGGTTCTCTGGCCGGCGCAGCTGACAAACAGGGATCGGAACTGCAGCACTTGACGCCGCAAACCGGCCGAACCTACTCCGGCGCCTCGTGGGGGTGTGTCAGGGCCCGATAATACCCGGCCAGAATAGCCTGTGCCTGCAAAATACGCTGCCACATGGCAAAAGGAATGGTCACCAGGGTCGCTTCTTCGTTGGCCTGGATGGATTCGGTGGCCCGCGCCAGCACGGCATGCACGAAGTCCAGCAATTCTGCCAGCCGGGCAACCTGAGAGGGGCTGAGCTGCTTGGGCAAAGGGGGCACCCAGCGTTGGGCGATGTATTCACCGCTGTCGGACATTTGCCCGGTGTATTCTAGAAACAGCTCGAATTCTTCGGCTTCCGAAGCGGGCCGGCCGACGGCATTCACCGGGCCAACCTGGGTTTTTCCTTCGTTCGGATCCGCTCGCTGGGGCGATCGCGCTCGGCCTATTTTCTCCCTGATGCGCGTTATGCGTTGGGCGATTTCCTCGTCCGAGCCGAAAAGTAACATGGTGCGGCCTACGTATATGCAGTCGCCGGGCCGGAGTCTGCGGATTTGCACCTCGTGCCCGTTGACACGGGTGCCGTTGGTACTGTCTAGGTCGGTGAGGATGATGTCGCCGTTGTCCTCCTGGATTTTGGCGTGGAAGCGACTGACGCGTTCGTCGTTCAAACGCACCACATTGCCCTCTTCACGACCGATGGAAACAGGCAGCTGGAGGTCAGTGAATACTCTGCCCCGATCCACACCTTCGAGTACTTGAAGGGTAATGCGCTTCATAGTCCGCTCTCCCAGCCGAAAGGCGCGCACATCGGACTGGGCCCACTCTATGGGAGGGCTTCCACCGACCCCCAAGGGCGACCCATCTGCCAAGGCTAAGCTGCGGTTGACTGCGCAGCGGTTGCCTTACGCATGGTACACATGGAACCTCGGCGCCGTCAAGCAGGGGCCTCGCCTGCGGGCATACTATTAGGGCGGCACGGGAGGAACTTGACCAGCCACAGGCGGCTTGGGCTCCATCGGTGTTGGACCCGGCGGTACGCTGGGGGGCGACCGTCGCTGCCGCCCGCGGATGACCTCCTGCACCTCCTTTTGGATGTACAGATCCACAGGTCCTGCAAGGTTTTCTTCCAGAACCTGCTCCAGGTTCTTCAAATTCAGGGGGATATCGGCCAGGTGGGCCGTCAAAGGTGCGAAGTGGCTTGCGCCCGGGGCGCTACTCAGATGACCGCAGACCAATCCGTGGATCCAAACGCTGTTCGTCAAAGAAAGCAAATGACACCCCATATTGCGGGCGCGCACCTTTTTGTACTGTTCCTGGATTTCTCCCAGATCCTCTTGGTTTTGCGTATCGGCTCCGAAGCGTGTGTAATAGACCAGGCCTCCGGTAGCGTGGTACGTAAAGCACGACCCCAAATCGCTGATTGGGGCAGCCAGATAGAGCAGAAATGCCGTATTGGGGCGACCGAACAAAGGTCCTATGCGCCGAAAGCCGTCTTCGTAGACGCGCTGCGCCTCCGGCCAGTCGGCCCGTCCGCGGCGCGCTGCCTCGTGTAAAGTGCGAAAAGCCTCGGTCGCTTCGGGACGCTTGCGTGTGTCTGCCAAGGGTTCCCAGTGGTCGTAATTGGTATGCTGGCGATTGAGATTGAGCCAGCGCAACTGTTTCGTTGCCTCGTAGCCGGCCTGCATCACGGGATTGTTCTTTTCGTATTCCGGAGGAGGCATTCCCTGCCCGGCACGTTCCGGATAGGCATCGTTGAACAGCTGTGCCAGTCTGTGCATTTCGCGCAGTTTTTCCGGAGGCGGATCAATGCCATTCTCCTCGCCGAAACGCTTCCAGGCGGCATGAGCCTCCTGCCACGCCTGCTGCGAGTCTTCGAAACGCCCCTCATCGGCAAGTGCCTGGGCTTGATGGCTTTTGGCTCGTGCCGGATATGACCGGAAAATGATGACACGTGGCCGGTCTGGAATACGGTACAGCCGCGAGCGCGGATACTCGATCGGTCCCAATTCAGGCACCGGCGGCGGCAAAGGCTCCTGGGCGAAAATATACCACTGCCTGGGCACTTCGTACGTATCCTGATTCCTTTCGTCTTCTTTATTGGCCGGTTCGAGCGTTTCCGGCCACACCGGGAAGCGGCTGTGTACTACCTGCGTGCCTTCGAGCCATACGCCGGGCGTGCGTCTGGGCGCGTAAGCCGAAGGAATATCCCGATACTGCTCTAAAAAGGCGAGGATTTCTTCGTTGAGCACACGCTCGGAACCTTCAGCCACGTGACGCAATTTGCGAATGCGCTCCACCAAGATCGGATAAGCCCGCTTGAAGTCCTCCAGCATTTGCGGATTGAGGCGCAGCTGGGTCGGGTCGCGTTTTTCGCGCGGGATGCAGCTGAGCTGGAAAAGGCATTTATAAGTGCGATGTTCGTCGGCGTGATTCATCTTGAACTGAATCACTTCGCCTATGTACCCGCGCAGGCCTGGCTCGCCCACCTCCTGCTTGGTGCCTGTCTGTTCGTTGTACACCCGACTGCGCGTGTGCCTTTCGCCTTCGACCAACCACTGCACGCCCTCGGCGATGAAAAAGTACTTGTCCTGAACGCGATCGAATTCCACTGAAACGTTGTAAGCCAGATTCCACCCCTGGAATTCCCAAGGCCGGCGGAAATAAGGCTGCAGCTTGGCAATGGAACGAATCAAGATCTGGAGCTCTGCCCATTCGTGTTTCGTCTGGCGCTCGATAGCCTCCCACCATAGTCCGCAGATCAAAGGGCCACGGAAGCTGACGAGCATGAACCGCGCTGCCGATCCTTGCAAGTCCACTTCGCCTAGATCTATCTCTTTCAGATCATGGGTATGCGCCTGACGATCCAAGAGATTCCTGTTCGATATCAAGGCGAAAAGCAAAAGCACGACGATGCCGAAATAGATGAACTTGCGACGCAAAGCTTGTTGAGCATGTTCTAAAGCCATGGCCTTGCTACCCTTCGCACATTCGCGATCGCAGCTGGGACTTCGCCCCTATCCTCGCGCTGGAATCGTGCCGTCATAACAGGCTGCCGGTCGTTCCCTAGCCAGCGTGCCTCGACCATCTCGCGCCTGTATCACTGCGCAATTTCTCGCGCAGTCAACAGGAAATACCCGATGACCAGGAACGGCAACAAATACCCAAGCAGGCAAATGAAACTGGCCAGCAAATCGCCCACCGGGATGTTGAAGCCCTCGGCTATGAACATGGTACGATCGTATTGTCCCAGATCGGGTAAAACATTGAGCAAGCCGCGGAAAAAGTAACGGATGCCTTCGTCGCCGGTGAGTAGGATCCTAACCGTCGTCGTCTGCTCGAGAGGAGTGATCAGGTTTTGCCGCTGCGCAAGCCGGATAGCAGCTTCCAGCGGGCCCCCGCCGATGTTACCTGGCGTGGACAACTCCCAGATGACATCGCGCATGCGCGGCAGACCGCACAACGTCAGCAGCCACGTCAGCGACAGCCCCGTCAAAGCGCTCAGGTAAGTACTGAATACTATGCCCAAAGTCACGACCAGGACCAGGATATACCAGATGCCCACTACCCCTTTGAGGAAATTGACATAGAAATTGCCCTCCGAAGCGATTACATAAAGATCCGGCGCTGCCATGCCCAGGTATTGATTGTGGCTCAAGCACTGGACACGCACCTGCAACGCTCCGTCGGCAAGGTCTTCCAGCAAGGCGCCTGGAAAAGTCACGGTATAGCTGCGATAGTCCATGATCTTGATCGGCGTCGGCAGCTGGTAAAACCCGAAGTCGCGCGCGAGCTTGTCGGGATCGGGCCGCAGCTGCGTCTTTTCGTCCACATAAGCGAGGTATTCCGGCAGTCGGCTGTAATCCCATTTCCGGGTATTCACGAATGACACCTGGATGTTGACCCCCTCGCGATAATCGTCCAGTCCCCCTTTGCTGGTGCGGAAGATATCGAAGGAGAACTCTACAGGAATTTCCCGGTATTCGGCCAGGCGCGCGGGAAGGTCTCGAAACTCCCAAACCGCCTGCATGGACGAACCGCCGCGGATGTGTTGCCGGTATTCCCATTCGCGCCCCACGTTGATACCGCGGTCGCTGGGCACCCAGTTGCCTTGCGAATCGGTTTCTTCGAAATGCAAAGCGCCGTACAGGGCCGAGCGCGCCCGCATCGTCAATTCTCTTGCTTCTGGATTGTTCAAGGTGCGGAAGACGTACAGCAGGCTCAAATGGGCAGTGACCAGTAACACAGCGGTGAGCAACACAGTCAAACCGAGAATACGGCCAAGGATGATCTCCAACCGCCGCACCGGTTTGCTGACTACTGTGTGAATGCTCTGATTGCGGATATCGCTGGGTAAACTGAAGCTAGCCAGCACGCTAGCAGTTATGAGAAGCAATGCCGTGGTGACGAAAAACGTCAGGTCCACATACGTGCGCCACTGATCTTCCGGGCGTCTGTACAGAGGAATGAACCAGCTAGCAAAAAGGAAGACGACCAAGAGTACGACGAAACTCCAGAGTGCCTTGCGCCGGATGGCCTCCAAAATGGAGAAACGCGCCAATGCCCAGATACGGCGCCAGCTCAAAGATGCAAGCTCGATCACGAATTCCCAGCTTACGGCCAGGATCGCGCCTACCGAGCCGAAGGCGAAAAGCGGCCACAGCGTCCTGTGCCAGGCATCTACCCGATCCAAAAAACGGGCCAGAGCGTAGGCCAAAGCGGCGCCCGCAAAGCCTATAGCCGTCAAAAACAGCCACAACCAGAAACTGCGCGGCTTCCATGGTTGTATGCCGGCTACATCCGCAAATTTGCCAGTCAGTCCATAAAACAGGCGCTTTTCGCCGCGAATAAGGTAAGTCAACACGGCGACCAAGGCCCACACGCCCAGCGCCACCAGGGCCAACACTCCCAGTACCCGTAGCCACCCCGGAATCACTTGCGACAGGTTGTGCAGTCTGATGTACTCTTTTTCCAGAACCATCGCCACCGGCATAAGCACCGTCACCTCCTGCGAAACTCTCCGGGTCGCTTTTGGGAAGCGGCAGAAGTAGTCATGAGCTGGCCGGCTGCTTGGCGCGTTCTGGCAGGTAACGTCGGCCAGGATGCGCCTTGGTCTCTTGGACGATGCGCAAAAAGAGTTCTTCCAGCGTAGTGATCGGGTGCTCCAACTCTTCCACCGTACCGCCGTGTTTGCGAATCACCTCTTCCAGGTCGCGGCGCAGCGCGTCGGTAAGCTGTACATGGCGCGCGCGCAACTGGACAATGTCTTTGATCTCCAAAAGCCGGTCCACTTCTCCCAATTCCTGTAATTCCCCCTCGTACAAAATGGCGATGCGATCGCATACGTCCTGGACATCGTCCAGCCTGTGACTACTCATGAGCACCGTCTTGCCTTTGGCTTTCAGTTCCAGGATCAAATCCTTCATCCAGCGCGTGCCGATAGGATCGAGCCCGGAAGTAGGCTCGTCGAGGATGACCAGTTCGGGGTCGTTGATGAGTGCCTGGGCAAGCCCGATCCGCTGCCGCATGCCTTTGGAATACTCGCGCAGGGGGCGTTTTTTATCCCTCTCCAATCCCACCAGCGAGATCAGTTCCTGGGCCCGCTGTCTGCGGACGTCCGAAGGAATATTGAACAAGCGCCCGTAAAAATCCAGCGTCTCCTCGGCATTGAGGAAGCGATACAAATACGACTCTTCCGGAAGGTAGCCGATGCGCTCGTTCTTGGCGACATCCGTGCCCGGCTTACCGAAGACCAGGGCCTCGCCTTCCGTGGGGAAAAGCAAGCCGAGTAACAATTTGATGGTGGTCGTCTTGCCGGACCCGTTCGGTCCCAGCAGGCCGAATACCTCGCCCCGATAAATTTGCAAATTGAGCGATCGTAGTGCCTGCTTTTTCTTCCGTCCCCAAAAATCGTAATAGACTTTGCTCAGGTTGCGAGTTTCGGCGATGATCTCCCGGCTCTTGCCATCGGCAACTACCGACATGGTACCCCTCGTGCAATGCCATGACGCCTATCGAAGGAGCATCGAACCGGCACACTCCCCGGTCCACGCCCTGACTCGGCCCGATGCCAGCTAGTAACAGTATAGCCGCCAGTTATTCTACGATAAGGCCCATGCGTGCGTTCAGCGCCCAGAGGACGACCAGGTCTGCCTCAAGTACAACACTCCCAACCATAGCACGCCACAAGCGCCGAAGGAGGCGGCCAAAAGAAAAGCACCGGCGATATGTCCTTGTTCCCACACATAGCCCACGTAGATGCTGGACAGCATGTCGCCAACCGCATTGACACAGCCCAGATAGCCGAAGCCGAGTGAGCGCAAATCGCGCGAAAGCATTTCAGCCGCGGTAGCTTTTTCCAGCGTTTCCTCGACGGCGATGTAGATGCCTGACAGGATTACAGCGCAGGTGACCCCAGAAAGGGAACTACCCCATAGGGCAAGTAGAACATTGGTCCCAACACCTAACCCGTAGCCGACTATCAGAATTCCAAGCTTGCCCGAGCGATCGCCCCAGGAACCAACCGGCAAAGCCGCCAGAGCGCTAACCATATTGTGAAGTACGTAAAGCAAAATCGGCAGCGATAGTATGCCTGCGGGCGCATCGAAGTCAGCGTTCAGAGCTTTCGCGGCAAGCAGAATAAGGAATGTGCGTGAAAAATCTCCCAGGCCGAAAAAGAGGACACCCACAAGAAATAGCCAGAATGTCCCAGGAAAATGCGGACTTCTAGCCGCAGAAGCCCCAGATATGTTACTGTTTCCGCCCAGCGTCATACTTTCGTCCTTTTCAGTAACCAGGAACTGCATGGTTAAAGCTGCCAAAATGCCAGGGATAAATGTCCAAACAATGATGTGCCATATTGGCAGTCCAATCCATAGGAGTGACACGGCGACCAAGGGACCAGAAACGGCGCCTAGCATATCGGCTGCTCGCTCCAATCCGTAGGCCCGTCCATAATGTGTGACGGGGACGTTTTCCGCCAGCAGGTAGTCCCGCAACGGTCCGCGGAAGCCCCGGCCAATCCAGGCAGTGGTTCTCATAGTGACGATTGGTAAAAGGGTTTGGACAAGGCCTATGGAAGCCGTGGCGACAGAAGTGACCACATAAGCCCAGACAGTCCACGGTTTCTTGCGAGGGACGAAGTGGCCGAATACTCCGCCAGCCAATCTGGAAAAGCTTACGACAAAATCAGCAACCCCCTCGACGATTCCCAACCCTAGTGGTCCCAGCTGGATGCTGGCTAGGTAGAGCGGCAATACTGCCGTAGCGCACTCGTGGCCCAAGTCGCACAGGAACGTGGCCAGAGAAATACCCAGGACACCTGCGGTGATCCAGGCCAATGATCGTGGCTTCTCCATGCATTTCCTCGGTAAAGGGAAGCAGTCTGTTGGAACCGTCTCTGTCATAATAGCGAGCGCCCCCTACAATGGGATTGCCGGGAGAATTGGCCCGAGCTGGCCAAAGACGCGGACTTGGACAGACGCATCTGCCTACTTGTTCAGGACAACGGATCTATGCCAAAGGTATCCGATCCAGCACATCCAAGTTGGTCCCACCGCGAAGAAAGTTGTGCAAGACGACTGGTCCATATGGCTTTGAGCGAGGATCTACTGGGTGACCTAGAGTCGGAACTCCCACCGCACCAGTGTCACGCAGCCGATGTAACAACGCACCAGCTCATTTCAGAGGCTCAGTCAGGATGCGCAGCTCTGGTAGCGCGGTCCCAGGGAGTCGTAGCCGGGTTGCCTATAGCGCGACTCGTGTTAGACCACTTGGGCTGGGCAGGCATCTATCACTGGAACGTTCGAGATGGCGATCGGGTCGAGGCGGGTGATAAGCTGGCGCATTTCCGAGGTCAAGCTGCAGTGCTCCTGACTGCCGAGCGCACGCTGCTCAATTTCGTGCAGAGGCTGAGCGGTATCGCCACGTTGACGGCCCGTTTCATCGGAGCTATCCAGGGTATGCCGGTGCTCATCTGCGACACGCGCAAGACGACACCCGGTTGGCGGGCTTTGGAAAAGTATGCGGTCCGCTGCGGCGGCGGCCACAACCATCGGTCAGGCCTTTTCGACGGTATATTGGTCAAGGACAATCACCTGGCTGTGCTGGACGGCGCCGAAGATTTCACCGGCATCGTCGGACGATTGCGCCGGCAAGTCCCCAATGTGCCGATCCAGATCGAAGTGGACAGTCTGGATCAGGTCCGACTCGCTTTGCGAGCACAGCCTGATGCTTTGTTGCTCGACAACATGCCTGCCGAGCTACTGCGGCAGGCTGTGTCATTACGCAATCAAATAGCGCCTCAGGTTGTGCTCGAGGCTTCTGGGGGCATTACCCTGGACACGATCCGTGAGGTAGCAGCCAGCGGCGTGGATAGGATCAGTATCGGCGCCCTGACCCATTCAGCGCCCGCTCTGGATATAGCTCTGGACTGGCTCGGTCATGACCGGTGAAAAGCTGCAGTCCTTCGAGGAGTTCTTTGCAAGTTGTTCGCCCGAGTGGCGCCCGCAGCATGTCGGCAAACGGATCCTGCATTTTTCCTGCGTAGACAGCACCAACACACTAGCCCAGGTATACGCCGTTGACCGCCGGTACGATGGACTGATACTCCTAGCCGATTATCAAAAGGCCGGTCGCGGGCGGCAACAGCGTCGCTGGTACTGTCCCCCGGGCAAGGGCGTGCTCATGTCGGTCGTTGTTTTTCCGCCGGCGACGGCACGTCAGCCAGCAATACTTACCGCCTGGGCTGCCGTCAGTGTGTGTCGAACGATCTATCGGCTCACCGGTCGAGAAGCGTGGATCAAATGGCCCAACGATGTGATGATCATGGGCAAAAAGGTCTGTGGCGTACTGGTCGAGCAGACTGGGGCTGTGATCGCTGGCATCGGCATGAATGTTTCGACTACTCGTGAAGAGCTAGACAACGCCGGACTGCACCAAGCCACGTCCCTGGCTGCGGTCCTTTCGCCTCCGCCGAGTGTGCGGCAAACGGCACTGGAACTGGTGCGAAATCTGGACGATTTTTACCAGCAAATCTGCGCCGGTCAGGCGGCCCAGTTGGAGGCTTTGTGGCGATGGTATACCGATTTGACAGGTCGCCGAGTGCGGATCGAGCAGGCTGCCGGGACACTCACCGGTACTTTGCTGGAATGCACCTTCGAGCGGCTACTTGTGCAGGATGAAAGGTCGAGATTGCATAGCCTGCCGCCTGAACAGGTGCTGCATGTAGTTGCTTTGGACGACTCCAGCGTTTGAATAACGCACAAACCGGCTGCTCATGCTGAAAACAGTCAGTCCATCGGTACGGTTGTCATCTGCTTTACGTTGAGAGGAAGCACAAGCTGCGCCTACTTTGACTGTTACTGGAGACAAATGAGAATTGTCTGAGGATGCAGCCATAGCTTAGACTGTTGCAACTTGCGAGCTAGCTGCTTTAATAAAATGTTATGGTGGGGCCAAGCGGCTCGCCTGAACTGGAGAAGGGGTCGGTGTGGGTTGAGAGGCTGCCGATGGAATCTGTCTAGGCGCAGCGAAAGGAGAGAGTGAAGGGCTATGACTGCTTTTTGGCACTTTGTGACGTATCACTGGTTTTTTGCCATCCCCATGTTTTTGATGATGCTGGCGGCTGCGGTAATGCTTATCTGGCGCATTCTGCTCAATCTCAACGCCGGCACGAACATGAGCGACTTTTTGCCCAAGTTCCAGGACGTACTCAACCGCGAGGGAGTGGAAGGAGCGATCAAGTTCTGTAAGTCGCAGCAAGGCGTCATTCCCCGACGATTGTATGTCACGGGCCTGGAGAACTCGCGCTTCGGTCTGGCGGCGATGCGTCGGGCCATGGCCAGCGTGACCGAGCTGGAGATCATACCCGATCTCAACTTTTTGTTGCCTCCGATTTTGGCTATCGCCAAGATCGCCACGATGGTCGGACTGTTGGGCACGGTCATCAGCATGATCGGCACGTTTCAAGAACTAGGCGAAGCCGCCAAGAGCTTGGAAGAAGGAGCCCGCGGGGGACAGGCCAAGGCCAGTCAAGAAATCGGTCTGGCGTTGTTTGCCACCGCGCTGGGCCTGATGACCGCCATCCCGCTTGTCTTTGCCCATGTGCTGTGCAAAGCATGGGTCCACAAGTTCGAAATCAAAATGAAGGCGGCTGCCCAAAAGCTGCTAGTACTCATACAAGCGCGCCGGGCCGGCGCCCCCGCGCAGCCTGCGCAAACAGGCCCAGCAGGTAGGCCCGGGGAACGGACAGGTGCCCGGCTTTGAGCATGGAGGACGTCGGCGTATAGCTCCTCCGGATATGTTCTAGCAACTGATCCAGGGCACAGTTTATGCATCAGGTCGGCGATCGCTTCGACATCTGGGTAGTCAGGACCAATGCGTTATACCGCGGTGTACCGTATGCCGTGGTGGCTGATTGGATCGTGCAGGGTCGGCTGCTGCCTGAAGACCGCGTAAGCATCAGCGGTCAGGACACGTGGGCAACCCTGGAGCAAACGCCTCACTTCGCCGCGTACTTGGGTCGTCCTCGGACGCAGCAGCAGCCGGAAGACGAAGCCGAAGCGCTGGAAGAAGTCGGCTTGGGTCTCGAAAAGCACAGCGCAGAAACAGCAGAAGACGACGACCCCGACATGATCCCACTCATAGACATCAGCATGGTCCTGTTGGTGTTCTTCATGATGACCGCCAGCGGCTTTTTGGTGACCTCGCCTATCGAGACGCCGGTGGCAGAAAATGCACGCATCATCGAGTCCGCCCAGGCGATGTCCATCGGCATCACCTATCAGGATGGCCAGTTGCGTTATTTTTACAACGACCAAATGAACGAGCCTTTGAGCGAGAAAGAACTATTGGAGCGTGTGCGCGAGGACCTCAAACAAGGACGCGTCAAGCCGGAGGCGATCATCCGCGCCAACCCCAAAGTGCCCTATGAAACCGTGTTGAGCCTGTTGACAGGACTCGAGAAGCTCAATGTACGCATGAAGGCAGGCGTCACGGGAAAGGCCGGCTCCGGCGAGGGAGAATAGGTCGTGTCTTGGAAAGTCCGCCACCAAGGCTCCGGACAATTCGTGGACAATCTGACGGTCGCGCAAATCGTCGAAGGACTGCGCGATGGACTATGGGAACCATCGGACGAGGTCATGGGACCTCAGGACCGTGAGTGGATCCCTTTGGAGGACCACCCGAAGTTCGCCGAGCTAGTCGAAGAGCTGGACCTGGACAAGCCTCCGGAAAGCGACGAAGAAGAGCGCCTGGACATGAACCCGCTCATTGACGTCTGCCTGGTGTTGTTGGTGTTTTTCATTTTGACTACCTCCATCCAGCTATTGGAAAAAGTCTTGGATATGCCGCGCACGCAA
>Ga0209989_100105_pt1 | contig 15240 bp, 15 predicted proteins | sample Antgeofumaro1A2B_FD_188083 | JGI IMG/M metagenome (GOLD analysis project Ga0209989, IMG submission 188083) | Geothermal fumarole subsurface microbial communities from Mt. Erebus, Antarctica - 1A2B (SPAdes) (version 2) | ecosystem: Environmental > Terrestrial > Volcanic > Fumaroles | place: Mt....
TGGGGTTGATGGTCATTGGTCTCTTTTCCTTGGCGACGCTTCGCCGCCTCTGGCGACGAGGAAGGAAAGCCCCTTTCTTCCCCACTTTCAGCGACCAATAAAAGCGTCACCGCTCTTTCTTTCGGTGCCGATGCATCCGCCGACGCTTCTTGCGCCAATGTTTCTTCGCTTTCTTGCGCCACCATTTTTTCGTAGATCCCATCAGGTCACCTCCTTGCTCAGAGCAGTATTTGGGGCAAACAAAAAATTCACCCCTTTCGTTCCTTTGAGGGCAACAAAACTGTAGCGCATGCGAGGGTAGAAAGAAAGGGTCATGAGGAAAGCCGCACATAAATGCAGTCGGCAATACTGTTGTCAACGGCATACTGGGTGTGGTGGGTTTCAAAAACGAAGGAAGGAAAGCGACGCAGCAACTTGACGGGTTCTCCAGGCAGCACACCCATTGCCATTAGTTTCTGCATTGCAGCAGTGTCAGCGGCTTGCAGATAAGCGATTTGTCCCCTCTCACCCGGCTTCATCTCCGACAAGGGCACAATCAGGCGGATGCCAGCCTTTCGGGCTTCCTCGCAACACCGACCGGGTGGAATTTCCCCACCATGAGGGCAGAACCGAGGATGTCCCAGCAAAGTGCACACCGCTTCCTCTAATCCCTCGTGCAAGGCATGCTCAATGCTACAGGCTGCATCGTCCAGCAAATGGTCTGCTGTTTGGAGCAAATCCACCAAAAGCCGTTCCGCCAAACGACGGCGCCGCAAAGCCGCTCGGGCAGCCTCCTCACCCTTAGAGGTTAAACGCCACTCCCCGTCCTCCTGACGAATATAGCCTTGCCAAGCCAACTCCTGCACTGCCTCCTCCGTGAATGAGGCTTCCAGTTGCTTCAAATAAGGCGGGCTCCCTTTCTCTCGGTGCCGAATCCACAGCAACTCTAACACATGCTCGGCATCACGACTCAAAGGCATATCTCTCGCCTCCGTCCAAAAACTTGCTGTGCCACAATAATAATGGCACAAACTTCTTGGAGGTGGTTTTGATGGGGCGCAATGGGGGTTTTTGGCGTTTCTGGATGATGAGTTGGATAGTGGGCAGCCTCTTAATGGCAGCCCCCTTCACAAGAGCACAGGACAAGTTGGTATTGGTCTCGCCCCATTGGGAAGGCATCCAACGGGAGTTTGAATGGGCATTCCAAGCCCACTACCGCAAACGGACAGGGCGAAGCGTTACCCTGCAATGGGTGGATGTTGGGGGCACGATGGCAATTTTGCGCTACATCCGCACCAACTTCAAAAAGGCACCGCAAGGAATAGGCGTGGACATCTTCTTTGGTGGCGGCTTAGACCCTTACCTACAACTGAAGCGGGAGAAGTTACTGCAACGAGTCAAGATAGCCCCTGAAGTTGTGCGTAAATTGCCAAAGACAGTGGCAGGCGTTCCCCTTTACGACCCTGAAGGCTATTGGTATGGCGCCGCTGTCTCTGGGTTTGGCATCGTGTTCAACAAAGTCGTCCTGAAAACTTTACGGCTGAAAGAGCCTCGCACATGGGTGGACTTGACAAACCCGAAGTTATTCAACTGGGTCTCCATCCCCGACCCGCGCCGAAGTGGGAGCGCTCACATGATGTGCGAAATCATTCTACAAGCCTACGGTTGGGAACGAGGGTGGGACATTTTGGCGAAGATTTTTGCTAACGCCAAACGAGTTGCCCAAGGTTCCGACGAACCCGTTACGGATGTCGCTAACGGAGAAGTTGCTGCTGCTTTAAGCATTGACTTTTACGCATGGGCGAAGATTGCGGAAACAGGGGAGGAAATGCTGGGCTTTATCTACCCGCATAGGCTCACTGTCATTAATCCCGATGCCATCGCGATGCTTAAAGGCGCCCCTCACCCACAGGTGGCGAAAGCCTTTATGGAGTTTGTGCTCTCCGAAACGGGACAAAAATTGTGGCTCCTCCCACGCGGCGCTCCAGGTGGTCCGAAACAGTTCACCCTCGCCCGAATGAGTGTCTTGCCGCACCTTTACGAGCAACTTGCAAAACAAGCAATTGTCAAGGTAAACCCTTTCCGCTTAAAGGCGAGTTTCCGCTACGATGCCACAAAGGGCGATCTTCGGATTAATGTGCTCAACAGCCTACTGGGCGCCTTCTTCATTACCCCTCACCGAGAGTTGAAAGTGCACTGGCAACGCGCTCTTAAAGCAGGGCGCCGTGTGACTTTCCGACCACCCGTCAGCGAAGCGGAAATTATGCGTCTTGCACCCCGATGGGCGGAAGACTCCAAACTCGCTGCCCAAAAGGAAGCGGAGTGGACGCGCCTTGCCCAATCCCTTTACGCGCAAGGCAAGTGAAGGTGAAAGAAGATGACGGTGCAAGAGTTGTTGAAGCGGGCGAGATCCGCTCTCGGCAAAAAGATCCGCTACCGATTGGGTGCGGGCGGGATAGACCCGGCGGCGCCGTCCCCGGCTTCACGGGATGGCGCGTGCGACTGTAGCGGCTTTGTTTGCTGGTGCCTCGGCATCTCCCGCAAAACGGACCACCCACTTTATGTCCGTTTCAACGGCGGCTGGATTAACACGGACGCCATCGTCCACGATTTAGGACAACCGACAGGCTTTTTCCGCAGGTTGGAAACCCCTAAAGTTGGCTGCCTCATCCTCTTCCCTTCCAAACGCCCCCGCCGCCCTTACGGACATATCGGCATTGTCACGGAAGTCAAAAACGGCAAAGCCACGAAAGTCATTCACTGTTCTGCAGGGAATTACCGTCGCTATGGTGATGCCGTTCGGGAAACGCCCCCTACCGTCTTTCAAGTGCCCGACACGATTTTCGCGTGGTTTGTGGGGATAGAGGAAGCATAACCGCCTTGAAGTCAGGACGATATGGAAGCCGCCTTCTCAAATTGCCATAGGACAGAGTTCCCGCCTTGCCGATTTTTGTTGCTGTCGGAAGTATGCAGGACGTGCCGAACCGAAATTGCTTTACGCTGCCCCTGCCAAGTGACCACCAGTCGCGTAGAACATGATGCGCTCTTCGGGTGTGTTCGGTGGGAACTCGGCAACAATGTGCCCTTGGTGCATGACGAGGATGCGGTCGGCTAACGCTAACACTTCGGGCAATTCAGATGAGGCGAAGAGCACCGCCACCCCTTCACGGTGCGCTAAATGGCGGATGAAACGATACAACTCAGCACGCGCTCCGATGTCAACACCGCGCGTCGGTTCGTCCAGAAGGAGCACTTTCGGCTTGACCAACAGCCATCGGCTCAGAAGCACCTTCTGCTGATTGCCGCCAGACAGGTTGACAACAGGCATGGAAGGCATCGGGGGTTGAATGTTCAAGCGCTCGTAAGCATGCCCAATGGCTTGCTCCTCGGCGCGGCGCTGGAGGAATTGGAAACGGGAAAAAAGCCGCAAGGCAGCCAGTGAGATGTTATGCCCTGCTGTCATCGTCAAGACCAATCCCGTCGTCTTTCGGTCCTCCGTCACCAGCCCCACTCCTGCTCGGATGGCTTCTATCGGGGAACGAAAGCGAACGGGCTGCCCATGAAGCAACATTTCGCCACCAGCCACTATGCCGGGCGGCGCCCCGAAGAGGGTTAACAGCAGTTCTGAGCGACCGGCACCCAACAGTCCAAAGATGCCCACCACTTCTCCCTTGCGCACTTGCAAGGAGACGCCGTCCAGCAACCGTTTGTTCGGATTCAGCCGGTCTACGACGACCAAATGGCGCACTTCTAACACAGGTGTTCCGACCCGCTCGGGGACAGGATGCGGCTCAAATTCGTTCACTTCCCGCCCGACCATCATCGCCACCACTTGGCGTGGGTCGGCATCGGCAGTTCGCACCGTGCCCACTTTCCGACCATCCCGCAACACGGTGATTCGGTCGCTAATGGTGAACACTTCCCGCAAGCGGTGCGAGACATACAAAATCGTCGTACCCTGGTCTTTCAAGCGGCGGATGATCTCGTAAAGTTTCTGCGTCTCCGCCTCCGTCAACGCAGAAGTTGGCTCGTCCATAATAAGAATGCGAGCATTCTGAGAAAGGGCTTTAGCGATTTCGGTCAACTGTTGCTTGCCGATGGGCAACTCACGGATGCGGGCATTAGGGTCAATGGTTGGGTCTAACTGCGCCAAAATTTTCGCCGCTTCTTCCCGCATGCGGGCGAAATCCACGAAGCCCCAAAACTTCGTCGGCTCTCGCCCCAGAAAAATGTTCTCCGCAACCGTCAAGTCAGGAACCAGGTTGAGTTCCTGGTAGATGACCGCGATGCCAGCAGCCTGCGAGTCCTTAGGTGAACGGATGTTAGCGGGTTTGCCGTCAAGGAAGATGTCGCCTTCATAGTCGCTATAAGCGCCACCGAGGACTTTCATAAGTGTGGACTTCCCAGCACCGTTTTGTCCCACGATGGCGTGGATTTCGCCCCGCTCCGCTTCAAAGTCCACATTGTCCAGCGCCAACACACCCGGAAATCGTTTCGTGATTTTCCGCATTTCCAAAAACGCCATCGCACCATCACCCTGCCACCATTTTGTCACATCAACACAGAATGACGGGAAACCACTTTCCCCCTGCCGGTTCTCAAAATACCAAACCCGAGGGGGGTGAATATCCGTCAACTCTTCTATCCGAACCCAATCAACACTGAAGAAGGCAGGAGCACCATCCTTCCATCCCGCATAAAAGTGACACCAAGGGATTGCCACCGTGCCAGAAGTGGTGCAGAGAGAAGGTTGGTTGTCGGTCAAATCAGGGTCAAAAGAGACATGCAAAGCGTAAGCGATTTGAGGGAAAGAAGGGGCGACGAAAAGGAAGCCTATCAGGAAAACAAGGCACAGAGTTGTTCGGACAGAGTTCCTCCGAGAGAGAGCCGTTCTTTTGCCTTGTTGTTGCTCTCATCATTTCCCTCCCTCCTTGTGCTTAGGTGGCTCTCACGATAGCACAGTCAGGCGGCGATGGGAATAGTTTGTTTGATGGCATTTAGGAGATTGTTGCTGCGGAAGCAGGCACTAAACCTTGATATTTAGAGGGGGCTATCCGGTCTGGGCAAGTTTGCTTTACACTGTTTTTGGTCAAAGGGTGCTCTTTAGAGGAGGGGAGTATGTCCGATGGCGTTTCAGGACTTGTGGGACTACTTGCGAACATTGGAGCGGAGAGGGGATTTGGCGCGCATTCGGGTGGAAGTGGACTGGAACTTGGAGATGACGGAAATCATTGACCGAACGGTGAAGCGGGGCGGACCGGCTTTGCTATTTGAACGCGTTAAGGGTTACGACATCCCTGTCGCCGCCAATCTCTTTGGCACTTACGAGCGAGTGAAGTTGGTGCTGGGAGGCGATCCCGACGACATTGCGAAGGAAATCGCATCCTTGCTCAAGCCTGAAATCCCTGAAACGCTTTGGGAGAAAGTCAAGGTGCTGCCCAAGTTGGCGCAGTTAGCCAATTTCCCTCCCAAACGGGTGCGGACGGGTCCATGTAAGGAAGTGGTCAAGAAGGGTGACGAAGTGAATCTGTTTGAATTGCCTATCCCGAAATGCTGGCCGAAGGATGGTGGACGCTACATCACGCTTCCCTTGTGCTTCACGCAAACACCCGACGGCAAGGGCAAAAACATGGGCACTTACCGCCTGCAAGTGTTTGACGAAGGCACATTAGGCTTCCACGCTCAACACCACAAAGATGGTTACCGCCACTTTTTGATGTGGGAGCAGATGGGCAAGGATATGCCGTGCGCCATCGCTTTCGGCGGCGATCCTGTTCTGCTTTATTGTGCGACGGCACCGCTGCCTGAAGATGTGGACGAACTGCTACTGGCAGGTTTTTTGCGAAAGAAGCCGGTGGAAGTTGTCCTTTGTGAAACAGTGCCGTTAGAAGTGCCTGCTGATGCGGAAATCGTGATTGAAGGTTATGTCAAGGCAGGGGAGCGGCGGCTGGAAGGACCGTTTGGCGACCACATGGGCGTTTACTCGCTTCCCGACGAGTATCCCGTGTTCCATGTCACTTGCATCACAATGCGCCGAGAGCCCATCTATCCCCACACCATCGTGGGCAAACCGTTGCAAGAGGATTACTGGCTGGGCAAAGCGACGGAACGTATTTTCCTCCCGCTCATCCAACTCATCCTGCCTGAGGTCGTGGATGTCAACTTCCCATTGGAAGGGGTGTTCCACAATTGGGCGATTGTGTCCATCCGCAAGCGGTATCCAGGGCATGCCCGAAAGGTCATGCATGCCTTGTGGGGTTTAGGGCAAATGATGTTCACGAAGGTGCTGGTGGTTGTGGACGAAGACTGCAATGTGCACGATTTGAGTGAAGTCTTGTGGCGCATGTTCAACTTCATTGACCCCGGTCGCGATGTGGTCATCGTGGAGGGGCCGGTGGACGACTTGAACTTTGCATCCCCCCTTCCCCGCTACGGCACGAAGATGGGCATTGATGCCACCCGAAAGTGGCGGGAGGAAGGGTTCAACCGCCCGTGGCCCGATGACATCGTAATGGACGAGGCAGTGAAACAGCGAGTGGATGAACTGTGGGAGCGATTGGGGTTGCCTTGACAGAAATTCGTCAGACTGTATCCCAACAGTCTTTGCGAGCGTCGTCGCAAAATTGACCGAGGTGTCGGAGAAGGAGGAAAGGAGGTATGGCTATGGTGGAAAGGGAAGTGCGCATTGGGTTCGTCGGATGTGGTGGCATCGCGCAGGCACACCTGGATGCACTATCCAAAATGGAAGGCGTCAAGTTGGTCGCCTTCTGCGATATCGTGCCGGAGAAGGCGAAATCGGCGGCAAAAAAGCATGGCGGAAAAGCCTTCACGAAAGTCAAGCAGATGCTAGAAAGCGTGGAGTTGGATGCTCTTTATTTTTGCTTACCGCCCTTCGCTCACGGCGACGAACTTCTGGCAATTGAACGTGGCATCCCGTTCTTTGTGGAAAAACCTGTCGGGCTGGATTTGGGGCTCATCAAAGAAATCGCTGCTGGTGTCCGAGAGAAAAACTTGCTCACTTCGGTCGGCTACATGAACCGCTATCGGCTCAGTGTTAACACGGTGCGGGAATTGCTGCAAAAAGACCCACCTATCTTGCTTCTGGGTGGTTGGATTGGCGGCACACCCATTGCCACTGGAGGGATATGGCATTGGTGGGTGCAGAAAGACAAGAGTGGCGGACAATTCCATGAGCAAGTCACCCACACTGTTGACTTAGCCCGCTACCTTGCTGGTGAAGTGGTGGAAGTCCACGCTTACCAAGCCAAAGGGCTCAACCGTTTAGCCCCTGAGCACTACACCGTTGAAGACGCAATGCTCGTTAATCTACGCTTCGCTTCAGGGGCGATTGCCAACTTGTGGGCATGCTGCTCAGCAAACGGAGGAGGTGGGGGCATTTCCTTGCAAATTTACGCCACCGAAACCACTGCCCACTTCAGCGGGTGGGAGCACTCCGTTCGCATCTACCGCCGTAACGAGGACATCGTGGAAATTCGGGGAGAAGGGGACATCTTCCGCATTGAGGACGAAGCCTTTGTCAAGGCACTGCGGACTGGCGACCACTCCCTGATTCGCAGCGACTATGTGGACGGGGCAAAGACTGCCGCCGTCACTTTAGCCGCTGTCAAGTCCGCCGAGACAGGGAAGCCGGTGGAAGTGGTGTGAGGATGCGACCATCGGAGGTCAACAGGAGTGCCCACCCATCGGGGTAGTAGTGCTGAAAGAGGGACAGCCCTTCTTCACCCAACACGAGCAGTGCTGTTGACCACGCTTCTGAATCTGTCGGGGAGGGGAGGAGGACGGCAGCAAGGAGAGTGTGACGAACAGGGATGCCTGTCCGAGGGTCAATGGTAGGGTTGGTAGAGCGCGTTGGGTCTGCGACAGAAACGGAAAGCCCGCGAAAGTTCAACGGCACTGTTGCCAGGACTTCCTGGGTGAGGGGATGCGCTATTGCCACTTGCCATGCCCGACCGTTTTCGTCATGTCCCCACGCAAAGGCGCTGCTGGTGCCGCCGTGAAGGAAGGCATGTTCTATACCCGCTTGCATCAGAAGGGCTGCGGCACGCTCCAAAGCGTAGCCCTTTCCGATTCCACCCAAATCCACTTGCACCCCTGCATGAGCCAATCGGACACACCTGGTCGTCTCCTCCAGCAAGAGATGCCAAAAACCAACAGGCACATTTCCGCCGCTGGCTTTTTCACTGCGCCACCAAGTTCCCACGGTGACATCAAAAGCGCCGTTCGTTTGCACAGACAAAGCGACGGCGCGCTGAAGAAGCGAGAAGGTGCGGGCATCTACCCGCACGGGGACAAAAGCCGCCATTCGGTTAATGCGCCCAATATCGCTGTCTTCCTCAAAGCGTGACAGCAAACGCTCCAACTCTTCCACTTCTCCCAAGGCTTCTTCACCTGCCGAGCGCAAAAAACGAGGCTCTTCCCCGACCAACACGACTTCAAACCGAGTCCGCATTGCGTAGGTGGCAAGGCGAACAGCAATCATCTCTATCGCCCCGGAAAACTTTCTCGCATTAACTCATCACGCAGCCACGCAAAGAAAGCCGTTACTTCTTCCACTGTCACAGGCTTCAACACATAGTCGGGAATGCGGTGAAACGATGCTTCCTCCAGCACATAGGCTGAAGTTGCTGCCGACACACCCGCATCCTTCCGTTTCGCCCATTCAACCGCTTGCTTGATGTCCACACCCTTTCGGTGCAAAAAGCTGCAAAGTTGTCAAGATGTTAACGGAAAAGACCCAACTCCTTCTATCGGCGCAAGAGGAATTCCCAGAATTTGCGGCGGCGCCCCAAGCGAGGGGCAAGTTCCTCCCAGTTGCCCACAAGGGCATCCACCGTTAGGAATTCCCACACATCTTCGTAGCGGGCTTCCCGCAGAATCTTCGCCTCCGAGTCGTGCCTTTGGTCACGCGATGATTTCCTGCTTTTCGGGGTCAAAGATTTTCATCTTGCCCTCGCGGTAGGAAAGTTCTGCCAAGCCGACGGCAACCATCACCTTGTAGGCAAGGTCAATGGGACAGTTGGGCGTTTTGGTTCGGTCACGGACGCACTCAAGGAAGTTCTTGTGATGAGCGGGCAGTGGGTCAACAGGTTGTGTAGGAAGGCGCATTGGCTCTACTTCGTCAGCGTAGACGCGTTCGGGTTGGATGACTATTTCGTTCCCGCCCAAGAACATGTTCGCTTTGTGCCCATGCACGATGGTCTCCAAGCCGCGCTCATTGGCTGTTGAACCGGCGACGACCACAACATGCCCACTGGGGAATTCCGCCATCATGTGGAAGGTGTCGGGCACTTCGCGGTCATGGTGGACGAAGATACCGCCCGTTGCCACCACCCTGGTCGGGAATTCGGCACCGATGGCGAGGAAGAGGGTATGCAGCACATGGGGGAACAAGTCCGTCGCAATGCCTCCCGAATAGTCCCAGAATTTGCGCCAGCGGAAGAAACGCTCAGGATCCCATGGGCGTTTAGGAGCGGGACCGAGGAAGGCGTCCCAGTCCAAGTTCACGCCAGGCTTCGCATTAGGGTCAATGCCATAGTTCCACTCACCTTCGCGGGAGTTTCGGCAGTAACTGGCTTGCGACCAAACGATTTTGCCAATTTTCCCTTGCTGAATAAGTTCGGCTGCTTGCCGCCATTTGGGTTCGCCCGATGTCCACTGAGAGCCAACCTGAACAACCCGTTTTGTGCGCAAGGCAGTCTCGTAAACGGCTTTCGCTTCATGGACATAACGGGTCATCGGCTTCTCCAGGTAGATGTCCTTCCCTGCCTCCATCGCATCAATGGCCATCTTGGCATGCCAGTGCTCTGGGGTGACAATCCAAACGACATCTATGTCCTTGCGCTCCAAAAGTTTGCGGTAGTCGTGGTAAACCTCCACCTTTGAGGCTTGGCTCTTGCCTTCCCATTGTCGCTCGGCGGTCTTTTTTGCGCTTTCTTTACGGGGCTCGTAAATGTCGCAGACGGCAGCAATTTCGGCGTTCTCCTCCCCCCGTTGAATGAGACGGACAAGGGTGCCAATATGAGCATGTCCCATACCGCCGCATCCGATGATGCCGATAGTAATGCGTTCGTTGGCGCCGACAGCACGCTGACTACCTGCCAACGCGTAAGCGCGGCTTGGTTTAAAGCCACTTGCCATCGCTCCCATCGCCAATGCCCCTGCCGCCGTCTTCAGGAAATCACGGCGGCTTACTTCTTTTCGCTCCTTCCGCTCATCCGACATCCCTCCATCCCTCCTTGACAGTTTATCGTTTAGCCTTTGAGCCACTCTCACGGCAACTCCTTGATGCGGATGTTTCGGAACTCCACTCGGCTTCCGTGATTTTGAAGCCCAATGTAGCCCTTGCGGAGTCGGTCTTTCAGTTTAGGATGCTCGTCCATGTTCACCCGCACAATCTCCTCTCCATTCATCGCCACGACGACCCAAGGGCCGCTGCAAATGATTTCCACGAAGTTCCACTCACCGGCAGGCTTGGACATGTTCTTTTTCGGCGCAACCGCATCGTAAATAGCACCTGTCGTGTGCGGGGTTGGCGCACGACCGTGGTCGTCCAGAATTTGCACTTCCATCCCAGTGAAGGCGGGATTGCCTTCCAGTGCGGAACGGATAAAGATGCCGCTGTTTCCTCCCTTGCTGATGCGGAACTCCAAGCGAAGGACAAAGTTCGCATACTGCTTGTCGGAGCGAAGCCAACCGCCACCTTCCCCTGTGCAGACGAGCACACCATTTTCCACCCTCCACGCTGGTGCGCCCATCACATGCCAACCTGTCAAGTCTTTGCCGTTGAACAAGGGAACGAAGCCTTCCTCCTTCTGGGATGCTTGAACAACGACAAAAGTAGCGAAAGTCAACGCGCCCGCAAGCCCGACAATGCTCCATCGCCACCGGCGCATTGCAACCGCCTCCTTTCCGCTTGATTGAGATGCATGTGCCAGCCCAATGATGCTAACGCATCCCACCAGCGAATGTCAGGGAAAGGCATGATCCCTGAAAACAAACCTGCTTCGCTTTGCCTGCCAGAACGGGCTGCCGCCACTGTCAGGGAACCGAAAGTCCTCTTTGCCTATCTTTAGTGCGTGGCAAACCAACCCTAAAGGAGGGAAGGACGATGCGTTGGACATTTGTGTCGTTGGCGATAGTCGCTTCGGCAGCCGCTCTGGCAACTGTTCTTTGGGCACAGGTGCCAAAGGAGCCAAAGCCGGCACCTGTGACGGTGCTTTTCCTTGCCGATGGTTTGCATTGTGAAAACTGCGTCGCCAACCTCACCCGTGCCCTCAAAGCAGTCAGGGGAGTGCAAAAGGCAGAAGTCTCCCTCAAGGAAAAGCGCGCCATTGTAGTGTTGGATGAACAGCAAACACCCCTTGCTTCCCTTATCTCCCAAACGCACCGTGCTGTCCCTTATCGGCTTACCTTGTTGGTGCCCCTTCAGGACTGGCAAAAGGTAGACCAAGCGAAAGCGGTGCAAACGATTAAAAGCCTCAAAGGCGTTGCTGGGGCTAAACAGAGTGAGCAAGGCATTTTGGTGACTTTCAGACCCGATGCCACCACCCGCTTTCGCGACCTTGTGGAAGCCTTGAGCAAGGCAGGATTCAAAGTGTCAAGCACAATTGCTTCCCAACATGGACACGACCACAATCCTCAACCTTCCAACAATTGTTGCGATGAGTGCGAGAAATCTCACCATCACGCCGAGCCGCAGGGGGGTGGACACGGATGCGGTGGGTGTTGACAAGTTGCCTCCTCATCGCCTCCTTTAGCGTCACATTTGCCCAATCAGGCACAGGGTGTCCGATGTGACCACCAGCAGGGTATGCCGTTCAAGGCGAGCCCGACGGTCCGTCGGGTGAATGGAGTGACCGCCTCAGTGGACTTTTGCCGCAAGGGCAGTGGTTCCTAAGTAGCGCCATCAACGGTGGGATGCCGACCAAAGCCGAGGTGTTCGTTTGGCATAAACCGCATCCCCGTTGGCAAGTGGGCGTCGCCTTCTTGAAAGAACCGAGAACAGTGCGATGGTTGTTCAACTACGAATTGCGCCGGCAGCAAGGAGTGACACCATCCATCACCTTTGGTGTCGGGTTACAAGAGGTAGGAGTTGGCAATCCGGGCGTTTTCGCCACAGCGAATTGGGCGCTGACCTCTTGGTTGAAAATGCCCTCCAGCGCCTATGTAGGGGTGGGACGCCGTTTGACAGTGAAGGGCAAATCGTTGGATGGGGGATGGGTGCCCCTTTTCGGCACCTCTGTTCAAATTGTCAAGGGCATCTCAGCCACTGTGCAGATGGACGGACGAAAGTGGCATGGAGTGGTGAGTGTCAGAGCGGGTGACTTTCGTCTTGGGCTCTTCGCTTTCAAGTTGAAGACCCTCGGCATCCTTGTCGGATGGCGGGCACCCTAACGACTTTTACCATCACAGGATGCCTTCCAGCACCTTCTTTTGGAGGGCGATAAGTTGGTGAATGCCTTTTTGCGCCAGTGCTAAGAGTTGGTCAAATTGCTCCTTTGTGAACGCCTCGCCTTCGGCAGTTGCCTGAATTTCCACAATGCGCCCGTCTTCCAACATCGCCACATTCATATCCACGCTGGCACGGGAGTCTTCGTCATAGTTCAAGTCCAGCAACATCTGTCGGCTCACGATGCCGACGCTGACCGCTGCGAGGCAGCCGTAGATGGGCAACTTTTTGAGGACCCCCTCTTGGTGCAACCGCCACAAGGCTTCCGCCAGTGCCACGAACCCGCCCGTGATGGCTGCCACCCGGGTGCCCCCATCGCCTTGCAGCACATCGCAGTCTATCACGATGGTTCGCTCGCCTAAGGCAGACAAATCAACGGCGGCGCGTAGGCAACGCCCGATGAGCCGTTGAATTTCTACCGAACGGCTGTCTTGCCGACCGACTCGGGCTTCCCGCTCATTGCGGGTGTGGGTGGCGCGGGGAAGCATCCCATACTCCGCCGTTATCCAACCTGTGTTCGTGCCTTTCAGGAAAGGGGGCACGCGGTCAAGGATGGAGGCGGTGCACAAAACACGAGTGTTGCCCACCTCTATCAGGCACGAGCCCTCAGCAAACTTATGCCACCCGCGTATCAACTTGATGGGGCGCATTTGGTCAGGTGCGCGACCATCTGGGCGCTTTAGCTGCATCGCTGCCACCTCTTACCGTCGGCGCTTTTTGCGGGATTTTCGTCGGACAGGCACTGAACTGCTGGGACGCAAAATAGTGCCAGTCGGCGCAGGTGCTTCTTTCCCTTCAGATTTCGCTTCCTCCGCAGATTGTTCCGCCGCCGAGGTGCTCACTCGCAAGATAGGGCGCTGCTCGGCGATAGGACGACGAACGGGCGCTGCCGTCAGTCGCCATTGCGCCTGCCGCGCCTCCCACCACTTTTGCATTATTAACACGAAAGGTGCCGCAATGAAGATGGACGAATAAGTCCCCGCTGTGATGCCAATGAGCAAAGAGAACGACAACGGTTTCACTGCAACGCCACCCACCAGCAAAATTGCCCACAAGGCTAATGCTGCCGTCAGCGAAGTGTTGATGGAGCGTGCCATCGTTTCCAGCAAACTGTAGTTGACAATTCGCTCTAACGCCCAACCCCGCCGCACCCGCAAGTTTTCCCGGATTCGGTCGTATATGATCACGGTGTCCTGAACGGAGTAACCGGCGGCGGTGAGGAGAGCGGCAATGAAAGCACTGTTGACCTCAATTTGTGACCAAGCGGTAAACCCTACTAACACCAAAACATCGTGTGCCAACGCTACTAAGGCGCCCAACGCAAAAAGCCAACCGACGCCGAGAATTTGGTAGCGAAGCCAGATGAACAGCGAAATCAGCACCAAGCCGATGATAGTCGCTGCAATAGCGGCTTTCGTTAACTCCCCCCCGACAACGGAGCCAATAAATTCGGCGCCGGCTTCCTTAATCTTGGGATACTTCTGACGCAAGACCCTGAAGATTTCAGCGCGCCAATGTTCGCTTTCCCGCTCGCTGAGCACTTTCATGCGGATGAGCAAAATGTCTCCCTCAGCAATTTGGATGACAGGCTGTGCAGGCAAATTGAGTTGGCGAAGCAGCGAACGGACTTCGCTTGCAAGGCGTACCTCGTCTCGGACGCTCGTGGCGACCTTTTCTGGGAAGCGGAACTGGTAAAGGGCACCCCCTGTGAAGTCCAAGCCCAAGTTGAACCCACGAAGGAAAAGCCCCGCTAACCCAATTACCATCAACGCCACAGCGATGCCTAACCACAGTTTCGTTTTGCCCACAATGTCAAAACGTTCCGTCGTCACCTGCATCGCTTCTCACCTTCGCTTGTTGCGGATGTGGTGCAGATCCTTCCTCAACCCTCGCGAGCAGGGGCAGGCTGACGGGATAGGAAAGCGTCCACGATAGGTTGGAACCAAGAGCGTCGCTCACCCAACGGTGTCCGAACGATCCACTCCATCATGCCGCGTACGGAGAAGAAAGCGCTGAACAAGTTCGCCAAAGTGCTGATGGTCAAAGTGGTTGCGAAGCCTTTGACCGGACCTGTGCCGAAGTGGTAAAGCACAGCAGCAGCGATGAGGACAGTCACATGGGCATCCAAAATTGCCGTCCACGAGCGGTCAAACGCCAATTCCACAGCGGTGCGCAACGAGCGCCCTGCCCGCAATTCTTCCTTGAGCCGCTCAAAACTGATGACATTGACATCCACTGCCATGCCCAGCCCCACAATTAAACCGACAATGCCTGGCAGGGTAAGCACCGGTCGCCAATCGCCAATTTGCAAACTTAAAACTGCCAACACCAACACGAAGTAGATTGCCAATGCCACGCACGCCAAAAAGCCGGGCAAGCGGTAGTAGCCGATCATGAAAACAGTGATCAAGACAGCCGCAAGGATGCCTGCGTTGATACTTTTGTGGATAGTGTCAATGCCCAAAGTGGGCGAGATGCTTTGCCGCCACAGGAGGGAAACGGGCACGGGCAATGCGCCGACATCTAAAATGACCTTGAGCAAGTTCGCTTCCTCCATGGAACCGATGCCAGTGATGCGGGCACGCCCGTCCAAAATCGGTTCTTGCACTACGGGGGCACTGATGCATTCTCGGTCATACCAAATCGCCAAATGCTTGCCGACATTTCGGCGGGTGAAATCAGCGAACTTGCGAGCGCCAGAGCGGTTAAAAGTCAAGTGAACTTCGGGGCGCCCAAACTGATCAAACCCAACAACCGTCGGCGGGGTCAACTCTGTCCCTTCCACGACTAAG
>Ga0209989_100109_pt1 | contig 15132 bp, 11 predicted proteins | sample Antgeofumaro1A2B_FD_188083 | JGI IMG/M metagenome (GOLD analysis project Ga0209989, IMG submission 188083) | Geothermal fumarole subsurface microbial communities from Mt. Erebus, Antarctica - 1A2B (SPAdes) (version 2) | ecosystem: Environmental > Terrestrial > Volcanic > Fumaroles | place: Mt....
CAAATGCTGCGCCGACGTCATCAGCACCATGCCCAAGGTCGCTCCCAGAAGCAAAAGCACGAAATCTGCCGAGTCTTCGCGCGGCGGTACACCGGTTACGCACCCGCAGGCCCAACAAGAAGCCCAAGCCCTCGATCGGCTAGTCCAAAGGGCCCGCGGCGCAGCGGTCAACACCTTCGATATCTTGTTGCTCCACAAAGTGGGCCGTGAATCGGCGCGGCTCGAAGCGCTGTATCAGGAAGCTAAGTCGAGTGCTGAAAAAACGCCTTCCGTCGAAAATCAAAAAAAGCTGGAGGAGGTCAGCGCGCTGCGGCAAAAATACCAACTGTTCAGCCGCGATTTTCAGGTGATCATGTTCATCCTGCTGTTCATTGGCTTTGCCATCAAGGTGCCGGTGTTTCCCTTCCACACCTGGCTGCCGGATGCCCATGTGGAGGCACCTACGCCGATCAGCATGATCCTGGCCGGCATTTTGCTGAAGATGGGAGGGTACGGCCTGCTGCGCATCGCCTATCCGATTTGCCCGTGGGCCGCTTACGAGCTGGCCTGGTGGCTGGGACTGTTCGGAGTCATCAATATCGTATACGGCGCTTTCGCCGCCATGGCTCAGAGCGACTTCAAAAAGCTGGTCGCCTACAGCTCGATCAGCCACATGGGATATGTTGTGTTGGGCATTGCCGTCTGGACCGGTCTGGATCGTTTCCAGTATTGGAGTTGGGGGATGAACGGCGCCATGTATCAGATGCTGGCGCACGGAATCACCTCGGCGGGCATGTTTTTCCTGGTCGGGGTCATATACGATCGGGTGCATCATCGTGACCTGAACGCCTTGGGCGGCCTCAACAACAGCATGCCTTTGTACAGCGGTCTGAGCGCGGTGATCTTTTTCGGCGCCATGGGGCTGCCGGGCCTGTGCGGCTTCGTCGGCGAGTTTTTCACCGTGCTCGGCACGTGGAATTTCGACCGTGTCTATGCCTTCTTGGCCGCCATGACCGTGGTGGTGACCGCCGGGTATATTTTGTGGACCATCCAAAGGGTGTACTTGGGCAACAATCCCCGCTACGAAGGACTGCCGGAAATAGACGCACGCGAACTGACTGTGGCGATTCCGTTGGTGGTATTGACCGTGGTGCTGGGGGTATGGCCTCCCCTGGTGCTGGAATGGATGGAGCCGAGCGTGACCGGGCTGGTACGGCAGCTGGCCGCTGCGGTCGCGATACCGTGACCCGCAACTCGCCGCGGACAAGTTCGCACAGGATTGGGCACACATGTGGGCCTTCATAGACAAGACATACGCCGATCGGCTGGCAGAAACTTTGGTCATAGACCTGGCCGCTTTCGCGCCAGAATTGCTCCTCTGCCTGGGCATCGTTTTGGTCATGATTCTGCGTATGTTCCGCGGCCTGGCGCGGATCCATTACGGCATCGTGGGACTGGTCGTTCTGGCGCTAGCCATGGCGCTGGCTTGGACGCAGTGGCAAGGTGACTTCGCGGCGCCGCAGCTGTATGCCGGCGGCCTGTTCAGCGGCCTGATCGCCTACGACTATTACACCCTCTTTTTCCGGCTCCTGATCCCGCTGGCCAGTATCCTGGTATTGGCCTTGGTGCTGGTAACCGGTGTACCGCCGCGCGAAGACTCGGCAGATTTCGTGCTTTTGCTTCTGGGAGCGACCTTGGGCATGGTGCTGATGACGTCGGCGCAGCATTTGCTCATGGTCTATATCGCCGTGGAGATGGCCAGTCTGCCGAGCTACGGTCTGGCGGGCTTTTTGAAAGAAAAGCGCGAAAGCAGCGAAGCGTCGCTGAAATATGTAGTCTACGGCGGCGCCGCCTCGGGGGTGATGCTCTACGGCATCAGCTTGTTGGCCGGGCGTTTCGGCACAGCATACCTTCCGGAACTGGCCAATGCGTTTTCTGCAGCAGTCCTGGCCCGGGGTACCGTAGATCACCTGCTCCTTTTGGCTACGCTCCTCATCCTTATCGGTATGGCCTTCAAGCTGGCAGCGGTTCCGTTTCATTTTTGGTGTCCCGATGTGTTCGAAGGGGCCTCGGCAGAAGTGGCGGCGTTTCTTTCCGTAGCTTCCAAAGGAGCTGCGCTCGGCCTGGTGGGACGCTTCGCGCTGAGCTTCATGGGAGGCTATCCAGGGGCATCGCCTCTGATGTGGAATCTAGACCACTGGCGCGCCATGCTGCCGTACCTGGGTCCGGCGCTGGCACTGCTGGCGGCGCTCACCGCTACCTTCGGCAATCTGGCTGCCTATGCGCAAACGAACCTCAAGCGCCTATTGGCTTATTCCACCATAGCCCATGCAGGCTACATGTTGATGGCAGTGGCACCGCTGACCCGGGAGGGCCTGGAAGCTATGCTCTTCTACTTGATCGTCTATGTTTTCATGAACATGGGGGCATTTGCGGTCGTTGCCTTTATCCGCAACCACATCGGCTCGGAGGACCTGAAAGACTACAGCGGCCTGGCATCGCGCGCCCCGCTACTGGCCATCGTCATGGGCATTTTCTTGCTCAGTCTGGTAGGCGTGCCGCCTTTGTTCGGCTTTGTGGCCAAATACCAGGTGTTCGCCGCATTGTATGACGGGTGGGCAACCTACCAGCAGCCGGGACTGCTGGCACTGCTGGTGATCGGGCTGCTCAATACGGTGCTGAGTCTCTTTTACTATGTCAAAGTGTTGAAGGTGATGGTTCTGGAGTCGCCGCCGGAGGGACAGGCCGGTTTATTGCCAGTACCGCTGCACCAGGTGTGGTATGCTTCTTTGCTGGCGGCGGTCGTAGGTTTCGGTATGCTGGCGTGGAATCCCCTGGCAACAGGGACCCAGCAGGGCGCCAGTTCCTTTCCGCCCTTGAAGGCGTCCCAAAAGCCTATAGTGTTGCGGCCGTAATGTCGGCGCTATGCCCTGACAGCATCGTGCGCCTAATCGCTCCGGATAAGTTATAAGGACGCACCGTTGCAAGGTTTCTGACGAACCATGAGCGATGAAGCGATCGTCACGCGTGTATGGCTGCGCGAGACCGCGTCGTTGCTGAAGTATTTGGACGACGCCTGGCCTTGGACACCTCCCGGGGAGGCTCCTGCGGTGGAAACAGTGCACCGCCTGGCCGCCCAGGAGCAAGAGGCCTTGCGTGACTTGGCCGCCTGGATGATGGCGCGCAAATGGACTCCCCCGCCCACTGTGTTCCCCGAAGCGTTTTCTTCGCTCAATTACACGTCCATAGACAGTATGCTTCCCCGGCTGGTGGCGTATCAGCGCTGGACTGTAGTCGAGCTGGAAAAAGATTTAGCCGCGGTCACCGATGCCGGAGCACGCCTGGCGCTGCACAAGCTCCTGGAAGTCAAGCAGCGGACATTAGGGGAGTTGGAAAACTTGGCGCGCCAACACGCCGGTCACCGCGCAGTGCTCGTATGACTCACGAGCCCATGGGTAGCCTCTGTCTTGAGTGTCTATGCGACCTTTGCGCGCTGGGCGGCTCGGTATCTTGTGCGGCGTATTGGGAGGCTCTGTGGGCGTCAGCGGCGTTGACATGAAATAACGTTAACTTCTGCGGTCGAGATAAAAGGCACGCCTGTGGCATCGTTGGTGGACACCCACGCACACTTGGCCGACGAGGCGTTCGCGGCAGACCTGCCCGAAGTCCTAGAGCGTGCTCGCGAGGCGGGCGTCCGTTGGATCGTCACGATTGGCATCAGTGCAGCTTCCAGCCAACGCTGCGTCGAGCTGGCGGAACGGTATCCGTGCCTGGCAGCCAGTGTAGGCATTCAGCCCAACTACGTGGCCCAAGCTCAGCCCGGCGACTGGGATACCATCGTCCGGCTCGCCGATCATCCGCGCGTCACTGCCATCGGAGAAACCGGTCTGGACCGGTACTGGGACTTTACCCCCTTCGATCAGCAAGAAGAACTGTTTCGGCGGCATCTGACGCTGGCGCGTGCCAAGGGTTTGCCGGTGGTCATCCACTGCCGCGCCGCTGAACAAGATGTCCTGCGCGTCTTGCGCGAAGAAAACGAGCGCCATGGGCTGCCCCGGGGGGTCATGCACAGCTTTACCGGCGATGCTGCCACGCTGCGCGCTTGCCTGGACCTCGGGCTTTCTATTTCCTTTGCCGGCATGCTCACCTACCCGAGCGGCGCGGCGCTCAGGCTTTTGGCCAAAGACGTGCCCTTGGAGCGACTGCTAATCGAAACCGACAGCCCGTATCTACCCCCGGTGCCGGTGCGCAAGCGAGTGCGGCGCAACGAGCCGGCATACCTTCCACACACCCTAGACTGCCTGGCACAAGCGCTGGCAATGGATCCGACCGAGCTTGCGGACCTGATTTTCGATAACGCCAGTCAACTTTTTAGCCGGCGTGCGGCGTAGTACAAGGGGGACGTCATAGTCCAGCCGCCGATCGGCTCGCGACCCGCAGGCCCATCGGCCTTCGAAGTTGTGAAAACGGTCGAAACCTACCTTGCAGGGAGAAGCGTCTAGCGCGGGCCGAGTTTGCTGTGGCAAACACCGAACACCAATGATTATAATGAAACTGCAGGCTCTAGGATGACGGCGCAAAACCGACGAGGGGCGGGGGAGGTGGCTTCTGTGGAAATTCGGCCCAAATTACACCGTCTGCGTGACAATATCGGCAGCGTTTTGCTCGGCAAACCGGACGCGATTGACTTGGCCATCATTACGCTTTTGGCCGACGGGCATTTGCTGATCGAAGACGTACCTGGAGTGGGCAAGACCCTGCTGGCCAAAGCACTGGCGCGCAGTTTGGATTGTTCGTTCCATCGGATCCAGTTCACGCCCGATCTTTTGCCCAGTGACATCATCGGCACCAGTGTGTACTACCAGCCCAGCGGCGAGTTCGTGTTCAAGCCCGGGCCGCTGTTCGCCAATGTCATCCTGGCCGACGAAATCAACCGGGCCACGCCGCGCACACAAAGCGCGCTGTTGGAGGCGATGAGCGACCGTCAGGTGTCGGTAGACGGGGTAACGCATCCCCTGCCGCTGCCCTTCATCGTCATGGCCACGCAGAATCCCTTCGAATTCGAGGGGACCTATCCATTGCCCGAAAACCAACTCGATCGCTTCACGCTGCGCATGCGCATCGGCTATCCCGAGCGCAGCTACGAAAAGGCCGTGTTGACCCAGCACCGGGAAGGGGAACCGGTAGACAAGTTGCAGCCTGTGCTGGCAGGTAGCGAAGTACTGGCCATGCAGGCCCAGGTGCGGCAGGTGCGCGTGGACGACAGCCTCAACGATTACATCATGAGCATCGTGGAGGCCACCCGGCAACGCGAGGAGCTGTACTTGGGGGTGAGCACGCGGGGCGCATTGATGCTGTACCGCACGGCGCAAGCGCGAGCCTATCTCGCCGGGCGCGATTATGTCGTCCCCGACGATATCAAGAGCCTGGCCGTACCCGTGCTGGCGCATCGTATTCTGTCCCGCAGCTATCGGTTCAACGGTCGCGCCGACACCGGAGAAACCATCATCCAGGAGATCGTAGAACAGGTGCCGGTGCCGGTCTGAAGCCCGGTCGGGAGGCATGTGCGATGGCAGAGGCCAGAGCGACGGCGGACAGTGCGACTTTTAGGGATAGACGTCGTTTGCGCGGACCGCACCTGACGCGCGAGGCAGCCTTGTGGCTGGCCAGTGCGTCCCTGCTCCTGCTCCTGGGCTGGCTTCGTAGTATCAACCTGGTGGCACTGCTGGCCTGCATGTTGCTGATCTATGCCGCGGGTGACTTTCTGGCGGCTGGATTGCGACGTCGGCTCAAGTATGTGCAGGTTGCACGCACGGTCTACGGGCCGGTCTTCGCCGGCCAACCCTTTGCCGTCCACGTGCGCGTGGAAAACACCAGCCAGCGGCTCATTCCCGGCGTGACCATCCTGGACCACGGCGTGCATCACCGGCTGACGATCGGCGTTCCGACTTTACGTGCCCGGGCACCCGCCACTTTTGCTTTTACGGTGAGCATACCCGAACGCGGGCGCTATCTTTGGCCGGCGATTCGGGTGCGCAGCGGTTACCCTCTGGGCCTTTTCGTGCGCGAGTGTATCCTCCAGAAGCAGCAGAAAACGTTGGTGTTGCCGCGTCTCGGCGGATTGGACCGGCATCAGTTCAAGAGGCGCCTGCTGCATCCGCCCCGCTGGGGGCAACCCTTGGTGCGGCCCTTGCTGCGACGTCTGTGGGGCACTCAGGGGGAGTTCCATGGGCTGCGCGAGTTCCGTCCTGGAGACAGTCCCAAGTGGATCCACTGGCGTACCACGGCTCGCGCCGGCCAGTTGATGGTGCGCGAATTCGAAGATCCCCCGCAAGAGAATTTGGTCTTGCTGCTGGAGCCGTGGCTGCCAGCTTCTGCTGCCGAGCTGCGCCGCAGTATGCAGCGCGTCCGGCAACAGAACCAGCAATTGCTCGAGTGGCTCGAGGCTATCGGCAGCGTTGACGGCCAAGCACGACAGGCTAAAGCCGAGGCGTTGGCCCGCAAAGAAGCCCAGTTTGCTCGTCCCTTGCAAACACTCGAGCTGGCTATCAGCATGGCCGCCACCATCTGCTGGTACTGGTGCCGCGAAGTCACCGCCCAGATCGTCCTAGGCATTATCGGCGATCCCCAAGGACTCATCCAAGTCGAGGCGTCGGCCGCGGCTGCCTATCCCCTGCTCGAACGCTTAGCCGCAGTCGAGGGTACGCCGCGTTTCGATCATCTCGATCAATGGCTGACCCAGGTACATCAGCCGGACCTCCCGTTCGGACCGGTGGTCCTGATCAGCCCACGGGCGTCACCTCTGTGCCAGACGATCAGTCAAACTCTGCGTCGGCCAGTACTGGCCATCAACGTCGGTCAACCGGGCTGGGAAGACTTCTTCGAAGGACCGACAGGCCTGAGCGTGGACGAGCAAAACCACACAGCGAAAAGCACCCGGGCGATGCATCCGTCGGCATCAGTACCGGTGCCGGTCGTTTAGCGGCGGCGCCGCAGGAGGAGCCGAGAGGCTATGGAATTGCGTCGTGCCTTCGCAATGGCAACTTATTTGGCCCTGGGGCTGTCCACAGCTTGCCTGGGCTACTCGGAGCGACTGTATTTGCCGGTCGTGGTGGCCTTGTATCCGGCGTTCCTGGTGCTCTTGGCGATAGCCTATTACGTCCGTGGTCGCTGGGAACTTCCCCCATGGTCTGCCTATTGGGTGGTGGCGCCCGCGATACTCGTTATTTGGGTACTATGGGTCATCGTAGCTGCACGCGACGAATTAGCAGCCGGAGCCAGCGATCTGGATGTGATCCGCGTCATTTGGCCTCGGACCGGTCCTTTTCTGACGGCATTGCTGCTGGTGCTGGTGTATCGTCGTAAGTTGGCGCTGCATTACTGGTTATTGCATGCTCTGGCGTTCGTGCAGATTGTCGTAGCCTGCGTACTGGACCGAGGTGCTGTATTCGGCCTATTGCTGCTAGGCTACACCGTTTGCGCCACCTGGTCGGTGACCTTGTTCGCGCTGTATCGTCCGGAACTAGACTGCGCATCGGCCGCTGTCCAGTGGCGCCAAGACGACAAGCTGCGCTGGTGGGGCGCCGGCATCCGGCAGGCGCTGGGACTTTTTGCCTTCGGATTGCTTTTCGGCTTGGTTTTGTTCTTCGTTATCCCGCGGCCGTTTCAAAGCTCCCCAGCAGCATTGGTGTTGCCCGGACCTGTGCGGGCTGAAGTAGGCTTTTCGCCGATCATGGACCTCAACGGCAATACGCCTGTGGAGTACAACGAAGAAATCGTCATGCGTGTCGAGGCACGCTCGGCGGCAGGCGAGCCGATGTATTTGGGCAGCAATCAGCGCTGGCGTGGCGTCACCTGCGCCCTCTACGAAAACGGCCGCTGGTTGCCGCCCACGCTCATTGACCACCAGGATGTGTCGCTGACACACTTGGAATTGCCCGGTCCGGGACAAGTGCACCTGACGTTCCACCTGGACCTTTCCAAAGTGGCCACGGACCAGCGCCGGATCCTGCGAGACAGCACGGGAGAAGTCGTGATGCCGAGCATGCAGTTTCCGGCGCTTTTTCTGGCGGAGCCGATCCACGCGCCCGGGGGTATCCCCCGGGTGGCGTTGCGGCAGGGAGGACCTTTCCGACCGGCACTCAGTTATAGCTCCCAAGAGTCGGTTTTGACCATCGGCCGCAATCGCGGAGCGGTCATCTACGAGCAGATTTTGGTTCCCCGTGCTCCATCGGACCGGCGCCCGGCCGAGTTGCGCGAAAGTTATCGCAGTGCCCTGGTGCGCGTACCCGAACAGGCACGGGCCATCGCCGATTATGCCCAGCGGGTCCTGGAAGAAGCCGGTCTGCGTCAGGCGCCTGCGGAGAAAAAGGCCCGCGCTCTGGAACGGCACCTGTCCGAGTCTCCCCACTTCCACTATTCCTTGGAGCGCCGGCGCTCCGACCGCACCCTCGACCCCACAGTAGACTTTTTGCTCAATGTCAAAGAGGGCCATTGTGAGCTTTATGCCTCGGCTCTGACTTTGATGTTGCGCAGTCAAAACATCCCAGCCCGCATCGTCATCGGCTTCAAGGGATGCGACTGGAACAGCATGGGCGGCCTGCACGAGGTGCGGCAGTATCATGCCCATGCCTGGGTCGAGGCGTTCATCGAGAACCCGATCGCCACGCACCTGATCAAGCTGCGGCAAAGCAGTCAGACCGGCCAGGATCGCCCGGGGGCCGGTTTTGTCGCAGGAGAATGGATCACGCTGGACCCTACCCCGGGGGGCGGTACAGCGAGCACCGTGTCGCGCACGCGCCGTTGGTGGGACGATACGCGGGAATTCGCCCTGTACCTATGGGAGTTTTTCATCCTCGATTTCAGTGGCGAGGTGCAGCAAGAGCGTCTGGTGAGCTACCTCGCCAATATCACGTGGAACGCCGACTGGTCTTCGATCGGCCGGAGCTTCGGCATCGTCGTGCTGGCCGTGGTGGCAGCCACGGCTGGCGCTGTCGCCTGGCGGCTGTGGCAGCACCGATCCATACGGCACAAGGCTGCATCTGCTGCCTACCTGCTGCGCCGGCCGGAGACTTTGTTTTACGCCCAGATGCTGGACCTGCTGGCGCGACGCGGTTGGCTGTTGCATTTGGGTCAGACCGGTTGGGAATTTGCACGTCAGGTGGCTCGCACTATGGCTGACGAGCCGGTCTTGGCGCGCTGCGCAGCTATTCCACTGGAGCTGACCGATTACTTTTATCGAGTGCGTTTCGGCGGCATCGCCCTGCCGGCAGCAGACCGAGAACGCATCGCTGAACAATTGCGTCAGTTGAGCACGGCACTGGCGCCCGCCAACCGGAGGTCTCGCCTGTGAGCCATCCCGCGCTGATGTCCGCAGACGACACTGCATTATTGGTCGTGGACGTCCAGGACAAGCTCATGGCGCTTATCCCCGGGGCCGTCGAGGTGATCCGCAACATCGGCTTCTTGCTCGACGCTGCCCAAGTGTTGAACATACCCGTGCAAGCCACGGAACAATACCCGAAAGGGCTGGGCCCGACGGTGAGCGCACTAGCCCACAAGCTGCCGCCGCGCCTGGAAAAGCTGGCTTTTAGCTGTTGTGCTGTGCCACAGATCGTCGAAGAGTTCCAGCGGCAGGCGCGTCCCAAAGTGCTGGTGGTAGGCATCGAGACCCATGTCTGCATAGCCCAGACAGCATTGGATCTGCTTGCGGAAGGGTTCCGCGTATACGTCGCCGCCGATGCGGTCGCAGCGCGCGCCGAGACTGACCACCGTTGGGCGCTGCACCGCATGGCTCAGGCCGGTGTGCACATCACCACTTGCGAAGCCGCCGTTTTCGAATGGCTGCGCCGCGCTGGCACCCCCGAATTCAAAACCATCAGCAAAATGATCCAGGATCGCGCTCGGAGAGCGGACCGGCCAGCCTTTCACCCCACACCGCGAACGACGCCTGCGTAAGCATGTCCTTTCCCTGCAGGCTGCAGCTACTGCTCGAACTGTCGCTCGTGCGTGTGCGTCATTCAGGCGATAGCGCATCCGCGCTAGGCAATCCGCTCGCAGTCAAGGGCAGCTGCGCAGGATCCTGACCGCGCCTATATAATGCTGCTGTACCGATGCAGACCGAAACCCCGTCGGGCTTGAAACCTCCAGGATCCTTTGCAGAACGAAAGCCCGACCTGCGGGTACAAAGCGAACGGGAGAGCCGTCATGAGTAGCTCTGAAGTGCCCTCGGCGGATCAATTGGAAACGTTTCCCAATGCTTACCCGGAACGAGAATATACGGTCGAAATCGTGTGCCCGGAGTTTACCAGCATCTGCCCACGCACCGGGCAGCCGGACTTCGGCACCATCACGTTCACCTACATACCGGATCAAGTGTGCGTAGAGCTCAAGTCGCTGAAACTGTATTTGCAGCGCTATCGCAACCAGGGAATCTTTTACGAAACGCTGATCAATCGGCTGCTGGACGACTTTGCCGCCGCTTGCCAACCACGGTATTTGGAGGTCGTGGGCGAGTTCCATCCGCGCGGCGGTATTACCACCAGCGTTCGTTGCGTATACGAAAGGGCCATATCCTCGGAGAAACAAGCACCAGGACATCGCCGAAAGAAAAAACGGACCGGCAAATGACCGGGGGAACGAGCCGCCGTCGCAGGTCGGATGCGCCCCGGTTCGACGAGCGCGCACCCCAAGATCCAGGTATCGGCTCACCATAAGGCCGACGACGAACAGGCGGCGTGCTACCCCGACTTCATCCGACCGGAACGACGAAGGAACTACCGCGCAAGCCCACTTGTGTGGAGGACAAAATGAGCCTGGCGTGGACTTACGACCTTTTCGCTGTGGACCTGGAAACTGAGCGGCGCCTATTAACAGTTTTATTGCAGCTGGTGGTGATCATCGGCTGTGCTCGACTGTTCGCGGCGCTGTTCCAGAAGCTGTATCAACCCGCGGTGGTGGGGGAAATCGCCGCGGGGATCGTGCTGGGACCGTCCCTGCTCGGCCGACTGGCACCGGAGCTGTCCAGTATGGTCTTCGACCCGTCGGTGCAGCCGATTTTCAACGTACTCAGTCAAATCGGGTTGGTTTTTTTGCTGTTTTTGATCGGCTTGGAATTCGATTTCAGTCATTTGCGTTGGCGCGGACCGGCGGCTTTGTGCATCTCGGTCGCAGGCATCGCTTTGCCATTTGCATTGGGACTGATGCTGGGGCCTCTGATGCATCCTTATCTAGAAAGGCCCGTGAGCCAGCTGGGGTTTACACTATTTTTGGGCACGGCACTTTGCATCACAGCTATCCCCGTTCTGGGACGCATCATGCTGGAGCTGAACATCCATCGCACGCGCCTGGGTGCGATCACTATCACAGCAGCCGCGGTAGACGATGCCTGCGGATGGATCCTGTTGACCGCGGTGGCCAGCATCGTACAGGCCCACTTCGATGTGGCGCGTTTGGCCGTCATGGTGCTGAGCACAGTGGCTTTTGTTGCGGCGCTGATACTCGTGGTCGGCCCCCTATTTCGAGGTTTGGCCCGGAAGTTTTTGCTGACGCGCGAAGGCACCGTCGGGTTGGGTGGGCTTTCGCTTACCTTGTTGGTGATGTTCGCTTGCGCCGCCACGACCAACAAGATCGGCATTTTTGCCGTTTTCGGTGCGTTTCTCTTCGGGGCGGTTCTGTCGCCGGATCAAGAGCTGGCGTCGGCGCTGAGACGCCCCATGTGGCTGCTGGTGTCGGCCTTTTTCCTGCCCATTTTTTTCACCTATACCGGCCTGCGGACGGACATCGGCACGCTGGAGTCGCCGGTCCTGTGGGGGCTGTGCGGCGTAGTGAGCCTGGCAGCCATCGGCGGCAAACTGTGCGGATGCAGCCTGGCCGCACGCCTGAGCGGCTTTTCCTGGCGCGAATCCTGCGCCATCGGTGCTATGATGAATACTCGCGCCCTCATGGCCCTTATCGTCATCAACTTGGGCATGGACCTCGGCGTGATCACCCCCAGCGTGTTTTGCATGCTGGTCCTGATGGCCCTACTCACTACGGTAATGACTACGCCTTTGCTGCTGCTGGTCATGCGTGGCACCGAATTGGAGCCCTACATAGCCCAGTCCGAGTTCGCCAGGCGAAGAGGCAGAGCTTTAGCACGCGGGTCGGACACGGACCGGCCCGCGCCGAGCCATGCGCCCCCGCAGGCGTGTCCCACAGTGTCTCGACGCGAGCACCCGAAATGAGCGGCATCTTTTGCGCAGTCACCCCCGGACGATCGGCCCTGCGCATGCAGCGGCCGCGCGCTCCATGCTGACGCGCCATCGTAGCAGCGTGGAGCGTCCGCCGCTACGCTGTATCGGTAACCAGGTGATAGAGGATCTCCTCGGCCTGTCGGACTTGGGCGATCGAAACCCATTCGTCGGCGGTGTGGGCCTGGGCGATATCCCCTGGGCCGAAGACCACACTAGGAATGCCAGCGGCGGCCAGCGTCGAGGCGTCGGTGCCGTAGGGGACGCCGGCCACCTCTGCCGTCCCGAGCACTTTAGCTACGGCCCGACTCAACCGACGGGCAGCCTCGCTGTTGCCGCTGCGATCCAGTCCCGGCAGCGCTAGCCACGGAGGCTCGCACAGCACCGGGAAATCTACCCGAGGATACCGACGGACATAAGCCATGACATCTTCGAGAGCCTGCTGCGGTGACTCGTTGGGCAAAAGCCGCCGATCCAGCTCGATGGTGCAGCGATGGGGTACGATATTGGAAGTGATGCCGCCTTGGATGACGCCGACATTGAGCGTGGGCAGCCCCAGCAAAGGATCGGCCGGCTGTCGCCGGAGTCCATCGGCATACTCTTCCAAAGCCGTCAGCACTCGGCCCATGCGCAAGATGGCGTTGGTGCCGAGCCACGGCTGCGAGGAATGGCAGGCACGCCCCTCGGTATGTATGCGAAAACGCACGGCACCTTTGTGCGCTACCACCACCTGCAAGCGCGTCGGCTCGGCCACGATAGCCAGGTCGGCTCGGAGTCCGCGTCGCACCAGCTCCTGTACGCCGGTAAAGGTATATTCTTCGTCCACGACGCACGCCAAAGTCAGGGCCGCGGCCTGCCGTGGACGCTCCCGAACCAGACGCGCCAAGACCGCCAGCATAGCAGCCATAGCCCCTTTCACGTCGCAGGCACCGCGTCCGAAAAGTTTGCCGTCCACGATCTGTGCCGCAAAGGGAGGAACGGTCATGTCCTCCGCCGGCACCGTATCCTGATGCACCTCGAACAGGATACGCCCCGTAGGCCGCTCCGGCTCGAAAAAGGCCACGATGTTCTCGCGCCAGGGGGCCACCGGCTGACGCTCGTAGGCCAGTCCCAATCGTCTGAAAAAGTCTTCGAGATAGCTCGTCAAAGGCCACTCGTAGCGATGCACGGCTTGCACCGGCCGCCCCATCGGGTTGACGCTGGGAATGGAAACGAGCTCTTGCAACAGTCGGATGGCATCCGTCATGATCAGGCGTGACCTTGTGCCACGTGGAACACTAGGGGCCAGCGACTAGTCCGGCAGCGTTCGCTCGTCGGTAGCATCCGCCCCCGAGTCGTGCCGCTGGCGCTGCAACACCTCGCGGGCGCGCTCCAGGTCGTCCTCGTACACCCATACCTCGGCCGGGATGGTGTGCAAGCTGCCGAATCCGGCATCGAGATAGTCGCCGACGACCCGCGCCTCGATCCCGGCGTCGGCCAGCAATTGACACAACAAATGCGCTTCCTGCGCCGTCGGTACTCGCACCAGCCTAGCGATCTTGCGCGATTCCTGCGACTGTGACATAGTGCATACTCCCTGGCGGCGATGCACGCTGCGGGCCTTCGCATACCGTTCGCCGCTGGCCTTGTCCGCCGACCACGTAGGCGACACCTGCCCCGCAGGATATTGTAAGACAACAATCGGTGCGGGGCGTGGAATCTTTGGGCACGAACTTCCGCAAAAAGGGCCTGACCTATGGACGTGTTGCGGCAAACCGATCCGGAAATTTGGCAAGCCATCCTGGGAGAACGACGCCGCCAGCAACAGGGACTGGAGCTGATCGCTTCGGAGAACTACACCAGCCCTGCCGTGCTGGCTGCGCAAGGATCGGTGTTGACCAACAAATATGCCGAAGGCTATCCCGGCCGCCGCTACTACGGCGGGTGCGACTATGTGGACATGGTGGAACGACTGGCCATAGAGCGCGCCTGCCAGCTGTTCGGCGCCGAACGCGCCAACGTTCAACCGCACTCGGGCGCCCAGGCCAACATGGCGGTGTACCTGGCTGCCTTGCAGCCGGGCGACACGATCTTGGCCATGGACCTGGCCCACGGCGGCCACTTGACCCACGGGATGAAACTGAACTTTTCCGGCCGTTTTTACCGCATCGTCGGCTATACAGTCCACCCGCACACGGAACAAATAGACTACGACCAAGTAGCGCGACTGGCACGCGAACACCGACCACGGCTCATTTTGGCCGGAGCCAGTGCCTACCCGCGACACATTGATTTCGCTCGCTTCGCCCAGATCGCTCGCGAAGTGAACGCGCTGTTCATGGTGGACATGGCGCATATCGCCGGGCTGATCGCTGCTCGGCTCCATCCCGATCCGGTCCCGCTGGCCGACTTCGTGACTTCCACGACGCACAAAACATTGCGCGGACCGCGTGCCGGGTTCATCCTGTGCACAGAAGCCTGGATCCAAAAAATCAACCAGGCGGTTTTCCCCGGCATTCAAGGGGGCCCGCTCATGCACGTTATTGCCGCCAAAGCTGTGGCCTTTCGCGAAGCCATGCAGCCGGCCTTCCGCGAATACGCGCGGCAGATCGTCGTCAATGCGCGAACGCTGGCCGAGGAATTGGCCCGTCGCGGCTGGCGTCTGGTCAGCGGCGGAACCGACAACCACCTCCTGCTGGTAGACCTCACCTCCCGCGATCTGACCGGCAAGGTCGCCGAGAAAGCTCTGGAACGCGCCGGCATCACCGTCAACAAGAACTTGATCCCCTTCGATAAGCGGCCGCCCCTCGATCCATCGGGTTTGCGCATCGGTACCCCCGCGGTGACTACGCGCGGTATGAAAGAGCCGGAAATGCGTTCCATCGCCGCCTGGATTGACGAAGTGCTGCGTCATCCGACGGACGACTTGGTCCTGACGCGGATC
>Ga0209989_100110_pt1 | contig 15085 bp, 16 predicted proteins | sample Antgeofumaro1A2B_FD_188083 | JGI IMG/M metagenome (GOLD analysis project Ga0209989, IMG submission 188083) | Geothermal fumarole subsurface microbial communities from Mt. Erebus, Antarctica - 1A2B (SPAdes) (version 2) | ecosystem: Environmental > Terrestrial > Volcanic > Fumaroles | place: Mt....
GCATCGTCAATCTTTCAACCGCAAGAGAGCGATGATGCCTAAGTGGTCGGAAAGGTAGATGCCGCCGGCAGGTGCATTGCCCGCTATTCGGACTTCCTCCACAGCGAAAGCGTCTGGGGGCGAAAAGAGCACATAGTCAATGCGGTGGCGTGGGGCATGACTGGGGAAGGTGAACCCACCTTCTGACCCGTTGACCAGTTGCCAAACATCAACGAAGGGTGGGAACGCTTCCCTCAGGAGGAATTGCAACGGTGCTGAGTGAGGTTCGTCGTTCAAGTCGCCCACAAGGATTTTCGGGGTTGGGCTCAGTTGCCAAAGCCAGTCTACCAATTGACGCACGCTTCGTTGGCGAGCGGTGCGAGAAAGGGAAAGGTGCGTCACACAGAACTCTACGCCTCGCCCCATCGCCACTTGCACCCAAACCGCTACCCGGTCTTCCGTATCTTTTGGGTCAGTGAGGTCACGAGGGAAAAGCAAAATATCAGCGGCGGTGATGGGATAGCGGCTAAGCACCCCTTGTCCGATTGTGCCCTTTTGACTGTGATGGGCAGGGACATAATGCCAATAGGGGTAACCAGCCATCCGCGCTAAAATGGCGGCTTGATTTTCTCCCACCAAACCATGCCGAAGATAGCCCACCTCTTGCAATCCCACAAGGTCAGGGCGCTCCCATTGGAGCAATTGAGCGATTAGCCAACTGCGTCGCTCCCAGTCCCCTGCAAGACCCCAAATGTTTAGCGTCAGCACTTTCACCCGCATAACGGTCATCCGCTCCACAGGACTTTTTGAAAAAACTCAAGATTGGTCGCGGCTGATACCGCTCCTACAACAGCGATGGGAACTTTTGCCCAATGTGGGGCGTTAAATAATGACAGACATCAAACCTAAAAGGAGGGATGAGCCATGCGGTGTCGCCTCTTTCTCGGGTGGGTCGTTTTCACTCTTATCCTTGCCCTCTTCGGGTGCGGGGGAGGGGGTCCAACGGTCGGTGGTGGCGGCACCAGAGGTCCGGCAGTTGGTGGCAGCGGCAATAGCGTGATTGAAGATACAGTCGGCGATGTCGGCACCAACCCTGCCTTTGTGGACATCGTCAAAGCCAAGGTCACCCAAATCGGGCGAGACCAAATCGTCTTCTTCATGGAACTCGCTGCCCCTGTCCGTCCCGATACCACGACACTTTACGCATGGTTCATTGACCGAAAGGGCACCAACGACGGCATTCTCCACCCCGGCGACTTTTCGGTCAACTTGGTGTTTGACCCCGACTGGGGTTTTCGCGCTAACCTGACAAAGGCAGGGCAAGCAGGACACCCCCCTTTTCGGTTCGCCTGCAGCCACCGTATTGTTGGACGACCTACCCTTTGAGGTCAGGGGGAGCACCGTGCGGGTGGTGATTGGGCATGACCAATTGGAGCGACTGGGCGGGGAAGGGTTGGATGCCTTTCGGTTCGCGTGGTGGGCAGTGACGCGGTATGGGCGGGTCACGCCGCCCAACACCGACCGCGCTTTTAATGTCCCGCCCCTGCCGGGCACCGACCTTTGGGTCTATCGGCAAGCCCCTCCTGCTCCCTAAGGCTTTGTGTTTAGCCATTAAAGCGAAGCGGAGGTGCGGTGGGGAGTTTTGACACTGTTTCCCCACCGCACCTCTTCTTCCTAGTGGCGCAGTAGGTCTTTTTGGCGGGGTCACAGGACTATGCTCTCTGCCCTTTGCTCTCTGTCTCCTGTGTTGAGGCGACAATGGTTGCCAGCAAAGTTGCCGCTTTTGCTTTGAACTCTGCAGTGGTGGCGTTGGGCGGTTGGTTTTCGGTGGCAGCACGCTCCAGAAGTTGACGGGCGGCGTCTTTCTCGCCCATCCGCAGGGCACACCAGCCTGCCCAGAAAAGGGCGTCGGCATCGTCCGTCCAATGCGGTTTGCCCACATTCAAGTTCGCAGGGTAATCAGCAGCCAACTCAAAGTGGCGCCGTGCGACGGCGAAATTGCCTGCTGCCATCGCCCGTTGCCCCAACCGCATGTGGGCTTCCTTCCACAGTTGCCGCATCGCCCACTCGCCTTCCCACGGCTTGAAACTCGTCTCCATAAGCAACGCATAAGCGCCTTCTGGGTTGTCCACTCGCAACAACGCTTCCGCCCAGCGGGCGACAATTTGCGATTTGCGCCGAATGGCTTCGGGGGCTCCTTCAAAGAGAGCGACCCGTTTTTCGTGCCACCCTGCCGATGCCAACACTTGGTCGCGTTCCAGCCACAACCGCCACGCATATTCCCGCAACGGTTCCCTTTGCGAAACGGTATGGATAGCGGCATCGTAAGCGGTGGCGGCTTCGTGCCAGTTTCCCTTTAACCGAAAGTGCAACCCGAGATTTCGCCATGCCAACGCCCTCAAGGTCGCCTCTTCGCTCTGGGTTGCTTTCCGCCAATGTCCTTCCGCCTCGTCCCACCGTCCCACCGACGCCAGCCATGTGCCCAGCAAGTAGTGCGCCAACAAATCGTCGGGAGCAAGGGTCAGGGCTGTCCGCAGCGCCGCCGCATCTTCATGCCGAGAGGGGAACACGAACAAGGGTGAGTGTTGTTGCGCCTCGCGGAGTAACGCCAACGCTTCCGCCACTTTGCCCAATTGCCACATCGCAAAAGCGGCATGATAAAGCAGCATCGGGTTCGTCCCGAAAGAAGGCGACCAAACGGAGCGGTGCATTGACGAAGGATGCCGACGGGCGACGGCGAACCAAACGGACACTGTCCCCCATGCCCCAACTTGCTCGTAATCGCTCACCGCATCCAACCAAAGTTGGTCGTCAGGGAAAGGCTTAAAAGTCCGCTCCTCCCTTTCGCCTCCTGTGCCTCGCAAGAAATGGCGCTCGCTCCACAGCAGCGGCTCCAACGGGTTCACTCGTTCGCAGCGCTCCAAAAATTCCTGTGCCAAATCGGTGTCGCCCAACTTCCGCGCAGCGAAAGCCGCAAGTGCCAATGCTTTGCTATCTTGCGAATTCCACTCCAACGCCCGCTGGAAAGCGTCAAGGGCGGAACGGTGATCGCCCTCTCGCAGTAACAACTCGCCCAACAAGGCAAATGCTGCTGCTCGGTAGGTGACGCTTCGCCCCAACGCCCGCAGGCATGCTTTCGCTACTCCCGTCTCCCTTGCCCCTTGCCCTGTGTCTCCTGTCCCATGTCCCGCCTCCCAGTAACTCGCCACTGCCATCCACCAAAGGGCGTCTTCGCTTTGCGGGTCAACGCTCAATGCTTTTTGCGCCCACTCTTTGCCTTGCCGCAACTCGCCTCGCTTGAGATGCCACTTTGCTAACCCGTTCATGGCGGCGACACAGTGCAGGTCAAGTTGCAATGCCTTACGGTAGCACTCTGCGGCTGCTTCGGGTTCGTTCCGTTCCTCTCGCTCTAAAGCCTGCAGCAACCAATCGGTGACCGTTGTGGGTTCGCTTAGATGTTGCTCGGGCAAACCAATGTGCGGGGCAGGTTCTTCTCGGTAATCGGCACGAACTTTCTCGCCGTCAAGGAGCAACCGAACCTGCAAGACCATTCGCCCCTTCTCCCCGACCAAAACCGTCACCGGTTCATCGCTTGACAGTTTTTCTGTTAGGGTTTGCGGCTCTCCCACTTGCAAGGAAAGGGTTGTACGCTCCAAAGTTTTGCCACCTTGCAGGAGCGTAAAAGTTACGTCAGGCAAAGGCACAAGAGCGAATAACCGCAGTGTCAAGTTGCTACCGTTGCGGTGGGCGTTGAGAGCAAGTTGTTCGGAAGCGTGAAGGACACCCCCGAGCCCCCAGACAGGAAACCACGCTTCCGACCAAGTTTCCACTGTGCGCGGGGGCATAAGCCGATGGACGCCTTGATGGACGAAGCGTCCGCTTTGGATTTCGCAGTAAGGCGCCCTCGCATCGCTCAGCAACTTCGTCCAAACGGCGCCGTCATCGGCAGTGCCCCAAGTCCAAAGTTTCCGCCCTTGCACTTCAAAGCGGGAGGCAAAATGCAGCACCCCATAGTCCAATTGCTCGTAGTAGCAGCCGAACCAATCGGCGCGCAAATCCTTGGCGAACAAATCAGTAGGACGCTTATGGGTGGTGTAGCGGCTCAAGTCCGCCCCATCGTGGATGGGGAAATTGGCAACACCCCGAGCACCCCACCACCACGAGAAAACTTGCGTGCAAGGGAGTAGGAAGCGAAAATCATCGCGAGCGGGAACGCTTACATTCGTCCAAAAGTAGATGCGATGCCAGAAAGGCGTGCGGTTGAACAGCCAAAGGCGAGTGTGCAAGCGCCCATCGTTGGGTCGCAAAGTGACCCTCGCCGTCCACGCCATGCGGGTCAGGCGCTCAATCGTGCCCAAAAAGACGGTGGCGCTGCCATCTTCGTTTTCCGTCAAGTGCCACGCCAACGGGTCGTTAGTAGTGACGGTGTGACCGACTTGGGGGAAGTTGAATTCCAACCCACCCGAATACCACGCTCCTCGCAAGGCAATTAACCCAAACTTGAGCGGCAAGTTGTGATAGAAGACCTCGCGGTCATTCCGCAAATCCCGAACGGACAGGATGTGTCCGCCAAAATCGGGAAGCACGGTCACCCGCAACAAGCCATTGTCCAGCACGACGGCAGTAAATTCGTGCTCGGTCAACTCGTCCGTCACATCGTCTTGCATCGGATAGGGGTAAACGCGCGCTGTGCCCGTCCGTTGCAAGGGCGGGAATGGGTCTTCGCGGAAACGATACATCGGTAGCCGCACCCTCATCACTTGCGTCCGCACCCGACTACTCATCCCATTCGCCCCCTCGTTGGTCTTCGTGCTCTTCCGTCGGCAGCGGCATCAAGGCTGCCAGCAATTCTTTCGCAACTGCCACCTTATCGGTAGGCACCAACAACTCCATCAAACTGCCATGCATATCGGCATTGCGAACAAGAGTCGGGATGCGGTTGGCGTTCAGCCACGATTGGACAGCGGCAATCTCGCTGAGCAAGCCACGCAGAAGGATGACCCATCCTGCCATTAGCGTTGCAGAGAAAGGCGGCAAAGCAAAATTTGCCACTCGCCCACCAGTGGCGACCGCCCTTCTCCGCTTGACACCTCCTTTCGGGCAGTTTGAGTGCTTTCGCCGCACAGGTGGAAAGGGCGTTGTCTTTCACATGAGCCAATGGAGCAATTCGGACACTTTACGGACAACCAAAAAAGCCCCTGAACGCCAAAGGGCATTTTCCGTAAGGTCATCCTGCGCTTTCCCAACCGGAACGAGACCAAGCCGAAGGGCTACTTGAACATCGGCAGGATGGTCACCCACGAAGGCGGCTTTCGCTTGACGGGAAGCGAAAGGCATGCAGTGCGCATCTATTGTCAAGCCCAGCAACTTCAAAGCGAAATGCAGGTGCGCTGGATGCGGTTTCAAAGGTCGCACATGATCGCGAGTTGCTATCGCATCAAAAGGCAAAGGGTGACGGCGCAGCACTGTTTGAACGGCTCTCATGCTGTTTCGGGTCACCAAGCCAACTTTGATCCCTCTCGCCCTCAGCGTCAGCAAGGTCGGCAACACATCATCGGGTGGGACGGCAATTTGCGCTACTTCCTCTTCCATCCCCACGATGATGGCTTTCCCTTCTCGCTCCAACACTTTGGCTTTCAACGGGTCAGAGCGAGCCAGCCACGCCGCTGCTTGCTCTATCCGCTCCCAAGAGAAAGGCGCTGTCACCACCTGCGGTGGGATGCTAAACTGAGCAAGAATCTCGTTCACCCGCTGCCGCATTAACGGGAAGTCAATCTCCAGCGTCACCAATGTCCCGTCAAAGTCAAACAACACTGCCTCCACGCGAAACATTTGCGGTCAACCCGTGCTGAAAAGTTTGGCGCTTTTTGCTTGAAAGCGAGATGTCCTTCAGTCCCGCAACGGGAACAAGGGGGTAAGGGGTTCGGTAAGTTTTTGCAGGGTTGACAGTTCCTCATCAGACAGCGGGCGATACTGTTTGCCCAACTCCACCGCCATTTGGAACAGCCCTTCATCCCCCGGCGGGACAGCGACAGCGACGGGGGATTGGGAGAGGGTAAAGCGAAGTGCCAGTGCGGCTTGGTGACGCTCCATCAACGGCTCATACCAACACTTCGCTACCTTCCGCTCGCCGTTCCAGTAAGTTTTCGCCAACGCCTTGATGGCAATCACTGCCGCTCCCGTCTCCTTCGCTTTCTCCAGCACCCTTCCCCCGAAACCGTTTTTGAGCAGGCAGATGAAGTTGACCGGAATCATCACGGTGTCAAAGGGGTAGCGCTCTAACGCCATTAACGCCACTTCTTCCGAGTGAGCGGAGAAGCCGACGAAACGCACCAAACCTTTCTCCTTCGCTTCCAAGATTGCTGCCATCGCACCGTCGGGCGCAAAGGCTTTTTCCACATCCTCGCGAGTTTTAAGGGCATGCAGTTGGTAAAGGTCAAAGTGATCGGTTTGCAGCCGCTTGAGCGATTGGCACAACGCTTCTGCCGCCCCTTCCTTGTCGCGCTTTTCTGTTTTGCAAGCAAGGAACACTTTGTGGCGCAAACCTTTCAGGGCGGGACCGACACGCTCTTCCGCATTCCCGTAGGTGGGAGCGACATCAAAGTAGGTGATGCCGTTGTCGTATGCCCATCGCACCATTGCATCGGCATCCTTCTGCGACAAGTTCATCACCACGATACCACCCATCGCGATGGCAAAAACTTCTATGCCCGTCTTGCCTAACTTGCGGCGGGAGATTTCGCCGCTGCTTGCCCCCATTGCCGTCACACCTCCTGCCATTGCACCAACCCTTTGCAAAAATGTCCGCCGCCTCATTCGCATTCTCCTCACCTCTTTTCGTGCGACTGTGGCAAAGTTTACGACACCAAAGGTCGGAAAGCAAGCGGGGCGAAGGAGCGATGGCACGGCAGAAAAAACCGATAGCAGCAGTGGAGCAAGGATACCTACCCTTCTGGGTGCAAGTCTTGCTGGCGTTATGGATGGTTGGCGTTTTGGTTTGGTTCTTCACCGACCCGAAGGTTCAGGGATGGTTGACGATGATGTTGGCGGACTTGCTGGGCAGGCGTTAGCATTTTGGGCAGGTGATGGAGTATGGCGGTTTCTCTGTCGGAACTTTACGAGACCCTCAAGGAGCCGTTGGGCGAACAGGGCGCACGCATGGTGATGGATTTCTTGCAAAATGCTATGCTCACTTTTGCCACCCGTGAAGACTTGCAGCGGTTGGAGCAGCGAATGCTGACCGAATTTCGCCGCATTGACGCCGAACTGCAACACAAAGCCGACAAGGAGGATGTGGCGGAACTTCGCGGGGAGTTGAAGCGAGTAGAAACTGAACTGCGAGGCGAAATCCAGCGAGTGGAGACCGAGCTGCGAGGCGAAATCCAGCGAGTGGAGGGAGAAGTCAAACGGGCGGAAACCGAACTGCGGGGTGAAATCCAACGGGTAGAGACGGGATTGCGGGGCGAAATTCGGCGGCTGGAAGCGGAGATTGAGCGTCGGGCTTTGCAGGAAACCGTTGTTCACCTTGAAGGCGAATTGCGCCGGGTGGAAGCGGAGTTGCGCAGCGAGATTAAGCGGGTGGAGACAGAGTTGCGAGCGGAAATTGCTTCGGTGCGGCGGGAGATGCGGTTTTCCTTCGCGTTGTTGGCCCTGCTCATCCTGCTCACGAACCCGAAAGTGTTGGAATTGCTGGCGCGTCTTTTGCCTTTCACACGAGCATAGCGGGGTGACCAACGATGGCAGAGCCAAATCAAGAGCAGAAGCCCACTGAACAAACCCAATCATTCCCTTCCGCTTCTGAACAGGAAAAAGAGCAAGGGGCGCCTCCAGCACAGGAAACGCAACAGCCGTCGGCACAAGTTCCGTCCCGATGGCAATTGCGCCCGCCTTCTGAAGAAGAGTTGCTCCAAGCCCTCACACCTAAATTGGGCGAACAAGTTGCCCGCCAACTTATCGCCTTCATCAAAATCGCCAGCGAACGAATGCCGACCGTCACCGAAGTCATTGATACTTACCAACTCCTCGTCCCTGTCATCGGCAAGAAGGCGGCGCAAAAATTGGTGGACTTCGTGACGGAGATAGCGAGGTGGAAGCATGGCAGTCGCCTACTTTGATTGCTTTGCTGGCATCAGCGGTGATATGGCGTTGGGAGCCCTTATTGATGCAGGCGCCTCCCTTGACGCTTTGGTGGATGGCTTGCGCTCTTTGCCTTTGACGGGTTGGGAGTTACGCGTTGAGCGGGTGCGCAAAGGGACTATCGCCACCACTTCCGTCACAGTGGTTGTCACTTCCGAGCACGAAGAACGTCGCCTCTCCGACATTGAACGCCTCATCGCCGCTTCCGCACTGAAAGACAGCGTGAAGGCAAAAAGCCTCGCAGTTTTTCGGCTATTGGCGGAAGCGGAAGCGAAGGTGCACGGGGTTAGCCTTGACGAAGTTCACTTCCACGAAGTTGGCGCTGTGGACAGCATTGTAGACATCGTTGGAACAGTTTACGCTTTGGAGTTGCTGGGCGTTCAAAGTATCTACGCGTCGGCGCTCCCGTTCACGCGCGGGCGCATTAAAGTTGCGCATGGCGAATTGCCAGTGCCAGCCCCTGCGGCGATGGAGTTGTTGGTAGGTATGCCTGTTTACCCGTTAGCCCTCGACGCCGAGTTAGTCACCCCGACAGGGGCAGCGTTGCTGAAAGGCTTGGCAACTCATTTTGGAGCGCCACCGCCCTTTACCCCGCAGAAAATCGGCTACGGGGCAGGAAAACGCGATTTGCCCTTCCCCAATGTCCTGCGGGTCATCATTGGTGAGACAATGGCAAGCCTCCCTTTAGAGCGGGAACGCCTGACCGTCGTGGAGACGAATTTGGACGACATGATGGGCGAGTTGGCAGGGTTCGTGATGGAGCGGTTGTTTGCGGCTGGGGCTCGCGATGTTTGGCTGACACCAACGCAGATGAAGAAAAACCGCCCCGCTTTCGTTCTCTCCGTGTTGTGCGATGCTTCGGCGCTTCCAGAAGTGCTGACCATCTTGTTGCGGGAGACGACCACTTTGGGCGTGCGGGTTCAGGAAGTGGAACGGCTGTGTTTGCCTCGGGAAATCTGGAAGGTCGCTACACCCTACGGAACGGTGCGGGTGAAAGTGGCAAGGCTTGGAAGCGAAATTGTTAACATCGCCCCTGAGTATGAAGACTGCCGTCAACGGGCGCTCCAGCACGGTGTTCCCTTAAAGGAAGTGATGGCAGCAGCCATGAGGGCGGCACAACAAATTCGGGAAGGGCATCAATAGCGAACTGACGAGGGGGTGTGGGGCAATGTTTCGGGCATGGCTTCCTGACATGGGTCGGACTGGCTTCCACTTCGGCGGTCACCCCTTGACAGAACATACTCGCAAGCACTACACGGGCTTTGCCGATTTACCTTTCGGGCGCAAGGGGGGTGGGGAAGGGACATGAGCCAACACCGCGATGGGAACCAACGGCTCTCGGAAATTGTGATGGAACGGCGACGCCGCCTGGCACAAAGACAGCAACAGCGGTGGCAGGAGTTGGAGCAACTTATTCGCCAAGCGCAGAGTTGGACAATTCGCTACTTGAATGCTGATGACCTGTTGCGGTTGGGCAAGTTGTACCAGTTAGCAACGGCGGAGTTAGCACGCGCCAACTCCTCGCTGATGCCCGCTCACCCTCTCCATCGGTTGGTCGGTTGGGGCTATTCGGTGCTGTATGCCCAATCCCCCTTGCAGCGCCTTAGAATTTGGTCTGCCTTCGCCCACTGGATTTGGCGCGACTTTCCCGCATCCGTTGTCGCTCATTTGTCTTTCATCCTGTTGGCAGCCGTCGCCCTTTCCATCGGTGCGACCTTAACGGCGCTCGTGGTATTGTGGCGGTCGGAAGTGGCAATGGCGTGGTTAGGGGAAGAGATGTTCGTCATCTTGCAGGAAGTGGCACAGCGGCATCAGCCGGGGAGAGATTGGTTGCCCCTGATGGGACGACCATTTGCTTTCTGGGTTATCCTGCTCAACAACTGGCGGGTTGCTCTCATGGGCTTCGGCTTCGGGGTCTCTGTCATACTGCCGTCGCTTTATGTGCTTTTTGTCAATGGCAAATTGGTGGGAGGCGTTTTGGCAGTCAGTTATCAGGTGGGGACGCTGACGGAACTGTTTGGTTTCATCGTCCCGCACGGTATAGTTGAGTTGCCCGCTTTTTGTTTTGCGTCTGCAGCGGGAATTGCAATGGGTTATCATTGGTTGTGTCCGGGGGACTTGCCCCGTTTGGCAGCGATGGTGCAGGCAGGGCGAAAGGCGGTGCCGTTGTTGGTGGGTTCTCTGGCGATGCTCCTTTACGCTGCTTTTGTGGAAGCCTTCTTCTCGCCCCACGCAAAAATTCCTGCCCTCGTCAAATGGCTTTTCAGCGGACTGGAATTTGCCGCCCTTATTGGCTACTTGACAGTTCGTGGGCTTTCTTCGGTTGTCGGGAAGAAGTGAGGAAGGACGCTGACGATGGCACTCTTTGCCTTGGAAAACTCGCTGCAAGGAGGGACGGAGAATGGTGGAGCGAAAGGTGCGTGTTGGGTTGGTTGGCGCAGGCTTTGCGGCTCGGTTTCACTTCAATTCCTACCAAATGCTCTCCTTCGTGGAAGTCGTGGCAGTTGCAAGCGCCCGAAAGGAGCGTGCCGAGCAATTTGCCCGCGAGCGGGGCATTCCCGATGCTTACGACGATTACCGCTACCTCCTTGACCGCAAGGACATTGATGTGGTGGATGTCGTCACCCCTAACCATGTGCACAAGCAGGTCGTCGTTGACGCCGCCCAGTCCGGAAAACCTGTTGTCGTCGTTGAAAAGCCCTTGACAGGCTACTTTGGGGAGGACATTCCCGACGAGAATGTGCTGGTTGGCGAGACTGTGCCCAAGCGAGAGATGTATGCGAAGGCGGTCCGCAACGCTGTTGAGATGGTGGAAGCGTGTCGGCGAAATGATGTTAAATTGGGCTACGCCGAAAACTTCTGCTACGCACCGGCAATTCAGAAGGCGCTGCGGTTGCTGGAAGCGGCGGACGCTATTGTCCTTTTCATGCGGGGCGAAGAAGCCCACAGTGGTTCCCATTCCCCTTTCGCAATGGTGTGGCGAACTTCGGGGGGCGGCGCTTTGTTGCGGCTTGGGGCGCACCCGTTGGGGGCAATGCTTTTCGTCAAGCGACGGGAAGGGCTTCGCCGGTTCGGCAAACCTATCCGCCCTGTTGCCGTGACCGCGCAAGTTGCAAACTTGACGAAAGTCCAAGGGTTTGCTGACAAGCCAAAACATTATCTCGTAACGGCTTGGAAGGATGTGGAGAACTGGGGCGCTATCATTGTAGAGTTTGAAGATGGCTCGGTGGGTGTCTTGACGGCACACGACACTTGCTTGGGCGGCATTTACAACATCATGGAGTTCTTCGCCGACAACTGCCGCCTTATCTGCCACATCAACCCAAACAATCCCTGTGTCGCTTATGCGCCTGAACCGCACATCTTTGAGCGGGAATACATCGCCGAGAAGTTGGAGACGAAGGCAGGTTGGAGTTTCCCGTCCATCAACGAGGACTTCATGAACGGCTACCCGCAGGAGTTGGAAGACTTCGCCCGCTGTGTGTTGGAGCCGGGGCGGCAACCATTGTCCGACGGCGAGTTAGGCTTGGATGTGGTGCGGGTCACCTACGCCGCCTACTGGTCTGCCGAGGAAGGACGCCGCATCGTGTTGTCAGAAGCTGATGCTGCAGGCGGGTTAAAGATGGCATGAAACGAATTGGGCACACTGTCCAAACGCTTAAGTCCTTGCGGTCACTGATTGGACGAATGGCGCGCTGCCCAAGTTCCCGTTGTTGACGCCCCAAAAGCGCAGCCGCTATAATGTTGACGCCTGTTTTCCTAAAACGATGGCGAGGTGTGTTGGCAATCGTGGAGCGTGTTACGGACAATCGCTCGGATGGGTCAGTGACGCAGGGGCGTTTAGTGCGGGTGGCAGTGGATGTCATGGGCGCCGACCATCCGCCGTCGGTGCTCATTGCTGGTGTGGTGACTGCTTTGAAAGAGCACCCAGATGTGACCGTCCACTTGCTGGCAATGCCTGACACTTTTGCCACTTTCTCCCTGCCGAAGGAAATCCGAGAGCGGGTGACTTTTGTCCCGTGCGAGCAAGTGATTGGGATGGATGAGTCGCCTTTGGCAGCAGTGCGGCGGAAGCCAAACGCCAGTTTGGTTGTGGGCATGCGGTTGCTGGGAGCGGGAGAAGTAGATGCGTTTGTGACGCCCGGAAACACAGGGGCTGCTTTAGCGGCAGCCACTCTCTATGTCGGCTGTTTGCCGCCCATCACCCGTCCCGCTATCGCCATCGTTTTGCCTCACCATCAAGGGCGTTTCCTGCTTCTGGATGTGGGGGCTAATGTGGACTGTAAGCCAGAACATTTCCTGCAATTTGCCCTGATGGGCACGGCATATGCGGAAGCCGTGATGGGGATTGCGACCCCTCGTGTGGCGCTGTTGAACATTGGCGAGGAAGCCATCAAAGGCACGAGCGTCGCCAAAGAAGCCTTCACTTTGCTCCAATTGGCGCCCCTGAACTTCGTCGGAAATGTGGAAGGGCGTGATTTACTGGAAGGGGCGGCGGATGTCGTCGTCACCGACGGTTTCGTCGGAAATATTGCCCTCAAGTTGGCGGAAGGCATTGGTTGGTTCATTTGGCACGAAATCAAAGACCTGCTGTTGACCGATTGGCGGACGAAATTGGCGGGGTGGTTGTTGCACCCTTACCTACGGGCGTTGGGGAAGCGGTTAGATTGGCGGGAGTACGGCGGAGCCCCCTTGCTAGGCATCAAAGGGGTGGGCATCATCGCTCACGGTGCGTCCGACAACCGCGCCATTGCCTGCGCCATTCGCGTTGCTCGCGAAAATGTTCTGGTGAACGCTGTTGAGCGAGTAGCGGCGAAGTTGCAAGGCATCTTACCCGCTGCGATAAAATAGTCTTGCCTCAATCGGACCAGCGTGGGATTGAAATATCGCCAATGGTGAAAAACTTGGAAATTCCGTAGCGTTGACACACCGCTGCTAACTCCTTATCCGCCACCCCTAAGGCGTTGTCAATTTGCCTTTGAAAGGTCAGCCCGCCTAAAGCGGCGCCAGCCAAGTCTTTCGTTGCGATGCGTTGCTTGAGCGAAGCAATAGCATTGATGTGCGCCAACAGGGCTTGGTCGTAGGCGTGGTGCAACTGCATGCATTCGGGGGGCGGCTGCAATTGGTGGAGCCACTGGCGCAACTGCGTGAAGCGTTGTTGATAGGCATCGTAGGCTTGCAATGACTTTTGCGGGTCATAGTTGGGGGCATCCAAAATGTCCCCTGATGCGGCAACCCCTTGCATGGCTTTCAGCAAGTCCATCAAGGCGTGAAGGGCAATCCACAAGTTGCTGGCTTCTCGCTTCCGTTGCTCCTCAATCCGCCTTAACTGTTCCAAGTAATCTGTCAAGCCCGGCGGGATGGCGGGTTGAGCCGATTGAGCCGATTGCGGGACAGTTGGCTTTACCGTTTGGACGGGCATGGGGACAGGCGGGGGTGGCGGCGTTTGGACAAGGCTGGTGGAAGGGGACAGTTGTTGAGGGGCTTGGGCAATGTTTGGCGGGAGCGAAGGGCTCACAGGTGTTTGCACCAGTGCCGGTGCCGGTTTCTCCACCGCTAACGGCGTTTGCACCAATCCTTGCCGGTAGCGTTGGAGCAACAAGAAGGCTATGGCGCCGCCTGTCAACAGAAGCACAAGGGCAAGGATGCCGAAAGTGATGGCTAACCGCTGGCGGGCTCGGAGCAATTCCAACTCCGTTTCTGGTGCGACGAGGAAGCGCTGCTCTCTCCCTTGTCCCTTTTCGGGCTTTCCCTCTCCTTCGGGTGGACGCACCATCGTCTATCGCCTCGCTTTCAAAAGCGCCTCAATCAGTTTGCCATTGCCCAGCAGCGAAGGCAACAAAGTTGCGCCCCATGACAGTGCCGTCACGACGCATGATCGGAGCCCATGAATTTCGCCTGTCAGCCCCAAAATCACTGCCCACTGGTCGGCGTGAACCAGTCAACCGCCACGCGTCCTTTCAGGGAAAGTTGCTGCAAGGTGGTATCGCCTTCCAGCCCATCGGCAATTGCCACGACTCGCTCTCCCTCCACCCGAACTTTCCCCCTACCGACCAAACGCCCTGTTTCCCAGTGCCAGCGCAGGGACGGCAAAGTAACCTTCAGGTGGGGAAGGGGAGCGAAAACGAGGACGCCGCCGCTCATCTCCATCGTCCGTTCCGCAAATCGCACCGTCATGACAGGGGCTTGGAATTCGGCGACCACGCGATCTTTACGGGTGACTTGACAGCGACCGTTTCTTATCGTTGCGACTTTGGTGTCGGGGTCAAAATGGCTGACGGAGAAAAGGAGCACCCATCGCTCAGCGCGCTCTGGAATTTCTGCCACCAACTGTCCCCCCTTCATTTGCACCCTGTCGCCTTCCGAAGTTTTGGGGTGCGGTGTGACTTGCACGGGCGCTGGTTGCCTGCCCAAAGCAAGCTTCACCGCCATCCGCCACGCCAGTATCAGAAGGCTGAGAAAGACCGCCAAACCAAGCGCAACCCAACGCTCCTGTCGCAATGCGGTCACCTATCCCTTTGGGCATCTCTTTGTCATTTCTTTGTCATTCGTGCTTGGCGCATGCTATAATTGTGCGTCGGCAAAGAGGCTGGGGCGTGGCGCAGATGGTAGCGCGCGGGACTTTGGATCCCGAGGTCCCTGGTTCGAAGCCAGGCGCCCCAGCCAATTCCCTTGACGAAGACACGAACGAGTGGCCCCGTCGTCTAGCCCGGTTCAGGACGCCGGCCTCTCAAGCCGGAGGTCGCGGGTTCAAATCCCGCCGGGGCCACCAGTTTCGCCCTCTTCAATCTGCCTCTCCGTCCCTGCACTCCCCTCGCGTTAGACTTTAAAGGGGTATTGCTTCATCGGCGAAAGGAGGCGAAAGATGGGACGGTTAAGCCTGCTGGTGGTCATAGCGATGCTGACAGGAGGGATGGCTATGGCTGGTGTGCGCGTAGGGCAATTGCGGTGCGAGTACCGGGAGAACCCC
>Ga0209989_100111_pt1 | contig 15072 bp, 12 predicted proteins | sample Antgeofumaro1A2B_FD_188083 | JGI IMG/M metagenome (GOLD analysis project Ga0209989, IMG submission 188083) | Geothermal fumarole subsurface microbial communities from Mt. Erebus, Antarctica - 1A2B (SPAdes) (version 2) | ecosystem: Environmental > Terrestrial > Volcanic > Fumaroles | place: Mt....
CCACCTGGTTTCTTCTGCGGCGGTTCGACTTCGAGTCGGTCCTTCAGCTTGGGACCGCCCTGAACCTGGCCTGCGCCGCCACGGCCATTCCCCTGGGTCTGCTTACGGCCCGGCCCCTAGCCCGGGCTCGGGAGCCGGTGCCGGCCCATAACCCCGGCGGGGTGGAGTCTGGCCTCGGCTTCGGGGCCTGGGCGGCGGTCTACGGGCTCACGGGGTTTATAAACCTCTCCCTGGAGGTCCTCTGGTTCCGGCTGCTGAGCACCATGCTCAAGGCCACCGCCTTCACCTTCGGCACCCTCTTGGGAGTTTACCTGGGGGGCCTCGCCCTCGGGACCCTGGCCGGCATTGGCCTGGTGGGCCGGAGCCGCAGTCCGGCCCGGACCTTCCTCCTGCTGGAGGCCGCGGTTGGGGCCTACGCCCTGGCGTCCCTGACCCTGCTGGTGGCGACTGTCGACGGGGTGCCCGCCCTGGCCCCCCTCTGGCGCTACTTCAGCGAGTACGAGCCCCTGGATGTGGGGCAGGCCCTGGCTTACCTGCGGGCGTACCTGCTGGGGACCGCCCCCCTCGACCCCACCGCGGACCGCCTGACCCTGAAGTTTCTGGGAATCTATTTCCTGCTGCCGGCGGCCATCGTCGGGCCCCCAACCTTCTTGATGGGCCTCAGCTTCCCCTTCTTGCAGAAGGCCACCCAAACCGACGTTGCCAGGATCGGCCGGCGGGTGGGCTGGCTCCAGACGGCCAACATCGCCGGCAGCCTCGCCGGGACGGTGGCCACCGGCACCCTTTTGCTGGCGACCCTGGGGACGGCGGAAACCCTGCGACTCCTGGTGGCTTTAAGCGGCGGACTTTTACTGCTGGCTGCCAGCCTCACCGGGTCCTTGGCCCGGCGGGCCGCCTGGGGGCTGGTGGCCCTGGGTCTTTGGGGGGCGGTCCTCCTCGGAGGCCCTCCGGCCGACTTCCTCTGGGCCAAGCTGCATGGCACGACCCCGGACCGGGTCATCTTCTTTGAAGACGGCTCGGGTCTTTCTTTGATTAAGAACGAGCGGCCGGATTTCGGCGGCCGTTCTTTCATCTTCGCCAACGGCCGGGGGGAAAGTTGGGTCCCCTACGGTGGAACCCATACCCTCTTAGGGGTCCTGCCGGCCATGCTCCACCCGGAGCCTAAAGAGGTGGCCGTCATCGGCCTGGGGTCGGGGGACACCCTCTTCAATATCGCCAGCCGCCCCGAAACCATCCGGGTAACCTGCATCGAAATCGTCGGCTCCCAGCTGGACGCCCTGCGGACCCTGGCGGCGCGCCAGCCTTACCGGCCCCTCCAGCTCCTCTGGGCCGACCCCCGCATCGAGCTGGTGGTCGGGGACGGCCGCACCTACCTGGCCCGCTCCGGCCGGAAGTTCGACATCATCGAGGCCGACGCCCTCCGGCCCAACAGTGCCTACGCCGGAAACCTCTATTCCCTGGAGTATTTCACCCTAATGCGGGAGCGGCTTAAACCCGGGGGCCTGGCGGTCACCTGGGTGCCGACCCTGCGTACCCATGACACCTTTGTTAAAGCCTTCCCTTACGTGGTGAGTTTCGGTATCATCCTGGTGGGGAGCAACGAACCCATCGTGGTCGATCGGGAAGCCATCTGGCGGCGGCTGTCGGACCCCTTCGTGGTGGAACGCTATCGGGATTCGGGCCTGGACATTCCCGGCGGCCTCCGTTGGCTTCTGGACACGTACCCCCCGGCCTTTATCGGACCTGAATTCGACCGGTCGGCTATTCGGGACATAAACCGGGACCTTCAGCCCAAGGATGAGTTCATGGTTGCGGGGAGGCTGCCATGACGCAGGTTTTAAGTCTGCCCTTCGGGACCGGAAAGGTCGAGGTCGAGCTTCCCGACGACGCTCAGGTCATCCGGCCGGCCCAGGCCCGGCTGGAACCCCTGGCGGACTTCCGGGCGGCCCTTGAGGCGGCCCTGAGCCGGCCCCTGGGTCTTCCGCCTTTGGGGGAGCTGGTGGGTCCGGCCTCCCGGGTGCTCATCGCCTTCGACGACCCCTGCTCTCCCGCCCGGGGACCCATTCGGGAGGTGGCCATTAAAACCGTCCTAGATGCCCTGGTGGAAGCGGGGGTGCGTCTGGAGAACATTCGGGCGGTGGTGGCCAACGCCCTACACCGCAAGTTTAACCGGGCGGAACTGGTCGCCACCATCGGGGCGGAGCTGGTGGAGGCGCTGGGGGAAAGGCTCGCCTGCCACGACGCCGAGGATCCCGAAAACCTGGTTTACCTGGGGAAAACCCCCTCGGGCTACGACGTCGAGGTCCACCGGGCGGTGATTGAGTCAGACCTGACGATTTATATAAACAGCGGCTACAACCTGGGATTTAACGGGGGCTGGAAGTCGGTGTGCGTGGGCCTGAGCACCTGGCGATCCATCCGCTGGACCCACACCCCCGACGGGATGTCCATGTCCATCCGCAACAACCGGATGCACCGAATTTTGGACGAGATGGGGGCGCACTTAGAAGCGTGCCTGGGCCGGCGTATCTTTAAAATCGAGATGCTCCGGGCAACCTACGAGCAGCCGGCAGCCGTCTGGGCCGGCGGAATCCGGGAGACCCGGCAGGCGGCCCTGGAGACCCTGGCCGCCCAGCTCCCGCCCCGCCGGTCGGCCGTTCCCGGGCCGGTGGACATCCTGATCTACGGGGTGCCCGACAACAGCCCCTACGCGGTCTTCGCCCGGACCAATCCGATTTTAACCCTGATTTCCAGTGGCTTGGGCTATCTGGGCGGCTACATCGAGGCCGTCGGCAAGCCGGGGTGCACGGTGATCCTGGCTACCCCCTGCCCCGAGGAGTGGGACCTGGAGCACCACCCGTCCTATAAAGAGGTCTGGGTCCGGGTGCTGACGCAGACCCTGGACCCGTACGAGATCATGGCCCGGTTTGAGGCCGAGTTTGCCGTCCACCCCGACTACATCGAAAAATATCGCTTCGGCTTTGCCTTCCACCCCGTCCACAGCCTGCTGGCCACCCACCCCCTGCGGCGGCTCCGCCACGCCGGGCGGGTGTTTGTGGCTGGGGCGGTGGACCCGACGGTGCCCGAACACGTCGGGTTTAAGGCTTTTAAAACGGTGGAGTCAGCCCTGGAGGCCGCCCAGCAGATTCACGGACCTGGGGCAACCGTCGCCGTCGTGGATTACTCCGACCAGCTCCGGCCGACCCGATGGACCTAAAAGGGCCGGAGCTCGACGGCCAGCAGGCCCGAGGCCGGCAGGACCTCGAGGGGGAAGGGCCCCTTCCGGGCCAGAAAGAGGGCGTCAAAGCGGTCACCCAGGGCCAGACCCAGGGCGCCCAGGGGCAGGCGCAGTTCGACGACCCGGGTTCCGATGGCCAGGCCGACTTCGGCCTCGACCCTCCGCCAATTGCCGTCTCCTTCGGCCAAAAAGAGGATGGCCTCGCCGCTCGGTGGTTCCACCGCCAGCTCGGTCGAGAAGCCTGTTCCCCGGGGCAGGCCCGGCCAATCCACCGATACGCCCGTGCGGAGGTGACGGGCCTGGGGCCGGTTCGGGAGCCGTAGCAGGGTCGAGAAGGCGTACTCGGCGATGGGCCGGTGGGCCTCAAGCCGCAGGTAGAGGTTCTCAGGGTCGTAGCCGTAAAGGACCCGGCGCAGGACCACCAGGGCCGGCCGCATGGTGGTGGCCTCAACGGGGGGCTCCACCCACCCGGCATCGGACCAGCCGGCCCCGGCCGGGTCGGCATCCAGGGCCGGCCGGAGGTAGCCCAGCGGGGGCCGGGTTGGGGGGCGGGCCGGCTCCGGGCGGATGGGCTCCAAGAGCCAGCCAGGCACAGGCCGTCCGGTGAACAAGTAAACGTTTGCCAGGTAGTAACGGAAAACCTGGTCGAAGGGGTTTTCTGGCCCAGCGTGGTGGCGGGAGTAGTACCACCAGAACCAGTCGCTCCCCTCGGCCTTATAGATCGACCGCCAGGCGGCCGCCAGCACCTCGTGGTCAATCCCCGGGTGAGCGGCCTGGAGTTGCAAGAACTCCGACCGCGTCCGGGCCAGATACTCCCAGGCCTGGTTCTGGGCGGGCTCCCCAACCCACGTCTCCAGGTGGGCCCCGATCCAGCTCCCGGTGTGGAGGTTTTCTAGTTCCATTTCTGGTGGAAACTGGGCCAGGTATTCGCTGAAGGTAACTGTCTTTAGCTCCGGGTCCTCGGTCAGGAGGCGGTAAAGGGTGCGCAGGAACGGGTTGCCGTTCTCCTCGTAGCCGTCCCAGCAGTTCTCGCCGTCTAAGGCGATGGTGACCACGAAGGGTCGGTCCTTGGGCAGGCGCTGCCGGATGACCTTGAGCCGGCTGTAAAGGTCCTGGGCGGCATCCACCCCGGAAAAGTGACGGTAGACAAAGCCGATTCGGTCCGAAAGCACCTGGTCCCGGAAAAAGATGGCCAGGGTCCGAGCGTTCCCGGCCCTCACCTGGTACGGCCGGCAGAGAACCTGGGGGTTGTGTGGGTGGCCGTCGGCATCCCTTTCCACCCCGACGCCCAGGCTCCGGCTCAGGATACCCTCGTCGGTGACCAACCAGCGGAAGTTTTCGAAACGGCCAACCAACTCCACCGTCTCAGGCGAAAGGGCTCCCTCCGGGGGCCATAGGCCGGCCGGAGCCCGGCCAAAGGTGCGCTCGGTGAAGCTGACCGCCAGCCGGAGCTGTTCGAAGGCGTCCTCCGGCCAGACCGGGGGCGGGTCGGGCAAGGGGAGGTCCGGGCTTGCCCGCCGGGCTGAGGCGCCGTCGATGAGCAGGGGAAGGATGGGGTGGTAAAAGGGGGAGGTGGTGACCTCGGCCTGGCCCGATTCGATGAGCGCCCGGTAGGCGGGCAGGGTCTGCCGTGCGAACTCCCGGTGCTTGCGCAGTATAAGCCGGATATCTTCCCGGGTGAAGTTCCGGCCCCGGACTATCAGGGCGGAGAGCTCGGGGTCGGCCTCCAACTGGTCCGGGGAGACCCAGGCCAGGTTGAACCAGGCCTGAAGGTCCCCCCAGTAGGCCGGCCCAAAAAGGTCGGGATCCTGCTCGGCCTCGGTCTTAAGCTCGAAGAGGCGGGCATACCGTGGGTGGCGGCGGATAACCCGGTCGGGGTTGATACCGAAGAAAAGGCGCAGAATCTCCCGCTTCTCCTCCGGGGTAAGCTCCGCCGGGTCCTTGAGGCTTAAGGCCTCGGCCCGGTCGGTGGTCCGGCCGGCGGCGTAGTCTTCCAGCTGGCTTATAAGAACCGGCGTCAGGTTAAAGGTTACTTTAAGTTGGGGAAATTCGGCCACCAGCCGGGCCATGTGAAGGTAATCCTTGGCGGCATGGAGCCGGGTCCAGGGCAGGTAAACCTCCCCCGTGAGGCCGTTGCGGTACTCCGGCTGGTGCATGTGCCAAAGGAAGGCGACGTAAAGGGGATATTCGGCCATAAATAAGGGCTATTCTGGCGGGATGGGTCGGAGGTGGGGGAAGGGAATCACCTCCCGAATAGACTGGTTGTCCGTAAGGAGCATGACGAGTCGGTCGATGCCCAGGCCAAGGCCGCCCGTGGGGGGCATGCCGTGCTCCAGGGCCACCAAAAAGTCCTCATCCACCTGCTCAGCCTCCTCGTCCCCGGCCAAGAGCCGGCGGCGCTGTTCTAAAAAGCGCTCCCGCTGGTCGACGGGGTCGTTAAGCTCGGTGTAGGCGTTGGCGATTTCCATCCCGCCGATAAAGCCCTCGAATCGCTCCACCAGCCGGGGGTTCCCGGGCTTGCGCTTGGCCAGGGGGGACATCTCCACCGGGTAGTCCAGGACAAAGGTGGGCTGAATGAGCTTTGGCTCGACGAACTCCTGCAGGAGCCGGTCGACCACCTTACCCCAGCCCCGGGCCGGGTCGACCCGCAGTCCCAGCCGAGCCGCCCGATCAGCCAGGGATTCGGCGTCGGGGTACTCTTCGAAGTCGATGCCGGTGAACTCCTTGATGGCCTCACGCAGGGTTATTCGCCGCCAGGGGGGCGTCAGGTCAATCTCGTGGCCGGCGAAGGTTATTTTAAGGGTTCCGAGGACCTTCTCGGCCACGTGGGCCACCAGCCCTTCCACCATCCGCATCACGTCGTTGTAATCGGCATAGGCCTCGTAGCTTTCAAGCATGGTAAATTCGGGGTTGTGCTTGGTGGAGAGTCCCTCGTTTCGGAAGACCCGGCCGATCTCGTAAACCTTATCAAAGCCCCCGATGATAAGCCGCTTTAAGTAAAGCTCCAAGGAGATCCGCAGGTAGACGTCCTGGTCGAGGGCCTCGTAGTGGGTTATAAAGGGGCGGGCGGCGGCCCCGGTGGCGCTGGTCTGAAGGACGGGGGTCTCCAGCTCGATGAAGCCCCGGCCGTCTAAAAATTCCCGGACGGCCGCTACGACCCGGCTCCGAGTCTGAAGGACCCGACGGGAGCGCTCGTTGGCGATGAGGTCCAGGTAGCGCTGGCGGTAGCGCTTCTCCACGTCGACTAAACCATGCCACTTTTCGGGTAGGGGCCGCAGGGCCTTGGCCAGGACGGCCAAGTCACGGACTTCAACCGTGACTTCCCCAGTTCTGGTCCGGAAGAGGGGGCCGGCGGCCCCGATAAAGTCCCCCAGGTCGAGGTCTTTCAACAGCTCGTACCGCTCCGGCCCAAGGATGTCCCGACGGAAGGCCAGCTGAAGGCGCCCGGCCCCGTCCTGGATGTGGGCGAAGGTGAGGCGCCCCATAACCCGGAGGCCGACAAGCCGGCCGGCTACCCTGACCTCGACCGGGCCGCCCCGGCCGGCCTCGGCGGCCTCGAAGAGGGCCCGGGCCGCGGCGGTGGTGTGGGTGCGGGGCCACCGGGGCGGGTAGGGGTCGATGCCCCGGGCCCGTAGCCGCTCCAGTTTTACCAGGCGCGCCTGGTAAAGTTCGTCAGTTACCTCCATCCTTTAACCAGGATTATAACCCGTCCGGGCCGGCCGCCGGTGTATAACCGGAAAGGGAGAAGCCTGCCGTGCGTCCTGGAAGGATTCGCACCCGCCTTAAGTGGGAGCTTTTCTGGTGGCTCCTGATCGGTTGGCGGCATCTCAACCGGTTGGTCCGCCGGGTGAAGGTCCAGCTGGTCAGAGCTAAACTTCCCGGATCCGGACAGTAATGGCGTGGTAGCCCGAGGCCCCGTCGGGGAGGGGTGGCCGGGGGGTAGGGTCCTGAAGCTGGCCGGTCCCGTCCACCGCCCGGACCACCACCCGATAACTGCCGGGCGGCGGGCTCCATTCGGCCGTCCAGAGCACCCAGCTGTAGGGAGAAAGGGCCGGGCGCAGCCGGGCCGGCTGCCAGGTTTGCCCCCCGTCGAAGCTTACCTCCACCAGCAGGACCCCCCGGTCGCCCGCAAAGGCCACCCCGCCTAGCCTCACCGGCCCGGGACCCCGCACGGCCAGGGTCCGGCTGGGAACGATGATTTCGGACATGGTCTTGATGACCGCCCGGTCGCTCCAGCCCCGCTGCTCCCAGTACCCCAGGTAATCGTAGTCAACCGCCTCCACGGCTTTAACCCACTTGGGGTTTTTCATCCCGTAAAGGCCGGGGGCAACCAGGCGCAGGGGAAAGCCGTGCTTGTGGGGGAGGGGCTCCCCGTTCATCTCGTAGGCCAGGATGGTGTCGGGGTGCAGGGCCTTTTCTAAGGGTATGGCCGTGGAGTAGTCGTCCCAGGCCCGGAAAATCACCTTCCGCACGCCAGGCCGGAGGCCGGCCTGCGCCAAAAGCTGAGCCAGGGGTACGCCACGCCAGCGGGCCGTGCTTATAAGGTCGCCTCCAACCTCGTTGCTTATGCACTCAAAGGTTACGACCTCTTCCTTAGCCGGCAGCCGGCGAAGCTCTTCGTAGTTGAGGCTGAAGGGCCGTTCGACCAAGCCGCCGATTTCCAACCGCCAGCGGGCCAGGTCCACCGTCGGGTCGACGATGTTCTTTGAGACGATGTAAAACTGGTCGTTCGGGGTGATTTCGGGGGGCATCGACTCTTCGGGGGTGGCGGGGAGGCTAAACCCGCCCCCGCTCTGACTTCCGGCCAGGTTAAGCCGGCCCAAGAGACCCCCGCCGGCCAGGAGCAGGCCAACGCCCGCCCCCAGGCTGGCCAGGAGGCGGCGCCGGCCCACGTCGACGGCGGCCGAAGTCCCGGCTACCCCCAGAAGCCTCCAGGCCCCCGCAAGCCCCAGACTGTAGCCCAGGCAGTTAACTAGCAGGCCGGCGGCTGCCGGCAGGATCCCCCCGGGAAGGCCTGCCCCAAAAGGCCCGGCCCCTAGCAGGGGCATCCCCACCAACCCCAAGAAGAGCCAGGCCCCAAGGCCGAACCCGAGGCCGGCCGGCCACAAGGCGACAGGCCCAAGGGCCAGACCTGCAAGACCCCCGACGGCGGCCAGGCCGAAAAGTATGCCCAGGTAGAAAAGGACCTTGGCCCAGCCGCCCAGAAGGCTTATGCCCAACGAAAAAAGGTCCAGGGGAACGACCAGCAAGATCCGGTCCACCAGGACGTCGGGGAGGGCCGGCCAGCCGACGGTTAGCTTGACAGCCAGCACCGTCAGGCCGAAAACCAGCCCACCGAAAGCCCCGGCGGCGAAGCGCCAGCCTTGTCCGGGCCGTGCGTCCATGCCTCACCCCGCCTTTGTGCTCCTTTATTATATGCTAAACTTAATAAATGGACGTACCCTTACCGGGGGGAGATGGCCAGAAAGCGCAGGAACAGGAAGGGGAAGGCCCCGGCTCCGGCCGAACTTAAGTCGCCCGATGGCCGGGTCGTTTTCGCCCACGTCGCCGAAGCGGAGTTCGCCCGGCTCCTCGATTTCTACCAGATAAAGTGGGAGTACGAGCCCCGTTCATTCCCCCTCCGCTGGGACGAAAACGGCCGGCCAACCCAGAGCTTTACCCCCGACTTTTACCTTCCGGAATTCGACCTTTACGTCGAGCTCACCACCCTACGCCAGCGGCTGGTAACCCGGAAAAATCAAAAGCTCCGGCGGCTTCGGGAGCTTTACCCATGGGTCAACATCCGGCTCTTTTACGCCCGGGATGTCCGCAACCTCTTCCTCAAGTACGGCATCTCCGGGCTGCTCGGTTCGCCGCCCACAAATGGGTCGGGGCCGCCGAACTCTGCGCAGTAAACCCGGCCGCGGGGCCCGTTAGGTGGCCGCTACTTTTGCCCAGGACGTCGTCGGGACCGTTCTTCTAGACGCCGAAACCATCGGCCGGCGGGTGGCCGAGCTTGGGGCCGAGATCTCCCGTGATTACGACGGCCTTGAGCCGGTGTTGGTCGGGGTCCTACGGGGAACGGTCTTCTTTCTAGCCGACCTGATCCGGCATATCACCATTCCTGTTAGGGTCGACTTTTTGGCGATAAGCTCCTATTCGCCCCAGAGCACCAGCGGCGTGGTCCGGATAACCAAGGACCTGGACGAGAATATCGAGGGCCGCCACGTCCTGGTCGTCGAAGACGTCATCGATACGGGCCTAACCCTCCGGTACATTATTCGGACCCTGCAGGCTCGCCGGCCGGCGAGCCTGCACGTCTGTGTCCTGCTGGACCGCCCGGCCCTGCGGCTGGTCCCTATACCGGTCCGGTACGTGGGTTTTACCATCCCCAACCAGTTCGTGGTCGGCTACGGTCTTGACCTCTGGCAGAAGTACCGGAACCTTCCATATATTGCTGTGGTCAGGCGGGAGGTTCTGGACGGCCGTCCTTAGCCGTTAAGCTTCGGGAGGCGAGGCGATGACCTTTCAGACGGGCCAGCTCGAGTTTGCAGGCATTTTACTTACCACCCTACTCATCAGGCTGCTGGTAAGCCTGATCGTCCTGGGCATTGCCTACCTGATCACCGGGCGGATTTTGGGCCTGGTAGACGGGCTACTGGCCCGGACCCGGGCCGAGCCCAACGCCCGGCTCCTGGTTTCTCGGATTATCCAGGTGGGCATCTGGGTGGTCGCCGGACTGGTGATCCTCGGGATTTGGGGGATCGAGCTGGGGGCCTTGGCGGCTGGGGTCGGCCTCTTCAGCCTGGCAATCTCCATTGCCCTTCAGGATGTCCTACGCAACTGGGTGGTGGGCCTCTACCTGCTCATTGAGCGGCCCTTTAAGATCGGCGACCGGGTGGCCCTTAAGGACAGCCTGGGGGTTATCGAGGACGTCCAGCTCAGGGTGACCCGCATCCGGGCCGACGACGGCCGGCTGATTTACATCCCCAACCTGACGGTTTTCAATGAGATAATCGCCGTCGTTCCGCCCGAGGCCAGCCCGTCGCCTAAGCCGGAGGGGTCGACGAGTTCCCAGGCGCAAAATTAGGGCCGGCGGACGACCCGGACGGCCGACTGGGTCGCCTCTGCCTCCGGCAGGAACCGGCCAACCTCCCAGGCGGGCACACCCCTCCGGGCCAGGGCGGCCCGGAGGGCTCCGGCCCGCTCGGGGGCAACGGCGATGAGCAGTCCGCCCGAGGTCTGGGCGTCGGCTAGGACGAGCCTGTCGGCCTCGCTGAAGGTACCAACCCACTCCGTCCGGGACCGGCCGCCTTTTTCGGTGCCGGCGAGGAAGGCCAGATTCCGGCGGGTGCCCCCGGGTACGACGCCGGCCTCGGCCAGCTCCCGAACGGCCGGCATCAGGGGCACGGCCTCGAAGTAGACCTCCGCACCCAGGGGCTGCCCCCGGACCATTTCGTAAAGGTGACCCAGCAGGCCGTAGCCGGTGACGTCGGTGGCGGCCCGCACCCCCACCTCGACCATTGCCTCGGAGGCCTCCCGGTTAAGGGTGAGCATCCAGCGGACGGCCTCGGACACCGCCTCGGGTGGTGCGACTTCCCGCTTTATGGCGGTGGAGATTATGCCCGTTCCCAGGGGTTTAGTAAGAAAGAGGCGGTCGCCGGGTCTGGCGGCAGTCTTGGTGATGATGCGCTCCGGGTGTACGACCCCGGTCACCACCAGCCCGTACTTGGGCTCGGGGTCGTCGATGGAGTGGCCGCCGATAATGGGAACCCCGGCCTCCCGGGCCTTTTCAGCCCCGCCCCGCAGGATCTCCACCAGCACCTCCCGGGGCAAGGTGTTGACCGGGAAGCCGATGATGTTCAGGGCAAAGCGGGGCTGGCCGCCCATGGCGTAGACGTCGCTTAAGGCGTTGGCGGCCGCAATGCTGCCGAAGAGGTAGGGGTCGTCTACGATGGGGGTAAAGAAGTCAACCGTCTGGACGACGGCTAGGTCGTCCGAAAGACGATAAATCCCCGCGTCGTCTGGCCGGTCGAGGCCGACCAGGACGTTAGGGTCGGCAAAAAACGGCACCTGGCTCAGGACCTCCCCGAGGTCCTCAAAACCCAGCTTGCAGGCTCAGCCGGCGCCGTGGGATAAGGTTGTAAGCCGGATCCTTTCCCGTTCCAAGGGCTACCACCAGATGACTTTCTCGGCCGTCTCGGCCAGCTCCTCCATGGGGGTGGTCCAGACGCCGCTGGAAAGGTACTTCCAGCCGCCGTCGGCAAACAGCACAACGATGTTGCCCGAGTTGAGCCGCTCGGCGTACCTGAGGGCGGCGTAAAGGGCGGCTCCCGAGGAGATGCCGGCGAAGATCCCTTCCCGTTCGAGGAGTTCCCGGGTGAGTCGGAAGGAGTCGACGGCCCGGACCAGGATCTTGCCGTCCAGCAGGTTAAGGTCCAAGATGGGGGGAACGAAGCCCTCCTCTAGGCTTCGAAGGCCCTGGACCTGCTCCCCCGGGTGGGGCTCGGCGGCTATGACCCGGATATTAGGATTGTACTCTTTCAGCCGGCGGCCAACCCCCATCAGGGTGCCGCCGGTACCCAGGCCGGCGACGAAGACGTCAACCTCGGGCAGGTCCTCGAGGATTTCCGGCCCGGTGGTCTCGTAGTGGGCCAGGGGGTTGGCTACATTCCCGTACTGGTAGGGCATGAAGTACTGGGGGTCCTCGGCCAGCTTAAGGGCCACCTCGATGGCGCCGTTGGTGCCCCGCCGGCCGTCGGTCAGGATGATTTCGGCCCCGAAGGCCTGAAGCACCTGCCGCCGCTCGACGCTCACGTTTTCGGGCATCACCACCTTCAACCGGTAGCCCTTGACCCGGCAGACCATGGCCAGGGAGATACCGGTGTTGCCGCTGGTGGGCTCGAGGACGGTTTTGTCGGGGGTGAGCTTGCCCTCGGCCTCTGCCCGCTCGATCATGTACTTGGCGATCCGGTCCTTCAGGCTGCCCGAAGGGTTGTGGCCCTCCAGCTTGGCGAAGATGCGAACCCCTTCTTTCGGCCGGAACCGCTTGAGCTCGACGAGGGGCGTCCGGCCGATGGCCCCGAGAATGTCATCGCTGCGCATGACCCCGGCCTCCGGCAAGGGCCGGCAGGATGGAGAGGACATCCCCGTCCCGGATGGGGGTATCCAGGCGCTGCAGGAAGCGGACGTCCTCGTCGTTTAGATAGATGTTAATGTGCCGCCGAATCTCCCCGTTCTCGTCGAGGAGCAGCTTTTTGACGCCCGGAAACTGCTGGTCCAGCCGGTCTAGGATTTCCCCCAACGTCTTGCCTTCGACCTTGACGACCTTCTGGCCGCCCACGGCCGACTGCAGGATCGCCGGAACCCGAACCTCAACTGCCATGGCCATTTTCTCCGATCCAGGTTTTCAGCTCTGGGCGAGCACGGGCACGCCGCAGAAGGCTTCGTAGTCGATGAGCTCGGTGATGGTGGGGTTGTCCCCGCACACCGGGCAGTTGGGGTTGCGGCGGAGCTTGACCGTGCGGAAGTCCATCGCCAGGGTGTCGATGAGCAGAAGCCGCCCGACGAGGGGCTCGCCCAGCCCGAGAATCAGCTTTATGGCCTCGGTGGCCTGGATGGCGCCCACTAAGCCGGTGACCACCCCGAAGACGCCGGCCTCGGCGCAGTTGGGTACCGCGCCCGGGGGTGGTGGGGCCGGGTAGAGGCACCGGTAGCAGCCGTGGCCCGGCATAAAGACCGTGACCTGGGCGTCGAACTTGAAGACGCTGGCATCGACCAGGGGCTTTTTCAGAAAGACACAGGCGTCGTTGACCAGGTAGCGGGTGGGGAAGTTGTCGCACCCGTTAACGACGACTTCGTAGTCCTTGATGATCTCCAGGGCGTTGGCCGAAGTTAAGGCGGTGTTGTACGGGACGACCTCCACGTCGGGGTTAATGCGCCGGACGGTGTCCCGGGCCGATTCCACCTTCGGCCGGCCGATGTCGTCGGTGTGGTGAATTATCTGCCGCTGCAAGTTCGACAGGTCGACCACGTCGAAGTCCACAACCCCGATCCGGCCGACGCCGGCGGCCGCCAGGTAAAGGATGGCTGGGGAGCCCAGGCCCCCCGCCCCAATGACCAGGACGCTGGAACCGAGGAGCTTGCGCTGGCCGGTACCCCCAATCTCCGGCATAATCATATGCCGGCTGTACCGGATCACTTGCTCCGGGGTAAGGGTTCGGGGAGGCGCCCCGCCGGCCAGGGCCGGCACCACCGCAATCTCATCCCCGTCCCGAACCGCGGTGTTTGGACCGGCCAGGTCCTCGATCTCCTGGTTGTTCACGTAGACGTTGACGTAACGGCGCAGCTGGCCGGTCTCGTCGAAAAGCTCGGCCTTAAGTTCGGGAAACTGCGCCGCCAGCCGGTCCAGGGCCTCGGCCACATCCCGAGCCTCCACCTGGACCCGGGCCTGGTTGCCCGTAAACCGCCGCAGGGGCGTTCCGATGTAGACGTAAACCGGCATCTTCACCATTACCCTCCGTCGATTAAAATGGCATCGTCAGGTACCGCTCACCGGTATCGGGCAGGATAGTCACCACCACCTTGCCAGCCCCAAGGCGCTCCGCCACCTGCAGGGCCGCGAACACGTTGGCCCCAGAGGATATCCCCACCAGCAGCCCCTCCTCTCGGGTGAGCCTGGCGGTGGTGGCGATGGCATCCTCATCCCGCACGTGGATGAGCTCGTCGATAATTTCGCGATTGAGTACCCCGGGTACGAAGCTGGCCCCCATCCCCTGAATGGCGTGGGGCCGGAACTTGCCGCCGGCCAGCACCGGGGCCCGGGCCGGCTCGACCCCCACCACCAGCACCCCGGGAACCTCCTGCTTAAGCACCTCGCCCACCCCGGTTATCGTGCCGCCGGTCCCGATGCCGATGACCACCGCGTCCACCTTCCCGCCGGTGGCGTCTAGAATCTCCCGGGCGGTGGTCTGCCGGTGGATTTCGGGGTTGGCGGGATTCTCAAACTGCTGGGGCATAAAGTAACCGTATTTTTCCGCCAGCTCATGGGCGGCGTAAACGGCCCCGGTCATCCCCTCAATGGCCGGGGTAAGGATTATCTCGGCCCCGAACCGCTGCAGAAGCCGCCGGCGCTCAAGGCTCATGTCTTCCGGCATCGTCAGGATCAGCCGGTAGCCCTTCACCGCGGCCACCATCGCCAGACCGATGCCGGTGTTGCCGCTGGTCGGCTCCACAATGGTGTCCCCCGGCTTTAAAATGCCGGCCCGCTCGGCGGCCTCGACCATGGCCAGGGCGATGCGGTCCTTGACGCTTCCGGCCGGGTTGAGGGACTCGAGCTTGGCGTAGATGGCGGCCGACCCCGGCTTCGGCAGCCGATTGAGCCGGACCATCGGGGTGTTGCCGATCAGGTCCAGGACGCTCTCGGCAATTTTAGGCCGGGTTAAGACCTTGCGCAGCGCCCGCTCCGCCATGGTTTCCCCCTTAGATGTGATACATCACCCGGGCTTCGGCCTGCTCTTCCCGCTCCAGCAGGTCCTGAATGGTCACCGACTCAAGGATGCGCCGGGTCATCGTCCGGATCTCTTGCCAGACGGAACGCTGACCACAACGCTCCGAGAGCTGGCAAGTACCCATATCGTCCAGGCAGTCGAGGACGCTGATATTGCCCTCCAGGGCGGTGATGACCTCCCCCATGGTGATCTGACTGGGGGGGCGCATCAGCATGTGGCCGCCCTGGGGACCCCGGATGCTCCGGATGAGACCGGCCTTACGCAGCACCGTCAACAGTTGGTCGAGGTAAGGCTCGGGGATGAACTGACGGGCCGCGATCTCGCTGGTCTGGACAGGCCCCTGCC